>Ga0207701_10007796_pt1 | contig 10619 bp, 5 predicted proteins | sample KBSSwiSSwithPhiX_FD_184294 | JGI IMG/M metagenome (GOLD analysis project Ga0207701, IMG submission 184294) | Switchgrass rhizosphere bulk soil microbial communities from Kellogg Biological Station, Michigan, USA, with PhiX - S5 (SPAdes) (version 2) | ecosystem: Environmental > Terrestrial > Soil...
CCGTCGGCGATCAGGGCGGCCGAGCCGATGCGCCGGCAGGGTCGGCAGGAGACTCGCGAGCAGCGTATCCACGTAGGCGCTGAGCTGGACGCCGTTCAACGGCGTCGATGCGCCTCCGAAGTCGCTCGCTATGCGGTAGGCGGCGGCCACGCCGCGTTCCAGCGAATCGAGGCTCGAGAACGACCAGCGCCCGTAGCTTCCAGGCACCGTGGGCCCGGCGTAGCGAAGCCGCTCGCCTCGAACGCCCACACTCAGCCCGTGTCGCTCGTCGATCTGGAAGCTGAGGTGATCGGCCACCTCAACGGACTTGTTGAGGATCGAGGTTCCCTGGCCCATGTCCGGCGGTCCGGCAACGAGCGTCGCAGTGCCCGCACCCGTCGCGCTTGGAACGAGCACCTGCACGATTGGGGCATAGGTGTAGCGCGACGCGCCGTTCGGGATGGCCGAGTATGCGATGGTCAATTCGTTGAACAAGCGAGCTGCCGGCTGCGTGAAGAGCTGGAGTGCCGTCGACCGCTTCGTCAGCCGGAGCGCCCACGACTGGCTGGACAACGAAAACCGGCTGGTGGTGGAGCGCGCGAATTGCGTGCGCTCGACCTCGCTGTACGTGTGTCGCAGCGCGAGTCGACTTCTCCATTCGGGCAGCGAGACGTCCAGCCGACCGAAGAACGCCGCGACGGGATTGCCTAACGTCACTCGCCCGCCGTCGCCGGCTTCGATGCCGCGTGCTCCGAGGAGTGACGCGAATCGGTCGACATCGGCTGGCGACACCGGGACCGGAATCGCCGCGTCGTCGCTCTGCCCGATGTACGGCCCAGGGGCCGGCTCGGAGTGACGCTGAAACTCTGGCGCGAGGAAGAAGTGCGCGCGATTGCGAACGATCGGTCCGCCAAGCGTGAACCCGAACTGCTGGCGCTCGTACGCCGAGCCGCCGAGAAAGCCGGTGCTCCGCGCAAGCTGCTCGTTGCGCAGATACCCGAACGCCGAGCCGTGCAGCTCGTTCGTGCCACTCTTCGTGACCGCGTTCACGACCAGGCCGGCGAAGTCGCCGTACCGCGCATCGTACGGAGTGAGGAGTACCTGGTACTCCTTCAGCGCGTCGATCGGCATCGACTTGCCGCCTCGTGCCCCGCCCATCACCGAGTTGCTTCCAAGCTGTCGATCGCTCACCCCATCGATCAGGTAGCTGTTCAGTCGGAAGTTGACGCCGGCGGAAACGCCGTTGAGTCGCGCGCTGACCTGAGGCACCAGACGCACGAAATCGTACATGTCCCGGTTGAGACTGGGCAGGCGGTGCAGCAGCGAATCCGAGATCGTCGTGGTCGTCCCGGTGTGTGTGCGGAGACCCATCTCGCTTCCGTCGACCACGTGCATGCCCTCGAGCGTCTGCGCCGCCGGTTCGAGCACGAACTCGAGCGACCGAGGCTCACCGAGCACGAGATAGATGTTGTCGCGACTCGCGGGCGCGAACCCGAGGCGCCGAACGGTCACGACGTAGGGGCCACCGACCTCGAGCCCGAATGCGAAGAATCGCCCCGCACGGGCTCTCGTCGTTACGGCATGGCCGGACGCACGGTGGAGCACCTCGACGCGCGCGTCGGCGACGTCCGCGCCGCGCACCGATCGCACCGTTCCCGTGATGCTGCCCGTCGACACACCTTGGGAAGGCAGCAACTGGGCTGGCACCGCCACCAGCAGCAACACTGATGGTACGGCGACGCGCGCAATGCGGGTCGTCCGGGCCAACCGACCACGACGTGCGACGCGCCGCGAGCAGTCCACGAATCTTCCGGTGACGGGTCTCCCGAGATTGCGCGCATGGCGCAGGCGCGGCAAGTCTCGCACCGAGGTACTACGAACGAACGCGGAGCCAGTCCAGTTCGACGCGCCGTGAGCACACCTCGCTTGACGCCGGTGCGCGCGTCATTAACCTTTGGCTACCTACCCATAGGTAGCCAATGTATGCCTGCTGTTCCGTCTCGCGCCGAGCTGCTGCCGGGCACGCTCGCGATGCTCGTGCTGAAGACGCTGACCGTCGACACGATGCACGGGTACGCGATCGCGCAGCACATCGAGCGACTCTCCAACGACGTGCTGCGCGTGCAGGAAGGGACGCTCTACCCGGCGCTTCAGATGATGGAGGTGAAAGGGTGGGTGAAGTCCGAGTGGAAGCTCACGCCCACGAAACGACGCGCGCGCTACTACGCCATCACCACGGCGGGACGAAAGCAGCTTGCGCAGGAGGCCCGTGAGTTCGACCGCGTCGTCGAGGCGGTCGGCCGCGTGATGCAGCCCGCATGAGCCCGATGATCGATTGGATGCGCGGGCTCTGGATCCGACTCCGGTACTACCTGTTCCGTGCGCGCTACGACCGCGAGATGGAGGAGGAGATGCGCTTCCATCTCGACCTCCGCGCCGCCGACAATCGCCAGAATGGGATGAGCGACGTCGACGCGCGCGACGCGGCCGTGCGGCGGTTCGGGAACCGGACATCGCTCGAAGAGCACCGGCGCGCCGCGGTCGGATTCCCCACGCTCGACACGCTCGGCCAGGACCTGCGGTACGTCGTGCGCGCCATTCGGCACGCGCCCGGCTTCAGTGCCATGGTCGTACTCACGTTAGGCCTCGGCATCGGAGCGAACGCGGCGATGTTCGGCATCGTGGACCGGCTGCTGCTCCGCGGCCCCGCGCACGTCGTGGATCCGGACCGCGTCGTACGAGTCTACGTCACACAGCAGGACGGCGATCTGGGCGAGTCGACCGGAAGCGTCGTGGGTTTCGTGACATACTCGCACCTGCGGGACAACGCGAAGGACTTCGAGGATCTCGCCGTCTACGCCAGAACCGAAGCGACAGTCGGACGGGGAGCCGATGCGCATCGGATCATGCTCGGGCGCGTGTCATGGAATTTCTTTCCGATGCTCGGTGTCAGACCCGCGCTCGGACGCTTCTTCGGTGCGGATGAGGATCATCTCCCGCAGGGCGAGAACGTCATCGTGCTCGACGAGGGATACTGGAAGCGCGCTTTCGCCGGCGATCGCGGCGTGCTCGGGCGTGCGATGACGGTTGGCGGCGTGACGTACACGATCGTCGGGATCGCGCCGCAGGGGTTCACCGGCGTGGAGCTCGAGCGCCGCGATGCGTGGGTGCCCATCAGTCTCACGTACTGGGGCCCGGGCGCAAACTGGGCGACGGGCTGGGACATCAATTGGCTGCAGATCGTCGGCCGGCTCAAACCAGGCGTGAGTCTCGAGGACGTGGGCAGCCGCGCGACGATTGCACATCGGCGTGCGTTCGACGGTCCGGCCAACCACACGATGCGTACCGCCACGCTCTCCGCCGCACCACTTCGCTTCAACGCGAGGGCGAAGGAAAAGACAGAGACGCGCGTATCCCGGTGGCTGGTGGCCGTTGCCGCCATCATGCTGCTCATCGCCTGCGCGAACGTCGCGAACCTGTTCCTCGCGCGGGCGACGACGCGGCGTCGCGAGGTCGCCGTCCGCCTCGCCCTCGGCATCGGCCGAGGCCGGCTCATCCGGCTGCTCGTGGCGGAGAGCGCGGTGCTCGGTCTCATTGGCGGCGCGGCCGGTCTCGCCGTGGCGTACGCCGGTGGGCGCTTCGTGCGCGCGGTGCTGCTGCCTAACGTCGCATGGATCGATGCCACGGTCGACCTTCGCGTCCTCGGGGTCACCGCGGTCTCGGCGGTGGTCACCGGCATTCTGGTCGGCCTGGCGCCGGCGCTGCAGGCCACGCGACTCGAGCTCACATCCTCGCTCAAGTCCGGCATTCGCGAAGGTGGCGCGCAGCGGAGCCGTCTTCGCACCGCGCTCACGATCACTCAGGCGGCGCTGTCGGTCGTGCTGCTCGTTGGCGCAGGATTGTTCGTGCGCAGCCTCTGGAACGTGTACTCGCTGCGGCTGGGCCTCGAGCCCGATCGCGTGATGACGGTGGCCTTCGACTGGCCGACGATCGTCGATCGATCGGATGATGCGCGGCAGCGGGAACGGTTCCGGCAGGCCGACTTCTACGTCGCGGCGCTCGCGCGCGTCCGGGCGATGCCCGGTGTCGAGCGCGCCGCCGTCGTCGTGGGTACGCCGTTCCAGTCGTCGAACAGCACCGCGCTCCGCGTGCCCGGCCGCGACTCCATCCCGACGCTTCCGGGGGGAGACCCGCTCATCCGCGCCGTGTCCGATGACTATTTCGCCACCGCGGGGACCCGCGTGCTGCGAGGCCGAGCGTTCACGGCAGCCGACGTCTCGACCAGCGCGCGCGTTGCCGTCGTGAACGAGACGATGGCGCGGACGCTGTGGCCGAACCGTGACCCAGTTGATGAGTGCCTGCTGATCGACACGATGCCATGCGCGCAGGTCGTCGGCGTCGTCGAGGACGCGCGACGATTCTCGCTCCGCGAGGAGGCGGCGATGCAATACTACATCCCCCTGGGCCAGGAGCGCGCGCTCGGATTCGGCGGCCGCAAGCTGTTCGTCAGACCGTCCGGCAACGGCGAGGGCTTCCCGGACCGGTTGCGTGCCGAGCTGCTTCGGCTCGATCCGGGCATTGGCTATGTCACGGTGCAATCGCTGCAGGAATCGCTCGATCCGCAAATCCGCCCATGGCGCCTGGGTGCGACGATGTTCGGTCTGTTCGGCGTGCTCGCCCTGATCGTGGCGGCGATCGGCCTGTACAGCGTGATCTCGTACCTGGTCACGCAGCGCGCGCACGAGCTGGGCGTGCGCATCGCGCTCGGCGCCCAGGTCGGCGACATCGTCGGCCTCGTGGTGCGCTACGGCGTGGGTCTCGCGGTCGCGGGCGTTGCCATCGGAACGGTGATCGCGCTCAACACGGCGCGGTGGATCGAGCCGTTGCTCTTCGAGACGTCGCCGCGAAATCCCTGGGTCTTCGCTGGTGTGATGGTCGTGCTGTTGGTGGTCGCGGTGCTCGCGAGCGTCATTCCCGCCTGGCGTGCGTCGCGAACGGATCCGATCGAGGCGTTGCGCGCTGAGTGAAGTCCCTGGTCCCGAGTCGGTTCAGTTGTCAGCTTACGCCGCGTGCATGAGATCCCTGTCCTTCGCGACCTTGTCATCCTCGTCGCGGTCGCCATTCCGGTCGTCATCATCGCGCAGCGTCTGCGCATCCCGACCGTCGTTGGATTCCTGCTCACAGGCATCGTCATCGGGCCGCACGCGTTGGGGCTCGTCGCGCAGCCCGACAACGTCTCGGCACTCGCGGAAGTCGGCGTCGTGCTCCTCCTGTTCGCGATCGGGCTCGAGCTGTCGCTCTCCCGGATCGTTCGCATGGGGCAGTGGGTCCTGCGTGGTGGAGGGCTGCAGGTCGGCGTCACGATAGCTGCCATCGCCGGGGCAGCGCTCACCCTCGGCGTGCCGATGCGACGCGCGGTGTTCTTCGGCGCGCTGTTCGCGCTCTCGTCGACCGCGATCATCCTCAAACTCTACAACAACCGCGCCGAGCTCGACGCGCCACACGGCCGGGTCGTCGTCTCGATCCTGCTGTTCCAGGATCTCTGCGTCGTGCCGCTGATGCTCCTCACCCCGCTGCTCGCCGGAACGGCGCCCAGTCTCGGCGCCGCGGCGCGAAGTGTCGTAATCAGCGTAATCGTGGTCGCGACGCTCGTCCTCGGCGGGCGAATCGCCGTGCCGCGAGCCCTCCGGCGCATCGCCGAGCTCCGCAACCGCGAGATCTTCACGCTGTCGGTTGTCTTCATTGGGCTCGGCGCCGCGTACGTCACGTCCGCGTTCGGGATGTCGCTTGCGCTCGGCGCCTTTCTCGCGGGGCTCATCATCTCGGAGTCCGATTACGGGCTTCAGGCCCTGTCCGATGTGCTGCCGTTCCGCGACACCTTCAGCGGCATCTTCTTCATCGCGATCGGCATGCTGCTGGACGTCCGCTACGTCGCATCGCACGTGGCCGGCGTCATCGGCGTGACGCTCCTTGTGATGCTGCTCAAGGCGCTCATCGTCATCCTGGTCGTCCGTCTGCTCAAGCGATCGCTTCGCGTCGGCATTCTCAGCGGACTCGGACTGGCGCAGGTCGGCGAGTTCTCGTTCGTGCTCGCCGGGAGCGGCGTTGATGCCGGCCTGCTCAGCGCGGACCAGTATCAGCTCTTTCTCGCTGCGTCGGTGCTGAGCATGCTCGCCACGCCGTTCGTGGTCGACGGGGCCGATCGCGTGGCCGAATTGGTCACGAGCCGCGTGAGGGATCCCGAGATGATGATCCCGACGCAGGAGATGCCGACCGTTCGCGCGCTGCGCGATCACGTGATCATCGTCGGCTATGGGCTCAACGGCCGCAATCTCGCGCGTGCGCTCGAGGCTGCACAGATCCCTTACGTCGTCCTCGAGCAGAACGGCCAGATCGTGCGGCGCGCGCGGCTCGAGCGGACGCCAATCTTCTTCGGCGACGGGACACGCCCCGAGGTGCTCGAGAAGGTGGGGATCGAGCATGCACGCGTGCTCGTGTACGCGATCGCCGCTCCGGCGGAAGAGCGGCGCGGCGTGGCCGTGGCGCGCCATCTGAGCGGTCAGGTGCGCATCGTCGTGCGGACACGCTACGTCTCCGAGATCGACGAGCTTCGCCGGCTCGGCGCGGACGAAGTGGTGCCGGAGGAGCTGGAGACGTCGATCGAGATCTTCGCGCGCGTGCTGCGCCGCTATGGCGTGGAGGTGAACCGCATTCGACGTCTCGTGGACGACGTGCGCAGCGATCATTACGGGATGTTCGTGACGCGCGAGCGATCGGTGACGGCGCGCATTGGCGACGCGCTGTCCCCGTTAGGCGAGCGGGTGCGGCTGCAGACGGCGGTGGTGGACGAGGGATCGATGGCGGCGGAGCAGAGCCCGGCGTCCCTCGGCCTTCGCAAGACGACGGGTGCGACGGTGATCGCGATCGTCCGCAGAAAGGAAGTCACGTACTCGCCAGAGCCGACGACGGTGTTCGAGGTCGGCGACGAAGTCCTGCTCGTCGGTGACGCGAACGCCCTCGAGAAGGCGAGGGCGTTATTCGAGAAGTAAGCTGAAAGAAAACTGGTTACTGTTAACTGGAACTGGTTGCTGCAGGGTGAACTGCCTCGACTGTCATCCCGAGGAGCGACAGCGACGAGGGATCTCGTCTGCGGTGCTCGTCGCCGGCCCACGAGTGACGCCGGCATGATCCTTCGTCGCCTTCGGCTCCTCGGGATGACAACGCAGCGTGGGCGAACGTCCCGAGGGTGTCACCCTGCAGTAACCAGTTCCAATTAACAGTAATCAGTTCCTGTTAGTTGTTCGGCTTGATGCCTGTCTCGACCCACGTGCCAAGATCGGTGATGGCCTGAACGATCGCCGAGCTCGGAATGGCGCAGTGGCCGTAGCCCCAGGCCGGGTTCGCGCGCTGGACGAGCAGGTTCGTCGCGCCAGCATCGACCACCCGCTGGCCGAACAGGCCTTCGTGGAAGAACGGAACCAGGCGGTCCCACCGGTTGTGCAGCGTGATCGTCGGGATCTGCAGCGCACCCGACGGCGTGAAGTGGTTCTCGGCCCACACTGCCGCTGATGGATCCGCGTCGAATCGGGCGACCTGCGCGTTCACGACGCCGAGCAGCCCCGCCAGGGTCGCCGGCGGTAGGAGCGGCGCGGGGAGGTTCAAGCGCGGAGAGTACGTCACCCCGGCGTTCGCGACCGGGAATTTGCCATTCGTGAAGCTCAGAACGTTGTCGGCGCCACGGGCGTGATACGCCAGCGCGTTCAGCAGCGACTCGAGCATCTGCGGCACGGTCGTGAACTCGAGTGCCGTCTGGGCGGTGCTGGCGATGACGAGCATCCCGACCGGGTTCGCCATTACGGCGGCGATGATCTCCTGCTGCTTCGCGGGACCGAGGACATAGCCCGGCACAGGTGCGTCTGGCGTCCCGGGCAGCAGTCCCGGATAGAACACGTCGAACAGCGCACGCACGTTCACGACGTATTCGAGCTGGGCCCGCGTCCCGCCGGCGATGCCGCAGATCGGAATGACGCCGTCATACTGCTCGGGGAACTGCTCGGCCAGCTGCATGATGGCGAGGGATCCGAGCGAATGCCCGAGGAGGAAACTGCGTTCCGGCTGCCCGAAGCGCGACGCGAACAGCCCGCGCAGCTGGTGTGTACGGCGGGCTGCATCCTCGACTGCGTAGCCGTTTTCCGAGAAGCTCGAATACGCAATGGCATAACCGAGGGCGCCGAGCTGATCGCGGAGTGCCTGGGACCCGTCCTGGTCGCGAAGCGAGACCGGCTCGAGGACATCTCGGATGCCGTGGGCGTAGAACACCGTCGAACCATTCCACTCGCGCGGCATGTACAACTGATACGACGACCCTGGGCCGGTCTCGCCCGTGATGATGCTGGCCCAGAGGGCGGAGCTCGTTTCCGAGGTGACGCTCCTGGCAGCGGGGAGCGGGCTCGCTCCCGGTCCGACGATGCTTTTGTCCGAATCGGTGCACCCGGCCAGGATCAGCAGTGCACCAGCGATGGTGGTGAAGCGGCGCATGGAATTCTCCTCGAGCAGCGTGAGTTGCGGTGAACTGCGGTGAACGCGGTCGAGGATACGCCGACCTGGCGAACGGGACTCTACGCGCACTGACGTAGGGAGCTGCAGGGATGACGTAGCGATGCGGCTCCAAAACCCGCGCTGGACAGCCGTCGGACGGCGCATTATATCGGGGGCTGATATATCGAGTATCGATCTAGTGGACACCTGCGCATGAAAGCCCGACAGCCCGACCCGCAAACGCTTCTCCCGCTTCCCGTGTCGGAGTTCCAGATCCTTCTCGCGCTGGCGGACGAGGAGCGACACGGCTACGCGATCCGACGCGAGGTCTCCGAGCGCACGGACGGCGACGTTCAACTGGGACCGGGCACGCTCTACGGGTCCATCAAGCGCATGGTCAACAGTGGGCTCATCGCCGAGAGCGACGAACGACCGGACCCGGAGCTCGACGACGAGCGCCGCCGCTACTACCGCATCACACCGTTGGGCCGGAAGGTCGCCGTAGCGGAAGCACGTCGCATGGAGCGGCTCGTGAGGATCGCTCGCGCTAAACGCCTGCTCGGCCGGCCGGAGCCCGCATGACTGGGCCGGGCCGCGCACGCTCGTTCCACCCGGGCGTCGTCAGGGCGCTGCTGCGCCTCTATCCGTTCGCGTTTCGCGCGCGGTTCGGCCGCGAGATCGAGCAGCTCGTGCGGGCGTCGTGTCAGGAGTCACCTAACGCGGACCGATCCGTGGCGTTCTGGGCTGGCGTCGTCGCCGATCTCGTCACCGGTGCAGCCCATGAGCACATCGCCGCCGCTCGCGAGTGGCGACGCGAACGACACCGGCAGCGCCTCGCTCGAACGCACGGTTCGCCCGACCACCCGGCAACAGCACAGGGAGACGGCATGGGTACGCTCGCACAGGATCTTCGGTACGCGTGGCGCACGGTACGGAAGAGTCCCGGCTTCGCGCTCGTCGTGATCGTTTCGCTGGCGCTGGGGATCGGCGCCAACTCGCTCATCTACAGCGTCGTGGACGGCATCGTGTTGAGGCCGTTCCCGTACCCGAACGCGGACCGGATCGTTTCCATCGGCGTGACGTATCCGGCGTTGAGCGGCGAGCGCAGGTTCATCGAGGCCATCTCGCCGCCGGAGTACAACGACATCCGCGCCGGCTCGAAGACAATCGATCGGTTCTTCGCGTTCGACCTCGGCAACCGCAACCTCTCCGGCGGCGACCAGCCCGAGCGCGTGTTCACGGCATTCGTCTGGGGCGATCCCATGGCTTCCATCGGTGTGCGGCCGCTCCTCGGGCGCAGCTTCCGCCCCGAGGAGACGACGACACAGGGCGACGCCATCGCCGTCATCAGTCACCGCATCTGGCAATCGCGCTTCGGCGGCGACTCGGCCGTCGTCGGCAAATCCATTCGTGTGAACGGCCAGCCGACGCAGATCGTCGGCGTCATGCCGCCCGGTTTTCTCGTCGTCGGCACCGATCTCTGGCTGCCCATGGGCGTCGACCCGTCGGCGATCCCGCGTCAGGCGAGGCAATGGACGGTGATCGGACGCCTGCGCGATGGCGCCACGCTCACGCAGGCGAACGCCGAGATGAAGGCCCTCGCCGGCCGCACCGAACGCGAATACGGGCGCGAGCGGAAGGAATACGCGGGCTGGCGCATGGAGGTCGACACCTGGACGAATGCCGTCGTCGGCGAGTTCCGACCTACCGCCACTATTCTGCTCGGCGTCGTCGCGCTGGTCCTGCTGATCGCCTGCGCGAACATCGCGAATCTCCTCCTGGCGCGCGCGACGGCGCGACAACGTGAGTTGGCCGTCCGCCGAGCACTGGGCGCGGGACGATTCCGCATCGCGCGCCAACTGCTCACGGAGAGCGTGCTCCTCGCGCTCGTGGGCGCGGGCGTCGGGCTCGCGCTCGCCTACGTGTTGCTGGGACCGATGACGTCGATGTTCCCGGAGCAGGTGCGCAGCGTCGGCATCTCGGCCACGATCAACGGGCACGTGCTGCTCTACACGCTTGCCGCCGCGGTTGCGTCCGGGCTGCTGTTCGGGGTCGCCCCAGCGCTGCAGGGAATTCGGGGCGGAGGACGGGAGTGGCTCACC
>Ga0207701_10007797_pt1 | contig 10619 bp, 9 predicted proteins | sample KBSSwiSSwithPhiX_FD_184294 | JGI IMG/M metagenome (GOLD analysis project Ga0207701, IMG submission 184294) | Switchgrass rhizosphere bulk soil microbial communities from Kellogg Biological Station, Michigan, USA, with PhiX - S5 (SPAdes) (version 2) | ecosystem: Environmental > Terrestrial > Soil...
TCGCCGACGCGCTCGGCCCCGCCGCCGCCAACGTCCACTTCGAGGACGAGATCCGCGACGGCAAGATCGCCTTCGACTACCGCATGCGCCTCGGGGTGGTCCGCAAGAGCAACGCGCTCGCGTTGATGATTCTGTTTATGAGTGGGTTGCAAATCTTCAACGCTCACCCGTATCTGTACTGGGGCAGCACCTCGGAACCGGAAAAGGCGTTTTTTTCCATCGCCGCAACCAACGAGGACGGCGACGTCCGCGGTTATGTCGATCTTTATGGACGGCAAATCGACACGACCGGTTTTCTCGGCGTCCAACAGGGAACCTTCGGGCCATCGGCGCGCGCCTTTCCGAGCTGGTTGACCATTCCAGCTTATTACTCCCTAGCCGGCGCGCGGCGCTGGCATTTCTTTTTCGGCTGGCTGTTCGCGCTCAACGGAACCCTCTACGTTATCTATAACCTCATCGTCGGTCATATGCGCAAATTCTTCTTCACGTTCAGCGACGCGAAAAAAGTTCCGGCAATGGTCGCTTACTACTTGCACCTGAGAAAAATTTCGCCGCAGGAAGGCGAATACAATCCGCTGCAAAAAATGGCGTACACCAGCGTCCTCGTGATTTTGACGCCGCTGGTTTTATTGAGCGGCATGGCGATGTCGCCGCAGTTGAACGTCGCTTTCAACTGGCTGCCGGCGGCCTTCGGCGGCCGCCAATCGGCGCGCGCGGTTCATTTTATTCTTGCGTTTGGATTTCTCTCTTTCACATTCGGGCACGTGTTGATGGTTTTGACTCAAGGCGTTTTCAACAACATGCGTTCCATGACGACCGGTTGGTACAGAGAAAAACTGCCGCATGCGATCCAAGCCACCCAGAGCGCTCCGGCACCTGAACCGGTTGTCGCCGAGGATCCAAAGCCTGAACCCGCTAATGTCCAACCTGAAGTCCAGTCTCCAAACGAGACAACACTACTTGCAGACACTACGGCAAAGCCGGCGCCGGCCGAACAGAAATCGGCTAAGGATTCATCGGTGCGGGAAGAGGAGGCAAAGAAAAATGACGAAGTTAAATCCTAGTTTCTCTCGGCGCAACTTGCTCCTCAGAACGTTACAAGGCGCAGGCTTTTTTCTGCTGAGTGGCTGCGACAAAATCTTCGACGCACTCAGCCAAAATGACAAGTTTCAGTCACTACTCGAATTGGCCGAGCACGGCAATCGGCGCGCGCAGCGTTTGCTCACCGGCCGAAACAAGCTCGCCCAGGAATTCAGCGCCAAAGATATATCGCCAAAATTTCGCAGCAACGGTAACCCGCCACCGATCACCATGGACTACGCGGCCGACGCAAAAAACCAGTGGACAAAGTGGCGCCTTGACGTCTCGGGCCTCGTCAAGCAACCAGCAAGCTTCTCCCTCACGGAGCTCAAAAGCATGCCTTCGCGTACGCAGATTACGCGCCATGATTGCGTCGAAGGCTGGAGCGTGATCGGCAAATGGAAAGGCGTGCGGCTGGAAGAGATTATGAATAAAGTACAGCCGGCGGCCGCGGCGAAATATGTCGTATTTCGCTGCATGGATACGGATAGCGACGGCACTAACTATTTTGAAAGCATTGATTTGATCGACGCTGTTCATCCGCAAACCATCCTCGCCTACGAGCTGAATGATCAGTCGTTGCCTGTCGATAACGGCGCGCCGCTGCGCCTGCGCGTCGAAACCCAGCTCGGTTACAAACATGCTAAGTACATTCGAGCCCTCGAATTCGTCGCAACCTTGGATAAAATCGGCCGAGGTAAAGGTGGCTACTGGGAAGATCAGGGCTACGAATGGTACGCTGGAATCTAGCCGGTTGCTGCAAAGAAGGCACTCGTGCTTCGCACGGACGGAAACTCTCCGAGGATTCAATCTATCCTCCGTTTGTCCCTGAGACTTCGAAGGATGCGCGGGATTGCCCTCAGCGTAACCGGATGAATGGTAATCTGCTTCTATCTATCGATGAACGATTTTGGTTGACGGCCCCATCCAGATCGAATATCTAATCTCTCCGAGCTGACGATTGTCGGTCAGGGCTTCTTCGTCGCCTCATCGAGCCGCTGTGCTCACGCCCTAACCTTCGGGAGGGAGCGTCCCATGAAATCATCGATGCGGTTGGATTATCTCAGAGTCGCTCTGACTCTGATGGTCGCAGGCACTTCGCTGCACGTATACGCTCAGCCGAACGAGCCGATTTTTTCCTTGGCGAAAAAAGAAAGACCCGCGCTGCTCGAAAGCTTGAGGGCATTGGTTTCGATCGAAACCGGCAGTCGTGATTTCGAAGGCCTCGGCAAACTCGCCGATCTTATCGCCGGACGATTGAAGGATCTCGGCGGCAAAGTTGAATTAGTGGCGCCGAGCGATGTCTACAAGATGGAAGATACGCCCGAGCAAATTGGCAAGATGGTGCGCGCGACGTTCACCGGCAAGGGGACAAAGAAAATCCTGCTGATCGCGCACATGGACACGGTTTACCCGCGGGGCATGCTCGCCAAGCAACCCTTCCGGGTCGACGGCGATCGCGCCTACGGCCTGGGCATCGCCGACGACAAACAGGGCATCGCGGTGATTTTGCACACGCTGGCTATTCTCAAAGCGCTAGACTTCCAACAACACGGTACTCTCACCGTCCTCATCAACGCCGACGAGGAGATTAGCTCGCCGGGCTCGCGCAGCTTGATCTCCAAGCTCGGCGCCGAGCACGACGCAACGTTCTCCGTCGAATCTTCGCGCGCGGAGTCGGACAAGTTATCGCTGGCAACCAGCGGCATCGCCTCTGTCACGCTGAAGGTAACGGGACGCGCGTCGCACTCCGGCAACGCGCCGGAGAAAGGTATCAACGCGCTCTACGAGCTCGCCCATCAAGTGCTGCAGACCCGCGATTTTTCGGATCCCACGGTCGGACTGAAAGTGAACTGGACGCTCGCGAATGCAGGGACCACGCGCAACATGATCCCGCCCGAGGCGCAGGCTGTTGCCGACGTGCGCGTGCTGCGCGTGGCCGACTACGACGCCATCGAAAAAAGAGTGCGTGACGCGATCAAGAAACAGCTTTTGCCCGAGGCCAAAGTCGAGATTAATTTTGAGCGCCGCCGCCCGCCACTCGAGGCCACCGCCGCGTCGCGTGCGCTCGCCAAGCACGCCCAGGAGATTTACGCCGAGCTTGGCAGGACGCTCGTGGTCGATAACGTCGCAGAAGGCGGCGGCACCGATGCGGCTTTCGCCGCTCTCAATACCAAGGCGCCGGTGATCGAGCGCTTCGGCCTGCAGGGATACGGCGCCCACTCCGCCGACGCGGAATACGTGCTGCTCGACTCCATCGAGCCGCGCCTCTATTTACTCACGCGCATGATTATGGACGTGTCGCAGGGCAAGATTTCGCCGGCGCAGTGAGTCGAATCTCGTAAGCTTGGTATTGATTAAGCAAGTGATGACCGCCAAGCGTAACTAACGGTGAGGAATTGAGCTATGAGTCGCAGTTCCATAGCAAATCGAAGTCCTTTTTTCTCCTCCCGGCGCGCGTTTCTTCAGTCGCTGGCAACGACGAGCGCTACGCTTCCGCTTCTGCGCGCGTCACTCACGTCGCTCGGAGACGCCCACGCGGCGGATGTCAAGAACGATAAGATCAACGTCATGATTCCGATTTTTTCGCGGGCCGAGCGCGATCGCCGCTGGTCGGCGGTGCGACGGATCATGGCGAAGCCTCAATGGAACCTCGACGCGATCTTGGCGACGGCGAGCGGCGACACCGCTTATCCTCGCTATCTCACGCAAATCGGCGGGCGCGGCGGCAGCGCCGATGTTATTTTTTCCCGCGACGATTCCAAGCCGGTTCATGCACTCGTTTCCACCGCGCGTAACCGCGCTTTTTGGGAAAACCGATTAAACGCCTGGCGCTCGGACGGAAAACTCGTTATCGGCCAAGGTGAAGGTTCAAAATCAATCGCTGCGGAGTTCAAGAATCTCGGCTTGAATAATCCGGGGGCGCGCATCGGCGTAGCCAAGCTCAGCGGCAGCCGCTTCGATCCCGAAGGTCTAGTCGCCGCCACTTTTTTGGAAAATCTCAAGGCTGCGCTCCCGGGCGTACAATTTCTGGCCATTGAGAAATGGGGTGCCGATGCCGGTCCGATCGATGAACCCGCGATGATGAAAAGTACTGAGGAACACGAGGTGGTTCGGCGCGCCGTGGCCGCCGGCGAAAACGCCATCGAGGTTATTCGACGCGCCGCGCGTCCGCCGGCGCGTCACCAAGGCGATATTTGGTTGCCGACGTTTGCCGCGATGTTTGCCGAGACCGGCGAAGATCCCACGCGTCTTTCCATCGCGCTCGACGTCGAAGCCAATGCTACTTTGGGAGCGCCGACCGACGACCCGCTGAAAGAGGGGCAAATCATCAGCGAGGAAATCGACGCTACGGCGCAAGGCTACCGGGCTCAGGTCAATCACTCGATCTTCGTCGGCGGAACCAAAACTCCCGGCTACGAATATTATCGAGCCGCGATGGCGACGGCGATCAAACTGTTCCACGACTGCGTCGCTTCTATTGTGCCTGGCAAAACCACCTGCGGCGAGCTGGTAGACTATTACGCGGCGCTGGTCGAAAAATCCGACGCCGAAGACCGCTCCGGCGTCGTGCTCCATTCAAGCGGCATCGCCAACCTTTCTCGTCCCCGGCTCGGTCCAGCCAATTCCAGAGGAGAATCCGATATTATCATCGCGCCCGGGATGACTTTTGACTTCAAACCCGCCCTCCGCATGAAGCGAAATGCCGTGCAAGACGTGATGAGGGAAAACCGCGTCGTACAAATCGGCGAGCATGTGATCGTCACGGCAAGTGGCGTGGCGCGCGTGGGCAGGCGCGAACTAAAACCGCTGACGAGCGTGGATTGAGCCATAGCCCCGCCCATTCGCGCGGATCTTCCCATTAGCCAAAGAATTTCCACGAGCGGAAAGGCTGACTATCGAGATCACGCAGTGGCATAATCAACGGACTTAAGCTAATCATACACGCATGCGAATCTGTTCCTTGCTGCCCGGCGCGACGGAGATCGCTTATTTGCTCGGCCTCGGCGATCAGATCGTCGGCGTGACCCACGAGTGCGACTATCCCCACGAGGCAAAGCAAAAGCCTGTCGTCGTTCGCAGTGTCATTGATTCGAGTCAATTGTCCTGCCCGGAGATCGATCGCAGAGTCGGCGAATTGCTTCAAGCAGGCAGAGGCTTGTACTCGATCGACGAAGCCGCTTTCCTCGCATCCGGTCCCGACGTCATCCTGACACAAGGACTTTGCAACGTGTGTGCCCTCGACTACGATGACGTTGTCAAAGCTGCGCAACGGCTGCCGCGCATGCCCGCGATTCTATCGCTCAATCCGCACTCCTTGTCCGATGTCCTCGAAGACATTTCGCGCGTCGGCGCCGCCACCGGCCGCGAAACGGCCGCCGAAGCTTTAGTCCAGGATCTGCGTCGACGCATAGACGAAGTCGGCATCCGCGAACCCGAATATCGCCCGCGCGTCGTTTGTCTCGAATGGTTTGAGCCGCTCTACGTTGCCGGCCACTGGGTACCTGAGCTAGTCACACTCGCCGGAGGCTTCGATCCGCTGGGCCGCAAAGGCGAACCATCGTTCAAGATCGAGTGGCAAAGCGTTCTCGATGCAAAGCCAGACGTGATCTTGCTGATGCCCTGCGGCTTTGATGTGCGCCGCGCTGTCAAAGAGTCCACGCCGCTGCGAAACCTCAACGGCTGGAATGATCTGCCGGCGGTGAAAACAGGCAACGTCTACGCGCTCAACGGCAGCGCTTACTTCAGCCGCCCCGGCCCGCGCCTGGTGAACGGCTTGGAAATCCTCGCGCGGATTATTCGCCCGGAGCAAGCTGAGTGGTCAGCGGCGCCGACTGAAGCAGCTAAAATCAATTAAGCGAGGTCGATACGCTTTGGAGACATTCAGCGACTGTCGGGGTGGCATTGGCTTGGCGGAAAAATTATGATCGTAACCACCCGCCCGCAAAGGTTTGACCGGCGCTAAACGCCGGTGAGCGCGTCAGTAAAAAATCATTTTTTAAGGAGTATTTGAATATGAGTAAAACTATCGTTGTCACCGGCGGCGCCGGGGGAATTTGCTCCGATATTTGCAGGGGCTTGGCCACGGATGGCATAAACGTTGTGGTTGCCGACTACGCGAAGGAAGCCGCGGAAAAAGTCGCGGCGGAGATTCGCGACAACAAGGGCGCCGCCATCGCCGTCAAAGTCGATGTCGGCGATCCTGAGAGCGTCGCGGAGATGATGCGCCAGGCCATTGCCAAATACGGCCAGATCGATTACGCGTTTTGCGGCGCCGGTGTCATGGATCGCATTCCGGTGATCGACATGCCGGAGGAAGTCTGGGACCGGCTGATGAGAATCAATCTGAAGGGTGTGTTTCTCTGCGCTCAAGCCGCGGCGAGACACATGATGCCGAGAAAAGAGGGCCGTATACTTAGTATCGCTTCAGGCCGAGGGGTCGCCGGCGCGCCGCGCTCCGCCCATTATGCGGCGTCGAAAGCCGGCGTAATCGCTTTCACCAAATCGCTCGCGGTTGAACTGGCGCCCGACAATATCACGGTCAACTGCGTCTGCCCCGGCGCCACCGACACGCCGATGTCGCGAATCGGTTATACCGAGGAACAGTTTCAAAAGCGCGAAGAAATTCCACCGCTGATGGACGGCCTCACCCACAAATTCGAAATCGTCGGTCTCGTGCGTTATTTACTTTCCGACGCCACGAAATTCGTGACTGGCCAGACATTTTTCCTGCGCACGCCGAAATAGCTCGAGGAGAGATTGGCAGAATGAAAGCCGCGAATTTGATGCGCCGCCCTAGTTCTAAAAGTTTAATCTGCGGTTGAAGGCCGCAATTGTCTTGCCGGCTTCCAACGAGCCCACCGTCTCGGTCAATTGATTAAACCAGTGGTGCTGTCGAAAGTGAAGCTCGGCTGGGTACCGTTTGGCATCGCCGCGTTCAAGGTGAAGGTCGATGGCGAGGTCACGTTAATCGTCATTGTCACGCCGTTGGTTTTTCGATAACCGACGACTTGCATCGCACTCAGAGACGTCGGATAGTCCAAAAATTCTCCGTAGTAACTTTCCATCGCCAGCGCCCCATTCTTGAGATCCGAACGCATGGACGCATCCACGGCACGGCTGCGAAAGAGCGAGAACTGCTGGATCGCTATAGCCGCAAGAATACCTAACACAGCTACGACGACGATGAGCTCAAGTAGCGTGAAACCCGCGTTCGCCGATGTTGGTTTCGGTGATTGCATTTGAGTCTTTGACCTGGCCAGCCGGTTTATAACCAGTTTATAATAGCAAAAGCGCCCCGAATTGGCCAGAAAAATCTCGATCCTCTCGCGGGTGTACTCTGTCGGGGACACTATCCATGAATCGTGCGTGAGGTAACACGAGGGAGCCGGTGACAATCGGCGTCACCGGCTCCCGCTAGACTACGACCATTTGTGAAAATTTAACGAAGCTCAGGTGCCGAACATCGGCATGCGCGCTTCGGCGCCGCGCCGTGAGCATTCAGTCAGGAAGACCTTATGGATTTCGGGGTTTTGATCCTGGTATTCGATCTGCGCGCCGCCACTCTTCACGTCTTCCCCAGTGTCCTTGAGATCTTCGACGTTGAACTTAAAACCCCAAGGCTTGAGCGCGAGATAACGCGCCGGCTCGGCTCCAGGGTTAAAATGCTGGTGCCACCACTGCATCGGCGGCACGAACATACTCATGCGCCCCCACTCGACGCGTTTCTTGGTGCCGTATTCGCCTTCCGGCCAAAGAAAAGAATAACCGGCGCCGGTGAGCATCACGATATGCGCTCCCGCGCCGTGACGGTGGGCTTTTTTGTATTTGCCGACCGGGAACTCTGACAGATGCGCGCTCATGGTATTATCGACGAACTCGAAGAGCGTGGTCCGGTTATCGCCGCCTCGTTCTTTGTACTCGATGGGTTGAAATCCCCACAAATCGGCGATGAAGTTTGATTCCCAGACCCGTCCTTTTTTTACTTCGGGGACATATCGCCCGCCCTTGCCCCATTCATCGGCGCCGCCGCTGTAACGATCCGAGAAAATAAAGCTATTATTAAAAACATAGTCGAGGTTGCGATAACGATTGATGATCACCGGCGCATCGGTCAAGGAAATCATCCGCACCGGCGCGCTGCCTTGGGCATTGAAATGTTGATGCCAAGTATTGAGCGGCGTGGAGAAGAGACTTCCCTTCTGCCATTCGAGCGTGTGCTTTTTGCCGCCTTCATTCCAGATCGTCGTCGCGCCCTGGCCCTCGAGAATGAAAATCGCCTTTTCATACATGTGGCGCACCGGTTTGAGCTGTCCGCCGGGCGCGATTTCCTCGATCACCGTATCGCAAGTGCCGCCGGCGCCGTCCATGTTGGCAAAGGCCGCCTTGCCGCCGGTGCGCGTCCAATCGCCGAGCTCCAATTTCAGCAGGTCCGGAATAATGAAATCTTTGTATACCGGAATTCCTTCCCATTCCTGGTAGATGTCGTAAGGACTCTTTCGTGAATAAGCCGATGCCTCGTTGAGATTTAAATTCTTCATCATGTTTTATGTCCTCCTAACTCACGATTGAAGCTATTTTGAAATGCAAAAAGTTCCATCATCCATATCGGCAAGCGTCTAGTTAATCTGCGCCATGTAATAGCCGAGCGCGCCGCGATAGGCGCGATCGATCGCCATCGAATCCCGCGCGCCCTTGAGAACCAAGTCACGGTCTTCGGCGCTTTTGACATAGCGCTCGAACATCTCGGAGATATTTTCCGAGTGCTCGGTGTCGGCAACTACGTGAACATCGAGCGAGATCATCTTTTTTAAATTGATTCCAAGCTCGTTTTCGAATTTCTTGCCGACCCGATAGGACATGCCGCCGCCCTTGACGATCTTACCGTTATTGCGTCGTTCGAGCATATGCGATGCCGTGTAAGCCGTCAGCCAGTGATTGTGCATGGCGATATGGTGCCAGGCGTAAAAGCATGCGCGCACCATCGACGGGATCTCGGCCTCGGCGAAATCTTCAGGTTTAAGGCCGATGACTTCGCCCTGTTTGACCGTGAGGGCATAATGATCCATGCCGGCGCGTGGATCGTTGATGAGCTCGTCGCTTTCGTGTTGCCAAATGACGCGTTTGACTTCCAGGGGCGCGCCGCCCTGGACGTAGCCCCAGCAGTCGCGCCGGTTGCTGGTATAGAGCGCATTTTGAATGACGTAAAAGCGCCCGCGCTCCAGTGTCAAGGGCACGGCAAGAAAATTCTTGAACTCCACGCTCTCGAACTGATCGTTGACCATCTGGTCCAGCGTTTTCAGCAAATCGCTCACGAGATCCATAGCTATTATTCCTCCGTTTGCGCGCAAAAAATCGCGGTGCCTACGGCAGCGCCTCGACCATTTCCCCGAGATGGCCGCGGTAGACCCGGTCGATCATCAAACTCTCTTTGGCGCCGCGCAGGATCGCCCGGCGGGTCGAGTCCGTCGTGGCATATGTGCGCGCCACCTGCATCAACAGATGGGCATGTTCCACGTCCATGACCACGTGCTCAGCGTTGTTAATCTGCTTTTTCATGGGAATATTGAGATCGCGCTCGAACATGGCGCCGATGCGCTGCGATAAGGAGCCGCCTTCGATCAACTCGCCGGAATTGCGCATTTCGAGTATCGCCGATGCGGCGATGGCCTCTAGCCAGGAGCGCTGCGCCAGACGAATCCACGCGCTGAAACAAACCTCGCCGCCTTCGAGACGCGCGGTCCGCTCGAATGCCTCCGCGCTTAGGCCGAAAACTTCGCCTTCTTGCACCGCCAAAGTAATATGGTCGACCTTGCCTTGCGCTTTTTGACCGATCAGCTCGTCTTCTTCGTGCTGCCAGATCAGCTTCTTGATTTCGAACGGCGCCGAGCCCTGGACGTAACCCCAACAATCGCGCCGATTCTGCACGTAGTAGGCCATTTGAATGGAATACTGCTGCGCCCGGGCCTGGGTGAATTTTGCCGTGAGCAGGCGTTTGAACGGCGCCGAACTAAATTGCGCATTACACAAACCGACTAACTCTTCCCACATTTTTTCGATGCCATTTGCCGCGCCCATGGATCCTTCCCTCTATCGAAACTAGGTTTTTACGTTGTTTGCCTTGGCCTGAATGGCTTCGGCAATTTTCTTAGAGTGTTCCTAATACTTCATTATATAACTTCATGTATCGGCTATATTCTCCTTCGGTTCTTATCACATGCAAGTTTCCACTGTCCAACAAGCGATCGATATCATCCGAAGGGCTCTTGATGCCGTGCCGCGCCGGAATCTTCCCTGCTCGAGTCAATGCTCTCTGGCCTTCGACTGAAAGATAAAAATCCATCAACAGCCGTGCCGACCAAATTAGCGAATCGCGAAAGGCCGATTTCATATCATACCCCGAAGGCCAAACTTTTAATCACCACCGGCACGAAACCTTCACTCTCGACCACTTCGCCGATGTCGATAAAGTCGAGCTCGGACAAGCTCACCTCGTCGACACAAGGCATGTTCCATTTCGCCGACAGCATGCCGCCGAC
>Ga0207701_10007798_pt1 | contig 10618 bp, 8 predicted proteins | sample KBSSwiSSwithPhiX_FD_184294 | JGI IMG/M metagenome (GOLD analysis project Ga0207701, IMG submission 184294) | Switchgrass rhizosphere bulk soil microbial communities from Kellogg Biological Station, Michigan, USA, with PhiX - S5 (SPAdes) (version 2) | ecosystem: Environmental > Terrestrial > Soil...
CCAAATATCAACAGATGCTGGCCAACACCGAATTAGTCGATCTTCCGCCGGACAAGATTCTCGCGATCGGTCTGCAACGTTTGAAGGAAGAGCAACAGGCCTTCGCCAACGCCGCGAAGATCATCGATCCGAAGAAGCAGCCGATCGACGTTTTCAAGGAAGTTCAGAACGAGCACCCCAAGCCGGGTGAGCTGATCCCAGACGTGGCGAAGGACCTCGACCAGATCCGGCAATATGTGCTCGATCATCACATTGTCGCCATTCCTTCCGATGTACGTCCAACTGTCACGGCAACGCCGCAGTTTGACCGCGCGACGACTTTTGCCTCGATGGACACGCCCGGACCGTTCGAGAAAAAGGCGACACAGGCCTATTATTACGTCACGCCGGTCGAGGAAAACTGGACGGAGAAACAGAAAAACGAATGGCTGACTTCGTTCAATTACTACACGACCGATGTAACCTCAATTCATGAGGCCTACCCCGGGCACTACGTGCAGTTCCTCCACCTGAATGCTTCCCCAGCGACGAATGTCGAGAAAATTTTCGGCAGCTACGCCTTTATCGAAGGCTGGGCACATTACACCGAGAAAATGATGCTCGACGAAGGCTTCGGCAGCCCGCCGAATCCGACCCCGGAACAGAAAGTGCGGGCCGCAAAGTATCGCATGGCACAAGCCGATGAAGCGCTCCTCCGGCTCTGCCGCTTGTGCGTCTCGGTCAAGATGCACACCCAGGGAATGTCGGTCGACGACGGGGCGAAGTTTTTTCACGAGAACTGCTATTACGAGGAGAAACCGTCTCTTTCTGAAGCGATGCGCGGGACCTTCGACCCGGGCTACCTCAATTATACCTTAGGCAAGTTTCAGATTCTGAAGCTGCGCGACGACTATAAGGCACAGGAGGGCGCGGATTTCTCGCTCGAGAAGTTTCACAATGAGGTGCTCGACCATGGCATGCCGCCGATCCGGTTGCTGCGGGAGATTCTGCTCAAAGACGAGTCGAAGTGGGCCGCGGTTCTGTAGACGTTTCGCCCTGCGAAACGCTGCCGACGGCGGAGGTGGGTTATTCCTCTTCCTCTATCTCATCGCCAGGCAACAAATCCGGCAGCAACGGTTCCGGATGCGAGGGAAGCTCCTCTACGCGGTTTAGACGCTTTTCGATCGTGCGCGACTTACGCACCACATCATCGATCTGGTTCGAGGCCTGTTCTAGCTTCTTTTTCACGCCCTCAAGCAAGCCGCCGAATTTCCCGAACTCGCTCCGAACCGTGGCCAGCAAGCTCCAGACTTCACTTGAGCTCTTCTGGATCGCGAGAGTGCGGAATCCCATCTGCAGACTGTTGAGCAACGCTGCCAGCGTGGTCGGTCCTGCAAAGATGACATTGCACTCACGCTGCACCTGTTCGACCAGTCCGAGCCGCCGGATCGCTTCCGCGTAGAGTCCTTCGGTGGGCAGAAACATTAGAGCGAAGTTCGTCGTTTGCGGTGGGTTGATATATTTCGTGCAAATCTCCTTCGCGCTTTTCCGCAACTGCGCCTCGAGGTTTTTCATCGCCTGTTCGGTCGCGACCGGATCGGCGCTCTCCTGCGCCGCGATCAAGCGGTGGTAATCCTCAACCGGAAATTTGGCGTCTATCGGCAGCCAGACCGGCACGCCGTTTTCATACCCGGGCAGTCTGATCGCGAACTCGACATTCTCCCCGCTGCCTTCGCGCGTCCTGACGTTGCGCGCGAACTGTTCCGGTGCCAGCACCTCCCCAAGAATCGCGCCCAGTTGCACTTCGCCCCAGCCACCCCGTGCTTTGACATTCGTCAGCACGCGCTGCAGACCGCCAACGTCGCTCGCTAGCTGCTGCATCGTGCCAAGCCCGTGATGCACTTGTTCGAGCCGATCGCTCACGAGCTTAAACGATTCGCCGAGCCTCTTTTCCAGCGTGCCTTGCAGCTTTTCGTCAACAGTTGCGCGCATTTTTTCGATCTGCCGCGAATTGTCTTCCTGCAATTGCTTCAAGCGCAGATCGACCACCGAACGTAAGCTTTCCAACCGCAATTCGTTCGACTCAGTGAGCTTGCCAGTTTGGGTAGAAACCGTTTCGAGCTGGCCCTTCAGCATGGCGCCGATCTCTGCGATCGACTTGAGGTTCGACTCGCCTAGATTTTGCAAAGCCGCGTTCAGCTCTTCTCGTTGCGCCTTCGCGGCACTCTGCGCTTCCTCGCGGCTGCGCGCGGCCTCTTCCCGGAGCATCCGCTCCTCGCGCTCCTGTGCGCGGTCGAGGGACTGGAAGCGCTCGATCAATTCAATATCGCCCGATCGGCGGCGGCGCGTAAGCAAGAAGATACCGGCCGCGATCAACACGCCGGCGATAAGTCCAAGGAGGGCAGCGAAAATCGGATCCACGCTTTAGCGATTAACAGTGACGCGACGGGCTTTCAAGCCACGCCGTCATCCGGAACTGAGACGAACGGCGTCGCAAGGTTTCTGGCGCCCCCCTGCTCGGCAACCGGATTCGCCGGACGTGGCTCTTCTAAAACGAAATCCGTATTCCCCCGTAGGCCGCCCTTCCTAACGCCGGAAAACCAAACACTTCCGCGTACTGCTCGTTTGTCAGATTATTGACCCGTCCGAAAACTGTGAAATGGGCGTTGAAGGCATATTCCGCAGCGAAATTTACGAGCGCATAGTCTTCGATATCGAAATTCGGTCCGCCAAAATTCAATTCCTCTCGTGCGTTGACGAAGACGGCTTCCGCCGTGGTGCGCAGCTTTCCACACCAGAGATAAGAGCCAGAAAGATAAACCTGGTTCCGCGGCCGTCGGGGCAAACGTGCGCCTGGCAGCTGGGTGATGTCGGCGCCTGAAGTATTTTCCGCATCGAGATAGGTGTAGCTCGCCAAAAATAAGAGATTGGCGATCGGCCGCAGTTCGACCTCCGCCTCTAGCCCCTGAGTGCGAGCCGCGCCGAGATTCAGCGTATCGAAGAGCCCGTTGAAGCCGATCAGGTTGCTTAGATCATTGTGAAAATAGGTCGCGGCGAACCTTACCCGATCGTTCCAGAGGCTTTGCTCGAAGCCAATTTCCCAGCCCAGATCTTCTTCCGGCTCCAAACCAAGATTGTTTCCAAAAATCTTGTCCTGGCTGCTCGGCGGACTAAAGCCGGTCGCAACGCTCGCATGCACGATCGTGTCCGACGGCGCAATTCTGTAACTCCCCGCGAAACGATAGGTCCAAATCCCGCCGAATTGGTTGAAATGGTCGTAACGCCCGCCGACGACCAGATTCAATCCAGGCAGCGGGTTCGCGTTCGCTTCCAAATAGATCGCACGCTCATCCGAATAATCGCTGATAAAAGTCGGTTGTGGTCCGAAATCCTGCGAAACGAATGGTCGCTCCTGGCCCGCGTCGACCTGATTGTAAAAAAGGCCGGAAGTGAGAGTGAGCCATTTCGCCGGCCGAAAGTTGTTTTGGTAATCGATCGTCAGGCGGGTAAAGAGCGCGCGGGTCGGGCCAACAAAGCCGTCCTCATTTGGGTCGTTCACCTGCCGTTCCTCGTCGTAGGCGACGATCAGTTTGTGTTCCCATTCCTCCGAAGGTCTCCAATCGAGATGCGGGGCGATCAACCAGCGCTCGGTCAGAAAATTATCGACCGGCTTCGGATCGAAAATCGTGTTTGGATTGCCGGCGTCGGCCAGTGAATAGGTGAAGAGACTGCTGATCCGCAACTGATCGTTAGGCGTCCAGCCGATGTTGCCGATCAAATTCGTGAACCGGTATTGATTGTTAGGCCGGGCGTTGTCTGTATCGAAACGGCTCCCCGCCAGCGAATAATCAATCTGTCCGACTTTTCCGGAAGTAGCGAGGTATTCACGGAAGGAGTCATAACTGCCACCTTCAAAACTGGCCGTCGTCTCCGGGGATTCGCTCCCCTCTTTTGTGAAGAGCTGAATCACGCCGGCGAGTGCCCGCGGTCCATAAATTGTGCTCTGTGGACCGCGCACTATTTCAATTCGCTCAATGTTGTCGATCGACAGGTCAGCGAAGTTGAAGAGGCCGGCGAGTCCCTGGTTGATTGGGACGCCGTCGATCAGCACCTGGGTGTGTTCGCTGCGCAGACCTCGTGTGAAAACGGAAGTGAGTTGTCCAGCCGTCCCGGTCTGCACGACCGAGAGTCCCGGAACTTGCCGCAGGGCATCGGCCACGCGTTCGGTCTGGTGGATATCAAAATTCTCCGAAGTGATCACGGTCACACTCGCCGGGACCGTATCCTCCAGAGCCGGAATGCGGGTCGCGCTGATGACGAGTTCGGCGGTTTCTGGAGGAGTAGCCTCGTCTTGTGCACGAGTGACACCTAACAACCCACAAAAGACTGCGAACGCTAGGCACCAGAACTTCGGGGAGCAAGGGCCCTTCGGTTCAAACCTTCGGTCCAACTTGACCAACGAGCCAAGAGCAAAATTCTCCCAACGACCGGTCCGCCGGACAGTTCGTGTTGGCGAGAGGCCAACACCCGTGCGCGAGGAGCACACGCCCCTAAGCCAAGAGAGCGACGCCGCCCAGTTCCTCCATGACCACATGACAATTACCTCCAATAGGTGAGAGGCGGACTCGTCACTTGCCAGCGGTTCGTCCACGTCTCTCATTCTTCTCTTTCGCGAAGAAGTTTTGTCGCGCCGACCCGCACCCGCGGCGGCACGAATGAGGTGGAGCGGGCAAATATTCTGGCTCCTGGCTTTTGAAGCGGTTGAGGGCTCTTGGTAATGAGTTTGAAGACCGAAGAAGCTCGCTTCGCGCGGCTTTTCCCTCATTCCCAACTCTCAGCTCTCAACTGACCTCGCCTTCTCCCCGCCTTCACCGCCGGCCCACATTTGCGGGACTAACGATTGGCTCATGGGGAGTCGTATCCAGTTACAGCAGCGCAACTGCTCCCGATTCACACGGAATTTCTCGCGCCGATCCACTGTTCAAACTCGCAAAGAACTGCCGCCAGAAGTAGCGGCTTGCGCTTCTTCGCTCAAGATTTATTTGTCTGGCGTCCGATAACTGCGCGCCGTGACCTCAAAAAACCTTAATTTCCTCGTCACCGGCGGTGCCGGCTTCATCGGCTCGAATCTCGTGCTGAGTTTGCAGGAAAAATACCCGGCAGCGCGACTGACGGTGATCGATGATTTTCGTTCCGGCGATTTCAAGAATCTTCGCGGTTACCGAGGTGACTTCGTGGCGGCAGATCTCGCTTCGCTCGATTGGGCCGCCCAGTTTGGCGCTGAGAAGTTCGACGGCATTTTTCATCTCGCCTCGATCACTGACACGACGCTACACAATCAATTCCCGCAGGTGCACGACAACGTGGAGAGCTTTCGGCGGTTACTCCATTTCGCCCAGCCAAATTGCACCAGGGTAGTCTACGCATCCTCCGCAGCGACTTACGGGGCGGCGAGCGGAGTTAACCTGGAAACGCACGACGCAGCGCCGGCCAATGTTTACGCCTTCTCGAAAGTGATCATGGACAACCTCGCGCGGCGTGCCGCGATGGATGATCCCGGTTGGAGGATCGTTGGACTCCGTTATTTCAATGTTTACGGTCCGCGCGAAGCGCACAAAGGCATCCCGGCGAGCATGGTTTTGCATCTCTCGCGGCAGATCAAAGAGGGGAAACGCCCCAGGATTTTCAAGCACGGCGAGCAGAAACGGGATTTCGTCTATGTCAAAGACATCGTTGAGGGAACGCTGCGCGCGCTGGAGGCGAACGAGAGCGGAATTTACAATCTTGGCTCGGGGCAGGCGAGGTCGTTCAACGAGCTGATCGCCGTTCTAAACCATTCGTTAGGGACGAACTTCGAAGCAGAATACTTCGATAACCCGCACGCGCATTACCAGAACCACACCGAAGCCGATCTGACGAATGTGCGGAAAGCGCTGGGCTACGAGCCGCAATTTTCGCTCGAAGCGGGCGTGGCGGATTACATGCGCTGGTTGTACCCCGCCTGATTAAAGTTGCGCAAGCAATGAAAGCCAAACGACGGTCAAAAAGCCGAGAAGAGACCAATGCCACGCTCGCGGCAAAAAAAGGTCCCGTTTCGAAATTCATCGCGAAGAATTATCGTCACTTTAACGCGGCCGCGTTGCTCGACGCAGCGAAGGGGTACGAGGAACACCTGGCTATCGGCGGCAAGATGTTGATGACGCTCGCAGGCGCCATGTCGACCGCCGAGCTCGGCATTTCACTGGCGGAGATGATCCGTCGCGACAAGGTGCACCTGATCGTCTCTACCGGCGCGAACCTCGAGGAGGATATTTTCAATCTCGTCGCGCACGACCACTACGAGCGGGTGCCGCACTACCGGGAACTCACGCCACGGGATGAGCAGCAGCTGCTTGCCCGGCACATGAATCGCGTGACCGACACGTGCATCCCGGAGATGGAAGCGATGAGGCGGATCGAGAAGGCGGTGCTTGAAGAGTGGATCGCGGCCGACCGCGCCGGAGAGCACTATTTCCCGCATGAGTTTATGTACAAGATTCTTCGCAGCGGTAAGCTGAAGAAGAGCTATCAGATTGACCCGAGGCATTCCTGGCTGCTCGCGGCCTGCGAAAAGAATCTGCCGATCATTGTGCCGGGGTGGGAGGATGCGACGCTCGGTAACATGTTTGCGGCGGCTGTGATACGCGGCGATGTGAGGAACGTGCACACCGTGCGCACGGGCATCGAATACATGACCTGGCTCGCGGGCTACTACACTAAGAACGCGAAGAAGCTACGCAACCGCGAGGGCTCAATCGGTTTTTTTCAGATCGGCGGTGGCATTGCCGGCGATTTCCCGATCTGCGTCGTCCCGATGCTCCACCAGGATCTCGAGCGCACCGGGATGCCGCTGTGGGGTTATTTCTGCCAAATCAGCGATTCGACGACGAGCTACGGCAGCTACTCTGGCGCCGTGCCGAACGAGAAAATCACGTGGGGCAAGCTCGCCGCCTCCACTCCGAAGTTCTTGGTCGAAAGCGATGCCACGATTTGCGCGCCACTGATTTTCGCCTGGGTGCTCGGGCAGTAAGAAATACGACAAGCCGGCGCCGCTCCGAACAAGCCCGGAACTGCGCGATTTGTTGTCGCTAGGGCAAGGGTATCGCCTCCCAACCCACTAGCCTTCCCAGAAAAATTTGGTCGGCCGTTCCATCTCCGCCGCCAGACTGCGGTGGACTGGGCATCCCAACGCTGTTTTTTCGAGGAGCTCGCGCTGCGGATGATCGGCCGGCAACGGGACGCGCACTTCAGTCGTTAAGCGTCCGATTCTACGCGGGTCGTTAGCCATCTCTTTCGTCACCTGCACGGTCATTCCTTGCAGTTCCACTTGATGACGTTCGGCCACAATCGCCATCGTCGTGGCGATACAGGTGCCGAGCGCCGTTGCGACGAGGTCGGTGGGAGAAAAGGATTCTCCCTTCCCTTGATTATCGAGCGGTGCATCGGTCGCGAGGACCGTGCCCGAGGGACCATGCGTCGCGCTGCAATGCAGTTTACCGGAATAATCGATCGAAATCTGAACCATCATTCAGCATCGGACGCCCTTGTGAATTAGCAAAAGTGCCTCTGCCTAACGCTTACTCGGCAGAAACGGAGTTTCTTGAATCTGATCACCGTATTTCTGCAAATTGTCGCGAAACGCTGCGCGCAGAGCGGGGTCGTGCAGAATGATGAGATCCGAATTGTGCGCCGGGACGTCATCATTTTCCCAGCTCTCGTTCCACCAGCAAAACCCAATGATTGCTGGCCAGCGCCCTGAGAACAGGTCGCGTAGTGCAGCGCGAGCCCAGGCGGCCGCCGTCACTTTGCGGTGGTGAATGTCGCACCCGAATTCCGCGATTATGATCGGCTTGTTCGGCGCGAGTTTCGTTAGGCGCGGATAGATTTGATCGATCTCCTCGCGGAAACTTTCCGATTCGAGGGTCTGCGGAGTGAGCGGTCCATAGGCGCTGATCGCCATCCAGGTGCAGTAATTCTCACCCGGGAAATACTTCTCAAGGCGATTCCAGTGCGACTCCGGAACGTCGTCCCAGTTCGCATGCCAAATCCATTGCAGGTTGTCGGCGCCTGCGGCGCGCATCACGTCCACAATGTGGCGGTATGCCGCGACGTAGACCGCGGGCCCCGCCGCGCCACCATTCCACTTTCCATTCCAAGCAAACCATTCGCCGTTTGGCTCCGTTCCCCATTCGATCAGGATCGGGCCGCGGAAAGTCCGTGCGCTCTCGGCCCAACGCCTCAGATCGTCGTCGAAGCGACCCGCGCAGATATTCGCCAGGCTGAATAGTTTCTCGGCATGGCCCTGGTCCAGATCCGAGCGCAGCATCAGGCGAACGTAGGGGACCTTGTCCAACGACCGAATCCATTTGCAGGTCGCCTCCGGAAAAGCGCGCGATTCGAACCAGTTGTCGGAGAAATAAACCCAGCTTGTCTTCCGGCCGATTGCCTGTTCGAATCGCACAACATCGGCTGGGGTGACGTTATGCTCATTGGCGTCGTCCGTGTCGGGAGAGACCGCACTGTAGAAAAATCCCTGATAAAGCTTGCCCGGCGGTGGCGGAGCGAGAGCGATCGCTGCGCCATCGGCAACGGATAAGGCAGCCTGGAAAGCGCAGCCAACAGCGAGTGCGGACAGCACGAATTTAGGAGTGGCCGCTCCCGGCGTCATGTCCCCGCAATCGCTTTCTCAAACCTGCCCCAGCCAGATGATCGCCGCGATCACGACGAGGAAGTAAGGAACGAGCGCGGCGGCACCGGGATAATCCTTGGCCATGCGTTGACCGAAGAAAAGGGCGATGAGAGCAACGCCGGAGAGGGTCGCACCATAGAAGGCGATCGTGGAATCGTGCCGGAGCAGGATCACTACGCAGCCGATGGCGCTGAGCACTCCGGCAGCGAGTTCCATTATCGTGATGATGCTGAGCAACAAACCGACAATTCCCGCGAGTGGACTCTTCGCGAAGTGTCCCGTAAGCCATTCCAGGTTGCCGCGGCGATCGATGATTTTGTCGCTGCCTGATTGCAGAAAAAGGATGGCGAAGAAGGCGGAAGTGAACGCCTGCAGAAGGAAGATCGCACCGCCGGAAGTATGGAGATAGGCCATGCGGGCATTCTAGCACGACACGTCAACTGTACACCGGGCGACAGCTGGGCAATTAGCCCTTGCACGCCGGAATCCACTGGACATTATTGCTGTCCGCCAAATTTCGTCTGCGGGTGTAGCTCAGTGGTAGAGCACCTCCTTGCCAAGGAGGACGTCGCGAGTTCGAGTCTCGTCACCCGCTCCAGCCCCCAGGAAAGCTACGCCGGGGGGGCTTCCTTCTCCTCGACCGAACGCGCTATCGACAAGATTTCCAAAGATTTGCCCTGAAAGTTGAATCCAGCCGCCGGGTTCACCGCATCTCAGAGCAAAGGACAAATATGAAAATCACCTTCTTCAAGTTCAAACTCTTCAGTTACTTCTGCGCTATCGTTTTCGCCTGCGCGGCGCATGGGCAAGACGCTACGGTCACGCCTGATCCCGCGATACCGGGAATGACGCCTGCCACCAGCGTTCCGGACACCCAGGCGACCATCTCGCCGGTGGCAGCCGTCCCAAGTGCTACGGTTGCGCCTTCTGCCACGGCGGCCCCGGTCGTCGCTCCCTCAGCCAATCCCGACACCGAAGAGGACTTCGACAAGGCGATCGAGAGGAAGATCCGTAAGCACTTCAAGGTTGATTTCGATGGCGGCCACTCTGGCGATCACTCCCCCGGGGATGACGTGCCGTGGATCGCGATCCCCATCGTGCTCATAGTCTTCCTGACGATTTTCGGCCTGCCGGTCGCGATCGTGGGACTGATCATGTATTTCAGCTTCTCCAAGAGCCGCGCCATGCACAAGACGGTCCGGATGATGGTTGAGAAAGGCCAGCCTGTTCCCGAGGCACTCTTGAATCCGCCCCCTGTTGTGCGGCAGCGTTCTGACCTGCGCCGCGGAGTCACTCTTCTCATGATTGGCGCGGGTCTGATCGTTTTCTTCGGCGCCGTCAACGATTGGGACGGCGGCGTCTGGAGTCTCGGCATTATCCCGTTTCTGATCGGCCTTGGCTATCTCCTGGTCTGGAGATTGGACGTGCGCAAAGAAGAGCCTTCCCCCAAGGTGTAGAATTCCGGGGTGCCACTCAATGATGCCGATCTGGTCGCGCGGGTTCTGGTCGACGATGATCACCACGCCTTTGCCGAGTTGGTCCGCAATCATCAGTCCGCGGTCCGCGGCTTGCTCCGACAACTTACGCGAACCGACATTGCTCTGGCGGATGATCTCGCTCAGGAAGCTTTCCTGCGCGCCTACAAAAACATTCGGAGCTTTCGAGGAGAAGCGAAGTTTTCCACCTGGCTTTATCGCATTGCCTATAACTGTTTTCGTGAGGAAGCCCGCAAACGAAAGGAACTGGTCGGAATCGACGAGACGAAACTTGAGGCCGAACAGGATCCGCAAACCGTCGACCCGGCGCTGAAATACGATCTCATGCACGCTCTGCAACTTCTTCCCTTAAACGAGCGATCGGCCATTTTGCTTTGCTGCCAGAATGGTTTATCGCATGATGAGGCAGCGCGCG
>Ga0207701_10007800_pt1 | contig 10617 bp, 9 predicted proteins | sample KBSSwiSSwithPhiX_FD_184294 | JGI IMG/M metagenome (GOLD analysis project Ga0207701, IMG submission 184294) | Switchgrass rhizosphere bulk soil microbial communities from Kellogg Biological Station, Michigan, USA, with PhiX - S5 (SPAdes) (version 2) | ecosystem: Environmental > Terrestrial > Soil...
TCGTGCGCCGCATCGAGAAGATCGAGACGGCGGTCGAACCCAGGTTTCAGGAGTTCTTCGTCGAAGCGATGGCGATTCCGCACCTCACGGCGCCGTATCCCGAGCTGCGGAAGGTCGTGACCTTGCCGGAGGTCAAAGCTCGGGCCACCGATGCCACCCGCAGGAGCCGGCGGACGGCCCCGCAGCGGGTCGCGTAGCCCGCCCGCTCAGCGGCGCTTCTTCGGCTTCACCACCTCGACCTCGGCAGCGCGCTCGAAGCGGTCTACGCGTCCGAGATCGTCAGTCGCGGCGATCTCGACGCGGCCAAAGCGAGTCAAGGAAAGCTGTGGCCTACAGGGCGATTGTCGAGACCGTTACGACCGCTTACAAAAATCGCAAATTAGCGCGCGTCGCGGAGTTATGCTAATGGCATTATGCGACCCGCGCTCCGCGGGCTCGCTGGGTCACGGTGCGCTCGCGTTCTGGACCGCGGTGGGCTATCCGCGGGACCACCACATCGTGCGCCATGTGGGCACGATGGCGAGCCTGGAGGGAGCTGAGGGGCTGAGGAGCTGAGATGTTCCTCATGCGTCGCCCATCGTCGCAGTCATCATCGAAATAGCGAGAACACTTGCAGCCCAACCAGCACTACACCGGAGCATCGTCTTGAACTCCCACGTCAACTCCCACGTCGCCACAAGATGTAATGCGCGAGCCGTGGCTTGGTTCCTTCGCCCGTCGTATCGTGGCACCGATCCGTGGTGGATTTGCGTGCGAACCGTTCACCAGCCGTTCATCGTGGACGCTTCGCCGCTGCGACAAAAGGAGACCCGCGTGCTCAACATGCGCCTCGGATGGAGTGGTTTGAGGGTCCTGCTGGGGGCGGCGCAAATGCAGATGCAGAGCGAGCGCGCACACTGATGCAAGTTCTCGTCATTGGCGCCGGAGTAGTCGGGCTCGCAGTCGCGCGCGCGGCGGCGCGGAACGGCCATGAGGTCATCGTTGCTGAGGCGACCAAGGGCATCGGCAACGGCGTGTCCTCGCGCAACAGCGAGGTGATCCACGGCGGCATGTATTACCCGACCGGTTCGCTCCGCGCCGTTCACTGTCCGCGCGGACGCCGCTTGATGTACGAATTCTGTGCCTCCCACGGAGTGCCGCACCGCAAGTGCGGCAAGCTGATCGTCGCCACCGAGGATGCCGAGGTGGCGAAGATGGAGGCGATCCTCCGGCAGGGCCAGGCCAACGGCGTCGAGGGATTCAGGCTGATCGACGGCGCGGCGGCGCGCGCGATGGAGCCGGCGCTGAATTGCGTTGCCGCGCTGCATTCGCCCGAAACCGGCATCGTCGACAGCCATTCGTTCATGCGCGCGCTGCAGGGCGACCTGGAAGACCGGGGCGGCGCGATCGCCTTCAACACCAAGGTCGAGCGGTTGATCCATACTCAGGCCGGCTGGGTGGTGCGGTTTTCCGGCAGCGAGAGCGGCGAGCTGGCAGTCGATGCGGTCGTGAATTCTGCGGGACTTGGCGCCCAGGCGCTGGCGCGGCGCACCGAGGACTATCCGCAGGACCGGGTGCCGCGACTTGTGCTCGCGCGCGGCAACTACTTCGGTTATGCGGGACGGCCGGTGTTCTCGCGGCTGGTTTATCCGGCGCCGCGCATCGACGGCGGCCTCGGCACCCATGTGACGCTCGACCTCGCCGGCCGCATGCGGTTCGGTCCCGACGTCGAATGGATCGATGAGGAAAATTACAACGTCAATCCGGAGCGCGCGAAGTCGTTCTACGCCAGCATCCGGCGCTACTGGCCGGCCTTGCCCGACAATTCATTGCAGCCCGACTACGCCGGCGTCCGCCCGAAGCTGACCGGGCCAGGCGAGCCTGCTGCGGATTTCATGATCGAAGGCCCGGCACATCACGGGCTGCCGGGGCTTGTCCATATGTTCGGAATTGAGTCGCCGGGGTTGACCTCGTCGCTGTCGCTCGCTGACGAGGTGGTCACTCAGCTTGATGCCGGAAGTATTTCCGCTTAGCGCGCGACCTGCGCTCGGCTCCTGCGGATCGGTCTGGTGTCGTCATTCGCCACCGGCTCGATCTTCTCGCTTGCCGGCGCCGGCTCGACCTTCACCTCGGACAGTCGACGCGCCCATTCGCTCGGCGAGGTGTTGAGCGGTGTGAATTCTGCGGTTCTGCTCTTGCCATTGTAAGCGGCAAGGCCGTCGTTGGTCGCGACAATGTCACCCGGACGCAATGTCGGATCGCCGGATGCGTCGACGCGGGCGAGCCCGAGCCCATCCTTGCCGTTGCACGAGCAGCCGTCGCTCACCTTGTCGCGGTAGGCGAAAGCGTTGTCGAGATCGGCGTAGCGCGTGCCGTTTGGCGCCACCGCGGTGTCGATCTTGCTGCCGGAGAACACCATGGTCTTGGCCGCTGGGCAGAACGACTTGCACTGCTCGGCCGGCGAGGTGCCGGCGTGACGTTGCAGCGGGAAATAGCGGCCGTCGCAGGTCCGCACGCAGTAGACCATGCCGTGTCCGAAGCCGCTGGCTTCGCCGGCTGGCCGCTGATTGCCGAACAGGCCCAAGGGGTCGGCGTACGAACTTGTTTGCGGGGGCAGCGGCTCTGGAGCACGTCGTTGGAAGCCGCCGAACAGGGCTTGGAACAGGCCCTGGGCCGAAGCCGGTTGTGCCGAGCCCGCGAGGCAAAGCGTCAATGCGGTGAGCAGAACGCCGCCCGTACGACGGATCGAGCTGCAATTGGCGATAGCCACGGTGGTCTCCCTACGCCCGGAACTGCCTTTCGCGGCGTACTTGTCAACGCGGCACTGCAAAAACAGTTGCAGAGCGCTGCTAGTCGCAGCCGCGACCGGATGGGCTCGATGGCCGCAAATGTAGCCCGCAGTGGTAAACGCAAAGTGACCAAGCCATTTTTCCCGTGAAGTTCCGGTGATTTAGCCGGTTGGCGGCGAAATACGCCGGTAGCCGTTATTAACGGCAGACAGCCTCGGTCTGCCCCGGCTTTTATGCCTTTGGGTTGTCCAGGAGCCCCAACCGACGTCCCAGCCACTTTGTCGTTGGCGCCTGAATCAGGATCGTCATGAGGATGGCGATGAACGTGACTGATGCAATCATTGGGGCGCCTGGCGCCTTCATGCCGAGCAACAGGCCGGCCAGCGCGGCTGGAATCACTCCGGTCTCACGGGTCCAGCACATGAACACCATCTCGTTGAAGCTCCATCGCGCGCGCCGATCCGGTAACGCGCACAAGAAAACGGTTGCCGGCCGAGCGACCAGCATAAGAATGGTGACCACGACAACGCCGCCAGCGACGTGTTGGCTCATGAGAGCGAAATCGACCTGGGCGCCGAGCAGGATAAAAATGAACAGCCGCATGATGAAAGCCGTAGTCGCAACATAGTCTTCGAGTTTTTGCGCTTCGCCCGACTGCATCTTGAAGCCGAACGACTCCTTGTTGCCGAGCATGATGCCGAAGACAAATACCGCCATGAAGCCCGAGGCCTGCAGGCCATCGGCGGCGAAATAGGCGGCGATGACGGCCGCCAGCGTGACCACCGGCGCATATTCCGCGAGGAACGACCATCGCTCGTGTGCGATGAGCAACGCGCCGAGGTACCCGAGCGCGGCACCGGCGCCGATGCCGATGACCGATTGCTTGAGTAGGTCGAGCAAGGACGCCGTCGGCGAGAATTGGCCGGTCCCCATGGCCACCATCAGCACGCCGAAGGTGATGATCGCGCCGGTGGCGTCGTTGAACGCCGACTCGCTCACCACCGTTTGGGCCACACGATCGCGAATTTTGACCTGCCGGAAAATAGGAACCAGCGTCGCCGGGTCGGTCGACGCCAGGGTCGAACCCAGCAGCAACGCCACCATCAACGGAACGCCGAGGACGTAGTATGCGGCAAGGCCGGTGATGGCCGCGGTCACCACGACGCCGACCGTGGCTAGCGCGACGATGGTGATCCAAACATGTTTCAAGATGCTGAAGCGCAGCGACGCGCCGCCGTCGAAGAGAATGTAACTGGCGCCGAACAGAAGGATGATCTGATTCAATGCCGAATCGGCTTTGATGTTGATCAAGCCCAAGGCTTCGGGACCGATCAGCATGCCGACGATGAGAAACACCGCGACATCGGGAATCTTGATCTTCTGAGCCAGGAGGCCCGTGATGGTGCCGATGGCCAGAATGAGCCCACAGGAAACCAACGTGTGCTTCGCAATTTCGATCGAGGCCGAGGCTTCCAATTCGCGTTCTCCCCTTGCGATAATAGGCCGTTGGCGCGCGAAGATGCGTCAGTATCGGATGAAATCGTAACACGCGGGAGGAGTTTGTGAGCAATCGCTTTGCCAATCCGAAGACCATGCCGGCGCCGCGCGGTTACACCCAGGTGGTCGAAACCACAGGGCCGGGTCGCACCGTTTATCTCTCGGGCCAACTCGGTATGACGACCGGCGGCGCGTTCGCCGGCGCGCCGGGCGATTTCCGCGCCCAGGCGACGCAGTGCTTCGAGAACCTCAAGGCGGGGCTTGCCTCGGTCGGCGCCGGCTTCGAGCACGTGGTGAAGATCACCAACTTCTTCATCGATATGTCGCACCTGCCGGTGTTCTTCGAGGTGCGGAATACGTTCGTGAACACCAAGGCGCCGCCGGCCTCGACCGCGATCCAGGTCGGGCGGCTCGCCGTTGACGGCGCGTTGTTCGAAATCGAGGCGGTGGCGGTGATCCCGGATAACGCCGCGAAGGCGGTGGCCAAGCGCGCTAGCGCAAAGACCGCAAAAAAGTCGGCGATAAAGCCAGCGAAGAAAAACCGCCGCTAGCGACGCGTTGCCACGAATCACGCACAATCGGCGCATGCCAAGCTTCGTCTATGTCCTCGGGTGCCGCACCAAAGACCGGTATCTGACCTATGTCGGCTGGACCACCGACGTCGAGCGGCGTCTCACTCAGCACAACGCCGGCAGCGGCGCCCGAACCACGCGCGGGCGAGCTTGGGTGTTGCTGCACATCGAGCGGCTGCGCACCCGCCGGCAGGCGATGAGCCGCGAGTGGTATCTCAAGCGCGATCGCAAATTCCGCAAGCTGCTCGCGCAAAAACTTTGAGCTGGCCCCCATTGCGTCCGGCTGCCGGTGTCGTCAGGCTTGTGACGCCGCGCGGTCGTCGCGTCGGATTGAGGGGAGACGCATCATGGAATTGCTTCAGTCGCTGTCACTGTCGTCGATCGCGAATCTTTTGTCCCGCCGCCGTGTGCTGGTGGGCGCCAGCGTGCTGGCGGCGACCGCAGCCGGCGCGCCGCGCGCAGAAGCTCAGGCGGTCCCGTCGCATTTGAAATTCTCCAATCCCGATGGGATCGGAAAGCCCTCCGGCTACACGCATGTGGTCGAGATGACCGGCCCCGGCCGCACCATCTATATCGCCGGGCAACTGGGCTATGACGCGGCCGGCAAGCGCGCCGGTGAGCCGGGTGATTTCCCGGCGCAGGCGACGCAGGTGTTCGAGAATCTCAAGACGGCATTGACTTCGGTTGGCGCCGGCTTCGAGCATGTGGTCAAGCTGAACATCTACCTGACCAGCATCTCGCACCTGCCGGCGTTCCGCGATGTCCGCAACAAGTACATCACCGGCACGCCGCCGGCGAGCACAGCGCTCGAAATCTCAAAGCTTGCGCGTCCCGATGCTTTGCTCGAAGTCGAGGCGGTCGCCGTGGTGGCGGTGAGGTAGCGGAGCCTCGTCGCGACCCTGCCTGGCGTTCGGGCAGGGTTAGTGCGCCTCGTCCCAGTTGTGCGCGGCGCGGGCGTCGACCTGCAACGGCACCGACAGCGACAACGCCGGCATCGGCGCATCTTCCATCACCCGCTTGACGACGGGCAGCGTCTTGGCGACTTCGCCCTCGGGCACCTCGAAGATCAGCTCGTCGTGCACCTGGAGCAGCATCTTGGCGTTGAGCTTTGCCTTGGCCAGCGCCGGCTCGATGCGCACCATGGCGCGGCGGATGATGTCGGCGGCTGAGCCTTGCAGCCGCGCGTTGATCGCGGCGCGCTCATTGAAGGCGCGGAGCGACGGATTGCCGGCCGCGATATCCGGATAGTGGCACTTACGCCCGAACAAGGTCAGCACGTAGCCGTTCTTTTTGGCGAACGCCTTGGTCTCTTCCATGTAGTCGCGGATGCCGGGGAAGCGTTCGAAGTATTTCTTGATGTAGGCGCCGGCCTCGTCGCGCGGGATGGCGAGCTGGTTGGCGAGCCCGAACGCCGAGATGCCGTAGATGATGCCAAAGTTGATCGCCTTGGCGCGCCGGCGTATCTCGCCCGGCATGTCCTTGATCGGCACGCCGAACATCTCGGACGCCGTCATGGCGTGAATGTCGAGGCCATCACGGAACGCCTTGCGCAGCGCCGGGACTTCAGCAACCTCGGCAAGCAGCCGCAGCTCGATTTGCGAGTAGTCGGCGGAGACAAGCTTGGTGCCGGGCTCGGCGATGAAGGCGCGGCGGATTTTACGGCCTTCCTCGGTGCGCACCGGAATGTTCTGCAGATTCGGTTCGGACGACGACAGCCGGCCCGTCGTGGTCGCGGCCAGCGCGTAAGAGGTGTGAACGCGATGGGTCTCGGCGTTGACGTAGCCCGGCAGCGCGTCGGTGTAGGTCGAGCGCAGCTTGGAGACCTGTCGCCAGTCGAGGATTTTCCGCGGCAGCTCGTGGCCCTGTTCGGCCAGCTCCTCCAGCGCGCGGGCGCCGGTCGCCCATTGCCCGGTCTTGGTCTTGGTGCCGCCCGGCAGGCCCATCGAGCCGAACAGCACGTCACCCAGTTGCTTCGGGCTGCCGGGATTGAGCGGCTGGCCGGCAAGCTTGCTGATCTCATCTTCCAGTCCGGCCTGCTTCTGGCCGAACTCGCCCGACAGCCGCGACAGCACCTGGCGGTCGATCGAGATGCCACGGCGCTCCATGCGTCCGAGGACCGAAATGAGTGGCTGTTCCAGGGTGGCGTAAACCGAAGCAACATGCTCAGCGGCGAGCCGCGCTTTCAGCACCTTCCACAGTCTGAGCGTGATGTCGGCCGCTTCGGCGGCGTGTTCGCCGGCCTTCTCGATCGTTACGCGATCGAAGGGAACATAAGCCTTGCCGGCACCGGTGACCTGCTCGGCGCGAATCGACTGATGTCCGAGCCATGCTTCGGCAAGGTCGTCCATATTGTGTTTGCCGCGCCCGGCGTCGAGCACGTAGGACATCAGCATGGTGTCGTCGTACGGATGAATTTCGATCCCGTGACGAGCAAAGATCTGCCAGTGATACTTCAGATCCTGGCCGACCTTAAGCACGCTCGGGTCTTCCAGCACCGGCCGAAGTGCCGCAAGCGCCGCCTGTTCCGAGATCTGATCCGTACGAAGTTTGGCTTCCGGCGCAAACAGGTCTTTGCCGCCCTGGGTGTCGCCGTCGCGGTGCCCGATGGGCACGTAGCACGCCTCGTTATCGGTGACGGCCAGCGAGACGCCGCATAGAACGGCCGTCATCGGGTCGGCGCTGGTTGTCTTGGTGTCCAGCGCGACGATGCCGATATCCTTGGCGCGCAGCACCCAGGCGTTCAAACGATCGAGCGTGCGGACAGTTTCGTATTTTCCGCGGTCGAACTTGCTCGCCTTCGCCGCCGCCAGATGGGCCGCCGCCAGCGCGGCCGGCGAAAGGTCGCCGCGTTCTTCGGCCTTGCTGCGCGGCTGCGGTGGCGGTGCGAACAGATCGCCACTCTTGCCGTAGGGGATGGCAGCCTTTGCGCTCGCGGACGATGTCGGAGCGGCGGCTGCTTTGGCTGATGACAGGTTGGCATCCGCCGCGATCTCGTTGGCCTCGATGCCGGACTTCTCAGCCACCCGCCGCGTCAGGGTCGAGAACTCCATCGCCTTGAGGAATGCGATGAGAAGCTTGTAGTCCGGCTCGTGTACGGCGAGCTCTTCCACAGGCACCTCGAGCTTGACGTTCTGGTCGAGCGTGACGAGGCGTTTGGAGACACGGGCGAGTTCGGCATTATCGATCAGCGTCTGGCGGCGCTTGTCCTGCTTGATCTCGCCTGCACGGGACAGCAACGTTTCCAGGTCGCCGTATTCGGTGATGAGCTGTGCCGCGGTTTTCACACCGATGCCCGGCACGCCGGGCACGTTGTCGGTGGAATCGCCGATCAGCGCCTGGACCTCGATGACCTTCTCGGGGCCGACGCCGAACTTCTCGACCACCTCGGCCGGGCCGATGCGCTTGTCCTTCATCGTGTCGTACATGGTGACGCAGTCGTTCACGAGCTGCATCAGGTCCTTGTCTGACGACACGATGGTGGCGGTGGCCTGCGCCTCGCAGGCGAGCCGCGCATAGGTCGCGATGATGTCGTCGGCTTCGAAGCCGGGCTGCTCCAGGCAAGGAATGTCGAACGCCTTCACGGCGTCGCGGATCAGCGGAAATTGCGGAATGAGATCGGACGGCACGTCCGGCCGGTGCGCCTTATATTTGGGATAGAAATCGGTGCGGAAGGTTTTTTCCGACTTGTCGAACACCACGGCCAAGTGGGTCGGCCGCTCCTCCGGCTTCATGTCGTTCAGCAGCTTCCACAGCATGTTGCAGAAGCCGAGCACGGCGTTGATCTGCAGCCCGTCCGACTTGCGGGTGAGCGGCGGCAGCGCGTGATAGGCGCGGAAGATGTAGCCCGAGCCGTCGACCAGGAAGACGTGGTCGCCCTTTTTGAGCGACCCGGCGATGGGCGAGGTCTTGGTGGCTGCAGTTTTGGCGGCCGCGGGCTTTGCGGCAGGGGACTTGGTTTTGGCTGGCATGGCCCGAATGTGGGCCGTCAGCGGTCCTGAATCAATGCGGGACAGCGGAGCTGTGAATCATTCCGCTGGCTGCATGGCCGGGATTCGTGCGGGCTTCAGTCGCGCCCAGACGGGCCGCTCGAACAGGACACGGAGCGGGGTGCCGCGCACTACCCAATACCAAGCCAGTGCCCCGACGACGCCAGCGGCCGTCACCAGGAGGGAGATGGTGCCAAGGTCGGTGATGATGCCGGACTTGAGCAGCGCAATGCGAGCCGCCGCCATCGGCAGGAAGAACGCAAGGTAGATGACGATCGAGTTCTGGCCGCAATAGCGCAGCGGCTGGAACACGTCGCTTCGGGCCATCAGTGCCGCCACCGCGACCACCGCACCGGCGCCGGCGAAGGCCAAGGCTAGCGATACGAAAGGCCGGTCGGCATAGCCGGCTAACACCAGCGCGCCGTTGATGAGCGCCCAAGCCGCGAGACCGGCCAGCGCCGGTCCGGGCTTGCCTTGCACATGTGCCGCCAGCGCGAAGACGTGGGGGGCGAAAATATAGCCTGTATAGAAATAGACGAAGCGGTGCGCGAACTCGTCGATCACGGTCCAGCCGGTGTCGATATGGGCGATCTCGAGCGCCGCACCAATCAGCCAAATCGCCAGCCACGGCAGACCGCGCGTGGCCTTCACCGTGACGAAGAAGATCGGCAGCAGATAGATGAACCACAACGTGCCGAACGGCTCGATGAAGGCTTCGAGATAGCTCAGGCCGACGCCGCGCCAGCCCATCTCGGCGGCGAACATTGGCGCCTTGAAGGCGAACTGGATCGTCACCCACAGCACATAGAAATAGGCGAAGTGAATGACCTTCTTGTCGAGGTAGTCGCGCCAGCCGCGGTCGATGACGCGCGCCAGGAACAGGCCTGAGATCAGGAAGAAGTCGGGCATCCGGAACGGCCGCGCAAAGGCTACGACCGCGTGCATCCAGCCCTCGTGCCCCGCGGTCTGCTCGACGCCCAGCGTCGAGTGCATCATCACGACCATGACGATACAGAAGCCCTTGGCGTAATCGACCCAATCGATCCGGCTGGCCTGCGGCACAGTTATCCCCTTGCCCCCTTGTCTGTCGCGCCATTGTCATCCCGGTGTGGTTTCAGCCCCGTTTACGCACTCGATGAAAGGGGCCTCAAAGCCTCGTCAGCCTGACCGGTCTCTGCTAAGACGCGCCGTTCGGCCGTGGGGCCGAATTCTTTAACCATGTTTCGCACCTCATGCGCGTCGCAATGATCGGCACCGGTTACGTCGGCCTCGTTTCGGGGGCCTGCTTTGCCGATTTCGGCCACCACGTCATTTGCGTGGACAAGGACGCGGGCAAGATCGCTGCGCTCCAGCGCGGCGAGATGCCGATCTATGAACCCGGCCTCGAAGATCTGGTCGCCGCCAACGTGAAGGCCCGACGCTTGAGTTTTGCCACCGAGCTGAAGGCTCCGGTGGCCGCGGCCGACGCGGTTTTCATCGCGGTTGGCACGCCGTCACGCCGCGGCGACGGCCACGCCGACCTGTCCTACGTTTATGCCGCGGCAAAAGAGATCGCAGTTGCGCTCGACGGCTTCACCGTGGTGGTGACCAAATCGACCGTACCGGTCGGCACCGGCGATGAGGTCGATCGCCTTATCCGCGAGGCGCGGTCCGACGTCGAGTGTGCCGTCGTGTCCAACCCGGAATTTCTCCGCGAGGGCGCGGCGATCCAGGACTTTAAGCATCCCGACCGTATTGTGGTCGGCACCGAGGACGCCCGCGCGTCGAAGGTGATGGCTGAACTCTATCGTCCGC
>Ga0207701_10007801_pt1 | contig 10615 bp, 10 predicted proteins | sample KBSSwiSSwithPhiX_FD_184294 | JGI IMG/M metagenome (GOLD analysis project Ga0207701, IMG submission 184294) | Switchgrass rhizosphere bulk soil microbial communities from Kellogg Biological Station, Michigan, USA, with PhiX - S5 (SPAdes) (version 2) | ecosystem: Environmental > Terrestrial >...
GCAAAAGACCTGCCGAAAGCGATAAAGCTAACAGCAACGAAATAAACGATCTAAAAAGCTTTTTGTCCATTAATGTCTCCGAAAGTTGACTAACTAGATACGAAGCCTGCATCGATAAGTTTTGGTTTTTCGATCTTAAACGGGTTTACAATGCCGTAATGCTAACAGTGCTCGCTGACGGTGGTTATGCGATCTCGGATGATATGGACATTCCCGGGTCCGGCACGACCGATTTTGCGTTCGCGAGTGGATGGCTGCTTGAGATCGTAAATCTTAGGTGCGGCGAATACCACTTTTACAGCGACGGCCACGAGGTAAAGCCGGCTGCGAATGTTTTTGGCGTATTCTATCCACCATTCACGCTCGTTCGTGCATTCGCCAGCAAAATAAAAGGACATGTCCGGGGAATTGGAAGCGAAAAGGCGTTTCCTCAGTTTCCTGCCGATCCATTTATTTTTGAAACGGACTTTAATGGAGCTCTTAATAACGTGGCTGATGTCTTTGAGATACTCGATTCCTGTCGAAACCGGCAGTCGATCGAGATCAATACGAAAGCATCGCTGATCTCACTGAAAACGAAACGCCTCATCGATGAAAATTATCTGACCTTTCCATCCATATCCCGAATAGCTAAGCGCCTGAAAGCCTCGCATGAGCACGTTTCCCGGCAATTTAAGAAGGATTACGGGCTTGCGCCAAGCGCATATCTTCACAAACTTCGAGTCGCCGAAGCCACCTATCGTCTCTCGCTTGGCCAACAGATCATCGAGATATCGCAGGATGTGGGATATAACGACCTAAGCCGATTTTACAAGCAATTTCGCAAGACCACCCGAACGTCTCCGGCTAACTGCCGCCAGATGCTCGATAAATGATCTAATATCAAAAAACGCCAAGACGTGTCGTCACTAGCTGAATATACTGAGGACATGGAGGAAAACCATGAGAAAGGTTACATTTGGCTGCGCAAATAGCCTCGATAATTACATTGCCCGCGAAGACGGATCCTATGACTGGCTCATGCATGGCGAGGAAGCTAACCAGATAATGAAGGATTTTTGGCCGCGGATCGACACTATGATCATGGGCCGAAAGACTTACGACATCGCCCAGAAATATGCTCCGAAGTCAAAAAAGCCCCACAGCACTCTAGAGACCTACGTTTTTTCGCGAACGCTCAAGCCGGGAATGCGCGACGGCGTTAGGTTTGTCGACAGTGATCCGGGCGAGTTTGTTCTCGATCTAAAAAAGAAAAAAGGAAAGGAGATCTGCATCATGAGCGGCGGATCGCTTGCGAAACCATTGTTTGAAGCGGGAGCGATCGACGAGATCGGTTTCAATATCCATCCCGTGCTGCTCGGTTCCGGAGTGCCATTATTCTACAAAATGGATCGTCAGGTCGACCTCGAACTTGTCGAGTGCAAGCCGTTCAAAAACGGATGTATCTATGTTCTCTACCGAGTTAAGAATTAAGCGGCAGCGCGGAGTTCTGACGACTTTTGTTGATTGTCGATCGGTTCCGAGCCGGGCAACTCTGTCATTCGAACGGCGACGGCCATCAGCAAATAGAAGACAAGAGCTACTTCACCATCGCCAATGTTGTAATGGACGACACCGCTGGCGAAAAAACCTACGAGCCCGCCAAGACATCCCAGCAGGATGCCAAATGTCCACCGGTCGCTGCCCGGTTCATTCCTCTGCCGCCAGACGGCCCGCCATAACATCAGGCCGTAAAGAAAGATCACCGCCAGCCAGATAAGTAATCCTGGTACACCGCGTTCGACCAGCATCTGCATCAGCGTCGAATGAAAATGCCCCATCGGAAGAAAACCGCCGGCGAACATTCCCCATTCCTGCCAGTGTTTCTTTGTCGAGTCCATCCCGATACCGAAAATGAGGTTGTGCGCATTTGCATGAGACAAACGCCAACCATCCCGCCACATTGTTAGACGATATTGAGTCGATTCGTCTTTAGAGTCGACAACTCCGATACCGCGAGTCTGTTGTAGAAACAGAAGCGCACCAAGTGCGAGCGGAATGGCAATAATGATCGCTGCCAGCAAAAGCTTTCGGCTGCCGCTGACGAGGACGATCACAAACGCTGAGAGCATAAAAGCACCTTGCGAAGCGCGCGTGACGGTCAGGACCATGACGATAAGTGTCGCTGCCAGACAGACGATCATTACCGGCGTGGTGGTGAGGAATTTAAGTACAGGATTGAGCCGTTGAGATTGTCGCCCTCGAACGATCGAGCCGACTATCAATCCAAACAGAAGTGATGCAATGAGCTGAAGCATTTCAGCGTATGTCGTGAAATGGCTAAAAAATCCTTGTGCCCGCCAGTTGCGGCCAGTTTCCCACGCCGTTATTCCGAGAGCCTGTTCGCTCGACGCCGCCGATGCGATCAGATCGCTGCGCTGGATGTCAAAATTGATGTATTCTTCAGGCCAATAAACCCTGACCCTTGTGATCCAGTTTTCCGCGATCACCTGCCGAAGCTCATCAGGCGAATGAATTTTCTTTCCGCCGGCAGTAAGTATTACCTGCGTATCGGTGATCCCTGCTTTGCCGAGCGGCCCGTCAGGTGAAACGCCGTAAACCTGAATGCCGCGTCCGATAGCACGATCGGCAAGCGACCATGCTACGTTGAACATACAAGAGAAAAGCAACAGAAAAACGACGACCTTGATCGCTGAAAGCTTTCGCAGATTTAAATATGAAAAAAAGAAAACGAAAAGCAGGCCGACACCGCGCATTTTGTCGACAGATAAGGCGGGCTCGTATGAAAATACTGAGCTGACCAGCGCCCATAACAGAAGAGCGACCAGCGCGATCTGGATCGCAGAAAAGCGAAATGCCGGACGTGGTCTGATCGCAAAGCGTAATGCGGTTGCCAACGAACCCAACAGCCACGACGATTGTGAAGCCGCGATCGAGTGCGGCGCCGACAGCACCATCAACAGCAGGAAAATAAAAGCAATACGTTCCAGCCAGCCGGCCGCGATACCTGGAGCATCGATGCCGGCGATGTCATCAAGCCGTTCGAATAAACGAACCATAAGTGCGATCATTGTAACAGTTTATGGCAGATGAGAACGTGCAAACCGACCTTGAAATGAAAGCCGAGATCAGTCTCTATTACGATCTCTATATTCCAGAAAACATTTCAAAGCCGGCGGGTTTATTGATCGCCGTGCATGGCTACGGCATGAACAAACGCTACATGTTGCGCGAAGCGCAAAAAATAGCGCCCGAGAATTTTGTAGTCGTTTCGCTGCAGGGGCCGCATCAGCATTTTCAGCGCACGGGCGATAGTTACAAGACGGGGTTTGCATGGCTTACCGATCATAAATCGGATGAATACATTCAGCTGCATCATCGATTCATACTTGATGTGATCGAAAAGCTTACAGGCGAGAGTCTGGTCGATCCTAGACAGATCTATCTTTTTGGATTTTCGCAATCGAGCTCGTTAAATTTTCGATTTGCTTTCACTTATCCGGAAATGCTGAAAGGTTTGATCGCTGTTTGCGGCGCTATACCGAGCGACCTGGATACAAATCCGGTTTATAGCCAGTCGTTCGACGCCGCAACGCTTTATCTTTATAGTACGGATGATGAGTTTTACCCGCTTGAAAAATTTCGATCGTTTGACGAAAAGCTTCGGGGCAGATTACCGAATTATCGTTCAAAACAATATGACGGCAAGCACGAGATCACGAACAAAATGAGGGACGAAATCAGAGCATTTTTCGACCGGACGGTTTTAAATTAGTTCCGGCGAGACTCGGAGGTTATTAGTGCAGGATCTTTGCGGACCTGACCTCAACGGAATTATCCGACAGTGTCACGCGAGGCACTTCATCGCCGGATTCCGGTTTTGAGATCTCAACTTTGATATCTGCCGGCTTTAGCTTTGTGACCGCCGAGCGGGGGCCGAAAAGAACAGCGCTCACGCGCTTTCCGGCAGCGGTTACGACCATCATGCGCTCGACCCTTTTCTCGCCGATCGATACGTTCACATCGACCACCGTATTAAAAACCGCGACCTTGGGATTATTCAGGCTAACGGGCACCTGACGCGCCGAGATATCACTCTTTGCGTCGGCAATATCGATCGGCCCGGTCGGTATCGACTCAAGCGAGGACATAAAGCTTTCGGGCCCGCGGACGCGTACCTTAGCGGGTATGACAGTCGCCGAATAGATCTCATAACCTGCGGCGGGCTGCCCGCCGAGCGATGCCTCGACAGCCAAATCTTTTTCCTGAACGGGCTCGAGCCTGACCGCGATGCGGCTGGGCTGAATGTCTTCGAGTTTTACGCCAGACGGCAGGTTTGTTGAAACGCTTTCTGGTGTTAGTTGTAGGATCCGATCACCGGTTGGCACCTGAGTCAGGTCAGCAGTGACGCGCAGATCGTTACCAAATAACTGATCGATGGTCTGATCGTTTCCCGCGACGCGGATCGTCACGTCCTGAACCCCTGAGCTCATCAGCACAGTGTCGTCGGATACGCGGAACGAAAGCTGAGCAGCCATCGTCGCCGTCCCTTTTTTGCTAGAGACCGAAACGCCGTACCAGAGAGCGAAGGTGATCAACAGCGCGGTCAGCTTTAAGACCCAATCCTCGAGAAAGACCTTGCGAAGAATATGTTTGAAAAAAAGCTGGGTGGGGCGGCCGCCGACAAATTCGCGAGTTCTCATCAGATAGTGATCTCCGTCTCGCTTTCCTTTATCGGCTTACCCGCGGGCTCGCGCACTTTCTCAACCATAGGGATCTCCATTGCTTCGAGAAGCAATCTACGAAGCGTTGCGGTATCAGTGTTGCGAATAATGCTATTGCCCTGAACGAAAGTTATCAGCCCCGTTTCTTCAGAAACGACGATCGAGATCGCATCCGTACCTTCAGTAATTCCGATCGCCGCTCGGTGACGCGTGCCTAATTCTCTCGAGATCTCTGGATTTTTTGTCAGCGGTAAAAATACCGACGCGGCGGCCAGTCGTTCGTTTTGTATCACAACCGCACCGTCATGAAGCGGCGTCGACGGATTAAAGATGGTCACCAACAGGTCGTAGCTTAAACGAGCGTCGAGCTGAACGCCTGCGTCGATAAAATTGCGGAGCCCGATATTTCGCTCGATGACTATCAAAGCACCGGTCTTTTCAGTCGCCAGCGTCGTTACGGCTAGAACGATCTCATCGAAAACGCTGCCGCCAAATTGTCCGCGCTGCCGCTTGAGTATGGGAAAGCGCAAACGATTGGCAAAATACATCAGCGCCTGACGTATCTCTGATTGAAAAAGGACAATGATCGCAAAACCGATGTAAACGACAGCGTACCTTAAGACAAATTCCAGCGTCAGTAATTCTTGTGTCGAGGCAACCCAATAAAGAACGCCCAAGAGCACTAGGCCGATCACCGTCGGAACGGCTCGTGTACCGCGGAGAAGTTTCAAGAGTACGTAAACGAGGATGAATACAAGCAGGATGTCGATGACATTCCTAAGCGTATTTACCGTCATGTACTCGGATAAATTCATGAGAAAGGGGAACCTCTAAAGCGTTATTATCACACGATTCTTCTTGCTATGCCCGCTTTCTTGCCGTTCCGGCCAAAAAACCGACAAGGTTTCCGTCGTCGGCGACCACCGCCAAAGCGCCGATCTCATTTTCTCGCATCAGGTCATGCGCTTCGCGGAGGGAGGCGTGCGAATCGATGAAATGATCGGCCGTCACCGGACGCATCACGTCGCGTACCTTCGTATCGCGCCAGCTGTCTCGCGGTATAGGCTTCATGTCCTCAAGCAGGAGCATTCCGTAAAATTGTTTTTCCTTGGCCACGGGAAAAACCGCCTGTCGATGTGTCACCAAAATGTGGTCGACAAAATCCAAAAGGTCGGTTTCCGGCGACACCGCAACGGGCAGCTGCATAACGTCCATCACCGAGACATCCGCCAAGTGTTTCAGATCTTTGATAATGCTGGCTGCGGCATCGTACAGAAAGAGGCCGATGAGTATGATCCAAAATCCCATGATCACGCCGGTCGGGGTAAAAGCTGTAACAATTCCAAAGGCGATCAACATTCCTCCGATCACCTGTCCACACCGTCCGGTCAGGATCGTCGCTTCGTTGATATTCTTTCCCGATCGCCACAGATAAGCGCGCAGCAGACGGCCGCCATCGAGAGGGTATCCCGGAAACAAATTGAAAATGCCGATGAGGAAATTGAAAACCGCCAGCAGCACGAGCACGTCTCTAAATAGCGCGGCACCGACAGCGTTCGCGACCGCCATTAAGATCACGAATACAACCGCGAGGCCGAAACTCGCGGCCGGGCCTGCGGCGGCGATTCGAAATTCGGCACGGGGCGTCTCGGGCTCATGCCTGAGCCGTGCGAGGCCGCCGAAAGGATGAAGTACAATTTCGAGAACCTGAACGCCCTCGAGACGCGCTACGACAGCGTGAGCAAGCTCGTGGACCAATACCGATCCGAAAAATAAAATGGTCGTAACGATCGCTGCAAAATAATTCGCTGCCGCCGAATCGATGCGAGACTCAAGGCCGCCGGCCGTCAACATCGTGATCAAAAAAAGTACGGCCAGCCATCTGTAATCAGCTCGCACCGGGATGCCGGTTACATGCATCAAAACGAACTGGCGTTTGATCACCTCAAAAAAACGCATCACATCTTAGATGCCCTAAAGCCTAGCAAAGTGCCGGGCCGCTTGAAACGACTATTTTTAGTTATGATATCAACCGGGGTTGACACCGATTCATTGGACGAAGCAAGATTTTCAAATATGGCATCTCACAGAGTATTCAAAACCAAGGTCGCAGTAATACTTACAGCATTGCTTGCTGGTTTTTTCTCACTGACATATATGCCTCAACCGACAGATGGTGCTGTCACGGCACAGCGTGGTGGAGCGGCGATATATGCCCAGTACTGTGCCCGCTGTCATGGCAACGATGGCCGGGGACAAACTCGAAAAGGCCGTGAGATCGATGCCGTAGACTTTACCAGCGACGATTGGTCACCTGATACCGGCCACGACACCCGAATAGTCACGCGCGGGAAAGGCTCAATGCCTGGGTTCGGCGCAAAGTTGAACCCGACACAGATCTCATCTGTAGTTCAATATATTAGAAGATTCAAACGGTAGCTGTTTCGTCGAAAGACCGGCTATGCCTCGAAAGGAATTTCGGCGTTTTGCATGATCCCGAGTTCATTTCGATTGACGCGTTCGAGCAGTTTCGGATCATCAAACATTTTGACAAGGCCGTTTACCGTCGCATATCGTGGCTCGTCGGCGACCGTCATCGCGAGGTTTACGAATGACCGCATGTACTGGTCAATGCCGTCCAGAAGAGCGCCGCCGCCGGTGAGGACAACCCCCCGATCGTAGATGTCGGCCGCCACCTCAGGCCTGAGCTCGGTAAGAGTATCTTTAACCAGAGCGGCGATCCGTCTGACGATGCTTTCAACGATCGGATAAACTTCACCGGTAGTGATCTCGACGGCCGCCGGACTGCCGGTCTGGACGTCACGCCCACGCACCTCTGTCGAACGCGAGATGTCCTCAGGCAAGTATGCGGACGCAAACGTCGTTTTCAGGTGCTCAGTGGTTTCTTCGCCAACTTGCAAACCGCGATGACGACGCAGATGTGTTGCAAGCACAGCATTTATCTCATTGCTGCCATACCGCTCTGAAGCCGAGTGGACAATGCTTCCCTTGGCAATGATGGCGATGTTGGTCGTACCGGCGCCGATATCGACTATCGCCGACGCGCGCTTGTCATTGGCCATTACACCGGCGCCAAATGCGGCGGCAAGGCCCTCTTCCATCATGTAAACCTTTCCGATCCCGGCTTCGTCTGCAGCATTGAGCATTGCACGCTGTTCGACATGGGTCACATCCGACACCATGCTCATCACTGCCTGGATAGAAATATTCGAACCGCCCGTTTTTGCCTTCTTCACAAAATGGGCAAGCATCTTTTTAGTGCGTTCGTAATCTGCTACTACACCTCCGATCAGCGGGGCCTTGACGGTGATATCACGTCCTTCGCGACCGATCATGTCAGCGGCTTCTTGTCCAAAGGCAACGATCTCTTCGGTGATCTCGTTGACCGCGACCATTGACGGCTCATCGAGCACGATACCGCGGCCTTTGACAGCAATAATGGTGTTCGCCGTACCGAGGTCGATAGCCATCGAATCGGTAACCAATTTCTTCAGCGAAGAGATCTTTAACATAAGAAAACTACTTGAATCCAGCCTGAACCGTGTAGATATTATAGGCGCGCCGATACAAAAGTGTCATTAAAAATCGATCACGCGTTTAACTCGAACAGTAACACAGGTTGCGTGCGATTTCGGACCTTCAAGGGTTCGTGCGCGACGAGTGAAAATGTTTCATCGATCGCGCTCGCGGTCACATCGCTGAGGAGGATCTGGCCGCCGCGCGCATTTGCTTCCAATCGTGCCGCCAGGTTCACAGTATCGCCGATCGCGGTATACTCCGACCGTTTTTCAGAACCGATATATCCGACCAACGCTTCGCCGGTATGCAGGCCGATCCCTACAGTGATCGGCGGCAAACCATCAGCGACCAGTTCGCCGTTCAGAAGACTTATTCGCCGCTGCATGGCTATCGCTGCCTTTGCGGCGTTGAGCGCGTCGTCCGGCGTGGCGGTCGGCGCTCCAAAGATCGCCATCAATCCGTCGCCGATGTATTTATCGAGTGTTCCACCGTGCGCAAAGATGACTTCTGACATGGCCGTGAAATAACGATTCAGCAGATTTACGATGCGTTCCGGTCGCTCTCGCTCAGAAAGGCTGGTGAATCCGCGGATATCGGCGAACAAAACGGTTATCGTTTGGTTGATACCGCCGAGCCGGAAGGAATTTGGATTTTCCAGCAGCTGCTTTACAACATATTCCGGCATAAACCGGCCGTAATTTGCCCGCGCCACTTCTTCACGCGCCAGGCGATCGTGAGCGCGAACCGTTTCAACGATCACGGCCGCCTGTGCCGCAACCGCAGTGATCAGCTCGAGATGCTCCTCGGTAAATGCCGAAAAGGGATCTAGCCGATCTGCGTAGATCACACCGTGAATGCTCGATTCCGTGATCAGCGGCGCACAAATCGTCGAACGTACTCCCTGAGAGACGATCGACTCAGCACCCTGGAACTGAAGGTCTGCCCTGGCGTCCTGAGACAAGACGGCTACACGGTCGCGCATTACCTTTTGCGTGATCGTTCGGCTAACGGTTAGCTTTTCTGTAAGTTTCGCAAGTTTTTCGTCTCGCGTTCGTGATGCGATCTGATGCAATGTGCGATCTGAACCGTTCGAACCGTCGTGAGCCAACAGCGCTACAACCCGGTCAGCCGGCGTGCCCCGAAAGATGAGATCGGTCGCCTTTTCAAAAATAGCTTTTAGTTCAAAAACTGTTCCGAGAGTCTGGCTCATTTCATAAATGAGCTCAAGCATTTTGGCCTTGCGCCTAAGCATGCGGATCTCATCCGGAGTTGCAGGAGCCGACTCGATCGACGCGTGGCTGGTGCGTCCTATGATCTCGTTCGCCGAGATCTCAAGCTGAGTATGCCCGAGCGGCGAATCGTCAAAAGTAACCGGCGCAGACCTGATCTCCAGAGGTGCCGAAGGTGGCTTAACCGGCGGCAGTGAAATTTCCACCTCAGCATCAGACGCAACAGCGACACCTATTTCAGACAAGTCGATATGGTGTGAAGCAAGATTTGTTGGCTGATCCGCTATGTATTGGTCGATAGATTGCTTATTCAGCGGCGTGATCTTTCGAAACGCGATCCGCGTTTCACCGATCTCGAATTCGTCGTTCTGTTGAAGGATGTGGTCCGATTTAGGTGCCGCGTTCACGAAAATGCGATTCACGCTCCGGACAAGTTTGCCATTCTCAATATAGCCGTCGACGAGCTCGTAATCGTCGTTACGAGCGACTATGTGCGCATGTTTGCGTGAGACGCGGCGGTCATTGAGAACGATATCGTTCTCCTTAGATCGTCCGATCGTATACGTCCGATCTGGCTCGAGACCAAATTCCCAAACATGTCCTGACGGATCGGTAATTGTAAGGATAGCGCCCACGGTGAGATTCAATTGTAATTGGTTCAACTTAAATGGTAAATTGAGCGCCCCCTAACCAATGATCTATTTCGATAATAATGCGACAACTCCGATGGCTCCGGAAGTTTTTGAGGCAATGCAGCCCTTCTTGACCAACGATTTCGGCAATCCATCTTCGGCGCATTCGGCTGGCAGCACCGCGAAACAAGCAGTCGAAAATGCCCGCGAGCAGGTTGCTGGGCTATTGGGTGCGGCCACTGCCTCCGAGATTGTCTTCACTTCATGTGGCACGGAAAGTGATAACTGGGCGATCCTCGGCGGCCTGCAGGCTGGGCCCGACAAGAATCACATCGTAACTACAAGAGTTGAGCATGAGGCAGTTCGAAAGATCGCCGAGCAGATCGAAGGCAGCGGTTTTGAAGTCACATGGCTCGACGTCGACGAAGACGGATCGCTCGACTTGACCGTGGTCGCGGACGCGATCCGGCCGACGACCGCCCTAGTTTCG
>Ga0207701_10007802_pt1 | contig 10615 bp, 6 predicted proteins | sample KBSSwiSSwithPhiX_FD_184294 | JGI IMG/M metagenome (GOLD analysis project Ga0207701, IMG submission 184294) | Switchgrass rhizosphere bulk soil microbial communities from Kellogg Biological Station, Michigan, USA, with PhiX - S5 (SPAdes) (version 2) | ecosystem: Environmental > Terrestrial > Soil...
GCCATTCCTCTGCATCCGCGGCCGTACGTCGCGGCATGGCGCACGGCGGTCGTCGTCGGCCTGGGCGGCGCGCTCTGCGCGTTCTGGCTCGTGCCACTTCTCTGGTACAGCCCGTGGACGACGGCGTTCAAGCATCAGTGGGTGATCGGCTCGATCCATGAGCTCCTGCCGTTCCCCCTCTGGCCTGCGATTCTTGTATCGGTGCTCGGTCTCTGCCTGCTCTGGCGAATGGACCGGGAAGAACGAACGGTGTATTGGCGCCACACGGGACTCCCCTGGATCGGGGCAGTCACGGCAGCGCTGGCCTACACCGTCGCGCCGAACTTCGGCGTCGTCGACATTCGATTCCTGCCGTTTGCGCAGCTTGCGGTATCGATGGTTGCCGCGGCCACGGTCGGTTCCCGGCTGCGTCGCTGGCCACTGGCCGGAATCGCGATTCCGGTGGCGATTGCCGCGGTGACGATGTTGACGCAGCACGACGGGCGACGGATCGAGAGCTGGGTGCGCTGGAACTACGAAGGTTTCGAACGCCGGACACTCTGGCCCGTGCTGAGCGGCGTGGCCGGGCAGCTTCGTGGCACAGCGGCGGATCCGCGCGTCGTCTACGAACACTCGCCGGACAACGAGGCACTCGGCACCATCCGCGCATTCGAGAACCTCCCGCTTTTCTCCGGGCGTTCGACCCTCGAGGGCGTCAACCTCCAGGCGTCCGTGACCGCGCCGTTCGTGTTCTACATCCAGTCGGAAGTCTCGGAAGTGATGTCGTGTCCGTTTGACGAGTGGGGCTGCAGCCGGCCCAATCTCGCATCAGGCCTCGAGCATCTCGCGATGATGAACGTGTCTGATTTCATCGTGCGCAGCACGATGATGAAGGAAGCGGCTTCGCGACAGCCGGCGCTGACCCGTACCGGCACGTACGGTCCGTACGAGATCTATCACCTCGCGGCGCCATCGGGTTATGTGGTTCCTCTCGAGAAACGTCCGTACATCGTCGTGACGAACGACTGGAAGGTGGACGCCTACAAGTGGTTCAAACGGGCGCGGGCTTCGGATCCAGTGCCGCTGTTCGTGCGGGATGCCAGCATGGCGTCAGGCGTTCCGGCCGCCGGCATATTCGACGCCCTGCCCTCGCCAGACGCCGTTCGGCGTGAGCCGCTCGCGGCAGCAACGTTGACCGAACAGGTCGATGCCGAACACATCACCGTTCGCGGCTGCGTGCCTGGCGCCCCGCTCCTGATTCGCGTCTCCTACCATCCCCGGTGGCGGACGACGACCGGCGAGCGAGTGTGGCTGGCAGGGCCGGGCTTCATGCTGGTGTTTCCGACGCATGACGAGCTGAAGCTGGTGTACGGCGATGCCGCCGCGCCATGGGCGGGGCAGATTGTGACGCTCGTCTCCCTGGCTGGTGTCGTGGTGGTCCTGCTCGTGGCGCGGCCGCCTGCACGCCGCGCCGAGGGTCCAGTGGCACCGACGCCGACGCGTGCCGTGCCGTCGCGATGGCCTCGAATCATCGCCGTGGGGGTGTGCGTTTCGTGTGGGCTCGTGGCCGTGGGCACTGGCGTGCGAGCCCGTCGTGGAAGCGCGGATGCCCTGTATCTCCGTGGTCTGAGCCGGATGGACCGCGGGCAGACGGAGGAGGCGACAGCGCTCTTCCAACGTGCCCGCGTGGCGGCACCGTTGTCGAACACGGCGATTCACTCCTCGTACTTCGAAGCGGTTACCCTCTTTCGCGCCCGCCGCTGGGCGGATTCGCGGCGTGCCTTCAGCAGGCTCGTAGACCGTTTTCCAGAGGCCCAGGCGGCCCCGGAGTCGCTGTATCATGTCGGCCTCTGCGACGAGCAGCTGGGAGAGATGGCCCGGGCGGCGCATGCGTTTGCCGAAACGGAACGGCGGTTTCCCGGCTCGTCGTGGGCGCAACTGGCGGCAACCCGCCGCGCGAAGATCGAGGGAGCGTAGTGTGATGCCTGTGCCGAACATCCGCCGCGCCCTGCTGATCAATCCACACTGGAGCACCCTGCGGCGACAGCGGCAGGGGCAGTTCCGCCGCGCCTGGCCTCCGCTCGATCTCGCCCTCGCCGCGCAGCTTCTCGAGAACGCCGGTATCGAAGCGGTCATTCTCGACAACAACATCGAGCATCGCTCGCCGGCCGACATCGGCCGTCTCGCGGAAACCTTCGACATCGTCTTTGCGACGTCGTCTCCGTACGACCGGTGGCAGTGCCCGGCGCTCGACATCACGTTCTTCTACGACACGATCCGTCACGTGCCGCGCGAGCGTCTGATCGTGATGGGTGCACACGTCAGCGAACGGCTGGAAGTGTCGCTCCGCGCAACCGGCGCGCGCGCCGCGATCATTCACGAGCCGGAGGCGACGATCCTCGACATCTGCGTGAACGGAATCCGTCCTGGTGCGCCCGGACTCGCCGTGCTCGACGGCGACGCCGTGGTTCGCGGCCCCGAGCCGGCGCCGCTCGACCTCGAATCCGCTCCGTTCCCGGCGTTTCACAAACTGCCGCTCGAGAGCTACTACTACGAGTTGATGGGCCGGCAGTTCGCAATCCTCGAGGCCTCGCGCGGCTGTCCCTTCCGTTGCACCTTCTGTTACCTCGGCATGTATGGGAGCCGTTTCAGGCAGAAGAGCGTGGCGCGCTTCCTCGCCGAGGTCCGCTGGGCGGTGACCGAGGCCGGCTGCCGCAACATCTACTTCATGGACCTCGAGTTCGCGTTGAATCGCCGGTTCGTCGTCGATCTGTGCGAACGGATCATCGAGGAAGGGATCACCTTCAGCTGGGCCTGCCAGACCCGCGTTGGCGACGTCGACGACGAACTGGTGGCGCTGATGAAGCGCGCCGGCTGCGAGCTCATTCACTTCGGCATCGAGTCGGGATCGGAACGAATCCTGCGCGAGACGAAGAAGAAGATTTCAGTCGCCGAAGCCGAAGCCGCGATCGCCATCACGAACCGTCACGGCGTGCGTTCGGTTGTGTTCATGAACATCGGGTTCCCCGGAGAGACCGCCGACGACGTGCGGGCCACGCGGGAGCTCGCGGTCAGGCTGGCACCCTCGTTTGCCTCGTTTCACATCGTCATTCCGTTCCCGGGTACGGCGCTCGGGCGTGCGGTGCCATCGGCCGACCTGGCGCCGGCGCGATATCCGCAGTCGATGGCGGCGAACGAACAGGAGTTCACGCGTCTCAAACGTGAGCTCAGACGTTGCTACGCACGGTTCTATCTCCGGCCCGGACAGCTCCGGCGGATGTGGCGCGACAGCAATCGATCGCTCCTGTGGCAGCAGGCACGCGCCTTGGCCGATCTCGCTTTCACGTAGAGGCAGTATGGCGGCGATAACGGGATTCGGAATCCGGCCCTCAGCCTTCCATAACGTCAGCACGCTCGAACGCGCCACGCTCGCCCCCTACGCCCTCGGGGTGACGATTGCCATCCCGGTCTATAACGAAGAGCGGATCATCGAGGCGAATACCGAACGGCTGCTTGCCTATCTCGCGACACTCGGCATCGAGCACCAGCTGCTCATCGGCTCGAACGGATCGGGGGACGGCACGGTGGCGCTTGGCCGCGAGTTACAGCGCCGGCATCCTGAGGTGGAGTTCTTTCACTTGCCTGAACGCGGTGTCGGTCGGGCATTTCGCGAGTTCGTGCCGCGGGCCCGCTTCCCGTTTCTCGTGTCGCTCGACATGGACTTGTCGTCCGATTTGTCGTTCCTGGAAGAGGCGATTGCCTTGGCCGGGTCCTGCGCCATCGTGGTGGGCTCCAAGAAGCTCGGGCCTCAGAAACGCTCGGCGATCCGTAAGCTCGCGTCGGATACGTTTCTCTGGTGCGCCCGCAGGCTCACCGGATTGCCGTACGACGACTACAGCATCGGCGCCAAGGCCTACGACGTGGCATTCCTGCGGGAGTTCGGCGACAGGATCGACGCCGGTTCGTCCTATGTGCTCGACCTGTGTCACGCCGCGACGCTGACCGGATGCCGCGTTGTCTGCATTCCTGTGGCATGCGAAGATCGTCGCCGGTCCAAATTCAGTCTTCCACGCGAGGGTATCTACAAGTTCGCGAGGCTGTTCCAGCTGTCGCTCTCCCATGCGAGACGGCGGCAGGCGGCGCAGCATCGCGAACCGGTGCACAGTCGCGTCGCCGGCGTGGGCCCGGCGGGTGGCGGGAATTGCGCGTCGTGAAAGGACACAGACTTATGCGTCGACTGATACGCGTGGTGGTCCCCATCGCGCTCGCGTTCGGGTTGGCGAGTTGCGGAGATGACCCGGTCAAGCCGGGGACGACAACCACCACGACCACGACGACGACGACGACGACCGTCGCAACGACGACCGGCCCTACGACAACCGGCGGGACGACAACTGGCGCGACGACAACAGGCGCCACCACGACCGGGGGGACAACGACCGGCGCGTCAACCACTGCGGCATCAACGACCGCCGCGTCAACCACCGCCGCGTCAACCACCGCGGCATCAACCACCGCGGCATCAACCACCGCCGCGTCAACGACTGCCGCGTCAACCACCGCGGCATCAACGACCGCCGCATCAACGACCACCGCGACGACCACGGCCGCGAGCACGACCGCGGCATCCACCACTGCGGCCACGACTACAGCGGCGCCTGTGAGCTTCGCTGCGACGGTCTGGCCGGAAATGGCCGGCTGCCGTGCTGCCTGTCACTCGCTGCCAACACCGACGGATGGCTTCAACTTCGCGTTCGCGCGCAGCGCCAACAACAACTTGAACAGCCTTTTCTACCGGAAGCCAACCGGCCAGTGCACGACGACGAATTCTTGTTCGAGTGCAACACCTCCAGCTGCGTCGAATCCGACCGGACACAGTGGCGGGACGCCGTGGTCAATTGGATCGGCAGGCGAGTTGGCCGCGAAGGCCTGGATACAGGGTGGTCGTGGTACGTAGTGACTCGCACTCACGTGCGATCGCTCTATGAGTAGAGCAATTCAGCTCGCCCGTACTGCGTGCTATACTCGCGCCCGATTCCCCAAGGTCAATACGCAGTCCCTTCTGCGAGGTAACCGCTTGACCAGACGACTTTTCACTTCAATTGCAATTTGCGTGTGTGTGCTCACGGCTCCCAGAGTTGTCCGCGCACAAGACGTTCCCCTTTCGGATCTCCTCCCCGAGCTGATTAACGCCGACATCTTTCTCGCGCCGCCACCTGCGGGGTTCCAATCGCACGCGACGCATTTCGTCCCTGGTGCCGACCAGCAGAACGTGCCGTACTTCTTCAACCAGCAGCTGATCCTGCAGCTCGGTACGTTTCCACTCGGATCTCCGTCCGGTGGCTTCAGCTACAGCTTCGACTCGAGCACCGGAACGTTTCAGCGCTCGACCCAGACGTTCGGGCCGGCGTTCGCCGAACGCGCACTGACTATCGGAAAGAAGCGGTTCAGTGTCGGCGCGAACTTTCAGTACTCGAAGTACACCACGTTCGAAGGCGCCCAACTGGACAACGGTGAGGTCAAGTTCTACCTGCACCATGCGTCGGTCACCACGCCTCCAGCCTTCTTCGAGGGCGACTTGATCGAGGTCGCGCTGAACCTCGAAGTATCGAGCAATACGACGACGCTCTTCGCCAACTACGGGTTGACCAACGCCTGGGACGTCGCGATCGCCGTGCCGATTCAGCACGTGAGCATGGACGCCTCGGTCGATGCCACCGTGCTGCGGGTCGCCACAGGCGCCACCAGCCCGATTCACACGTTTCCTAACGGCACCACCGAACAGACCTTCACGAGCTCGGGCAGCGCATCCGGCATCGGTGACATCCTGCTCCGCACGAAGTATCGATTCCTCTCGATGAAGGGCGGCGGCCTGGCGGCCGGTGTCGATTTCCGGCTGCCCACCGGCGACGAGCAGAACCTGCTCGGCACCGGTTCCACGCAGGCCACGTTCACGTTCATCGGATCGTCGGCGTATGGCAAATTCGCGCCCCACTACAACCTGGCGTACACCGCCTCGACCGAGGGCAACGTCGACGACAACATCCCCGCCATTTCCGACGAGTTCGACTACAAGTTCGGGACCGAATTCGGTGTCAGTCCGACGATAACGCTGTCGGCGGACTTCATCGGACGAACGCTCATCGACTCGGGCCGGCTGCAGTTCGGCAACAACACCTACAACTACATGAGCGCAGCCGGCGTGCCCGGCTCGATTACGGTGAACGAACTGAATACCACGGACAAATCGCTGAATCTCACCAGCCTTGTTGTCGGTGGCAAGTTCAACGTCGCGGGCAATCTCCTGATCAACGCGAACGTGCTGTTCAGCCTCGGCTCGCGCGGCGTCACCGCGCCGGTCACCCCGGTCATCGGAGCCGAGTATTCGTTCTGAACCCCTGAACGCCGCCCCGCACGGCGGCCCGCACCGGCACCCGGAGGCCACGGCCTCCGGGTTCTTCACGGAACTTCCCGCTCCCGCCTTCCCCCCACACTGACCGCGGCACCGCCTCCACCATCGTCCCGCGGCGATAGGCTATCGAAAGGGAGCAGGTATAATTCGCCGGTCGCTTCCCCATGGACTCCCTCCCTTCTGCCATAGGACGCTACGAGGTCAAGGCGTTCATCGCGCGCGGTGGCATGGGCACGCTGTACCTGGCGCGGGACCCGGTCCTGCACCGCCAGGTCGCGATCAAGCTGCTGCGCGAGGCCGACAACGACGAGCTCCGGACCCGCTTCACGCGCGAAGCGCGCTCGGCCGCCAACCTGCGCCATCGCAACATCGTCACCATCTTCGACGTCGGCGATTACAACAACCAGCCGTTCATGGCCATGGAGTACATCCAGGGCCAGACGCTCGGCGCCCTCATCGCCGGCGATCCGCCGCCATCCATCATCCGCAGGCTCGAGCTCATCGAAGAGCTCTGTGACGGGCTCGCCTACGCGCACCGTCAGGGGGTCGTCCATCGCGACGTGAAGCCGGCGAACCTGATGGTCGACGCGGAAGGGACGCTGAAGATTCTCGACTTCGGCATCGCGCGCGCGGCCGCCGAATCCGGGATGACGCAGGCGGGCCTGCTCGTGGGCACGCTCAACTACATGTCGCCAGAGCAGGTCGCGGGCACGGCAATTGACGGGCGCAGCGACATGTTCGCGGTCGGCGCCGTGATGTACGAGCTGCTCGCACGCCGCCAGGCATTCCCCGGCTCCATCGACAGCGGCGTCCTCAACCGCATTCTGAGTGGCGAACCGGAACCGCTCGACGCGATCTTTCCGCATCTCGACCCGGCGATCTCGGACATCGTCCGTACCGCGCTGCAGAAGCGCCCGGCGGATCGCTACGCCGACCTGCAGCAGATGCGCATCGAGGTCCAACAGGCCCGGCGTGCGCTGGAAGATTCTGTGCAGCCGGAGTTCGATCCCACCGTCGTGGTCCTGGCCGACCAGACCACGCGCGCGACACCTACGCCGTCACGGCGCGGTACCGATCGAGACGAGATCGCCCGCCGGCGCGCGCAGCAGATCGAGGCCCACGTCGCCGCCGCGAAACAGGCGCTCGAAGAGGGCCACTACGACGACGCGATCAAGTACTGCGAGGATGTGCTCCTCATCGATCCGAACGAATCGCGTGCGCTCGACATGTCCGACCGCGCGCGGCTGAAACGGGACGAGGCGGGCGCGCGTGACTGGGTGAGTCAGGCGCGGCAGCATCTGAAGGGCGGCGACCTGACGTCCGCGTCGAACTGCGTCAAGGAAGCACTGGAGCTGATTCCCAACTCGAGCGACGCCCTCGAGATGAGCCGCCTCATCGGCGAAGCGCGTCTGGCGCAGGAGCGCGAACGCCAGCGCGCGGCCGCCATCGAGGAGGCGCTCACGCGCGGGCGCGCCGCACTCGGTCGCGGCGAGCCCGAAGCGGCGATCGCCGCAGCGGCAGAGGCACTCGCACTCGCGCCGGGCCACGACGACGCGCGCAGGCTGCGCGAAGAGGCGCAACAGGCGATCGAGGCACGCGAGCGCGCGGCGCGCGAGGCCGAGGCGCAGGAGACGGTCGACGAAGCACGCCGGCTCTTTGCGGAAGGGCAGCACGAGGACGCGCTCAGTGTGCTCGAGCAGTTCTGGCCGGCGCACCCCAAGGTGTCGCACGCGTGGACGGAGCTGTCCGCCGAAAGGACGCGGATCGAAGCCGAACGCGAGGCGCGGACCCTCAATGTCCTCCCGCCCACCATCACCAGCGTGTCGCCCCCGGGCTCACGGAATGACGACCCCACGGTGTTCATCCCGCGTGGACCGGCGTCCGAGCCTCCGCTGGCACAGACGCCGCCACCGGTCGTCGACAGAACCATCGCCGCGCCACCGGCGAGTCCCACCCCATCGGCACACACGCCTGCGCCGGTCGTCGACAGGACCATCGCCTCGGCGCCTCCGCCTGCGACACCGGCACCGACGTCCACGCTCTCGTCAACGCCCGCACCAGTCGCACGGAAGGACCCGTCATCGGACGGGCGCGCGGAACCGGTGACGCGCGGGCCATCACCACCGTCGCCACCGTCTCCGGTCGTGCCGCCACCATCGCGGCCGCGCGCGAAGGACGGGGACGGAACTGGCCGCTCAAGGACCGCGCTCTATGGTGGATTGGCAGCGCTGATCCTGATCGCGCTGTTCGGGTGGTTAATGTTCGGGGGCGGCCGCGAGGACGGAAAGATCGCTGACAATCTTCCGACTACGACGCTCGTGCCCCCTTCCACGGCGCCGCCATCGACGGCATCGATTCCGCCGGTGACGTCGACCACGACGACACTGCCCGCGCCGAGCACGACGACGTCGACCACGACGACCCGCCCACGGACGACATCGACCACCACGACGACGATGCAACAGGCACAGATCACCACCACGACATTGTCCAGGCCGACGACGACCGTTGCGCCGACCACCACGACGACCACCACGACACTGGCGCCTACCACCACTTCAACAACCGTTGCGCCAACCACGACGCTCCCACGGGTGATCGTCCCGCAAGTCAACGAACAGCAGGCGATCGAGCGAATGTTGAATCAATACGCGGCGGCGTTCGGAAGAAAGGACATCCCGACCATCAGCCGCCTGCATCCGAGCATCGGCGAAACCGCGCTGGGGGCCATTCGACGGTCGAAGTCGTTCACCGTGGACATCTCGAACATTCAGACATCGGTGGCGCCCAATGGCACAACCGCAACGGTGACTGCGACGGTGAAAACGGAAAACAGGCCTGAGGCGGGAGCGACGCAGAAGTCCACCGTATCTACGCAATTTCAGCTCGAGAAGCACGCCGGCGGCTGGATCATCGCAGGCCGACGCGGACAGTAGCGCTCCGTGACTGTCCGGTCGTGCAGTCTCGAACCCGAGACGGGCGCCCGGACGCCCAACCCATCATGGCTTCAGTCGTGAGCGCGGCGCGGGGCGTCACCTCGCCTGCGGCCGATAGAACCACACGGTGCCTTGCACGCGTACCGTAGTCGTCACGCCGCCGCTGGTCGTCGTACCCCCTGAGAAGAACAGCTGATTCCGGCGGACCGGGCCGCGATGCGGGACGTTCTGTTCCAGCACGGTCACGGCGCCGTTGCCATCGACGCTTTCGACGATCGCGGTGTGATGCGGCCGCTCCTGAAAGTCGGTATTGGTCGTGCGCCTGTTCCCATCTTCAGTGACGATCTCGCGGTCGTAGCGGTAGCGGCGGAACTGGATCACATCGCCGGGCCTGAGATCCGGCAAATCAACGGCCCGTCCCCAGACGTAGTCGGCTGTGGCCGTGACCCGTCCGAAGTCCGACGCGCTCCTTGCGCCCGCCGCGCGCAGGGCGCGATCGGCCAGCGTGAAGCATTCGCCATCGCCGACGCGGTGGCCGTACTGCCCTTGCGGGTAGGCGAGGACCTGATCGGCGATGTTGGCCGCCGACACCGGCACCGCGTTGCCCGGGGCATGAGCGCCGCTCCTGGCGTCGAGGCCGACCGGGCCGGGAGGTGGCGATGAAATGCGCGCTGACGTGCCATCGTCGAGGCGCGCCGGGCGCTGACTGGTATCGGCCGGCCCGGGAGTGTCACCGTTGCCCATGACGCTTACCCCTGTGAGAAGAGCCAGGCGCTGACCGCGGCGAAGATGACGCCGATGATCAGCCACGCGCGCGTCTGCGGGTGTGAGAGCGGGTTGGTGCGGCGTGTGATGGCGAGTACGAGGAAGACGACGGCGAGTGCGGCGAGGATGTATTTGGCAAGCACGCGTCAGCTCATTTGCGCGAGCAGCTTTTGCTGTCGCCAGGCGGGGGCGCTGGTGTTGAAGAGCGGCGTGCCCGGGTCGAGCAGGCAGAGGTAGTGCGCGGCGAGGATGCGCTGGCGCTGGTAGCCGTTCTTCAGCACGTCGATGCAGTGCTCGCGTGTCACGGGTGCGCCCATGAAGTAGCGCGTGCCTGGCTGGAAGCGATGCGAGTTCTTGTCCCACCACGCTTGAATCTTCTCGACGTCAGGAAACGGCAACCCCTCGTCCGGATCCATGGCGACGTTTTCGTCATTGGGATCCTCCGACGGCCCACTTTCAAAGCCTTCTGGCCGTGCAACTTCGAAGCCCTGGAATAGGTCAAGACCGGTGATGGTTGCGAATG
>Ga0207701_10007803_pt1 | contig 10614 bp, 9 predicted proteins | sample KBSSwiSSwithPhiX_FD_184294 | JGI IMG/M metagenome (GOLD analysis project Ga0207701, IMG submission 184294) | Switchgrass rhizosphere bulk soil microbial communities from Kellogg Biological Station, Michigan, USA, with PhiX - S5 (SPAdes) (version 2) | ecosystem: Environmental > Terrestrial > Soil...
GGAGACTAGTCATGACGAAGAGCAATTTCTGGGTGATTGGCGGCGAGTTCGGATCGATGAACTTCCACAAGCTCGTGGAAGGCTCGGCCCAGGTACAGGGACCCTTCAAGACCCGCAAAGAGGCCGAGGATGCCTGGCGCGCGGTCTCGGAAGAGAACCGCCACAAGGCCGGGGTACGCTTTTCGATCGTCGAAGAGCCCTCCCGCGTCTCGGCCTGATAAAATCTGAGGAAGCCCAAGGACAGGCGGCCCCATCCGGACAATCCGGGTGGGGCCGTTTGCAATTTTCGGGGCGGAGTTCGTTTCACCCCTTCGCCCACTACTTGAGGTCGAGAGGGCGGGGCGACGAGGCTGGTTCAACGCGCCCGCGATCGCTGGCCGCTAACCCCTTGCAAACAAACGGCCTTTGTGTCGATTATGGTTGCTGATAGGTTAATTGAGCTTACTCCCTTCAGGACAAAGGCGGCACCCGATGTCAGACGCGCAAAATACCGGCAAGGAAGCCCGCGACCCGCGACCGACGCGGTTGCGCGATGCGCTCCGGCAGGCCCGGATCGAGGCCGCCGATCGCACCGGCGTCGTCGTCGAACTTCGCGACGCCGAGGTAGCCCGACTCGAGATCATGAACGAGGCGCTCGATCCCCTGTTCGTCCAGGTGCCCGCGCAGGTCGACCTGTTCGACCGCGGCGTCAGCGAGGGCGAGACGCCGCGGCTGTGGATCGACGTGGTGGCGCATATCGTGATGGGGCGCGACAAGCGCATCTACCGCTTCGTGCAGGACACGCGCTTCGGCCGCATCGTGCTCGCGGAGTCGCATGACGTGCCCGTCATTGTCGATGCGGTCACGAGCTATGTCGCGCGCCGCATGATCGAGCGCGAGCACGCGATGGTCGCAACCCCCATCGTCGAGCCGGCGGTGCAGAAGAAGCCGCGCCGCCGCGGGTTCGGGATGTTCGTGCTCGGATTCCTGCTCGGCGCGGTGGCACTGTTCGCGCTGGCGCTGTATGCGAGCCTGAAGAACCTTTAGCCCCGGCGCGGATTGGGAGACGTTGTGTCGGCTGCATCATGACCCCGGCGATCTCCTTCCTGCTGGTGCTCGCCCTGTTCGCCAGCGTTTACCTGTATGGCAAGTGGCGCACGCTTCGCCGCGCCGAATTCATCCGCACCTTTCGCTGGCCGCGCAGATTGCTCGAACGGCTGGAGAAGCATCACCCCGGCTTTCAGCGCAAGGACAGCGCACTGGTGTCGCGCGGCCTCCGCCAGTTTTTCCTCGCCTATCTCATGAGCGGCAAGCGCTACGTCTCGATGCCCTCGCAAGTCGCCGACGATCTGTGGCACGAATTCATCCTGTACACGCGCGAATACGACGCGTTTTGCCGGCGCGCGTTCGGCGGATTCCTCCACCACGCGCCCGCCGTCGTCCTCAGCGAGCACCGCAAGAGCAATGAAGGCCTGCGCCGTGTCTGGTGGTATTGCTGCAAGTACGAGAATATCGATCCGGTCAACCCGACGCGGCTGCCGCTGCTGTTTGCGCTCGACAGCAAGTTCAATATTGCCAACGGGTTCGTCTATCACCCCGATTGCGAAGAGCTGCGCAAGAACGGCAGCGGTGCGGCGTATTGCGGCGGCGATTTCGCCGATAGCTCGGTCGACGGCAGCACGTCCGGGTTTGGTGACGCCGGCCGCGACGGAAGCGGCCATGGTGGTGACGGCGGCGGCGACGGCGGTAGTGGAGGCGACGGCGGCGGTGGAGGTTGCGGCGGCGGGGATTAGAGTCTCAGGACAATCTGACTTGTTGCAACTCGCTGATGTCGTCGCGGTCGCCGAAACCGCGCACGGTCTGCACGCAGCGCCATTTGTCGCCGTCGCGCGCGATCGCAAACAGATTATAGGCCGCGGCCGGATAATGCCGGTGCGCCAGCGCCGACGCCGACGGCACGCCGATCGCGGGAATCTGCCTGTCGGAGCCCTCGATCCACATCGTCGAGTGGATGTGGTCGTGGCCGTGCAGGACCAGCTCCACGCCACGCCGTTTCAGCACCGCGCGCAAGGCCTTCGAATCCGTCAGCTGCTTCATGCGCGAATCGGAGTGCAGCGGGTGATGCACCAGCAGCACCCGGAAGGCGTCATCGGTCGACAAATCAGCCAGATGACGGTCGAGCGCATCGAGCTGCGCGCGGCCGAGCCGGCCCGTTGCCATCAGTGGCGGCGTCGGCACCGCCGAGGATACGCCGATCAGCGCCAGCGGCCCACGCCGGCGCACGAACGGAAACGGCGCGCCGTCGACCCCGGCATCGCCGCGAAGATATTTCTCGAACGCGCCCGCGAAATGATGCCGCGTGGCGCGCACATAGGCGTCGTGATTGCCGGGCACGACAGTGACCTGCTGCGGCGTGCCGACGCTTTCGAGCCAGGCTTGAGCGGGCGTGAACTCCGCCTCCAGCGCCAAATTGACGAGATCGCCGGTTACCGCGATGTGGTCCGGCCGCTGCGCCTGCAGGTCGGCGACCAGCGCATCCAAAACCTCGCGACGGTGATATTTATGACGGTTGCGGGTCCAGTTGAGATAGCCGAGCGCACGCTTGCCGGCGAGATCGCGGATACGCGCCGCGGGCAGAGGTGGCAAATGCGGATCGGACAAATGCGCCAGCGTGAAGGTATCCGTCATTCGCGCCCCGTCGCACTGCCTGTGATATAGAGCCGTCGCACGATCATGTCGGCGATATAAGGATCAAACGTGACAGCTGTCCATCCGAGGTTCGAGTGACGGCCCTGCAGCATCTGCGCAGGCGCCTGGAACCGCCGTTGCGCCGCGCCTTTCACCTCTACTGGCGGATGGCCCGCGGCATGACGCTCGGGGTCCGCGGCGTCGTGCTCGATGGCGACAACAGGGTGTTTCTGGTCAGGCACAGCTATGTCGCCGGCTGGCATCTGCCGGGAGGGGGCGTCGAGGTCGGCGAGACCTTTCTCGAAGCCTTGCGGCGGGAGTTGGTGGAGGAGGGACGGATCGAGCCGACGGAAACGCCGGCGCTGCACGGCCTTTTTTTCAACGGCCACGTCTCCCGGCGCGACCATGTCGCGGTCTACGTCGTCAGGCATTTCCGGCAGGACCGCCTGCCGGCGCCAAATCATGAGATCGTGGAGTGCGGGTTCTATGACGCCGGCGCGCTGCCGGCCGAGACGACCAGGGGCACGCGCCTTCGGATCGCCGAGGTGCTGGACGGCGCAGCGCCGATCGCGACGTGGCGCTAGGGACCGCTCATGCTAGAGCGTTTTCGAGCGAAGTGGATACCGGTTCGCGTGAAGAAAACGCGTCAAAAACAAGAATCTAGAGCTTCGGTTCTGATTCAATCAGAACCGATAATGCTCTAGTAGTCGTTCATCACAGATTCCAAGCGCCGGGGGGCGACCAGGCAAAAATGAAATTCCTGAAGGTCCTGTGCGCGATCGGCTTCCTCGCCGTGCTGGTCAGCAACATCTGGTCAATATCCGGCTGGATCGAAGCCCGTGGGGTCTATGACGATATCTGCTATCTTCGCCAGGCGCATTTGTTCGAAAGATTTGGCCTCCGTGGCATCGACACCAACATTGCCTTCGATGACGATCATTATTTCACCGGAAGGCTGAAGGCGATCGGGTTTCCGGAATGGAATGACGTAAAGCGATTTCCCTGCCACACTTGGCTTCCCGATGCCGACAAATACGTCCTGCAGTATCCGCCAGGGACGGGCTTCATCCTCTCGCTGTTTCCCGCTGGATTTCAGGTTATCCCGCTCTACGTATTGGCGTCGGTCGTCGCCGTCGGCTTTTCACTGATCGCGCTGACCTATGCGTCCACGGTTTACCGGCTGCTGCTGGTTGCCGCATTCGGCGATATCGTGATCTACCTGATGATCAATCCGACGAAGGCGAGCTACTCGGTAGCGCCCACGATGATGGTCTGCGCGCTCGCAGGTTTTCTGACGGTGAAGCTGTTCATGGCCGAGCCGCGGCATCGGGTCTTGCTGTGGGCGCTGCTGGGCCTCCTGATCGGCCTCTCCGTCAATTTTCGCCTGCCCAACCTGTTTCTGGCTGCGGGCTATTGTCTATACCTCGCCGGCGCATTCCTGCTGGCGCGCAGCAAAGAGACTTTCCTGCAAGGGCTCGCGTTTGGTGTTTCATTCCTGATCGGGATTATGCCGACACTGATCGCGAATGCGATCAACGCGGGAAGTCCGTTCTCGACCACCTATAGCAGCGTCGATGTCGTGCCGCCGGAGCTGAATCCGGGCGTACTCCTGAGCTACCTCGTTGACGTCCAGTTCACCTTGTTGGCGATATCGGTCGGCTGGGTCGCCTGGCTGTGGCGTGCCGATCGAGGCCGCGCCAGGCAGGTTGCCGTTCTGGTCGCTGTTAACCTCGTGGTGAACCTGATTTTCTTCATGACCCATCCGATCTTTACGCCATATTATATTATTCCGATCGACATGCTTTCCCTCTGGACCCTGCTGTTCGCAACGCTCGGTTTGCGCGCGGATAAGTCGGCCTTCCCTCAACCGGCCAACGCCTGATTGCGGTATAAACGCTCCATGGACAGCCTTGATTCGGTGAGCCTGCAATGACGACGCCAGCGCTGCGGATCGCGGTTTTGGTGCCGTGCTACAATGAGGAGGCCGCCGTCGCGACCGTGGTCGCCGATTTTCGCAAGGCGCTCCCGACGGCAGCCATTTTCGTCTACGACAATAATTCAAAGGACCGTACCGTCGAGGTCGCGCGCGCGGCCGGCGCCATCGTGCGCAGCGAGCGCCGCCAGGGCAAGGGCCATGTGGTCCGGCGCATGTTCGCGGATGTCGATGCCGACATCTACCTGCTGGTCGATGGCGATGCGACCTATGATGCCCCGAGCGCCCCGCGCATGATCGACGCGCTGGTCAACGATCACCTCGACATGGTGGTGGGCTTTCGCGTCGATCAATCGGTTGCAGCCTACCGGCCCGGCCACCGCACCGGCAACTGGATGCTGACGAGCTTCCTCTCCACGGTGTTCGGCGAGGCATTCAAGGACATCCTGTCCGGCTACCGCGTGTTCTCGCGCCGCTTCGTCAAATCCTTTCCGGTGCTGTCGGATGGTTTCGAGATCGAAACCGAGTTGAGCGTGCATGCGCTGGAACTGGCGCTGCCGGTGGTGGAAATCGAGACACCCTATTATGCGCGCCCCGAAGGATCGTTCAGCAAGCTGAACACATGGCGCGACGGTTTCCGGATTCTCGGCACCATCCTGAAGCTGTACCGGTCGGAAAAGCCGCTGCGGTTCTTCACCGTCATCGGCATCTTCCTGATGCTGATCTCGATCGGCCTCGCGATCCCGGTCCTGATCACCTATCTCGAGGAGGGCATCGTTCCGCGGCTGCCGACCGCGGTGCTGTCGATGGGATTGATGATTGTGGCGGCCCTGTCGATCTCCTCGGGGCTGGTGCTGGATACGGTGACGCGCGGCCGCCGCGAGATGAAGCTTTTGGCGTATCTGTCCCAGCCCGCCGTCAACAAGGATTGAATTCGCTTTAATTTAGGCGCGGCGAAGTCATGGACCGCGCCGCCGCCAGATGCTATCTCGCGCCTCATCATGAGCGAACTTTCCGTCACCATCCTGGCCGAAACACCAAAGGACGCGCAGGCGATCGAACGCCTGCACGAGCGCACGTTCGGGCCCGGTCGTTTTGTGCTGAGCGCCTACCGCCTGCGCGAGTATGTCGATCACCTGCTCGATCTGTCGTTCACAGCGCGGATCGGCACGTTGCTGGTCGGCTCGGTGCGCCAGTTGCCGATCTGCATCGGCGACACGCCGGCCCTGATGCTCGGGCCGTTGACGGTCGAGCCGCCGTTTCGCAGCCGCGGCGTCGGGCGCATGCTGCTCGACCGCTCGTTGCAGGACGCCAGGGCCAAGGGCCATCGCCTCGTCATTCTGGTCGGCGACGAACCCTATTACAGCCGCGTCGGCTTCAAGGTCGTGCCGAAGGGATGCGCGATCATGCCGGGTCCGGTCGATTACAGCCGCCTGCTGGTGGCCGAGCTGGTCGAGGGCGCCTTCGACGGCGTCTCCGGCGAAATCCGCCCGGACTGGAGCAAAGCGCGCTAGCGCGGCACAGCGACCGGGGACGGCAAAGCCACTCCGGCATTGTTGCTTACGTCACGGAGATGGATTCTCCTCAGGGTTGGCCGGCGCAGGTCGCGCGCCTCCTGCTGCCTGCTGCAATTCGTGCCGGAACTCCTCGCGCTTTTCATGGATCGAGGCGACGACCAGCCCCATCGCCACGCCGAGGTCGATCAGGGCGGCTTCGGACAATAACAGACTTGCTTCAATGGTCTCAGGAACGGCGTCGGTGACGCCGATCTGATAGAGATGCCGCGCGTGCTCTGCGTCACGGGCGCGCGATACGATCGGCATCTCTCGTCTGAGTGCGCGCACCTCGGCGACAATTTGGTCGATGCCCCTGGCTTCGCCGATTGTGACGATGACCGCCGCCGCTTCCATGAGGCCGCAACTCTTCAGGAACTCCGGATTTGTCGCGTCACCGTAATAAACGGCGCGCCCCTGCCGTCGCTGCTCCGGGACGGCCGCGGCGTCGTTATCGACGGCAAGATACTCGAATTTGTGCCGATCGAGCATCGAGCAGACGACCTGTCCGACCCGGCCGTGTCCTACGACGATGGCATGGCCACTCCCTCCGCTCGGCGCAGCGGCAAGCTCGGGATCGAGCGGCCTGTCGTCGCGGACCATCGGGGCCAGCCGCCGCGCGAGATGGGAAAGCGCGGGCGTGAGCATCATGGTCAGCGATGTCAGCGCCACCGTGAAGCTCGATACGTTGATGTCGATCAGACCGAGCGTTGTCGCCATGCCGATCCCGACGAAGGCAAACTCGCCGCCGGGGCCGAGCAGCAGGCCGACTTCGAGGGAAGCCGGCCACGACAGACGAAACAGCCGGGCAAGGATGATCAGGATGACGGCTTTCACGGCAACGAGCCCGACGGCTCCCCCAACCAGCCAAACCGGATCGCGGGCAAGCTCGCGGAAGTCGATATTCATGCCGACCGTGAAAAAGAACAGGCCAAGCAAAAGGCCCTTGAAAGGATCGATGGCCGTCTCGATCGCCTTGCGGAATTCCGTTTCAGCAAGCAGCAGGCCGGCCACAAAGGCGCCAAGCGCCATCGAGAAGCCGGCTACGGCGGCGGCCACTCCCGTTGCGACGATCACGAACAGCGTCGTGGCTACGAACAATTCGATCATGCCGGCTGATGCGACGAGACGGAACAGGGGCCTCATCACTACGCGGCCGACAATCACGATCACGCCGAGTGCGATGGCGGCGTTCGTGAGCGCCAGCAGGAGTGTCGCGACGACCGAACCGGCCTCGCCCGTGCCGAAAATGGAGATAAAGAGCAGAAGGGGAGCTACCGCCAGATCCTGAGCCAGCAGCGTCGCGAAGCTGGCCCGACCCGCGCTTGTGTTAAGTCGACCCTGCCTGGAAAGCAGCTCGACTACGATGGCGGTTGAGGACAAGGCGAGGCACGCACCGATGATCAGCGCCACCGGAGCCTTGTTGCCTGCGATCGCTGCGATGCCGCCGATCACCGCGGCCGAAAGCACGATTTGCGAACCGCCGAGCCCGAAAATTAGACGGCGCATCGCCTTCAATCGCTCGTAGGATAACTCCATGCCGATGAGGAAAAGCAGGAACACGACACCAAGATCTGCAAAGCCGGAGACGTTCCTCGCATCGACCACGGTGAACCAATAGAGAAACGGGAAGCTTCCGATGAACGACCCCAGTCCGAGCGGGCCCAGGATCGCGCCGGCGCCGAGATAACCGAGGACAGGATTGAAGCCGAACCGGTGCACCAACGGAATGATGATGCCGGCGGTGCCGAGCAAGACGAGAGCGTCGCTATAGACGTGAATATTGATCGGCGCAGGCATCTATCCTTGTTCGTCCGCTGGGCGAGATACATGAGACGGAGGATCGACCCTGGTAGCCGCCGTCATGCAGACGTTAGCCGGTACGACTGGCTAACGCCACCCATGAGCGGGTGTCCTAGAATTTCAGGTTCGCGAATGCGCGCACGCCGATGCCCGGCAACAGCACTTGGTCCTTGGTGAAGGAAACGGCGTTGCGCATGTTCTCGTTCAAAAGGTTGTTGCCGACCACGCCGACCAACATTTCACGGGCGCCGAACCAGCCGGAGTCCAGCTTGGTCTTGTAGCTGATCTCTGCCTTCAGGAGATTGTAGCCTGCGGTCGGCGTCTCGCCGATCGGGGCGATGTCGTTCTGCGCGAAGGCGTGCAGAAGGTTGATCCGTGTCAGCCAATTGGCATCGCGCCAGAACAGGCCGCCGCCCACGCGTACTGGCGGGATTCGCGGAACGTTGGTGCCGTCGCTGAAGGTTGCGCGCACGACATCGAACTGGTTCTCGATGCCCCAGATGCCGCCGTTGAGCGGCCCGATATCCAACTGGCTCTGGAATTCGCCGCCGCGGAAGGTGGCGTCGCGTTGCGAATAGATCGCCTGGTTCAGCTCAAGCGGAAAAGCCGGGTCGGCAGGACCGACGCAGGCGACATCTTCGCAGGTGTTACCCGTGAGGCGACGGAAAATGAAGCCATTGAACTTCGTGTAGTAGGCCGTCGCTTCGAACCTCAAGGGCCCGCTCGCGCGGCGAAGTCCGATCTCGATCGACTTCGCGGTTTCGATGCCCAGGTTGGGATTGCCGATGTCGAAGGTCGCGGTTGCGTCGTGTGCCCCGCGTGAAAACAGTTCCGCCGGCTTGGGCGCGCGCTCGGCGTATTGGGCGGTGATGCTGGCGACCAGTTGGCCTGGAAGATCCTGGATCAGGCCGATGCTCGCGCTCTTCGGCGTGAAGCTCAAATTGCGCGCCGTTGGCGGGCCGATGTCGCCGGGATTGGCATTGAGGTCGAACAGTTCCGGAATGAATGCCGGCGTCGTTCCGCTGAGACTGACATGCTCGATACGGCCGGCAATCTGCGCCTTGGTGGTCTCCGTGAACTTGAATTCGTTAAAGACGTAGCCGGCGACCCTGTTATTCTTGTTGGGATCAAACAACCCGTTGAGCGGGCTGGTTGGATCGTCCGGACTCGGCGCCGTCAGTTCCTGATGACCGGCCTGAAGGCCGAATGCCGTCGTGACGGCGGCAAACCGCGCGTTGAACGGCGCCGTCTGCACCTCGACGCGCCCTTCCTGCTCCTTGTTGGTGAAGATCTGCCGCACGCCGAGCGTCGTCGGATCGGCGGGGTCCGCGAGCCCGATCTCGTTGTGCTTGTAATCGGTGGCGCCGGCCCAGAAACGTACCGCGTCGATTGCCGCCGCATCCGGCCGGTATTCGCCCTTGGCCGTGAATTTGGTCTGATGCGCGTCGATGCGGGTCTGGTGATCGGCGCCGTCGATGCCGGGAATGCGATAAAGCGTGTCGTTCTGCGTGATCGCCGCGCCGATGAAGCCGCCCTGGAAGATGTAGGAGCCGCCGATCGACGCGCCATCCGCCTGCATCGCCGAATTCGGCTGCCGGCCGTTGACCGGGCGGGTCTGGTCGAACAAATACGGATAGCCCGGAATGCTGTAATCGCCGGCCTTGCGGCCATAGGCGTCGGCATGGATCGCGAAATTGCCACCGCCCGCATCGATCAGGACGCCGCTATCGACACCACGATCGACGGAACTGACGGCCGATCGGGTTTCGACCGTGACGCAGGAAGGTGATCCCGCGCTTGCGAGCGGCGCTTTCGCCGGCAGTCCGTAGGTCTGGAACGGTGCGGCCGCGCATGTCGGCAAGGCGTCCGGGATGCGATTGTTGGTTGCGCTGACGACGCCGCCGATCGACGTCGATCCGTACCGCATCGCCGCCGGTCCGCGGATGACTTCGACCTGGTTTGTCGCCAGTGGATCGACCGGAACGAAATGGTCTTCGCCAAGATCGGAAGCGCCGCCAGCGTTGGTGCCGTTTTCGACGATGCCGACGCGGTTGATGTCGAGGCCGCGGATGATCGGCCGGCTCGAAGCGCCGGGTGCGAAGCTGGAGCCGGTGATGCCGGGCTTGGAGAACAGGAGATCGCCAAGCTGGGCGGTGCCCTGGCGGCGGATCTCCTCGTTGGGCACCACGGTGACGGTCGCAAATTGATCCGTGACGATGGGCAGCACGCCTTGTTGAGGCGCGGGAGCAGCCGGGGCCGGTGGTGGCTGCGGCGCGCGCTCGCGGCTGCGGCCGGGCGCGGTGCGGGCGACGCGCACCGGCCTCTGCGAGGGAACGACTGCCCTGCGTCGCACGATCGGGCTCGGCGCCGTCACGGTGATTTCAGGCAGTTGCGTCGAGGAAGGCGCCGACGCCGCGTCCTGGGCCATTGCGTGATTGCTTACCGCGCACAGCAATAGCCAGCTTGCTCCACCGAAATGGAACGCTCGTTTCTTCTTGAATGTCATTGTCCCGATCCTGATTCCGTCGATGGGCGACGGATCGATTCTGATTTTTCCCCGGTGGAGCAGCCGCGCGTGGCGCAGCGATCCGCTCGGGGAGTGCATCAATCAATCGATGTCAGGAGGCGGGAGGCCCGCGGGGTTGGAATGGAGGATGG
>Ga0207701_10007806_pt1 | contig 10613 bp, 10 predicted proteins | sample KBSSwiSSwithPhiX_FD_184294 | JGI IMG/M metagenome (GOLD analysis project Ga0207701, IMG submission 184294) | Switchgrass rhizosphere bulk soil microbial communities from Kellogg Biological Station, Michigan, USA, with PhiX - S5 (SPAdes) (version 2) | ecosystem: Environmental > Terrestrial >...
CGCTGTGCGGCAGCACCAAGTGCCGCGAATACACCGAGCTCAAGGGCGTGATCGAAGGCACCCGGACGTACTGATCGCCTGCCGACCATTAGCCAACACCAACGCCCGGCGGCGCCGCTGCCGGGCGTTGGCTATTTCGCCGCCGGGTCGGTCTCCGCCAGCAGCCAGCCGAGGTAGCTCTTCTCGACGCTTTCCAGCGGCAGCACCGCGATCGCCGGCGTGTCGTAGGAGTGCAACGCCTTGACCGCGTCTGACACCGCGCCGGCGAGCGAGGCGCGCGTCTTGATGATCATCACCGTCTCCTCGGCGCGCTCGACTTTGCCCTCCCAGCGGTAGTGCGAGATCATGCCGGGCAGGATGTTGACGCAGGCCGCGAGCCGCCGCTCGACCAAGGTGCGCCCGGCGGCTTCCGCATCGGCGGTCGCCGGCCAGGTCGTGTAGACGAACACCGCGCGGTCCATGACGGCTCAGCGGCCCCAGAGTTTCTTGCTGGCGATCTCGGCGCCCTGCACCATGGCTTCCATCTTCGCCCAGACGATGCTGGCGTGCACCTCGTCCGATCCGGCAAAGCTCGCAAATCCGCAGTCGGTGCCGGCGATGACGTTGTCGCGCCCCATGAAGTCGGCAAAGCGGATGAGGCGCTGCGCCACCAGCTCGGGATGCTCGACCAGCACCGATGAGTTGGTGATGACGCCCGGGATGAGCACGGTGTCCTTTGGAATCTTGGCTTCCTTCCACACTGCCCACTCATGCTCGTGGCGCGGGTTGGACGCCTCGAACGAGAACGCACCGGCGCGGATTTTTAGCAGGATGTCGATGATGTGTTTGACCTCGAGGTCGTGCACCCGCGGGCCCATGTTGATGCTGTAGCAGGTGTGGTAGCGGATCTTCTCGGTCGGAATGCCGCGAAGCGCATGGTTGAGCGCCTCGACCCGCTTCATCGCCCAGGTGCGGATGGCGTCAACCGACATGGTCGGGTCCATCAGGTAGTAGCTGACCAGCCGCGGGTCATCGACCTGCACCAGGAAGCCGGCGTCGACGATGGTCCGGTATTCGACGTTCATGGCGTCGGCGATGGCGAACAGATATTGGTCGTTGGTCTCGTAATATTTGTTTTCGTTCCAATCCTCGATGTTGGCCGGCGAGATGCACGGCACGAACACCTCGGCGATATCGAGGCCCTTCAGCGCGGCCTTGAGATTGTCGAGCTCGGCCTTGAGCGCGGCCTGGCCCTTGTAGGTCAGCGGCGACGTGCAGGCCATCTGCACCTGCCGGGCGCGCGGCGAAGCGCTTTCCTGGGCCTTGTAGTAGTCCGGGAAGCTCACCGCCTCGCGCGACGACAGCCACGCGTTCGGGCGCACGCCGTGGGCCTCCAGGCCGCCGAGACGGTCGCGAACATAGGTGACGAAGCTCGGCTTGCCGAATTCGCCGTCGTCGATCACATCGAGGCCGACGTCGGCCTGCTGGCGCACCACCTCGGTCACCGCCTCCTTGACCCGCGCCGCGAGCTTCTTCTCGTCGACCGGCTCGCCGCGTGCCTTGGCGCGGATCATCTGCAGAATATCGGCCGGACGCGGCAGGCTGCCGGCGTGGGTCGTCAGAATCCTGTCGGTCGAGCGTTTCATATCGATCCTATTGCGCCTTGATGTTCGCCGCTTTGACGATCGGCCACCACTTCTCGATCTCGGCCTTCTGGTAGGCGGCAAGCGCCTCCGGCGTTTGCTGGTCGCGCGCGGGGCTGTCGAGGCCCTGGTCGGCGACGCGCTTTTGCGTCGCCGGGTCGGCCAGTGCCTCGACCACCGCCGCGTTCAGCTTGGCGATGATGTCCTTTGGCGTGCCCTTCGGCATCCAGAACCCCCACCACAGCGAAATGTGGAAGCCCGGCAGGCCGGCCTCGTCCACGGTCGGAATGTCCGGCGCGGCGGCGCTTCGTTTCGGCGCGGTGATCGCATAAGCCCGCACATGTCCGGCACGCACCTGCGGCAGCGCGACCGTCACCGGAAACATCGACAGCTGGATCGTGCTGGCGACCATGTCCTGCATCACCAGTGCCGCGCCCCGATAGGGCACCAGCTGGATTTTCGCATCCGTTACATTTTGCAAAAGCACGCCGCTGACATGGGACGGGCTGCCGTGGCCAGAGGTGCCGTAGCTCACCTTGCTCGGGTCGGCCTTGATCCAGGCGAGCAGCTCTTTGAGATTCGTCGCCGGGACCGCGTTCGGCGTGACGATGATCTGCGGCGCGCTCGGCAGCAGCGACACCGGCTCGAAGTCCCGCACCACGTCGTATTGCAGGTCGTACATCGCTGCGTTGACGACGTGGGTGCTCCAGTCGCCCATCACCAGCGTGTAGCCGTCCGGTGCCGCGCGGGCGCCGCGGCCGACCGCAAGCGAGCCCGCCGCGCCGGTGACGTTCTCGATGATCACCGGCTGGCCGAGCGCGACCTTCATCCGCTCCGCCATGATGCGCGCGATGGTGTCCGACGGCCCGCCGACCGCATAGCCGACCAGCATGGTGATCGGCCGCGACGGATAGCTCTGCGCACTGGCGCCCGCGACGGTGCCCAACATTGCGGCGGCCACCGCAACCGACAGCTTGATCATCATGGTGCTCTGGTTGGATCTCATCGGGGAACGTGCGTTCGATTGTGCATGGCAGGTGCCAAATAACAATGCCGCGCGCCACCGCCCTGCTCCGCCTCGACCTTGTGGGCCAAGTCGTATAGACAACCGGCCCATGCTGCGAAAAACGCCGAAATACGAGCGGATCGCCTTCGTCGCAAGCCCGGCGCCGGAGGCCAAAAAGGCGCTGGCGCGGCTGGTCAAGCGCTACGGCAACGTCACCCCGTCGAAGGCCGACGTCGTGGTCGCGCTCGGCGGTGACGGCCTGATGCTGCGCACCTTGCGCCAGGCCATGAAGGCCCGCCGGCCGATCTACGGCATGCACCGCGGCACCGTCGGCTTCCTGATGAACGAATTTCACGAGAAGGGCCTGCGCGAGCGGCTGCAGGCGGCGCAGACCACGGTCATCCACCCGCTGGTGATGCGCGCCCGCGACACCAGGGGCAAGCTGCACGAGCACTACGCCATCAACGAGGTGTCGCTGTTTCGCCAGACCTATCAGGCGGCGCGGCTGTCGATCTTCATCGATGGCAAGGAGCGGCTGCCCGAGTTGATGGCCGACGGCGTGCTGGTGGCGACGCCCGCCGGCTCCACCGCCTACAATCTCTCGGCGCAGGGACCGATCATCCCGATCAACGCCGACCTGATGGCGGTGACGCCGATCAGTCCATTCCGGCCGCGGCGCTGGCGCGGCGCGCTGTTGCCCGACACCGCCCGCGTCACCATCCGGGTGATCGATCCCGAGCGCCGGCCGGTGGCGGCGGTCGCCGATCATGCCGAGGTGCGCTCGGTGCGCGACGTCGACATCCGCATGGATCATTCGGTGTCGATGCAGATGCTGTTCGATCCGGGCCACAGCCTCGACGAGCGCATCCTGAGCGAGCAGTTCGGTCACTAGTGCCCGATGCCGGCTTATGGCGCCTAGCGGACATCAGCAGACCTCCGCCGACCAACGCGCGCTGGTGACGGCCAGCAAGCCCGATCTGGTGATCCTGGACACGCCGGAGCTCAACGCCGAGACGCCGGCCCACCTGCTCGACGACGAGATCACTCCGCTTTCGCGCCTGTTCGCGCGCAACGCCGGCGCCATGCCGGTGATCGGCGCGGACGACATCGCCTCCTGGACGCTCGCGGTCGATGGTTTCGTGCGCACGCCGCGCCGCTGGACCATCGCGGCGCTGCAGGAGGAATTCGAAACCGTCTCCGAGTCCGCGGTGATCGAATGCGCCGGCAACGGCCGCGCCTTCTTCCCGCAACCGGCCGGCACCGTGCTCTGGCGCCACGGCGCGGTCGGCTGCGTGCAATGGACCGGCGTGCGGCTCGCCCATCTGTTGCACAGCTGCGGGCTCCGGGCTGAAGCGGTCTACACCGGCCACCACAGCCCCGACATGTATCTCGACGGCAGCGGACCCGCGATCTCGCGCGGCCTGCCGATCGCAAAGGCGCTCGCGCCCGAGACGCTGGTCGCCTTTGCGATCAACGACGAGCCGATCCCCGCGCTGCATGGCGGCCCGCTGCGGCTGGTCGCGCCCGGCTATCCCGGCGCGAGCTTCCAGAAATGGCTCACGCGCATCGAGGTGCGCGATCGTGAGCACGACGGCGAGCGGATGCGCGACGGCCACTACCGGATGCCGCGTCTGCCGCTGCGCTACGGCGAGCCCTATGACGCCTCGCAGTTTGAGATCATCACCGACATGCCGGTGCGGTCGCTGATCACGGCCCCGCGCGACGGATTTGCAGCGCAATCGAACGCGCCGCTGCGCGTCCGCGGCCACGCCTGGAGCGGTCATGAGCCGGTCGAGAAGGTCGAGCTGTCCTGCGACGGCGGACGATCCTGGCAGACGGCGACGCTCGGCCCCCTGCCCGACCGGTTCGCCTGGCGGCGGTTCGAGCTGACGCTGCGGCCGCCGCCGGGCGAGATCGAGATCATCGCCCGCGCCACCGACCAACGCGGTCGAACCCAGCCGCTCGACAGCGTGCCGTGGAATCCGCGCGGCTACTGCAACAACCTGTGCCACCGGGTGCGCGGACGGATCGGCTGACGCTCTTCCACCTCTCTCCTTGCAAGCCGGGAATTTGCGTGTGGCTGAGCATGTTGAAGTAGCGAAGCCGCTTTCAGCCCCTATCAAAGTGCTCGTTTGAGCCGTTACGATGCCGCTTCCTACGCAACAATCGGGGAGACGACCATGCACGGCACGACGGAAAACAAACGCGGTCTGCGAGCGGCATTCCGCTCCCTGCTCGGTGCGCTGCTGGCAAGTTCGCCCGGGATCGCATCGAGCGTGAGCGCGGCCGACGAGCCGCCGATGGTGCTGGCCAAGACCGGTTATCTGTTCGTCGGCGGCAAGATCGACGCGTCGGTGCCCGGCTCGCCGATGACCGGGCAAATGTATGTCGAGTACTTCATTCCGAAGACGCTGAGCCACCCCCTCCCCATCGTGATGATCCACGGCGGCAGCCAGACCGGCACCAACTTCACCGGCACCCCGGACGGCCGTGAAGGCTGGGCGCAATATTTCGTCCGCCGCGGCCACGCCGTCTATGTGGTCGATCAGGTGGCGCGGGGCCGCTCCGCGCATTTCTCGCAATCGCAGGGCAAGGTGGCCGACGCCAATCTCAAGCGCACTGAACAGCGCTTCACCGCGCCGGAAAAATCCAACCTGTGGCCCCAGGCCAAGCTGCACACCCAGTGGCCCGGCGCCGGTCAGGCTGGCGACCCGACCTTCGATCAGTTCTACGCAAGCCAGTTCCCCTCGCTGTCGAGCTTCCCCAAGCAGCAGGAACTCAACACCGCGGCCGGCATTGCCCTGTTCGACAAGATCGGGCCGGCGGTGCTGATGATTCACTCGCAGTCCGGCACATTCATCTGGCCCATCGCCGATGCGCGGCCGAACCTGGTCAAGGCTGTCATCGCCGTCGAACCGAACGGCCCGCCCGTCTACGAGACGGAGTTCAAAGGCGCGCCCGAGTGGTTCGCCGACATGGGAAAGAAGAAGCTCTCCGGCCTGGGCGAGATGCCGCTGACCTACGATCCGCCACTCAAGGATGGCGAGGAGCTTTCATTCGTGCGCCAGGACAAGCCGGACGGACCGGATCTTGTTCGCTGCTGGCAGCAGGCCGAGCCGGCGCGAAAATTGAAGAACCTTGCCGGCATCCCGATGGTCATCGTCATGTCGGAGGCGTCCTATCACGCCTCATACGACCACTGCACCGCGAACTACCTCACCCAGGCGGGCGTGCGCAACACCATGATCAAGCTCGGCGAGGCCGGCATCCACGGCAACGGCCACATGATGATGCTGGAGAAGAACTCCGACGACATCGCGCGGGTGATGCGCGAATGGCTCATGAAGGCCGTGCCGGCGAAGGATTAGAAAGGCTGACGAGTCACATCCTCTCCCCGCCCTCACCCTGAGGAGCGCGCTCTTGCGCGCGTCTCGAAGGGTCGAGGGCGGCCCCCGTCGCCCATCCTTCGAGACGCGGCCTTCGGCCGCTCCTCAGGATGAGGCCCTACCGCGCCATCTGGCGTTGCCTCGTTGTGTTTCGGCGGCGGAGTGTTAGCGTTCAGGCCGTCCTGACCGTCGGAGGCACATCATGCACCGGGATTTTTGGCGAGTTGCGGTCGCGCTGGCTCTGCTCATTGTCGTCGTGCCACCGGCAGAGGCGCAGAATTGGCCGACGCGGGTTGTGAAATTCATCGTGCCGTTCGGTCCCGGCGCCGGCGCCGACATCGGCGCACGGCTGTTCGCTGAAAAACTGCAGGCCAAATGGGGCCAGCCGGTCGTGGTCGAAAACAAGCCGGGCGGCGACGGCATCGTTGCCATCCAGGCCTACCTCGGCGCCAACGACGATCATGTGCTGATGTTCGGGCCTTCCGGCAGCTTCACCGTGCATCCGTTCATGTACACCAAGCTGTCCTACAACCCGGCCGACCTGATCCCGATTGCCCGGGTGTCAACCACGATCCTCGCCGTGGCGGTGAAGAAGGATGCGCCGTACAGCAACGTGAAGGAGTTCACCGAGGCCGCCCGCGCGGCGCCGGGTACATTCAACTCTGGCCTGGTGCAAGGCATCACCGAGTTCACGTTCTGGGGCTACGAGCATCATGAAAAGTTGCAGATCACCCAAGTGCCCTACCGCGATATCAACGTCGCCCCGGTCGACCTCGGCGAAGGCCGCATCCAGGTGGTGATGTCGTCGCTTGCGGTGGTGCAGCCGCAGTGGCGCGCCGGCCGCATCAAGCTGATCACCGTGACCAACAAAAACCGTGTGAAGGCCGCCCCGGAGGTTCCGACCGCGCGGGAGCAGGGCTACCCGTCGCTCGAAGTCGAAGGCATGGCCGGTTTGTTCGGCATCAAGTCGATGTCGGAGCAGCTCAAGGAAAAAATCGCTGCCGATGTCCGCGAAGCCACCGCGGACGGCAGCATCGGCGAGCGGCTTGAAGCCACCGGCCAGATCATCAACGTCGGCGGGCCGAAAGAGTTTGCGAGCTCGATTGCCGAGCAGAGCGCCAATGTTGCGGCGGTGGCCCGGGCAATCGACTTCAAGGCGAAGAACTGAGGCGGCCCAACACCGATAGATCGGATAACTCGGATGGAGCTGAAATTACAGGGTCGACGGGTGCTGGTGACGGGGGGCTCGCAGGGAATTGGCTACGCCGTCGCCGAAGGCTTTTTGGAAGAAGGCTGTTCCGTTGTGATTGTTGCCAAGAACGAATCGCGGCTTCGGTCGGCAGTCGAACGGCTTTCAAAGCACGGCGCGGACAGGATAAGCGGCAAAGCGATGGACCTTTCATCGCCCGGAGCAGCGTCCGCGCTTGCGGACGAATACAGTGACACAGATATTCTCATCAACAACGCCGGCGCAATTCCTGCTGGCGATATTTTCGAGGTCGACGAAGCCCGGTGGCGCGAAGCCTGGGATTTAAAGGTCTTTGGTTATGTCAATTTGATCCGAGCCATGTTCCCTCATATGCAAGGCCGGCCTCCCAAGGTCATTCTGAACGTTATCGGTATGGGAGCAGAGCGCCCCAACTGGCGCTATGTCTGCGGCACCGCTGCCAATGTGGCGCTGAACGGAGTGACCAAGTCGCTGGGCGGACGCAGTCTTGATCACGGCGTTCGGGTACTGGGTGTAAACCCCGGTGCCGTCGAAACGGAACGGCTGCAAAACATTTTCAAGAACCAGGCACAGGCGCAGTATGGCGACGCTTCGCGGTGGCGCGAAGTCGTTAAGGACCAGCCGCTGGGACGATCAGCGGGCCCGAAGGAGATCGCCGACGTCGTCGTGTTCCTGGCATCTGACCGCGCCGCCTGGATATGCGGAGAGGTCGTCAATATTGATGCGGGGAACATATACCGGCACAATCAATTCTAGGCTTCATTCTCAGTCTAGTTTGATATTTCCAGCCGCGAAGAATGCTTGGTATTGGGCATTGGTCTCTTGGATCAGGCTCGAAAACTGTTCGGGTGTGCCGACCACTGCAACCATGGATAACTTGGTCAGTGTACTTTTCATCTCCGGGGTAACGAGCGCCTTGCCAATCTCGCTTGCCAGCCGCGAAACAATCGGACGCGGCATATCCGGCGGTCCAAAAACTCCATACCACGCGTCGGGCACTTTGAAGCCCGGCATGGTTTCCCTGACTGCCGGAATGTTCGGAGCGGGCTCGACGCGATCCGATCGGGTAACAGCAAGAATTTTGATCTTTCCCTCATTGGCGAGCGGCAAACCTGCTGCAAGATTTGTGATGGCGACGTCGATTTGTCCAGCGATGAGATCCGTCATCACCGGGCTTAAGCCCTTGTACGGCACAGCAAGCATTGCGATGCCTTGTTGCTTGAGATACTCCCCCACCAAGTGCTGGTAGGAACCCACTCCCAAAGTGCCGTAAGTGAGTTTGCCCGGATTTTTCTTGGTAAACTCGAGCAATTCGCCGATTGTGTTGATGGGCAAGTTCGATCGCACCGCAATTGCGGGCACCGAACTTACAGCGCTTGAAATAGGCGTAAGATTTCGAACCGGCGTTGGTGAGTTGGGGCTGGCCTGCCACACCCCTAAGTCGCCGCCGGACGTGTAAAGGATGGAATATCCGTCCGGTTCAGCGCGGGCCACGCTCTCGGTGCCGATTTTCCCAGCGGCGCCGGACCGGTTCTCGACAACGAGCTGTCCGAGCTCGGGACTCAATCCTTTCGCCAACAACCTGGCCGTCAAATCGATCACTCCGCCCGCATCGTAAGGCACGATAATGCGAATGGGCTTGCTGGGGTATGATTGACCGACTGCGGCTGCTGGAGCCAATGCGAACATGATCGCTGCAATGGCTCGCAACCATCGAAGCGCGGACTGATTGATTTTGTGAGTTGATAAAATCATTGTCGATCCGTTTTTCGCTTCTCAGCTATCAGCGAGTTTAGGACGGCCTCTTCTTGTATATCAACCAACGATATGTCCTTGCTCCGCCCTGCCAGGCGTGCAGGTGGTGCAGTTGAAAATGACCAACGACAGCCGCTATTTCCGTTCGAGCACTTCGACAGCAAGGATCGTCGGCAAGTGACGCGCGATCTCCTGCCAATTCTCGCCTTCATCGAAGCTGCCGAAGACCGAGCCGCTGTTTGTGCCGAAATAGAGACCTGCTGGATCGCGTTCGTCACCCGCCATCGCCTGGCGGAGCACGGTGAAGAAACAACTCTGCTGCGGCAGACCTTGGCGCATCGCCTGCCAGCTTTGGCCGCCGTCGCGTGACCGCCAGACCGCGGCGGCTGCGTCGGGTGGGAAACGACCGGCCATGTCGCCGTTGAGCGGCAGCGTCCAGATGGTGTTCGGATCGCGCGGATGGACGCGGATCGGAAAGCCGAAGGTCGACGGCAAGCCCTTGGTCCGGTCGTCCCAGCTTCGACCGCCATCGGCCGAGCGCCACACACCATGGTGGTTCTGCTGGTAAAGCACGTCGCTTGTGCCCGGCGCCCGCATCATGTTGTGAACGCAGTGCCCGAGTTCGCCATCGCGCGGCGCGGCAGGATGATCGTGGTGAGCAAATGCCTCGGCGTTCGACAGCCGGTTTCGCCGCTCCCAGGTGGCTCCGCCGTCCTCGGTCGCGAACACGCCGGCCGCCGAGATTCCAACCCAGAGCTTTTTCGGGTCGGCTGGATCAGACACGATGGTGTGCAGCACCAGCCCTGCGCCGCCTGGGTTCCAACTCCCGGCGGAGGGGTGATCCGTCAGACCTTGGACCCGTTTCCAATCCTTGCCGCCGTTGTCACTGGCCAGAAGGCTGGCCGGCTTGGTGCCGGCATAGAGCGTGCCGTGCGCGTAGCCGAGCGACCAGATTTGAGCGAACGTGTCGGTAAAGGGCAGCGGCTCGCCGGTCCAGCCGATCATCTTTGCGAAATCGGGATCGTTGGCGGCCCAATCGTCGTTCTTTCCCTTGGTCAGTCGGGTAACGTTCCAACTCGTGCCGCCGTCTTCGCTGCGCCAGACACCGGCGCCGTGCCACTCGCCGCCGCCGCCCGCCCAAAGCGTGCCGGTGTCGGGATCTCCAATCACGTGATTGATAGGCCAGCCGTCGCAGTACGGACCCCGAATGGCCCAGCCGCTGCGCTCGTTACCTTCGGAAATCAGAAACGCGCCCTTGGTTGTGCCGACCAGAAGCGTCATGCGAGTAGAAGACATCAAATTCGCGCTCTCCATCCGGAACTGCGAAGCGGAATATACAATCGGCGCGGCGTGGAGCAATGCGCGACAGCGCACTGGAATCTGAGTGGCAACTCAGGGGTGGCTTTCGACTGGGACGAGCCCAGTAGCGAGCCAAGCCGGCGTGCACATCCTCTCCCCGCCCTCACCCTGAGGAGCGCGCTCTTGCGCGCGTCTCGAAGGGTCGAGGGCGGCCCCGTGCGTAGCCCATCCTTCGAGACGCGGCCGGAGCCCGTCATCGGGCCGCGCAAAGCGCGGGCCCGTTGGGCCGCTCCTCAGGATGAGGTCGAAACGCGTGG
>Ga0207701_10007807_pt1 | contig 10612 bp, 11 predicted proteins | sample KBSSwiSSwithPhiX_FD_184294 | JGI IMG/M metagenome (GOLD analysis project Ga0207701, IMG submission 184294) | Switchgrass rhizosphere bulk soil microbial communities from Kellogg Biological Station, Michigan, USA, with PhiX - S5 (SPAdes) (version 2) | ecosystem: Environmental > Terrestrial >...
CGACCCGCAGCGCCCGCGACGGCGCCGGGCCGCCAAGGCGCCGCGCAATCCAATGCCACGCCGCCGGTGGTTCAGCGCTGACATCAGGTCCTGTCCAGCCCGGCCCGGTCAGGCGGCTCCCGGAACGCAATTCCACTTTGGCGGAAATCGTTTTAAGGTCGCTCTGCTCTTTCGAGTCTTAATCCCCTGTCTTTCGGAAAGTTTTATGCGATGGCGCTATCGAGCATGACCGGATTTGCCCGGAGCCACGGCGCCAGCGGCCCCTATACGTTCGAGTGGGAACTGAAATCGGTCAACGCGAAGGGCTTCGATCTGCGGCTGCGGCTGCCGCCCGGCTGGGACGAACTGGAGGCCTTTGCCAAAAAGCGCGCCGGCGAGGTGCTGTCGCGAGGGACGGTCTACGCCAACCTCAACGTCAAGCGCGCCAACGCAGTCTCCACCGTACGCATCAATGAAGACGTGCTTTCCTCGATCGTGAAGGTCGCGGGCGAACTCGCCGGCCGAATCGACGCCGTGGCGCCCAGCATCGATGGCTTGCTCGGCATCAAGGGCGTCATCGAGGTCGTCGAACCCGAAAGTGACGAGGTGGAGGACAAGGCGGCGAGGGATGCGGCGGCGGCGGCCTTTGAAGAGGCGCTTGCCCATCTGGTCGAGATGCGACGCCGCGAGGGTGTGACGCTTGGGCAAATCCTCATCCAGCGCATGGACGAAATCGAAAGACTGGCCAGCAAGGCCGAGGCCGCACCTGGCCGCAAGCCGGAGGCGATCCGGGCGAGATTGGCCGAGCAGGTCGCGGCACTACTGGACACCTCCGAACGTTTCGATTCTGACCGGCTCAATCAGGAGGCGATCCTGATCGCGACCAGAGCCGACATCCGCGAGGAACTCGATCGTATAGGGTCGCATGTCGCGCAAGCACGCGAGATGATCGGAAAGGGCGGGCCGGTCGGTCGGCGCCTCGATTTCCTTGCCCAGGAATTCAACCGCGAGGTCAATACCTGCTGCTCCAAATCGAACGATCTGGAGTTGACCCAGACCGGGCTCGAGATGAAAAACGTGGTCGAGCAGTTCCGTGAGCAGGTCCAGAATCTGGAGTGACCGATGACGGCTGGTGGTTTCGATGGGGTTGAACGGCGCGGACTGATGTTCGTGCTGTCGTCGCCTTCGGGCGCCGGGAAGACCACGCTGTCGCGCATGCTGCTTGAGCGTGAGCCGGGCCTGAAGATGTCAGTTTCCGCGACGACGCGCGCGATGCGGCCGGGCGAGGTCGAGGGCCGCGACTATTTCTTCGTCGACAAGCCGAAATTCGAGACGATGGTGAAGCAGGGCGAACTGCTCGAATGGGCGACTGTGTTCGACAATCTCTACGGTACGCCGCGCGCGCCGGTCGAAGCGGCATTGTCGGCGGGACAGGACGTCTTGTTCGACATCGACTGGCAAGGCACCCAGCAGCTGCATCAAAAGGCAAGCGTCGATGTAGTCCGCGTCTTCATCCTGCCGCCTTCGGCCGCCGATCTCGAGAAACGGCTCCACACCCGCGCGCAGGATTCTGACGAGGTCATTCGCGGGCGCATGAGCCGCGCCACCCATGAACTGAGCCACTGGGCGGAATACGACTATATCGTCGTCAACCATAACGTTGATGATGCGTTCGCCGAAGTGCAGTCGATCCTCAAGGCGGAGCGTCTCAAGCGCGAGCGCCGCACCGGCCTGACCGAGTTCGTTCGCAACCTGCAGCGCCAGCTGGAAAAATAGCCGTTGCCGCAGTTTCGGTTAGCGCTGCGCGCTGCGGGCGAGCCGGGCCAGCATGTCGGTAACCTGCCGCTCCCGCGCGTCTTGCGGGCGCGGACGCGCCTCTTGCGGGCGTGGAGGGTGCGCAGCTTCGGCGCGCCGCGTCCGGGCTTCTTCGCGATGGAACGTCGGCGGCGCTGACCGGATCGGCGGCGCTGACCGCGTCTGGGGCGCTGACCGCTTGGTTTTGACCGAATCCCACATGGCGTGCCGCTGACGTTGCATGGCGCGCCGCGCGCGGATGCGGCCCAGCCTGAAGACCAGGCTCACCGTGATGCCGGCCAGCGCAAGCGCGGCAGCCATCACCAGTAGCAGCATCTGCAACGACGCCGTTGGCTTTGCCGTCGATGCGTCCGCAGCGGCGAGCGCGATCCCCGGCGCCGGCTGTTGCAGGGCTGGTTGCTGCAAGGCTGGTTGCTGCGAGGCTGGTTGCTGCGAGGCTGGTTGCTGCACCGGCTCGGCGTCCTGCTGTTGGTCGGCGGGCGGATCGGCGACGGCACGGACGTCGGCAGGGTTGCTTGAAGCATTCACGCCCGAGCCATCGAGCCATCGTGTCGAGGCCAGAGGCGTTGGCGCGAGCACATTCGCGCCGATCGTGCGCTTGCCATCCTGAATGGTTGGTGTGGAGGTGGCTGCGCCGGTTGTTTGTGGCCCGGGATTGGCAGGGAGACTCGGCTCGGCGCGGGATCGCTGGGAGATCCATTCGGCGCGCGCGTCGGAGATCGCTTTGCGCGTGATCGTACGCGGCTGCTGCTCAGCCGGCTCCGAGGCTGCCGCCGAAGTTGCCGGCGGTGAAACCGGCGCCGTGGCGCGAGTGGACTTGTCGCTGACCTTGTCGCCGTCCTCGCGAAGATACCAGCACTGACGTTTGGTCGCGCGATCGATGCGGTAATACCAATGGCTGCCCGCGGAGGTCGCGCCGCCCTTCGGCGCGGTCAGGCAATCGTCGGTGGTGGCGGCTTGCGCCCGGAGATCCGTCACGGTGGCGAGGTCGGCTCCGGCCAGAACACTGACGAATAGAGCCGCGACGAACTTCGCGGAACGCTTTGACATCGACTTCCCCGGTACTGATACGCAACGCACCCAATCTGGTCAGAGAGTGGGGTCGCAATGAGCCGCAATTCCGGAGCGGATGGGGTATAATTGGGGCTTATGCGCCGCCTTAAATGAGGCCGGCCGAAGCCGCCAAACAGGGTGTTTTCCTACCGTTTGGGGGCGCTTTTACTGTTTGGACGCGGTCCAGCGTCCGGAACAGCCGTCGGATCGCACGAACGAGCCGGAGCCGGTACGGCCCGAGAAACGGCCGGAACTGTTCCAGCTCAAACCCTGGACGGATCCGCCGCTCCTCGTGGAGCCATTTGGGCTGACCGACCCGGAGCTCAACTCGCCCGAAATCCTGCCACCGGAGATGACAAATCTCTCGGTGCTGCTACCGCAAGGCGTGCCCACGGCAACGGCAACCCATGCGCCATCGAAATTGCCACGGCTTGCTGCGTCGTGCCGGCTTTGAGGGTTCAACCGCGCGGCGTCTCGCGCGAACCGGACAGCGATTTCTCGTCATTGCCGACGCTGCCGCCGGCACTGCCGGATTGCGCCAGTGCGGCGCTCGCTACGGCGGCCGAAACCAAAAGCGAGACGAGTGTGATTCCGATCGTACGTTGAACTGAACGTTCCATAATGACTTGTTCCAATATCCAAATGGACGTGTATCCAAATGCGCGGCGACAACGCTATTGTTTTGCCGCCGTCCACCTTCCGGTGCACCCGTCCGATTGCTTGAACGTTCCACCTCCGTTGCGGCGTCTCGGCTGCGCGTGGTTTCTGTGGCTGGCGTCTGGACATGACCTTGCGGTCTCGCGGCGCGGACGGCGCCCGAAGTTATTCATCTACAACAGTTCAGGCGCTATATTTATACGACTACAGCGGCCGGTGAACGGAACTCGGTTGTCGGAGCGCGCAGCGCGCATCCCGGCAGATTCCAGGAGCTGCCACCCGATCGAGCTGCGCCGGCCTCAGTACCGTTCGTGCGGGTTCAACGTTTCTGGTAGGGGTGGAAGATGTGGTCCTTCGCCTTCACGGTCACATGGCACGCGTGTCCGCAGTCTGAGGGGCTGGGATCGGCCGTGAAATTGTCGGATGCGGCTTCGTAGTTGAACAACGCGTATCCCCATCCGCCGCTTTGCGGAAATCTCTTGCTGTCCTTTTCGATGACGAAAGCCTGCGTGAAGATGTCCGGCACATCCACGACGAATGGGGCATCCGTGCTCTTCTTCGGCTTCCACTGAAGCTTCACGATCTTGGAGCCATCCGGGAAGGGCTGGCCGTTGTTCGGAACGCCGGCCTTGTACGCCTCGATCATGATCGGATTGGCGACGATCACCTTGAGCACTTCGTCGGTCCGGGCGGAAGAGACCACTGCCCAATCCTCGTATCCCCTAAAGTCGGCGAACGCGATTCCGCTTGGCGAATTCAGCGAGTACTTGTCCTGCGCGTAAACGGCCGCGCCACCCAGGACGGCGAGCGCTGCCGCGGCTATCGCAATCGTGAGCTTGCTTTTGCGCTTCATGGCTGATCCTTTTTTGCCGGTGTCGTCTTAGCCATTTGGAGGTCTCATCTTGACCCTTTGGAGGCTTCCATGCGAGGCGTGTACGCTTGGCCAGGAGCCGCCCTCGTGGGCATCACTGATAAAAGTTTTTCACCGCAAATATTTCCCCTGTCAGGCTGCTGCATCTCGACTTCGGCGGAATAGTCGCACTAGCTCAGTTCTGTTGCACAATTTGCAACGATATTGAACCAGGTCGCTGCCTTCTGCGTCGGGGGTGCTGTTAGCAATCTTCATCGTTACCTTGCATACAATGCAAGTAAGGAGATCGATCAGCGGGCTCTTATCGTCGTTCGCATTGCGCATTTGCTTCGCCTTACCCATCAGAGCATCGCCCAGGTTGAGGGTTCGGTGGGGTCCGCGAGCGTCACAAAACCCACTCGAAAATGGCAAGGAACAGCCAGACCCACCATAGCTACGGCGATTGTGGCTAAGCAGGTGAAGCGAAAGGAGATGGGCCTTCATCTCGGACCAACTACCTGGCTCGGGTAAAGGTCCGATGAGAGACGCCCGCATACAAAAAGACGGCTCTAGGGTGGTCTCTCTGCGTCGACATTTACGCGCGTTCAGCGCTGCGAAGACCTAGCTGCGGAGAGGGAATTAACATCATCACCGCAAGGATTCCAAGACCAATCGGCATTGTGCGGACTCGAGATGCACTTGATAGTCCTTCATCGTGGCGCTCTGCCGCTTTGCCCCTGAGCTTGCCGTCTTTGCATATTTTTCCTGCCGATACGGAACACCGTAATTGCACGGGACTGGTTATTGCAACCATTGTCGCTTCGCATTGTTAGGGGGTGCAGCATTTCCGCTGTGAGGAGAGACAGCGAGATGTTCTTTTACCCGTGGTATCCTGCGCTCATGTTGGCCGTCGAGTCGAATAACGTGATCGATATTCGCTTACGGAGCATTGCCACCGGCAAGGTGAACGCCAAGGAGGAAACCCGCTTGATGGTGAGCGAAAAGATTGACGCGGCTCTCGAAGCGGGCTCGATGCTCGTGAACGGCCGCAGGCCGGCGGAGGTTATCGACCTTTATCGCAAGCACGTCGCGGCGAACGCAGCTCGGCTGTCCTAGCGCGTGGACCAACCAAACGAAAAGCCCGGCGCAAGCGCCGGGCTGATCGCAAATATATCTCAAACATCGGTAATGCGGACAAAGGACCACCGTCCGCCTGCGCCGTCTGCCCGCAAAGATATATAGGAACCAAACATCGGGAAAAATAGGCAATCGGTAGCTGGATAAGCGTTCCTCCGCCCAAAGAGGCGGCCTTACTGCTCCGGTTCGAACGTCGAGATCTTGCAGGCTTCCTGCCATAGCTCTATCGCGTGGCCGTCTACCATTTGCTTGGCGAGGCGTTTGGCTTCCTCGTCATCGTCGCACACGATGGTAACGCGCTTTGAGATGCGGCCGTCAACGCCGATGAGATAGGCGTAATAGCCAGCCATTACGCGTTACGCTTTCGAGCCAGGCAAGCGCAGCCAATGGCTCATGTGCGCACCGGTTTCTGCTTGCTCAGCCCGCCTTAGAATCGCCTCGCGCACGGCACCAGGGGGCAGCGCTTTGGCTTCCTCGCGCAACCTCGTTGCATGTTCAACGAGGCGCTCTTCGAGAGGCTGGATCTGTGTGAAACGGTGTCGCTGCGGCATCGCGCTACGCCCTCTTTCGAGTAAGGCGGGAGCGCAACTGTCTCTCGGTCACCGATAGCTACCACGCACGGAGCGGTGATGAACTGAAGGTGGGTGTCCTGTCCGTTGAATATAAGAGCACTAGTGCACACAGGCTGGATTTAATTCGAGAACTTGGGCCGGTCTACGTCACTTCATCTGCCGACATCCGCACGGTTACGTGCTCTGTCAGGATTCCGCGAAGAAACACTGGAGCATTATCGGTTCTGATTGAATCAGAACCGAAGCTTTAATTTCTTGTTTTGACGCGTTTTCTTCACGCGAACCGGCACCCACTTCGCTCGAAAACGCTATAGAACCGGATGTTATTGCCGCCTGGAGCCTGTCGGCTTACCGACAGATCTATCGCTTCTCGCCAACCGACCCGGCGCCGAACGCGGCCCGATAGATCGTCCAGTACACGGCGCCGACCAGCCCGGCGCCGCCTACGATATTGCCAAGGGTAACCGGAACAAGGTTGTGAACGATGCCGGATAACGTGATCGCGGAGGCGTCGAAACCGTCCGGAATCTTGCCCATGCTGGTCATCAGCCAGGCCAGCGGCAGGAAATACATGTTGGCCACGCAGTGCTCGAAGCCGGCCGCGATGAAGGCCGAGACCGGCAATATCAGCGCGACGATCTTGTCGGTGACCGACCGCCCCGCATAGGCAAGCCAGACCGCCAGGCAGACAAGCACGTTGCACAGGATGCCCTTGATAAAGAGCGTGAAGACATCAGGCTGAATCTTGGCGACGGCCGTGTTCAATATCGACAGGCCGATGCGGCCGCCATTCATGTCGAGGTGATGGGAAAGAAGGACCAGGACAGCAAGGCCGAGCGCACCTACCAAATTGCCGAGGTAGACGATGAGCCAGTTGCGCAGCATCTCTCCGGTCGTGACTTTCCGGCTGGCCCACGCCATCACGATCAGGTTGTTGCCCGTAAACAGCTCGGCGCCGCCGACGATCACCAGCGCCAGGCCGAGCGAAAACACCAGGCCGCCGAGCACGCGGACCGTGGCGTAGCTCAGCTCCGCGTCGCTGGCGACGACGGTATAGTAGAGCGCTCCGAGCCCGATGCTGCCGCCCGCCACGATCGCAAGCATGAACGACGCGAGATACGGCAATCTCGCCTTCTTGACCCCGACTTTTTCGACGGCTTCCTTGATCTCGGCGGGGCTGTAGGCATTCGAATTGAAGACGGGCGGCTGCGGCGCGGGTGCTCGGTCGTCCATCCTGCATCTCCTCCGTACCTGCGCAGGCTTTCTGCGACGGCCGCGGCACGACAGCGGAAAAGTCGCAGCCGCCAGCTAACCGGCGTTGCCGACCGCCAGAAGACCGACAATCTGCGCGGCAATGACCTTCACCAGCGTCATCGAAGGAAAGATCATGGCGTACCCGATGTCGGGGCGCTCGGTCGGAGCCATCTTCGTCGAGTAGACGAGGATGGCGGGATTTCCCGTTGCGCCGGACGCGATGCCGACGAGGTCGTCGTATGGAATCTTCATCAGATAGTGGCCGACCAGCAAGACGATGAACACGGTCGTCAACAGGACTGCGACGCCGATGAACAGCATCGTGAACCCTGACTCCGCGACGGTCTTGACGAAAGGCTGCCCGGCGTTGACGCCGACGGTTGCAAGAAACATCGCGAGACCAAAATTTCGCAGTACGATGTTGGCCGGCAACGGCATGGTCCAGAGCATCGGACCGGTGCGGCGCAGCTTGCCGAGGATCAGCGCGACGATCAGCGGCCCGCCGCCGATGCCGAGCGTTACGATGCCCACACCGGGAATCGGGATCGGAACGAGGCCAAGGAGAACACCCATCACCATGCCGAGCCCAAGCGAGACGTAGCTGAATTCCGCGGTGGCCTTGACCGTGTCGCCGAAGTGACGGCGGATTTCCTCTTTCCGCTCCGGAGGCGCCAGCACGCCGACGCGGTCGCCAAATTCCAGCATCAGGTCGGGGGCAGGGACGAGGTCGGCATCATAGCGACGGACGTGCAGCAGATGGGTCGGATAGCCGGCCGGCATCGGAAGGCTGGCAAGCGGAATGCCGACCGCGCTGGCCTTGCCGACGAAGACCCTGATATAGTCGAGGTCCGCACGGTCGCTGGCCAAACGGCCCGGTGAGAGTTCTCCGAGCTTGGCCGCGGCGGTTGCGATCGCCTCGCTGTCTTCGGCGACGACCAGGACGGCGTCTCCGTTCTCCAGAATCGTATCGTCGGTCACGACAATATTGTGCCCGCCCTTGCGAACCATCGTCACCTGCAAGCCGCGCGGCGCTTTCGCCATCAGATCGCCCAGACGCCGACCGGCGAAGCGTTCGCCAACCGAAATCTCTCCCATGTGAAAGCGCTGGGTCTTCGCGGGGAATTTCGGCTTTACGATCCGGGTCATGAAATAGATGCACAGGATGGGGCCGATGACACCGAACGGGTAGGCGATGGAATAACCGATCGAGGGATCCTTGTTCTTCATCACGTCGAGGGCGGCCTGGAGGGTTGCGGTGCTCGTCATCGATCCGGCGTACAGGCCCAGCGTATGGCCGATCTTGATGCCGAAGATCTGCCCCAGGAGCAGTGCGACAGCCAGGCCCGCCAGACAGCCGACGAGCGCGAGGAGGTTGTACTTCTGCCCTGCGCCGACCATTCCCTCGAAGAATTGGCGCCCGTAAAGAATGCCGATTCCGTAAAGGAACATGATCAGGCCCGTCAGGCCGATCGGCCCGATGATCTGAGCTTTGGGTGCGAATGCGCCGAGGGCGAGACCGACAAAGAGAACGGCGCCGACGCCAAGCGAGAAGCCGAAGATGTTGATCTGACCAACCAGGTAACCCACGCCTATCGCCAGGAAGGCCGTGAGGATGGGTTGGCTTCCGATGATGTCGCGAGCAAGGTCCAGCATGTCAGATCTCCCCAATGTCTGCCGATCAGCGCGCCTGACAGCCGGCGGCTCGGAACTGCTCAATGACCCTGTTCACTAACTCCCGACTCGCGGGCTGCGTATCGAAGTGCTTGTAGTCAAGGCCCATCGCCTTCCACTTGAATTCACCCATCTGGTGGAACGGTTGCACTTCGACCCACTCCACGTTCTTCATGGGCGCGACAAAGCGGGCAATGCCCTCGACATTCGCCGGATCGTCGGTAGCGCCGGGAACGAGGGTGAACCGGACCCAGACCGGCTTTGATATCGAAGCAAGGCGTTCCGCAAACCGCAGCGTGGGCGCGAGGTCCCGGCCGGTCACCCGGCGATAGGTAGCGGGATCCGAGCTCTTGATGTCGAGCAGGACGTGGTCGATCACCGACAAATAGGAATCGTCGGCACGGTCTCCGAGAAACCCGGAGGTCTCGATCGCCGTGTGCAGGCCCATGTCCTTGGCGCCGGCGAATATTCTTCGGGTGAATGCAAGCTGCACCATGGGTTCACCGCCCGATATCGTCAGGCCTCCACCCAGGGTGCGGATTGTCGGTGCGAACGTACCAAGACGGCGCAGCACATGATCGACCGACACGTAGGTGCCGTCCTTGAGATGCCAGGTGTCCGGATTATGGCAGTACGAACAGCGCAGCAGGCATCCGGAGGTGAAGATGACGATCCGAAGGCCCGGCCCGTCATAGCGCGACGAGGTCTCGTAGGAATGGCAATACCCGAATGAGCCTTCCTCGTCCTTGATGTTGTCTTCGTCAGGGGCATCGGGCGAAAGCCCGACCCGGATGTCATAACGACTTCCGGGTTCAAGCGGCTGCACCGTGGACATGGCAGCACCTCGTCAGATTTGGCCGTGGAACGTGCGGCTGATCACGTCTCTCTGCTGCTCCGGCGTCAGGCGAATGAAGTTCACGGCATAGCCCGACACGCGGATCGTGAGCTGAGGATACTTGTCCGGATTTTTTATCGCGTCCTCGAGCGTCTCCTTCTCGATGACGTTCAGGTTCATGTGAAAGCCGCCTCGCTCGAAATAGGCGTCAAAAGCCTTGACCGCCTCGTCGACGATCTGGCTTTCGGACAGATGCGCCTTCTGAGGAGCGATGGAGACGGTGTAGCTGATGCCGTCCTGCGCATCCTTGTAGGGAAGCTTTGCGACCGACAGGCAGGAGGCGAGCCAGCCATGGCTGTCCCGGCCGTGCATCGGGTTTGCTCCCGGCCCGAACGGCTCGCCTTTGCGGCGGCCGTCGGGGGTATTTCCCGTGGCCTTGCCGTACACGACGTTCGAAGTAATGGTCAGGACGCTTTGCGTGTGCGTCGCGTTTCGATAGGTCGGGTGCTTGCGGATCTTCTCCATGAAGCTGGTGACGAGGCTGGATGCGATCTGGTCGACGCGATCGTCGTTATTGCCGAACTGGGGCGTGGATTTGTTGCCTTCGTTTTGATAGTCGACGATCAATCCGGTCGCGTCGCGGCTGACACGCATCTTTCCGTACTTCATCGCGCTCAGACTATCGGCGACCACCGAAAGGCCGGCAATCCCGAAGGCCATCGTTCGCAAGATGTCGCGATCGTGAAGCGCCATTTCCAGGCGCTCGTAGAAGTACTTGTCGTGCATGTA
>Ga0207701_10007809_pt1 | contig 10610 bp, 7 predicted proteins | sample KBSSwiSSwithPhiX_FD_184294 | JGI IMG/M metagenome (GOLD analysis project Ga0207701, IMG submission 184294) | Switchgrass rhizosphere bulk soil microbial communities from Kellogg Biological Station, Michigan, USA, with PhiX - S5 (SPAdes) (version 2) | ecosystem: Environmental > Terrestrial > Soil...
CATCGAGAACGCGCAGAAGAAGGTCGAGGGTCACAACTTCGACATCCGCAAGAACCTGCTCGAGTACGACGACGTCATGAACCAGCAGCGCAAGACGATCTATGCGCTGCGCCGCCAGATCCTGGAGGGGCGCTACGCCCCCGAGCCGACCGACGAAGAAAAGAAGCAGGGCAAGCGCACCGCCGACGGCCCCGCGCCCGAGCAGTCCGGGCCGCACACCATCGCCTCGCTGGCCGGGGTGGTGCGGCCCACGCTGGCGCGCATGGTCGACGCGCTGACCCAGCCGCCGCCGCCGCCCGCGCCCACGCCCGACAACCCCACCCCGGTCGCGGCCACGGCCCCGATCCCGCTGGATCCCGACCGCCTGCGCTCGGCGATCTACCGCCAGTATGGCGCCTACCCCGACGCCTCGGGCGTGTCCGAGGATCGCACCGGCGCGCTCGACCGGCTGGCCCGGGACGTCGCCTCGTCGCTGCTGCAGCAGCGCGAGCGCCTGCTGGACCTGAGCGAAGAGATGGTCCAGTCCGTGATGGACGAGCACTGCCCGCCCAACCGTCACGCCGACGAGTGGGACATGGAGGCGCTGAAGGCGGGGGTCAAGGAGCGCTTCGGGTTCGAGCCCAGCATCGACAACCAGTTCGCCGACCGCGAGGTGCTGGTCGAGAAGCTGTGGGGCGAGCTGGAGAAGATCATCGAGGCGCGCGAGTCCGAGTTCTCGCTGCCGGTCTTTCTGTACTTCGCGCGCTACTTCTATCAGGAGGAGATCGACCAGCGCTGGATCGACCACCTCAAGGCGATGGAGGCGCTGCGCGAGGGCATCGGCCTGCGCGGGTACGGCCAGAAGGACCCCAAGCAGGAGTACAAGAAAGAAGGCTTCGTCATCTTCGGCGAGATGATGGGGATCATCGGCCGCAACGTGTGCGAGAAGCTGTTCCACATGCAGCTGCGCCGCGAGGAGAGCGGCGTCGCCGAGGTCCAGGTGCCGCAGACCCAGCGCAAGAAGGCGCGGCGCACCATCGAGTCGGGGGGCGGCGCCGTGGCCCAGTCGGGCAGCGCCGGCGGCAACGGCGCGCCGGCCGAGCCCGAAGGTCGCCCGATGCGCCGGAACGAGCCCAAGGTGGGCCGCAACGATCCCTGTCCGTGCGGCAGCGGCAAGAAATACAAGAAGTGCCACGGGGCGGTGGTCGCCGCGTGACCCGACCGGGCGGGGGCGGCAGCGGCGCCGGGTCGACCCGGTTGATCGCGCTGGCCGCCGCCGGCGCCCTGACCCAGCTCGCCTGCCAGTCCCAGTCGCATGCGCCGACCTGCGGCTTTCAGCAGCAGCTGGCCCAGCCCGGCACGCCGCTGACCCTGCTGCCCGGCGCGCGCCTGGACTGGGTGGGCAGCGGCTTCGTGCTGATGGGTCACGACGGCCGGGTGGTGCGCTGGGCGCCGGTCAGCACCAGCGGGCAGCTGGGCAGCGAACAGAGCTTCGAGGCGCCGGCCTCGCTGACCGCCGGTCCCTGGTTCGCCGCCGCCGGCCAGACCGCGCCCGGCGACACCATCCTGGTGGTCAGCGGCGTGCCCGCCGCGGCGGCCGGGATGGTGGATCTGGTGGTCAACGCCGTGCCGGCCAATGGCTCGGGTGCGGCGTCGCCGGCCGGGACCGCCGCCACCGTATCCGACCCCTCGGCCGTGATGATGACCTCCGGGCGGCTGGGCCGCCGCGCCGGGCTGGCCTGGTCGGTGCCCGGAAGCGGCGAGATCCGGGTGCTGTCGCTGGGCGGGGACGGTCGCGCCCAGGGACCGGCGCTGGCGGCGGCCGGGTTCGGCATGTCGCCGCTCATCTCCTGTCTCTCGCCGGTCACCGGCAAGCAGGACCTGGCGGTGGGTTTCCTTTCCAGGACCTCGGAGGACGACCGCAACCCGCGCTGGTCGGTCATCGAAGTGCGGGACGGCGGCGCCCTGGACTCCTCGTTCTTCTTCTCGCTGGGGACCGAGCGGCCGAGCTGTCCGTTCAGCGCCGCCAACGGGGCCGGCTACGTCAGCGTGTGGCAGAACGAGCTGGGCAGCCTGATCGGCGTGTATGACGGGATGAGCCAGAACTTCGACTCCAAGCTGTTCGCGGCCGCGGTGACCTTTGGCGGCGCCGATGTGCAGCCTCCCCTGGCCGGGGTGGGGCCGGTCGCGGACGGCGACTTCGCGGTGGTGCTGGCTCGGCCGGGGGCCGCCGAGGCCTGGCGCGTCACCGCCGCCGGCGAGGTGGCGACCGAGACCTTGGTCATGCCCTCCCAGGTGGGGCAAATGGGTGATATTTCTACGGTTTCACAGTCCGGAGCGCTGTATGCCACCTACGCCGACTACAGCTCGGCCGCAGCGGTCGGCCGGGACGGGCAACGCTTCTTCATGAAGATCGCCTGCTTCTGACCGCGTTGTGAGCGCCTTCTGACCTTGGCCGGAATAAACTTCCAGGCGCGCCGGGTTTCCCAGACTGAGTAGATAGCCGACCGACTCGCTGGATCGATTCTCATGCCACTGTTCAAGCGCCGCCCCTCCAAAGCCGACTTCGAACGGGAAGCGATGCCCCACATGCCGGCGCTGTACGCCGCCGCGCTGCGCATGACCCGCAACGAGCGGGACGCGGAAGACCTGGTGCAGGACGCGTTGCTGCGCGCCTACCGGTTCTTCGACACCTTCGAGGCCGGGACCAACTGCAAGGCCTGGCTTTTTCGGATCCTGACCAACGCCTTTTGCAACCGCTACCGCGAGCGCGAGCGCGAGCAGGAGGTGTTGAACGAGGCCGAATCATCGGAGGCCAACGTCGAGCAGTTCCTGGCCGGGTCGCCCACCTCGGGGCGGGACGCCGAGAACGCGCTGCTCGGTCGCATGGTGTCGGCCGACGTCGAGCGGGCGCTGGCGGCGGTTCCGCCGGACTTCCGGATGGCGGTGATCCTGGCCGACCTGGAAGACTTCTCCTACAAAGAGATCGCCGAGATCATGGAGTGCCCCGCCGGGACGGTGATGAGCCGGCTCTACCGGGGCCGCAAGATCCTGCAGGGACTGTTGCACCAGTATGCGGTCGAGCAGGGGATCATCCCCAGCTCCCAGCCGGCGCCGGCCGTCGATGTCGACCAGGTCGCCGCCGGCGACGACGCCACGGCGGCCAGCTCGGCCCCGGTCGACATGGCGGCCTATCGCAAGCGACGGCAGGCGGGGGAAGGTTCGTGAGGGGGCAAGGGTGGTGCCGGTGATGAAGTGCGCAGAGGCGGCCTCCTCGGTCCAGGCCTATGTCGACGGCGAGCTGGCGGGCGTCGATCGGGAGCAGATCCAGCGCCACATCGGCAGCTGTGAGGTCTGCGCCCGCAGCTCCCTGCTGCTGGGACGTTTCAAGGCCGCGGTGCGGGCCCACCTGCCCCGGCCACCGGTGCCCGGCGACCTGCGCCACCGGCTGCGGATGGCCCTGGAACGGGCCGAGGTCGCCCCGGGCGAACGGCGCTGGAGCTGGTCGAGCTGGTCGAGCTACTACCCTCGGCTGGTGCCCGCGGCGGTGGCGGCGGCGCTGTTGTTCGGCATCATGATCAAGTGGCGCAACCCCTCGCCGGTGCTCAGCCAGGCCAGGCGGACCTACCAGACCGAGATGCCGATGGACATCGTCGGGTCGGACTGCGGGTCGATATCGTCCTGGTTCCGCGGGCGGGTCGACTTTCCGGTGCACGCGCCGGCCTTCGCTGGTCAGGCCAGCTGCAAGGGCGGGCGCCTGGTGAACGTCGGCGAGCGCATGGGAGCTTACGTGATCTACCAGGCCAGCGGCGGCCACCGGGTGACCCTGCTGGTGTTCGACCCCGGTGACGAGGCAATCGATGCGCCTCGCCGGCGGATGATCAAGGGCCGCGAGGTCCTGTTCGAGGGAGGCCCCGGGATCTCGACCGCGGTCTATCGCGAGCGCGGCCTCGGCTATGCGGTCACCTCGGACCTCGACGAGGACGCTCTGACCCAGCTGGTGACCACCAGCCTGCACTGACGCTCGCGAAGCGCGCGTCTTTACGGGGGATCTCGAAGCCGGTCGGGTCTCCGGAAAAACCCTGGTGGGTTCTGTTAGTATCCGCGGCCAGGAGGGCGAGCGAGATGGCCGAACGAAATCTCCTTTGCATCGAACCGGACAGCGACACCGTCGCGGAGATTCGCAGCGCACTTGCTCCGTATGGGTTCGGCGTCGAGAGCATCCCCAACGGTGAGGAGGCCATCGAGTGGGGTCGTTCCCACCCGACGTCGCTGATCATCCTCTCGGTCGAGCCGCGCAAGGTCGGTTACGCGATCTGTAACAAGCTCAAGCGTAGCCCGTCGTTGCGAGAGATCCCGCTGATCCTGATCTCGTCGGAGGAGACCCAGGCCACCTTCGAGCAGCACCGGAAGCTCAAGGCCCACGCCGACGAGTATCTGCTCAAGCCGCTGGACGTCGCCGAGCTGCTGGCCAAGGTGAACCGCCTGGTGCCCCTGGGCGAGGCGCAGCCGGTCGAGGAGATCCACGAGGCCGACTCGGGCGACATCATGCTGACCGACGAGGAGCTGGCCGGTACCAGCGCCAGCGCGGACGCCGGCGAGGACGTCCCCACCGCGGTGGCGACCGGCTCCCACCGTTCCCATGGCCGTTCCGAGGGCGGGGCGGCCGATGGTATCGAGGCCGCCGACGACGAGCCCCGCTCCGACACCGATCAGCAGGCGGTGGTGGACCTCCCGGAGTCGTCGCCCTTCCAGGGTGAGACCTTCGACTCCGAGACCCAGGCGGCCTTCGCCGCGCTGGAGGCCGGCGCCACCGAAGGCGGCAGCCCGCCGCGGACCGGCGGCAGCGCCGGCGAGGGGATGGTCGACCTGCGTTCGCTGTGGTCGGACGACGATCTGCCCGCGTCGCTGGGCTGGGAGGCGCCGCCCCCCACCATCTCGACGCCGATCGACCCCGATGTCTTCAGGTCGGGCAACACCATCGGTCCCGAGCTGGAGCCGGCCCCCTCCTCGGAGCCGCACCAGGCGACCTCGCCTGACCTGCAGATTGTCTCCGATGCCACCTTCGAGGAAGCGCTGGACAATACTCCGCCCACCCCCGAGGAGGTCGAGCAGGAACAGTCCATGGAGAACGACACGCGGCTGGCCATGGCGGCGGCCGCGGCGCGCGAAGACGCCCGGGTGCGCGAGCTGGAGGGCCAGGCGCGCGAGCTGGAAGGCCAGGTGGCCGAGCTGCAGGCGCGCATCGGCTCGCTGGAGACCGAGCGCGGCACATTGCGCCGCGAGCTGGAGGAGTCGCGCGAGCGCTTCAACCAGACCGCCACCTTCTCCAAGGAGCGCGAGTTCCTGGCGCTGCGCGAGATCATCAACAAGAAGGAAAAGGACATCCTGGATCTGCGCGAGGATCTCGACGCCAAGGAGCGCCAGATCCTGGATCACAAGGACAAGATCCGCGAGCTGGACCGGGCGCGCCGCGATCTCGAGGAGAAGACCCTCGGGTTCGAGCGCAGCGTGGTGGCGTCGACGGAGAAGATCTCCGAGCTGCTGGGCGACCGCGACAAATCGGTGGAGCGGGAGAAGGGGCTCAAGGCCCGCCTGGACGACGCGCACGTGGAGATCCACAAGGCGCGGGACGAGGTCGAGGCCATCCGCAAGCGCATGGCGCAAGAGGAGGCGCGCGCGCGCGGCGAGATCGACCGCATGCGCGCCGACTTCGAATCGCGGATCCACGAGCTGGAAGAAGCGCACCGGGTCGAGCTGGAGCAGCTCAAGGACGAGCAGGCCGCGGCCAGCTCCGCCGCCGAGAGCGCTCGCCTGGGCGAGCTGGCGCGCCTGGACACCGCGCACAAGACCGAGGTCGAGGGGCTGCAGCGCCGCATGGCCGAGGCAGAGACCGCGGCCAACGACCGCTTCACGACCGAGGTCGCGCGCCTGCGCCGCGAGCACGAGAAGGCCCTGGCCGCCGGCAAGGAAGAGCAGGGCATGCAGCTGGCCTCCGAGCGCCAGGCCTACGAGGCGCTGACAGAGGCCAAGGAGCGCGACCACCGCAACGAGATCCTGGGCATGCGGCGCCGCCACGAGGAAGAGCTGGCCGCCGCCGAGGAGCGGCGCCAGCGCGACATCACCGAGCAGGAGCAGCGGCGGGTGGCCGAGCTGGAGGCTGCCGAGGGCCGGCGTCGGTCCGAGATGCAGGCCCGCGACGAGGAGCACCACACCCGCGTCACCGAGATCGAGCGCCGCCACCTGACCGAGAAGACCGAGCTGGGCGAGCGCCACCGCAGCGAGTACGACCAGGCACTGGGACGCGCGGCCCGCGCCGAGGCCGAGCTGGTGGCGCGCGTGCAGGAGGTCGATCAGTCACACCGGCGCATCGCCGGCCAGGAGGCGGATCTGGACGCCGCGCGCGCCGAGCTGAGCGACCGCGACGTACGGCTGGCGCAGACCCGAGACCGCATCGCCGAGCTCGAGTCCAAGGTCACCGACTACGAGGACCAGATCGTCCGCGCCTACCAGCGCCTGCGTGCCGATGAGAAGACCACCGAGAAGGCTCGGCGGGCCCTGGCAGTGGCGCTGGCCCTGATCGACGAGCGGGCCTCGGGCGGGGGCAACGTCGGGGCTGCACCCGCCGCCAAGTCGGGCCCGGTCGGCACCGCCGAGGAGAAGACCTAGGCTGACCTCCCCGTCCGCCTCCGAGGAGGAGATCCCGCGCGGCGCGCGGCGCATGTTCGGGGTGAAGGACCTGTTCACCACGGTCAACGTGCTGTCGGGCGTGGCCGCCATTTACTACTGCATGCACCAGCGGCCGCTGGCGGCGTCGTTTTCCTTCCTGGTCGGCTACGCCGCCGACGCGGTGGATGGGACGGTGGCCCGGCTGACCCGCTCCGGCAACCGTTTCGGCGCCGAGTACGACGCCGCCGCCGACTTCGTGGCTCAGGCGGTGGCGCCGGCCTTCGTCACCTACACGCTTTACGCCGGCGCGGCCGACCGGCTGGGCGTGTCGGCGCGCGCCGCCGATCTGCTGGGGATCTTCCTGGCGGCGGTGCTGGTGGTGGTGTCCAGCGTGCGGCAGGCGCGCAACGCCGTGCGGCCGGTCGCCATCGAGTTCGCCTGGATCGGGTTGCCGCGCAACGTGGCGTCTTTCCTGATCCTGGGCTACGCCAACTCGGTGCTGTGGACCCGGGTCCCCGGCGGGCTGTGGTGGGGCGTCCCGCTGGTGCTGGCGATCGCCGTGGCCGAGCTGTCGCCGCTGCCCTTCATGAATCACCACGGGCGCCGGCAGTTCTGGTGGGCCAAGATCCTGATCATCGCGTTCTTCACCACCACCCCGGTCGCCGCCATCTTCTTCACCCGCTACGCCTGGGACCTGGTGTTCTTCTGGATCATGGGCTACTCGCTGCTGTCCTGGACCGCGATGACCAGCGACGAGCGGAGCCGGGTGCGCGAGGCGGTGCGCGCCGCCAACGCCAAGCTGGTGGCTGACGAGATCGCCCGCCAGCGGGCCAAGGCGGCGGGAGCGGCAAGGCAATGAACAGCATCTCGGGCAACGTCGTCGGCCTGAAGCCGAGCCAGCTGCACGCGCTGGAGCGTGTCTACCGCCGCCGCTTGCGGCCGTCGGAGATCGTGTCGGGCGAGCTGGGCGGCTACCTGACCGAGCTGTCGCGCGAGATCGAGCGGCAGGTCGGCATCCTGGCCAACCGCCGCGGCGACGTCGAGCACGTGTTCGTGGGCGACGCCTCGCGCATCATGCTGCCCGAGATCGGCCGCATCCGCGCCGGCCGCGGGCGTTTTCGCGGCCTGCGTCTGGTGCACACCCACCTGCGCAACGAGCCGCTGTCGCGCGACGATCTGGTCGACCTGGCGCTGCTGCGCCTGGACCTGGTGGCGGCGATAGGGGTCACCCCCGACGGCCGGCCCGCCGACCTGCACGTCGCCCACCTGCTGCCGCCGATCGAGGGCGGTCAGCCCTGGCGGGTGCTGCCGTCCGAGCCGTTCCATCGCAGCGAGCTCGACAGCGCGGCGATGATCGAGGCGCTGGAGGAGGAGTTCGAGCGGGTCGCTCCCTCGGCGGTGGCCACCGATGGGCGCGACCGCGCGCTGCTGGTGGTGGTCGACCTGCGCCGCAAGCCGGCGGGCGGCGGCGGCGTGGGAAGCAGTGAGGGCAGGGTCGACGAGCTCCGGGAGCTGTGCAAGACCGCGGGGGTGCGGGTCATGGGCGTCATCGAGCAGCGCCGGCCCGAGCCCGATCCCAAGTATCTGATCGGGCGCGGCAAGCTGGAGGACGTGCTGGTGCGCGCGATGCAGCTCGACGCCAACGTGCTGATCTTCGACCCCGACCTGTCGCCGGGCCAGGCGCACGCCATCGCCGACTTCACCGATCTGCGGGTCATCGATCGCACCATGTTGATCCTCGACATCTTCGCGCAGCGGGCCAAGAGCCGCGACGGCAAGCTGCAGGTCGAGCTGGCGCAGCTGCGCTACCGCCTGCCGCGGTTGCACGAGAAGAACACCATGATGAGCCGGCTGACCGGCGGTATCGGCGGGCGCGGGCCCGGCGAGACCAAGCTGGAGGAGAACCGCCGCCGCGCGCGCGAGCGCATCACCCGCCTGGAGCGCGAGATCGAGCGCTTCAGCCAGCAGCGCGCCGGTCGGCGCGCCGAGCGCACCCGCCGCCGGCTGCCCATCGTCGCCATCGTCGGCTACACCAACGCCGGCAAGTCCACCTTGCTGAACACCTTGACCGAGAGCGAGGTGCTGGCCGAGGACCGGCTGTTCGCCACCCTGGACCCCACCACCCGCCGGCTGCGCTTCCCGCGCGAGCGCGAGATCATCATCGCCGACACGGTCGGTTTCATCCGCGACCTGCCGCGCGACCTGGCGCAGGCCTTCCGCGCGACGCTGGAAGAGCTCGACGAGGCCGACTTGCTGTTGCATGTGGTCGACGCCGCCGACCCCGATCACGAGGAGCAGATGGCCGCGGTCGACCGCATCCTGGGTGACCTGGGGCTGGCGGAGACCCCGCGGCTGATCGTGATGAACAAGATCGACCTGTTGTCGGCCGAGGAGCGCGAGGTGGCGCTGCCCAGCTACGCCCAGTCCGGCGCGATCGCCGTGGCCGCCCGCGAGCGGCACACCACCGCCCCGCTGCTGGCGGCGATCGAGCTGGCGCTGTGGAAAGAGGGCCGTCTGGCGCGCGACCAGCTGACCGCGTCGTCGAGCCCGCAGGCAGAGCAAGAACCGGAGCCGGTCGCTAGAACTTCCGTGGCTTAGGCCGCAGCACGACGCGGCCGTCCTTGACCGCGACCTCGAAGCTGATCTTGTCGGTGCCCAGCTGGGCCATCACCTGCGGGGCGTGCTTGGCCAGCCGCTCGCGCAGGGTCGCCAGCGAGGGCCCGGCCTGCCCGGTCTGCCGCGCTGCTTCCTCGTAGCGGCGATGCAGCACCGCCAGCTCGGCCTCGCTGATGCCGGGGATGGCGCCAGGGGGGCCTCCGCCGGCCCCGGCGCGCGCTGGCGGCGCTCCTGGCGCCCGCGGCGGCGGCGTGGGCGGTCCGGGCGGCGCCAGCTCGGGCTCCGGCGCCGCGGGCGCCCCGGGGAAGGCCTGCGGCGCCCCGGCGACCTCCGGAGCGGGGGCCGGCGGCGGCGGGGCGCTGGCGGCCTCGGGTGGGGCCACCCGCGCTGCCTGGCGCGCCACCAGCGCCCGGGCGCGCGAGGCGGGGATGCCCAGGGCGATGGCCTCCTGCTCGCTCAGGGGCGTCCCCTTCTGGGCCAGTCGCCGCGACACCTTGGCCAGGTCCTTGCGGTAGGTGCCCGACTCGATCTCGCGCAGGGTGCGGTTCCAGTAGGTAGTGAAAAGGGTCCATTTCTGCGACAGCGACTGGAACCGGAAGCGCAGCGCAGCATTGCGGATCTGCTGCTGCTGCATCTCCAGCATCAGCCGGTTGAGCTCGCGCCGGGGGGCGTTGGGTGCCTGGCGTTCGACGCCGGAGAAGAAGGTCTCGTACATGGCGCGCAGGCGCTCCACCTTGCGCTCCAGTTCTTCCAGCCGCGCGCCGATCGCCTCCGGGCTGTTCTGGGGCAGCGAGGCGGGGTCGCGCGCCGGCTTCTTCACAGGCTGGATTTTACCGGAGTCCTGTGGCAGTTCCTAAATGGCATGAGCACGCGCGCCTGCGTCCAACCACCCGTCCCTAACCCTCTCCCCCGGGGACGGGGGAGAGGGATGCGAGACGGAGACGCGTGAGCCGGCCGCGATGAGCCTGCTGTTCTGGGGGGCGGCGGTCGTCGCCCTGCTGGGAATCTTGATCCTGGTCCACGAGCTGGGGCACTTCGTGTTCGCCAAGCTCTTCGACGTCAAGGTGATCCGCTTCTCGCTCGGCTTCGGACCGCGCCTGCTCGGCATCACCCGCGGCGAGACCGAGTACCGCCTGTCGCTGGTGCCGCTGGGCGGCTACGTGCGCCTGCTGGGCGAGGATCCCGCCGAGGCCATCCCGCTCATCGATCGCCAGCGGCGGCGCGCGCTGTCCGACAAGCCGCTGTGGCAGCGCTACGCGATCGTCATCGCCGGTCCGGCGTTCAACCTGCTGCTGCCGCTGCTGATCTACTTCGTGCACTACGCCGGCCAGCGCACTCTGCTGCCG
>Ga0207701_10007810_pt1 | contig 10610 bp, 11 predicted proteins | sample KBSSwiSSwithPhiX_FD_184294 | JGI IMG/M metagenome (GOLD analysis project Ga0207701, IMG submission 184294) | Switchgrass rhizosphere bulk soil microbial communities from Kellogg Biological Station, Michigan, USA, with PhiX - S5 (SPAdes) (version 2) | ecosystem: Environmental > Terrestrial >...
CCTTCCTGGATCAGGTCGTGCTTGACCTTGATGCCGGTGATCTCCTCGAAGGCCTTGGCGAGCGTCTTCGACTCGTACTCGTGCGTGGTGATCGTCTCCGACACCACCGAGATCTCCTTCACGCCTTTGGCCTGCAGCTTCTTCGCCGCCTCGATGAACCACTTCATCTCGGCGGTCTGCTGCTCCTTCGACAGCGTCGACGGCTGGAATTCGCTGTCGATCCACTTCTTCGCCTCGGCCTCGCCGGCCCAGGCGGCCTGGCCGAGGGCCAGGGCCGCAGCGGCGAAGGCCACTGCATTCAAGCGCAATTTCATGTAGGTCTCCTGAAGTGCTTCCCCGTATTCGTTCGACACGCCGGCTGGGAAGATTTGGCCGCGTGCCCCTCTCCCCGAAAGTCAACCTTTTCGCATCACCAGCGCCAGCCACGCCATCGACAGCACGAAGCTGGTCCAGACCGAGGGCTCCTGCTCGAGCCCGAACCACGTGATCATCCGCTCGCTGGTCGCGACGAACGCGAGATTGATGAACGCTGCCGTCAGCAGGCCGATGAAGAGGCGGTCGCCGCGCGTCGTCGCGATCGGCAGAAAGCCCTTGCGCAGCACGGTCGGCGAGCGCAGCTCCCAGACCGTCATGCCGACCAGCATCAGCACAATGCAGGCGAAGAACACCATCACCGGCAAGGTCCAGGCCATCCACTCGAACATCAGATGCTCCTCAGACGCGGCCCATCGCGAACCCCTTCGCGATGTAGTGGCGGACGAACCAAATCACGACCGCGCCCGGCACGATGGTCAGCACCCCGGCCGCGGCGAGGACGCCCCAGTCCATGCCCGACGCCGAGACCGTGCGCGTCATCACCGCGACGATCGGCTTCGCATTGACGCTGGTCAAGGTGCGCGCCATCAGCAACTCGACCCAGCTGAACATGAAGCAGAAGAACGCGGCGACGCCGACGCCAGCCTTGATCAGCGGGATGAAGATCGTCAGGAAGAAGCGCGGGAACGAATAGCCGTCGATGTACGCGGTCTCGTCGATCTCGCGCGGCACGCCGCTCATGAAGCCCTCGAGGATCCAGACAGCGAGCGGCACGTTGAACAGCAGGTGGGCGAGCGCGACCGCAATGTGCGTGTCCATCAGGCCCAGCGTCGTGTAGAGCTGGAAGAACGGCAGCAGAAACACCGCCGGCGGCGTCATCCGGTTCGTCAGCAGCCAGAAGAACACGTGCTTGTCGCCGAGAAAGCTGTAGCGCGAGAACGCGTAGGCGGCCGGCAGCGCGACCAGCAGCGAGATCACGGTGTTGATCGCGACGTAGATCATCGAGTTGACGTAGCCGGAGTACCACGACACGTCGGTGAAGATGGTCCGGTAGTGGTCGGTCGTGAAGTGCTGCGGCCACAGGCTGAAGGTCGACAGGATCTCCTCGTTCGTCTTGAACGACATGTTGACCATCCAGTACACCGGCAAGATCGCGAACACCAGGTACACGGTCAGGAAGACGATGCGCTTGATCGACCGCCGGTCATCCATGGCCGCTCTCCTTGTCCTGCGTGCCGACCCGCTGCATCCAGTTGTAGAGGATGAAACAGAGCAGCAGGATGATCAGGAAGTAGATCAGCGAGAACGCGGCCGCCGGCCCGAGGTCGAACTGGCCGACCGCCTTCTGCGTCAGGTACTGGCTCAGGAAGGTCGTCGCGTTGCCAGGGCCTCCTCCGGTCAACACGAACGGCTCGGTGTAGATCATGAAGCTGTCCATGAAGCGCAGCAGCACCGCGATCATCAGCACGCCACGCAGCTTCGGCAGCTGGATGTAGCGGAACACCGCGAGCTTGGACGCGCCGTCGATGCTGGCGGCCTGGTAGTACGCGTCGGGGATTGCGCGCAGGCCGGCGTAGCAGAGCAGCGCGACGAGAGGCGTCCAGTGCCAGACGTCCATCACGAGCACGGTCAGCCATGCATGCGTCGCGTTGCCGGTGTAGCTGTAGTCGAAGCCGAGCTTCGCGAGCGCGGCGCCGAGCAGGCCGATGTCGGTGCGGCCGTAGATCTGCCAGATCGTGCCGACCACGTTCCATGGGATCAGCAGCGAGATCGCGACCAGCACCAGCACTGCCGAAGCCTGCCAGCCCTTCGCCGGCATCGACAGCGCGAGCGCGATGCCGAGCGGGATCTCGACCGCCAGCACCGCGAGCGAGAAGCTGATCTGGCGCAGCAGCGCGCCCTGCAGGTCGTCGTCGCGCATCACCGCCTTGAACCACTCGGTGCCGACGAAGACGCGCCGCTCCGGCGAGATGATGTCCTGCACCGAGTAGTTGACGACCGTCATCAGCGGCAGGATCGCCGAGAACGCGACGCACAGGACGACCGGCAGCACGAGCAGCCACGCCTTCTGGTTGACCGGCTTCATGCGACCGCTCCTTCGATGCGCTGCTCGTCGCGGTAGTAGCAGGTGTGCGGTCCGACGATGCCGAACCAGACCGCGTCGCCCGCCTTCGGAATCGCCTGGTTCGGTGCCAGGCGGGCGCGGACCAGCGCACCGTCGTCGCCGTTGACCGCGCCGACGCGTCCGGTCACGAGCCAGTAGGTGCCGATGTCCTGCGCCTGCGTGACAACCGCGGGCACCGCGCCCGCGGCGCCAACGTCGGCCAGCGTCACGTATTCGGGCCGCACGCCGAGCGTGCAAGCATCGACCGCGAACAGCGCGGCACCGGCCGCAGCGACGCGTCGGCCGGCGACCTCGATCTCGCGGTCGACGACGGTCGCGCGCAGGAAGTTCATCCCGGGTGAGCCGATGAAGTGGCCGACGAACGTGTGTTGCGGGCGCTCGAACAGGTCGGAGGCGCTGCCGATTTGCACCGCGCGGCCGCGTGTCATCACGACGACCTGCTCGGCGAAGGTCAGCGCCTCGACCTGGTCGTGGGTCACGTAGATCAGGGTCAGCTTCAGCTCGTGGTGGATCTGCTTGAGCTTGCGGCGCAGCTGCCACTTGAGGTGCGGGTCGATCACCGTCAGCGGCTCGTCGAAGAGCACCGCCGAGACGTCTTCGCGCACCAGGCCGCGGCCGAGCGAGATCTTCTGCTTCGCATCGGCGGCGAGGCCGGCGGCGCGTCGGTCGAGCTGGCCGCTCAGCTCGAGCATCTCGGCGACGCGGCCGACCCGGCTGGCGATGCGATCGGCCGGCACGCCGCGGTTGCGCAGCGGAAACGCGAGGTTCTCGGCCACCGTCATCGTGTCGTAGATCACCGGGAACTGGAACACCTGCGCGATGTTGCGCTGCTGCGGTGTCCGCGCGGTGACATCGACGCCGTCGAACAGCACCTTGCCCTGCGACGGCCGCACCAGGCCCGAGACGATGTTCAGCAAGGTCGTCTTGCCGCAGCCCGATGGGCCGAGCAGCGCATAGGCGCCGCCGTTCTCGAATGTCATCTTCAGCGGCAGCAACGCGTAGTCCTCGTCGCGCCGCGGATTCGGCTTGTAGGCGTGCGCCAGATCGAGCTCGATGCGGGCCATGTCAGTGCGGCGCGACGGCCCGAAGGCACGCCGAATTCAAAGAGAGAACGGACGTCATCTCAGTGTGGCGCCAGCAGCAGCGCGCCGGTCTGGTCGAAGACATAGGCGTGCTGCGGATCGAGGTGCAGCGTGACCGGCTCGCCCAGGTTGAAGGTGTGCACGCCGGTCAGCTGAGCGACCAGCGGACCGATGCGGCTGTCGACGTGCACGAAGGTATCGGAGCCCGAGATCTCGGCCAGCTCGACCCGGCCGGCGAGCGCCACATCGCCGTCGCGCGGCCGCACTCGCAATGCGCCGGCGCGGATGCCGACGGTCAGCGCCGACGAGGCGCCTGCGAGCAGCGCGCGACGCAATGTCAGCCCGTCGCCGAGCGCCACGCCATCCGCCGCCGCCGTGCCGGCGACGAGATTCATCGGCGGGTCGCTGAACGCACGTGCGACGCGGATCGATTGCGGCCGGTGAAAGACCTCGGCAGTCGGCCCATATTGCAGCAATTGACCAGCGTCGAGCACAGCCGTGTGGCCGCCGAGCAGCAGCGCCTCGGTCGGCTCGGTGGTCGCGTAGACGACGGTCGAGCGGCCCGCCGCGAACAGCTGCGCCAGCTCGTCGCGCAACTCCTCGCGCAGCTTGTAGTCGAGGTTCACCAGCGGCTCGTCGAGCAGCATCAGCGGCGCGTCCTTGGCGAGCGCGCGGGCGAGGGCGACGCGCTGCTGCTGGCCGCCCGAGAGCTCGGCCGGCAGGCGATCGAGGAACGGCTCGATGTGCAGCTTCGCGGCGAGCGCGCGCACTCGTTCGTCGATGCCCTTCTCGCCGCGCAGCCGCAGCGGCGAGGCGATGTTCGCGGCAACCGTCATCGACGGGTAGTTGATGAACTGCTGGTAGACCATCGCGACATTGCGTTCTCGCACCGGCATGCCGGTCACGTCGGCGCCGTCGGCCAGGATGCGTCCCTGGAACGGCTTGTCGAGCCCGGCCATCACGCGCATCAGCGAGGTCTTACCGGCCTGCGTCGCACCGAGCAGCACGGTCACCGCGAGCGGGACGAGCGCGATGTCGAGCGGGTACAGATGCACCTCGGCGCCGACCCGCTGCTCGACCCGTTCGAGCGTCAGTTCCACAAGCGCTCCGACGGCGCGACCGCATCGGCCGTCGACCAGTGCTGCGTGCACCAGGCCTCGACCCGCGCGCGCTCGGCCGCGCTCAGGTGCAGGCCGAGCTTGCTGCGCCGCCACAGCACGTCGTCGGCGCTGCGCGCCCACTCGTGGCGATGCAGGTAGTTCAGCTCGGCCTCGTGCAGCCCGCGCACGATCTCGGGCCCGAGCCCGCCGCCTTCGAGCAGCCGGTCGATGCGCGCACCGTAGGCACGGGCGAGCCGCTTCGTCAGCGCCGCCGGCCACTCCGGATGGCGCAGCGCGAGCGCCTGCACGAAGCGCGCGAAGTCGGTGTCGGGCCGGCGCGCATCGCCGATCCACGGGCTCAAGTCGCCGCCGGGCAACGGTGCGTCGCGGGTCCACGGGCCGTTGCTCAATTTCAGCGAATCGGCCAGGAGGTCGGCGGCTTCCTCGGCGAGCTTGCGGAACGTCGTGATCTTGCCGCCCCAGACGGTCAGCAGCGGAGCCTGCCCGCTGTCGAGATCGAGCAGGTAGTCGCGCGTCACCGCCGACGGATCGCCGGCGGCGTCGTCGAGCAGCGGACGCACGCCCGAGTAGCTCCACACCACCTGCTCCGGCGTCACGGGCCGCTCGAAGTAGCGGCTCGCCTGCTCGCACAGGTACGCGGTCTCGGCCGCATCGATGCGGGCCGCGCCGATCGCGCCGTGGTGCTCGACGTCGGTCGTGCCGATCAGCGTGAACTGCCCCTCGTACGGGATCGCGAAGATGATCCGCTTGTCGGTGTTCTGGAAGATGTACGCGTGGTCGTGCTCGAACAGGCGCGGCACGACGATGTGGCTGCCCTTGACGAGGCGCAGCGATTTCGCGCGCGGCAGGTGCGCCTGTTCGCCGAGGAACTGCGCGGCCCACGGCCCGGCCGCATTGACGAGGACGCGCGCGGCGACCTCGCGCTGTTCGCCGGTCGCGCTCTCGAGGCGCAGCCGCCAGCGGTCCGCACTGCGCTGCGCATCGATGCAGCGCCAGCGCGTCAGCACCGTCGCGCCGTGCTCGGCCGCGTCGATCGCGTTCAGCACGACGAGGCGGGCATCGTCGACCCAGCCGTCCGAGTAGACAAACCCCTTCGTGAAATTGCGCTTGAGCGGCTTGCCGGCCGGATGGTGGCGCAGGTCGACGGTCTCCGAGCCCGGCAGCACCTCACGTCGCGCCAGGTGGTCGTAGAGGAAGAGGCCGATGCGGATCATCCAGACCGGGCGCATCGACGGGTCATGCGGCATCACGAAGCGCAGCGGCCACATCACGTGCGGGGCGCTCTTCAGCAGCACCTCGCGCTCGGCCAGCGCCTTCTTCACCAGCGAGAACTCGTAGTACTCGAGGTAGCGCAGGCCACCGTGGATCAGCTTGGTCGACGACGACGACGTGTGCTGCGCCAGATCGTCCTTCTCGCACAGCAGGACCTTGGCTCCGCGGCCGGCGAGGTCGCGGGCGATCCCGACGCCGTTGATTCCGCCGCCGACGACGACGGCGTCGAGCAGCGGCACGTCGGCCGAAGGATGAGTCGACATCGCGCCGGACGACAACGGGGTCGACGACGGCGCATGCGGAACGGCGCCGTGTGGACCGGGCGCCGGATCAGACCTGCTCAATGCGTTTCCTCGTGAAGGGGTGAACCGGACGCGGTCGGGCGACGTCTTCGATTCGTTTTCGTTCGTTCTCGTTTTTCTCTTTTCGTTTTTAGTCGACTCGGCGCAGAAACGCAAGCTGGACTTCCATCAGGGCAAACTGCCGCGATCCCGCTAGGCTTGTCGGTACCCCGTGGCCGCGCGCACGCTCCGATGACCCCGAATCCCCGTCAGGCCCTGTTGCTCGAAGAGGTCGGCGCGCGCGGCTCGGTCTCGGTCGAGGCGCTCGCCGAGCGCTTCGCGGTGACCCTTCAGACCGTGCGCCGCGACGTCAAGCTGCTGTCGGCGGCCGGCCTGCTGGCGCGCTTCCACGGCGGCGTGCGGGTGCCGAGTTCCACCACCGAGAACATCGCGTACCGGCAGCGCCAGCTGCTGAACGAGACCGCGAAGGCGTGCATCGCGCGCGCCGTCGCGGCCGCGGTGCCGTCCGGCTGCTCGCTGATCTTGAACATCGGCACCACCACCGAGGCGATCGCGCGCGAGCTGCTGCGCCACAAGGGGCTGCGCGTGATCACGAACAATCTGAATGTCGCCGCCATCCTGTCCGACAACCCCGACTGCGAGGTCATCGTCGCCGGCGGCATCGTGCGCTCGCGCGACCGCGGCATCGTCGGCGAGGTCACGGTCGACTTCATCGCGCAGTTCAAGGTCGACATCGGGCTGATCGGCATCTCCGGGATCGAGGAAGACGGCAGCCTGCGCGACTTCGACTACCGCGAGGTCAAGGTCGCGCGCGCGATCATCGAGCACTCGCGTGAGGTCTGGCTGGCCGCCGATCACAGCAAGTTCAACCGCCCGGCGATGGTCGAGCTGGCCCGCGTCGACCACCTCGACCGGCTGTTCACCGATCGGCCGCCGCCGGCGCCGTTTCCGGCGCTGCTCGCGGCGGCCGGCGTCGACTGCGTGACCTGTGGAGACAACGGATGACGAACGACAAGCGGTACCTCCTCGCGCTCGACCAGGGCACCTCGAGTTCACGCAGCATCGTGTTCGATGCGCACGGCCGCATCGCGGCAATGGCGCAGCGCGAGTTCAAACAGATCTACCCGCAGCCCGGTTGGGTCGAGCACGACCCGCGCGAAATCTGGGCCTCGCAGCTGGCGACCACGCGCGAAGCGCTCGTGCAGGCCGGCATCGGCGCCGACCAGGTCGCCTCGCTCGGCATCACGAACCAGCGCGAGACGACCCTGGTCTGGAACCGGCGCACCGGTGAGCCGATCTGCAACGCGATCGTCTGGCAGGACCGGCGCGGCGCGCCGCTCTGCGACGAGCTGCGCAACCGCGGACTCGAGCCGACATTCCGTGAAAAGACGGGCCTCGTGCTCGATGCGTATTTCTCCGGCACCAAGCTCAAGTGGATCCTCGACTCGATCCCCGGCGCGCGAGCCAGTGCGGCGCGCGGCGAGCTCGCGTTCGGCACCGTCGACACCTGGCTGATGTGGCAGCTGACCGGCGGGTTCGATTCGAGCCGGCGCGCCGCCTCGATTCATGCGACCGACGTCAGCAACGCGTCGCGCACGCTGCTCTACAACGTGACGCAAGAGGCCTGGGACGACGAGCTGCTCGCGCTGCTCGAGGTGCCGCGCGAGCTGCTGCCGACGGTACACCCGTCGAGCCACGTCTACGGCACGGTTGATGCCGACCTGCTCGGCGCGCCGATCGAGATCGGCGGCGTCGCCGGCGACCAGCAGAGCGCGCTGTTCGGTCAGGCCTGCTTCAAGGCCGGCCAGGTCAAGAACACCTACGGCACCGGCTGCTTCATGCTGATGCACACCGGCACGACCTTCGAGACCTCAGCGAACGGCTTGATCAGCACGCGCGCGGCGCAGCTCGCCGGCACGCCGCAGTTCGCCCGCGAGGGCAGCGTCTTCATCGGCGGCGCGGTGGTGCAGTGGCTGCGCGACGGGCTGCAGGCGATCAAGGCAAGTGGCGAGATCGAGGCGCTCGCCGAAAGCGTGCCCGACAGCGGCGGCGTGATGTTCGTGCCGGCGTTCACCGGCCTCGGCGCGCCGTACTGGAAGGCGGATGCGCGTGGCACGATCACCGGCCTGTCGCGCGGCTCGAGCGTCGCCCATGTCGCGCGCGCCGCGCTCGAGAGCATCGCGTTCCAGAGCGCAGCGCTGCTGCAGGCGATGAGCCGCGATGCGGTGGCCGGCGGCGGCGCGCCGGTTGCCGAGCTGCGGGTTGACGGCGGCGCCTGCGTCAACAACCTGCTGATGCAGTTCCAGGCCGACTTGCTCGGCATTCCGGTGGTGCGTCCGAAGGTCATCGAGACGACGGCCCTGGGTGCGGCCTATCTGGCCGGCCTCTCGTGTGGCCTCTACGGCGGCCTCGACGAGCTCGCCGCGCAATGGCAAGTCGAGCGCACATTCCTGCCGACGATGCCGCGCGAGCAGGCGCAGGCCTTGATGCAGCGGTGGGAGCACGCCGTCGCGCAGGCAACTCTTTGAGGCGGCGGCGCCGGTGCTATCGGTTCCAGGCGGCGTCCCCTCGGCTGCCGCCTTGTACAGCACGCAGTCCGCTGACAGCTTCCGGCGACAGCCGTCTGCATTCGGCGCATCGCCGAGCGGTGAAGCCGTCGGCGCCCCCGATTCGGCTATCGGCAAGGCTGACAGAATGCCCGTCCCGCCACACCTGCCACGCACTTCCCATGCTCGAGCTGCACCACTATCCCGGCAACGCCAGCATGACGCCGCACATGCTGCTCGAGGAGCTCGGCGTTCCCTACACGCTGAAACTGGTCGACCGCACGCACCAGGCCCACAAGAGCGCCGATTACCTCGACCTCAATCCGAACGGCCTGATCCCGGTGCTGATCGACGGCGACCTCGTGCTGTACGAGACCGCGGCGATCTGCCTGCATCTCGCCGACACCCATCCGCAGGCCGGCCTAGCGCCGCCCTTGGGCAGCGCGGACCGCGCGCACTTTTACAAGTGGCTGGCCTGGCTGACCAACACGATGCAGGCGGCGCTGATCATCTATTTCTATCCCGAGCGATGGGCCGATGACGCGCCAGCGATCGCGCAGGTGAAGGCGCATGCCGAGGCATCGATCGGTCGCATGCTCGATCAGCTCGAGGCTCAGCTCGCGCGCCACGGTGGGCCGTTTCTGCTCGGAACGACCTTCAGCGCCGTCGACCCGTATGCGCTGATGGTGTGCCGCTGGACGCGCGGCTTCGCGCGGCCAGCCCGCTCGCTGCCGCATCTCGGCGCGTACCTCGCGCGCATGCTCGAACGTCCGGCGGTGCAGCGCGTGTTCGCGCAGGAAGGGCTGGTCGCGCCGCTCGTCTGAACCGCGCGTCGGATCGTCCCTCCGAAGAGGGAATGCTGGGGGGCTGCGCTCCACGGCGCCCCGATTCGCAGCGAGAGGCTGCAAGACTTCCGTGGGCACCGGCCTGGCGCTTCGCGCCGGCTCGCGCTGTTTGCATATGAAGGAGTTGACTTGGACCGTCCTGCCTCAATCCCCTTGAAGATCGTCTATGGCTTCGCCGTGCTGGCGACGGCGTTGATGGTCGGCCTGTCGAGCTCCGGCTGGGTGCAGATGGGCATGCGCGCCAGTCCGGCCACGCTGCTGCTGGCCCTCCCGCCGCTGCTCCTGATGGTGTTCGCGTTCCATCGCGTCTACCAGGTCGTGCGCTGGCCGCGCACCTCGACTCGGCGCCGGTTTCCGGCATCCGGGCGCTCGCCCGCACGGTCGGTGTCGGTCTGGTCTACCTAGGTGGGATCGCCAGGCTGTTGTCCCTGTTCTCGAAGCCGCTCCTGGGGATGCTGACGCGCACGCCGGGCGACACCGGCGCGCTCATGCTGCTGAGCATCTGGCTGCCGCTGGCCGCCGGCCTGGCGGTGTTCGGCGTCATGGTGTTCGAGTACAGCCGGCTGCTCGCATTCGAGGCCGCGCGACGCGGCGCAGGGACCGGGGAGCACCCGGCGATCCCGAAGGCGATGCTGGTGCCGTCGCGGCGGCGATAGCGGGAGCGCTGCAGTCGCCCGGTTCAGCTCGCCAACGGCGGCTGACCCGGATTCGTTCGGAGATCAGGCCGGCGGTTCCGGCCATGGCCGCTGCGCCGGCCGCATCTGCTCCCACGCGCGGGCCACCTGGAGTACGGTCAGATCGTCGTGCCGATGGCCGACGATCTGCAGGCCGATCGGCAACCCGTCGGCGGTGTAACCGCAGTTGATGCTCGCGGCCGGCTGCTCACTCATGTTGTACGGGACCGTGAACGCGATGTGCTCGAACGGCCGCGTCGGATCGTTGGTGGGGCACGGCAACTCGGCGGCGAAGGCCGGCATCGGCGCGGTCGGCGTCAGCACGACG
>Ga0207701_10007811_pt1 | contig 10610 bp, 8 predicted proteins | sample KBSSwiSSwithPhiX_FD_184294 | JGI IMG/M metagenome (GOLD analysis project Ga0207701, IMG submission 184294) | Switchgrass rhizosphere bulk soil microbial communities from Kellogg Biological Station, Michigan, USA, with PhiX - S5 (SPAdes) (version 2) | ecosystem: Environmental > Terrestrial > Soil...
ATGTAGTCGCGCGAGTTGCGGAAGCGGGCCTTGTCCTGTTCGCTTGCGCCTTTAGGAGGTTGAGGTTTGCGCGTACGCTTCATCCAGCGAACATCGTAATCCGCCCGCTCACGACAGTTCGGACAACTGTAGTTGGCCTTTTTCGTTTCTTCTCTCTCGTTGAAGATGTCGCGTTCGTTCATAATTGTGTGTGTAGTTGTGGAAGCTCAACTTAGTGGAGAACAGTCGGTACCGACCCGCGGTAGCGTCGGGTCCTCCTTACGATTAAGGTCAACTCATTGTAGCCAAGACCCGACGCTACCGCGTGTCGATACTGACTGTTCTCCACTGAATTGAATCTATCTAATCGGTGGATCTGCTTCGCACAAGTCTCGCAAATATCTGAAACTGTAAATCCCGGTTTCGTGTCCATCGCTCCAGCGGAAGTTTAAAGCATATCGCCCGACAATGCTCAGATCTGAAATCTGTAACTCCTCATCAACGTTTTCTGGCTTCAAGACGCGCTCGCCCGTCCATTCATTGACGCATTGCGCACAGGGACATGCGCGCCGAAGCTCGGAGGCACGATACAGACACTGGCGACCGTCAGCCCAGGTGATCCGCAAGGTGAAGTCGTCTTCGTGTTTGATCTCGCGCGGTTCAACAGCGGATCTAAAACTCTCTGCCATCATTCGTTCGCTTCCAGCGCTTTTGTCACCGCATGCGCTTTGACGTCGTAGTGCGAAGCGTTCCAAACCGCTTTGCCGTTTCGGAACACGATCACCTGCGGCGACTCATGTCTGATACCTGTGCGGTCAGCAAGTTCGCGAGACACCTGGCGAGCGTTCTGAACTTCAACAAGTACAACTTCGCTATCCAGCTTTTGCATCTCTCGGTAGGCCGCTGCGCTTATCGGACATGCGAGACTATGTTTGAAAACAACTACCGGTCCCTGCCTGGAGTTATCAAGCAAGCTGTCGAGCGAACCGGTATCGACGATCGTCTGAAATGCCATTTTCACCTTCCCGGGTTCGATATTAACATTGAAGATTGACGATTGTAGATTGTAGATTGTGTCCAAAATTCAACGGTCCAATGTCTTTCGTCCAAACTCAGACACGTCGGTCTTTGGACTTTGTGCTTTGTGTTGGTCGCTAGCTGTGATATGAGCAAAGACCAAAGACCAAAATTCCTATTGACGAATCTCTTCGATCGGCATATTCTGCCGCGACCTGAGAAAGCTTTGGCTGTCCTCTGAGCCGGGCGACTTGCTGAATAGCCTCACGAATCTCTTACACAGATTCTTACTTTCTCAATCGTAGCTACAACTACGCATATAAACCTCATAAGGAGAAAGTCTATGTTTCCTCAACCAAACAACCGTCTGCGTAGACGGATGCTCCTCGACGGCAGCATCATTCTATGGTTGCTGCTTATTGGGGCTAACTCCACTCGCGCAACCGAAATCACAATCTGGAATTTCAACGATTCCGACTTGCTTGCGGATTTCGGCGCCGGAACACTTACGAGCGATTTCAACGTCGCCAACATCCTGTTCGCAGCCGGAACTACTAACAATGTGCGGCAAGGTGCGCCCGCGGGACAAGCGCTGTCGCTGCAAGGCGGCACAGGAACCGCAAACAACGGTCGGAACATTACCTTCGCTGTCAGTACATTGGGTTTTGCGAACATCATCATCAGCTTCGCAACGCAGGGTACAAGCACAGGCTTCAACAGTAACCAGTTTCAATACAGCCTGGATGGACTGAGTTGGATCAACTTCGGCAGTCTCTTTACACCTCCAACGGCGTTCGGTTCGACTCCGGTGGTATTTAACTTGTCGGCCATCCCTGGTTTGAACGACAACCCGAATGCAGCTTTTCGAATCATCTTCAACGGCAGCACTACGTCGACGGGTACTAACCGGATCGACAACTTAGTGGTGGACGGAACAAGCACGACGATTCCTGAACCTACCACGGCATTACTGCTGCTAACTGGATTGACGGGCGTTCTAGGCTTGAAGCGGAAACGCCAGGTGGCCGCGCAACGAGCGCGACCACCTGGCGTAAAGCGAAACTAAAACGGCCGGCTATTTCCAATCGCCGACGAGAACGAATGGTGCCCAGTAGAAAGGTGCGCTGTATTTCTTTCCTGAAATCATGGAAAGCTGTGCTTCTCGCAAAGCACCGGACGCCGTCACATCGCCGCTGGCCAGCAAGCGACGATAGAAGTCGGTCATCAAATCGGCGGTTGATTTATCAGCAACGGACCAAAGGCTCACGCCGACTGTGGGCGCGCCGGCGTACATGAATGCGCGCGTTAGTCCCATTACGCCTTCGCCGCGTTTCTCTTTGCCGAGCCCTGTCTCGCAGGCTGAAAGGACGACGAGGGGTGATCCGAGTCGGAGGTTGAACACTTCGTCAGTGCGGAGAAAGCCATCTTGACTCTTGTTACCGACTAACGATAGGACCACGCCTGTGAACTGCGGACGTTCGGCATTCAATAGGCCGTGCGTAGCGACGTGAATGATTCGGTACTTACTGATGTCGCGAGCCGTCAGATTGTCTTCATTGGCATCGAGGTCGAGCCACACATCGGCCTGACCACCTGATGTCTTCGCCAGGCGAGAGATCTGTTCGGCTTCAGTTCGAGTACCGGTTAACCGCGCCAAAGGCAAACCCTGCATCTGTCCTGATGCGGCAGTCGGCGTTTGGCCGGCGACGTCGGTGAGTGCACTTTGAATTCCAAGACCGCGCACTTCAGCGGACGCCGTTGCTGCCGGCGCCTTCTGTGCCCGTGTGTCGTTTGAATTGAAAACCGGATCGGCAATGATCAGCATCGATTTGCCAGTTGCTGTTGTTCGCTGCTGTTTAATGAAACCAACCACGGATGCCGATGGCGCATAGACGACTTCGTTTGTTTTGACCAGGTAACCAAGCGAAGCAAAGTCGCCTGCGTCGGCCGAACGGAGTAACACTTCAAACGGGATGTAGTTGAGAGCTCCGTCCGCGACGATTAGCAGTCGCTTGTCGGTTGTCATCGCGGCGGCTGGTTCAACGACTGCTTTATAGACGCCATTAGCAGCCGTTACAAAACCAGTGGTATCTGTCGGCGCGGCCGCAGCAACGCCGAGACCACGATTCGCTTCGGCGACGTCGATACCAACAATTCGCCTTTGGAGTTGCGAAGGTATCAACTGCGCGCGAAGAGCTGTGGCTAACTGATCAACTGTCTCGCGCGGCGGTAGCTTGTGCAGCGTTACAGAAGTCTTGCTGACTGCCCACAGATATGAAGCGTCTGATCGCAGCGCATACTCGAGCAGCACCGTTTGATCATCCAGCACTTTCTGCTGCACATCAGCGAGACTGAGCGGTTGATTCGACGTCAGTGACGCGTAACGCGGGCTGGCGGTGCGAATCTCATTCTCAATTGCTTCATACTCGGTCTGTAACGACTCGAGCTCTTTGTCGAGATCGGCCGGCTTCTTCTTGAGATCTTCGCTCGAGATCGTCACCCCAGTCAGAATCTCGGCAATCTCCTGCTGACGGTCGAGATTATCTTGCTTGCGTTTCAGTAATTCAGCGGGAACACCTTCGGAAATAGCAGAGTCCATTTCGACCAAAAGATCCAACAGCGAACGTGCACGCGATTGCTCATTGATCTTGAACCCTTCTGCAGCATAGTCCAACGACTTCGCACTCAACGGAGCACCAGCAGTAGCTCCCGACAGTGCGAGTTCTGCATACGACGAACCCGCTTCATCAAAAACATCCTTGATGGTGGCGAGAAACGTCGTGCGCGCTTCGTCGGCCCGCAAACTTCCCTGTCGCAGAGTTTCAATCGTCGCTAACGACTCGCGGTAATTCGTCACTGCCGACTCTCTCAACGATGTCGCCTTCTTGGGATCCTTTTCCTGCGCTGCCTGCAACCAAAGGCTTCGACCGATACCGCGTTGCGCAGGCCACATCAGATCAAGCCGCTTATCATCCTGAGCGCCCTTCTTCGCGTCGTTATAAAACTTCGTCGCATCTTTGAACTTTCCTTGACGCAAGAGCACGTCCGCGAGACTCGTGCGGGCAGCGGCGCGAAAGCGTCTGGTCTGTCCGAGGCTCGCGATGCCGGCAATACTGCTTCCTGACGCGTCGAGCGCATTCTGAAAATGCTTTTGTGCTGTCAGAAGATCATTTCCGGCAAAAGCGATACGTCCTAAACCTATTTCATAACTCGAATACACGATGGCGACGCGATACTCGTCCAGCTCTTTCTTGGCTTCGAGCGCGACGGTTAAAGCGCTCGTCGGTGCGGCAACTGCAACGTCGCCTGTAGAAATACCGCCGACGATTGCGCCAAACCCACCAAAACGTCGACCGACTTTTTTGGCGGCGCTCTCAGGTTTCTTCACCACCATGCGACTGTAGGCTGCCATCGCTTCGGAGTTACGACCCAGGCGGAAATTCACGTCTCCGATCTTTGCTAGCATCAAGTTGGAATTGAAACCATCGTCGGCAATTCCAGCCGCTGCTTTCACCAGGTCGGGCTTCGCGGCCACCCCCATGAATCCCTCGAGCGCTTTCTGATAGTAATCGAGCGCAACGGAATACTGTCCCTGTCGCAGGTAAAGATCGCCGAGCTCGTTCTGCGTTTTCGCCATTCCTCGAGGATTGTTGGCACTGGTGTAAAGCTTCAACGCGTTCTGCAAACGAATCAGAGCCTGGTCGGCACGCCCACGCTTCAACAGACGACGACCTTCTTTAAGTTCCGTGCCCGCTTGATCTGTTTGCTGTAAAGGGGTCTCGACTACTCGATTGTTCGCTTGTGCCGGCAGAAATGTTGAGCCAGTCAAACACGCCATACAAACCACACTGAGCCATCTCGTCACCATCAATTTCATTGTATTTCCTTCTGAATCGTGAATCGTGAATCGAGTAATAGTGATGAGTGATAAGGGAGAGTGATAAGTGACCAATCGATTCACTATTCACTATTCACTATTCACTGTTTTTTCACTTGTGAATCAAATCGAGTGTTGTTACCAAAGTAGAAGTGTCAGAAGAAGCCATCATGATCAACGACGGCGGTGGATCATCCTTCGCCAATCCTAAACCTCTCGTGGAGGCCTGCTGCTCACGCGGCGTTTGCGGCGCTCCATACTGCTTGGCTTTAGCAGTTTGTAGCGGCTGGCTCGCCTCGTTTTGAATCAGAGTCCACACTGCTTCGGTAGGTTTCCACGAACACCCCTTGTTACCCGAACAATAATTAACCAGTTCGTCGTCAATTGGCACGCCAGTAAGTGGCTCTCGCGTGAAGACAAAGAACAGGCGCTCGTCACCGGCGTTCTCATCAAACACTAGCCAGCGCAATCTCTCTTCAGTCCCGACGCTTGAAGGAATCTCGAAAGGCACGTGTGCCTGGAGAAAATTGCCGGCCTCATCCAGTTCGGCGTTTGGGTAGATCATCACCGGCGACCCGTTGTTCGTCGTATTGAAGATGTAGATGTAACCATCGGTGTTTGTTTCGACAAGAACACGTACGCCATCGCCCTTCTGAAAAACCTTGCCTGGGTCAGTACGAACTGCGCTACCGTTTGAGTCGCGGCTAAACAGAGTCAGGCCAAGCCCGATCCGCTGTTTGTTTACCGGCGTCGGGTTCTTCGGAGTGGTCCCGGACGTTGCTTGAGGCTTCGATACCGTTCCCGTTGATGAGGTGGAACCACTCGAAGACTTTGGATCTTTCGCGGTAGTGGGGTTTGCTTTTGGTCTCCGCCTGCTGGTCCTGGGTGGCGTACTTGTGTTTGTCGCCGGTTTCTCTTTGGGACGAGATACGAGAAACGCACCACGTACGTCATCCTGGCTCAGCACCGCGATTGGCATCGCTGCCAGCACAAGAGTGGCACAGGTGAAAAGGGCTAGTTTCAACTTCATGCAAGTCTCCTGATCGTTACTTCCCCGTCGTGGGGCTATTGTGTTGAATACGAATGTCGAAAACAATCGGATTGTTCTGCTGTTCCGGCGAAGCTTTGATGCGCATTGAGGGCGCCTGTTTGTTCGACTCATCCAGCTCAACAACCATCTTTGAATCCTTGTATTTAGCTTCGAATTGCTTCAATTCGGTTAACTGGGCCGGTGTTAACGGCTGCAATGTAACCGATTGATCAAGAAAAGCTGGGGATTTCAAGGGAGTTCTTGAGAAGATCACCTTAAAGGTATCGGTTCCTTGATTCTTATCCAAACTCAACCAGTTCGACCCGCTGGGAAAGCTAAAATCCGCATTTGCCTTTATCTGATTAGTGGTCAATCCTGAGCCTTCCGGCGGCTTTGAGGTAAGAAAAGCTGTCGGTTGGTTGGTATCACCGCCTGGTCCGATCAAATAGACATAACCATCTTCGCTAAACGAGAAGTGGAGTTTGAGCGTTTGGCCAGACGCGAGCGGAACCGGAGCTGCAATTCGGGCAGATCCCTTTTCCGGCTGCTCTAACTCCAACCAGTAACTGCCGACAGGGTGCGCGATGGCGACCGGTGGATTAGGAGTTACGCCACCAGTTACAGCGGAACTGGAAGGTTGCGATTTCCACTTGTTGTAAAGCACCAATCCACCGATTCCCGCTCCCACGACGACGAACAGGATTACGACGGCAGCAACGGCAAAAGGCGCCTTACTTCTCTTCTTTTCAACTGGCTGCGGGACTGAAACAGTTTGTGTCGGAACTTGCGGAATTGTAATGCTCGAAGGTAAGGAAGCCGGCTCGACGATGGTCGCTGCTATTTCGCTCTTGTCAGGTGCATGTTCGATGACCGTGGCATCGCTACGACCGGTTGCTGATGTTTCCCTTGCCTTCTTTTCCGCTACGTTATCCAGAGTGATTATAGTTGGCGAGTCGACCGCAGACTGCGTGTCGATGGCAGTGCCGGCCAATGTTTCAACATTGACGTCGGATCGGCTCCGCAACACAGTCCGACTTTCACTTGCTTCCAAGCCCGCGCGCAACTCTGCTTCAAGTTGCTTTGCTGTGTCCTGCCGGTCGCCGCGGTCCTTCGAGATTGCTTTTGCGATCGCGGCGCTGAAACCTGTTGGAATCCCCGGTACAACTTCATTGAGTGGAGGCGGCGGAGTCGATACGTGTTCGCGGCGCAATTCATGCAAGGTCTTTCCCGTGTAACAGCGACGTCCGGCCAGGAGTTCGTAGAAGACCAGGCCCAAGCTGTAAATATCAGCGCGTCCGTCAATCTCGATGTTTTGATCGCGAGGAATCTCGCCCCACTGTTCAGGCGACATGTAATAAGGCGTGCCCAACACCTGACCAGCCATCGTGAGCGCAGTGTTCGAGGCGTTTTCGACTCCCGCGATTTCTCTCATTTTAGCGATACCGAGATCCAGCAACTTCACCACCGGAGGACCGTTGCCTTCGGTGCTGACCATGATGTTCTCGGGTTTCAGGTCTCGATGCACCACGCCCATTGAGTGTGCTGTCTCCAAAACACTCATGATCGGACTGAGAACCTCGAATGCTTCGTACGCTGTGAATTTTCCCCGGCGCTTCAACTCGGCATCGAGCGTATGACCCTGAATGTAATCCATCACCATGTAGGTCGTACCGTCCGGTGTGGTGCGCAGGTCGTGAACTGTTACGGAGTTTGGATGGCGAAAGCGGCGAGCGGCCTGGCCTTCACGACGGAAGCGTCGCAGCCATTCCGCATTGTTTCGCACCTGCGGCGGCAGAACTTTTATGGCAACACGATCACCAAGCAGAATGTGACGCGCACGATACACCGCACCCATCCCACCTTTGCCCAACATGGCTTCAATGTGGTACTGGCCGTCGAGAACGGTATCTACCAGCGACGCCTGATCCTCTTCAAGGACCTCGCCATCAACCGTGCAGAAGGTGACTGTGTCTTCGTATTTTGCTTTGCAGACCGTGCAGTATTTCATTCGGGGCTAAAGAACATCGCGACACAAACGTCGCTACGAGTGTGAGGCTTCGAAAGCATCTAACTCCACTTCCAAGCGCCTTGGGGAAAGGTAGTCTACCATAGTAACCGCGCTGAAGGCTTTTCGCGGTCAGGTCCTGTCAGATTCTTGCTTGCTAACTTGAGTTTTCGGTTACGCAACTTAATTACTAACCCTGTTACTCCAAACATCACAGCAAGTACGAAGGAAATCAGACCGATGATCCTGTAGAGGTCCCGACGATGGAGCCACAGACTTCGGCTTTTATCACTTTCAATACCTGGGAACGCCCAGCTGTATGGATCGAAGGTATACAGATACTCATGTAAACTCACGGCGACCACAAAAACAAACATCGAGGCGCAAGCAGCTACAACTAAGAGTCGTGAAGGCTGAAAAATTCTCATGGCTCATCGACAGAACAATTGGACACTACTCACGCGAATAAATTCCGCGCGCGTATTCGTCGACCATCCGGTCGCTGTTGTAATCAGGTCCCAGCGTTTGAATCGCGCGTTTCATCATCGTAATCCACTTGTGCGGCAATCCATCGGCGTCATGCTCGTAGTAGAGTGGAACCACCTCTTCTTCAAGCACACGATACAGCGATTGGGCGTCTGCTAAGTCGACATCGACGCCATCGTCGACGTCGATATTGCTTCCGATAGCGAATCCATTCGTTCCGTCATACGCCTCCATCCACCAGCCATCGAGAATCGAAAGATTCAATCCGCCGTTCATTGCGACCTTCTCTCCACTCGTTCCAGAAGCTTCGAGCGGACGGCGAGGCACGTTGAGCCAAACATCGACTGAGTGAACTAACTGTCGCGCGATCTCCTGGTCGTAGTCCTCGAGAAACACTGCTCGGTCGCGCGCCGATTCTCCATACTGCCATTGATTGAGTTGTTGCAGGATCCGTTTCGAGCCTTCGTCTTGCGGATGAGCTTTGCCGGCAAACACAAATTGCACCGGTCGCACTTCGTTGTTCATCAGACGTGCCAGACGTGCGACATCAGTCAGCAGAAGATTCCAACGCTTGTAACCAGCAACACGCCGCGCAAATCCAATAGTGAGGGCCTTCGGATCAAATGGTTCGCTAAGGTTCTCGGAGCCCACTAACTGTTTCGCTTGCGACAAGCGATAGCTAATGAAACTCACGAGTCGTTGTTTCAACAGCAAATGCACTTTCCAAAGTTCGTCGGCAGGAATCTGGGCAACACCCCGTTCCCATAAACCGCGATCCCTCAAGTGCCTTTCCCAGTCAGGGGCCACATATCGTTCGTAGAGATCACGCAGCAACGGCGAAACCCACGTCGGCGCGTGTACTCCATTCGTAACATGAGTAATCGGAATCTCGTTCAACTGCTTACCCGGCCAAACCTTTTGCCACAACGCGCGAGATACTTCTCCGTGTTTGCGACTCACACCATTCGTTGATCGGCACATGCGGATTGCAAGCGGTGTTAAGCCAAATCTTTCATCCTTGTTCGCGGCCTCGACGCGGCCCAGTGCAAGGAACTCATCCAGCGTTAACCCAAGCTCGCGAATGTATTCCTGACCGAACGCATTGCTCACCACCGTCGCATCAAACTCATCGTTTCCCGCTGCGACCGGAGTGTGTGTAGTGAACACACATTGTTGGCGGACCAGTGCAGCAGCGTCAGAGAACTTAACCTTCTCGGATTGAATCAACTCGCGCGAGAGTTCGAGAGTTAAAAATGCGGAGTGTCCTTCGTTCAGATGAAAGACTTGCGGCGTGATACCGAGCTTACGCAGTAATCTGACACCGCCAATCCCCAGCAACATTTCCTGGACGATTCGCGTTTCGCGATCGCCGCCATAAAGATGCCCTGTGACCCACCTGTCAGTCTCAGCGTTATCAGGAATGTTTGTATCTAATAAATAGAGCGGGACACGTCCCACGTCCGCTCTCCACACCTGTGCAAAGACGCGCCGTCCGCGGATCATTACTTCGATCATTACCGGTTTGCCGTGATCGTCCTGGACTAATCTGATAGGCAATTCTGTCGGGTGAGTCTCCCCGTAATACTCTTCCTGCCAACCATCCTTCCTCAGCCGCTGACGAAAATAGCCGTATCGATAAAGCAGACCGATGGCGACGAGAGGCAAGTTAATGTCGCTGGCCGACTTCAGATGATCGCCCGCGAGAATGCCTAAACCGCCGGAGTAGAGCGGCAGCGAATTGTGTACTCCATACTCCGCGCAAAAATAGGCGACCGGCCGCTCTGTTGAGATTGGCGAGTTGCCGTCAGGAGACGACCAGAGTTGCGGACGTTCAATATACGATTCGAATTTTTCTGCGATGGCAGCGACGCGTTGCAAGTAGTGCGGGTCAGTAGCCACTTGTGCGAGACGGTACTCTGAGGTTTTCACGAACAGCTGTCGCGGGTTGTGTTCACACTCTTCCCACGTCTGTGGATCCAGATCTCGAAAGATACTCAGGCCGTCAGGCGCCCAGCTCCACCAGTAATTCCATGATAATTGTTCTAAGGGTAAAAGAGGTGAGGGCAAGTCGCTCTTGCCCTCAAGACGATTTTCAATCTCAGTAGTTTCAATCATTCGGGTTTTTATGTTCGATTAGCTTCAGCTTGTCGTCTCGTGCAGTTCAACGCAGTGGGTCGATAGTCAGTACCGTAACGCGGTAGCGTCGGGTGATTGCT
>Ga0207701_10007812_pt1 | contig 10610 bp, 11 predicted proteins | sample KBSSwiSSwithPhiX_FD_184294 | JGI IMG/M metagenome (GOLD analysis project Ga0207701, IMG submission 184294) | Switchgrass rhizosphere bulk soil microbial communities from Kellogg Biological Station, Michigan, USA, with PhiX - S5 (SPAdes) (version 2) | ecosystem: Environmental > Terrestrial >...
TCCGGCAACGAATGCGTCATCGCCGTGGCGCACACGTATGACAAGCCGACAGCGGTGGGGCGAGCGAGCGTGTAGAAATTGCGAGGGCAGTCCGGCACCCAGCCCGAATCGATTCGGGAGCAGGTCAGGGCATAAAGCCCTGACCCACGAGACTCCTGTCAACGCGAATGCCGATGGCAGCCAAAAGACCCGGTTACTTCTTCACCAGCTCGACGTCGAGAGAGATCTTGATGTCGTCGCCGACCAGGAAGCCGCCGGCCTCGAGCGCCTGGTTCCAGGTCAAGCCGTAATCGCTGCGCTTGATCTTCGTGGTTGCGCTGAAGGCCGCGCGCTCGCCGCCCCACGGATCCTTGCCGCGGCCACCCGACGTCACGTCGAGCGCGACTTCGCGGGTCACGCCGTGAATCGTCAGGTCGCCGATGAGTTTGAACGCGTCGCCCTTTATGTCGGTGACGCGCTTGCTCTTGAAGATCAGCTTCGGGTGCTCTTCGACGTGGAAGAAGTCCGCCGACTTCAGGTGCGCGTCGCGCTGGGCCTCACGCGTGTCGATGCTGGCGGCGTCGATGTCGATCTCGGCAATCCCCTTCGCCGGATCGGCGTCGTTCGTGATCACGGTGCCGCTGACGCCGGCGAAGCGTCCACGGACAGTCGAAATCATCAAGTGCTTCACCGCGAACTCGACGTGCGTGTGCGCAGGGTCGATCGCCCAGGTGGTGGTGCCGGCCGGGGTCGTTGTAGCAGTCGTGCTCATGTCGTATCCTCCTAAGAAAACTTAGCGACTATACAAAAGTAAGTAGATTGTGTCAAGTACCCACATTCTGGTAAACTTCGGGCATGGGTTTGAAGCCCCATCTGTGCGCGAAGTTCCACCGGGCCGTCGAGCTCATCGGCGGGCGCTGGACCGGCGCCGTCATCCAGCTCCTCTTTCACGGGCGGATGCGGTTCGCCGAGCTGCGCGCGGCCGTTCCCGACATCAGCGACCGCATGCTGTCCGAGCGCCTGCGCGAGCTCGAGACCGAGGGCATCGTCGCCCGCATCGTCGTGCCGGAAACGCCGGTCCGCGTCGAATACGAGCTCACCGAAAAAGGGCGCGCGCTCGAGCACGCGCTGGCGGCGGTCGGCAAATGGGCCGAGCGCTGGGTCAACGACGAAGGGTGCGCGGATCGGGCGACCACGCGAGCAGGCCGCCAATCCGCTCGATCGTCACGTCCGGCGCCGGCAGCGTCCGCACGCGCGCGTCGGTAACGTAGTGTCCCTGCTTCGGCCAGACGGTCGTCACCCGCGCCCCCCAGTAGCGCTTCATCGCGTCCAGCAGCCACAGCTTGTCGTCCACCATCACGTAGTGCTCGGCCGGATACCGCCGCTCGACGTCATCGAGCTCCTCCTCCTTGTGCACGTAGATCAGGATGTTGCTGTCGACGGCGTCGAGCAGCCCCGACCGCTCGATCTTGCGCGGCTGGAAGACGACGTCGCCGTCCGAGAGGATGACCGCCGGCCCCCACGTGCGCGCGCGCTCGACCACGTCGAGCGATTCGGGGAAGAGCCGGTTGGCGAAGGGATAGTTGACCAGGAACTGCGAGACGGTGAGGACATGGGAGTCGCGCGGATGCTTCGCCCGGTAGCGCTGCAGCGCGCCGAGGTAGTCGGCATAGCCGAGCTCCTCGCGCAGCGCTTCGAAGATCGTCCAGTAGTCCTTGCGCCGTTCGACGCCGAGCTCGCGATCCATGAAGCGCATGAGATCGGCGACGACGCGATCGTTGTCGAGGAGGGTGTTGTCGACGTCTAGCAGCGTGACCACCGGGTGCATCGGCGGATTATCCGGTATCCTGAAACGATGCGCGCCGTGATCTTCGACCTCGATGGGACGCTGGTCGACACCGTCTACGGCCACGTCCTGGCGTGGCACAAGGTGCTCGAGGAGGGCGGATTCGAGGTCGAGGGCTGGAAAGTGCACCGGCTCATCGGCATGAGCGGGGGCTTGCTGACGAAAGCGGCCGCGCACGAGATCGGACGCGAGCTGTCGGAAGGCGAAGCCGAACGGCTGCAGAAGCGTCATGGCGAGGTGTACAAGGAGTTGATGCCGCGGCGCCGGGCGCTGCCGGGCGCGATCGAGCTGCTGCGCCATCTCCATGACACGCGGGTGAAGTTCGGGATTGCGACGTCAGGCCGCCGCCAGGACGCGAAACCGTCGCTGGATGTGCTGCAGCTGCCTGCCGACGCAGTGATTGTGGACAGAAACGACGTGGAACGGGCCAAGCCCGAGCCGGATCTCTTCCTGGCCGTGCAGGAGCAGCTGAAGGTCCGGCCCGAGGAATGCTATGTGGTCGGCGACGCGGTCTGGGATCTGCTCGCCGCGCGCCGTGCCGCCATGCTCGGCATCGGCCTGTTGAGCGGGGGCTACGGGCACGAAGAGCTCGATCGCGCGGGCGCCTACCGGGTGTACAGCAATCCCGCGGAACTCCTGTCCTCCATTTACCAGCTCGGCCTTCGCTCCGCCTGAGCTGGATCCCGTGTCGCCAGACCCGGCGTCGAAAAGTGTGCCGGCGCAGCCGGCATTTGAAGAGGAATGAATGCGTTCGATGAAGTGCCCATGTCTCCTGCCCGCGCTCGCGCTGGCGATCGTGTCCGTACTCTCCGCCGGCGCCGCCGAGGCGCAGCAGCCGGGCATGATTCAGGGGGCGGATCAAACCGCGCGGACGATCACCCAGGGGCCGTTCTTCGGCAGCGTACCGAAGGGCACGCCGACGGCCGAGCCGCTGCCGCTGACGGTGAAGGACGCGGTGCAGCGCGCGCTGCAGAACAACCTCGGCCTGCTGCTGCAGGAAGAGAACGCGACCACGGCCAGCGGCGCGAAGTGGCGCGCGCTCGCGGATCTGCTTCCCAACATCTCGGGCTCGCTCGCGGCGCGGCGGCAGGTGCTCAACCTCGAGGCGTTCGGCTTCCCCGCGCCCAACCCGATCGTCGGCCCGTTCAACGTCTTCGACGCACGCGTCGGGCTGTCGCAGCCGGTCATCGATCTGGCGGCGCTCAACGAGTCGCGCGCCGCCGACGCGCGCGTCAAGGCTGAGAAGTACGGCGTCCGCACGGCACGCGATCTCGTCGTGCTGGTCACGGTCAACCTCTATCTCGAGGCGCTCGCGACGAGCAGCCGCGTCGACATGACACGGGCGCAGCAGGACACGGCGGACGCGCTCTACCGGCAGGCGCAGGACCTCAAGGCGGCGGGCCTGGTCGCCGGCATCGACGTGCTGCGGTCGCAGGTGCAGCAGCAGACGCAGCGGCAGCGCCTCATCGCGGCCGAGAACGACTTCGAGAAGTCGAAGCTGCAGCTGGCGCGCGCCATCGGGCTGCCGATCGGCCAGCCGATAGTGCTCGTCGACAAGATCCCCTACGCGCCGCTGCCGGTCCCGCCGCTCGAGCAGGTGCTGGCGCGCGCGCTGGAAGGGCGGTCCGACTACCTCGCGGCGAAGAGCCGGCTCGACGAAGCGCGCGCCGCCGCCACCGCGGCGAAGGACGCGCTGCTGCCCTCGCTGCACGTCGACGCCGACTACGGCACGATCGGGCAGACCTTCGCCACCGCGCATCCGACCTACACGATGGCCGCCAACGTGCGGATCCCCATCTTCGACGCCGGCCGGACGACGGCGCGCCGGATCGAGGCCTCGTCGCTGGTGCGGCAGCGCGAGGCGGAGCTGGCCGATCTGCAGAGCCGCGTCGAGTTCGACGTGCGCTCGGCGGTCCTCGATCTGCGCGCCGCCGAGCAGCAGCTGCAGGTGGCGCAGACCAACGTGCAGCTGGCCAACGACGAGCTGACGCAGGCGCGCGATCGCTTCGCGGCCGGCGTCGCCAACAACCTGGAAGTGACGCAGGCGCAGGAATCGGTCGCCACCGCGTCGGAGAACTACATCGCCGCGCTCTACAGCCACAACCTGGCGAAGGCGTCGCTGGCGCGCTCGCTCGGCATCGCCGAGTCGGCGGTCATGAGCTACCTCGGAGGAAATCAGTAATGCGGAAGCGGGTGATGGCCGCCATCGCGGCGGTCGTGGTGCTGGCAGTGGTCCTGGTGTTCTGGCTGCGGTCGCGCGGCCACGAAGCGACCGACGACGCGCAGGTGGACGGGCGGATCACGCAGATCGCCGCCAAGGTCGGCGGACCGGTGCTGAAAGTGAACGTCGACAACAACAACGCCATCGGCGCCGGCACGGTGCTGGTGCAGATCGATCCGCGCGACTACGAGGTCGCGGTCGAGAAGGCGAAGGCGGAGCTGGCCGACGCGCAGGCGAACGCCGCCGCGGCCACGACCAACGTGCCGATCTCGCGCATCGAGACGACCGCCGGCGTCAACACCGCCTCGGGCGGCGTGCAGCAGGCCGAAGCCGGGGTGACCGGGGCGGAGCGTGAAATCCAGGTCGCGCAGGCCAATGTCGTCTCCGCGCAGGCGCGCCAGCGCGAGAAGGAAGCGGCGGCGACGAAGGCCGCGCGCGACGTCGAGCGCTTCCGCGGGCTGGTGCAGAAGGACGAGATCTCGCAGCAGCAGTTCGACGCCGCGGTCGCCGCGGCGGATGCGGCACGCGCGTCGGCCGATGCGGCGAAGTCGGAGGTCATCGCCGCGCAGGGCTCGATCACCGTCGCCGAGCAGCGCGCGCAGCAGATGCGCGGCGCCGCCGCGCAGGCGCGCGCCGGCCTGGCCACCGCGCAGACCGCGCCGCAGCAGTTGCAGGTCACGCAGGCGCGTGCCGCCGCGGCGCAGGCGCGGGTCGCGCAGGCCCAGGCCGCGCTGAAGCAGGCGCAATTGAACCTCGAATACACCGCGATCAAAGCGCCAGGCGCCGGCATCGTCAGCCGCAAGGCGGTCGAGCCGGGGCAGATCGTCCAGCCGGGACAGCCGCTGATGGCGATCGTCGATCTCGAGAAGATCTGGATCACCGCCAACTTCAAGGAGACGCAGTTGAAGTCGATGCGTCCCGGCCAGAAGGCCACGGTCGAAGTGGACGCGCTCGGCGGCCGCGAGTTCGAGGGCCACATCGACAGCATCGCCGCGGCGACCGGCGCCAAGTTCAGCCTGCTGCCGCCGGAGAACGCGACCGGCAACTTCGTGAAGGTGGTGCAGCGCATCCCGGTGAAGATCTATCTCGAGGCCGGGCAGGACCCCGACCATCGGCTGCGGCCCGGCATGAGCGTCACGCCGACGGTCTACGTCCGCTGACCGAGGAGCGAGAGCCGACGTCCGACGACCGAAAACCGATGACCGGTGACTGATGTCCGAACATAAGCAGGTCAATCCCTGGATCGTGGCGATCGCCGTCATGTTCGCGACCTTCATGGAGGTCCTCGACACGACCGTCGTCAACGTGTCGCTGCCGCACATCGCCGGCAACCTGTCGGCGACGATCGACGAGTCGACGTGGGTGCTGACGTCGTACCTGGTCGCCAACGCGATCATCCTGCCGATGACCGGCTGGCTGGCGCGCAACTTCGGGCGCAAGCGGCTGCTGATGACGTCGGTCACCGGCTTCACGATCTCGTCGCTGCTCTGCGGGCTCGCCCCGAACCTGCCGCTGCTCGTCATGTTCCGGCTGATCCAGGGGGCCACCGGCGGCGCCATGCAGCCGCTGTCGCAGGCCGTGCTGCTCGAGGCGTTCCCGCCGCACGAGCGCGGCAAGGCGATGGGCTTCTGGGGCCTCGGCATCGTCGTCGCGCCGATCCTCGGCCCGGTGCTGGGCGGCTGGCTGACCGACACGTACAGCTGGCGCTGGGTCTTCTACATCAACCTGCCGGTCGGGATCGCGTCGCTGGTCATGACCAAGCTCTACGTCTTCGATCCGTCGTACCTGCGGCAGGAGTCGTCGAAGATCGATTACTGGGGCATCGGGCTGCTGGCGCTGTGGATCGGATCGCTGCAGATCGCGCTCGACCTCGGGCAGGAGCGCGACTGGTTCTCGTCGCCGTTCATCACGGTGCTGATCGCGATCGCCGTGCTCGGCGTCATCGCCTTCATCGCCCGCGAGTTCATGTCGAGCGACCCCGTCGTGGATCTGCACGTCTTCCGGGATCGCACCTACAGCGCCGGCGTGTTCCTGATGACGACGCTGGGGTTCGTGCTCTATGGCAGCCTGGTGCTGCTGCCGATCATGCTGCAGACGCTGCTCGGCTATCCGTCGCTGCAGGCCGGGATCGCGATGGCGCCGCGCGGCATGGGGTCGATGCTGGGGATGCCGATCGTCGGGTTCCTGATCGGCAAGATCGACTCGCGCCTGATGGTCGCAGCCGGCCTGGTGGTGGGGGCGATCACGCTGATCTGGCTGGGGCAGCTGAACCTGAGCGCCGGCTACTGGGACATCTTCTGGCCGCAGTTCCTGCAGGGGCTCGGCCTGTCGGGCATCTTCGTGCCGCTGACGACGATCAGCATGGACCGGATCGCGCGCGAGAAGATGGGCAACGCCACCAGCCTGTTCAACCTGATGCGCAATCTCGGCGGCAGCGTCGGCATCGCCGTGACCGGCACGATGCTCTCGCGCCAGACGCAGGCCTACGTCAACGTCTACGGCGCCAACGTCGACGCCTACTCGCCGGCCTCGCGCGGCGCCTTCGAGTCGGCGCGCGCCGGGTTCCTCGCCGCCGGCGCCGACATCACGACCGCGACCCAGCGCGCTTACGCCGCACTCTTCGGAACGGTGCAGCAGCAGGCGACGATGGTGTCCTTCGTCTCGCTCTTCCGGATGCTCGGGGTGATCTTCCTGTTCCTGCTGCCGCTGATCCTGCTGATGAAGAAGCCGAGATCGAAGGCGGCAGCCCCCGGAGCGCACTGACCGGGCGGCTCGTCGCCGCCGCCGTTACTGCGCGAGCCTTACGTTCTCGCCCCGCGGGCCCTTGGGACCCTGGCCGCGATCGAACGTGACGGCCTGGCCTTCACGGAGATCGTCGAAACGGGTGTCGCTGCACGCCGAGTTGTGAAAGAAGTATTCGTTTCCGTCACTGGCCAGGATGAACCCGAAGCCCTTGTCAGCCACGAGTCGTTTGATCGTACCGTTCATGTGTGCCATGGCAAACTCCTTCAGATGTGTGAGCGGAATTGGAAAATGACGGGCATGCTGGAACGCTGGCGGGCACAGGGGTAGACGCGGGCTACGATACATCATTCCCGCACGCCGCGCGAATCACAGAAAGCGGCGTCGGAGTCCTGATCGTGTGCGGTACGAGTGAGGTCGTGGCCGGCCGATGATTGCCGGGGGCGCACTCTACGCGGTAGCCACGAGGGGAGCGCCCGGGACGTCACGCTTCGTGCGCTGGCCGACACGCGCGCCGCGATCGTCCAGCGCCAGCACGCTCGGAGGCCGTCCATCCTGTCCACCGGGATCAGCCGCATGCGAGCGGCCGCGATAGGCGACGAGTCCGACGGCAATGGCTGCGCCAAGCCCGGCGCCAACGGCCAGCGCGACACCGATCTCCGGCAGCGAGAACGCGGTGACCACGGCGGCCCCGAGCATGCCCAGCCCGCCGACGCCGGTGACCCGGATGTGGGCCATGTTGATGAGATCCGGAGACATCGGTTCGAGCCTGGATCGGCTGACGACACCCGATGACGGCCGCCGGTTCAGGTGTGCCATCAAGGCGGCGAGCAGGAGACCGCCCACGACTCCGGGAAGCAGGAGTGCCATCAGCGTCATGCGTTCCTCCTGCTCGAAGTATGCGCCTGTTCGGCCCGCAATGGAACGGCGTAGGCTTGAGGGCGGCCCGTGATGGCATTCATCGGGAAACAGGCTCTCGCACTGATGTGTGCGGCCGGCTTCAGCCAGGCGGTCGCGCTGCCCCAATCGCCGCCGCCGACGGAGTCGAGCCTTTCCAGAAGCTCCGCCGTGGTGCGCGACTGGGCACACCGTCTGGGGGCCGGCGATCCGAAGGCCCGCGCGGCCGCCGAAGCCGTCCTCGTCCAGGGGTCGGCGCGTTCGCTGCCGTTGCTGCGACGCTTCCTCACTCCCGAGCATGCGGAACTGCACGAGGTGACGCTCGAAATCATCCGGCGAATCGGTCCTCCAGCCATTCCGCTGCTGGCGGACCTGCTTCGCGATGAGTCGGATGCCCTCCGGCGCAGCGCCGCCGATGCCTTGATCGACCTCGCTCCCCACACGGAAACGATTCAACCCGCGTTGAGACGGGCACTGAGAGACGCGGACTCGATGGTCGCGGGGGATGCCGCACGCGCCCTCGGGGCTCTGGGCAAGAGAGCCAGTCTTTCGGTCGCGGCTCTCGTCAAGACGCTCTCGCACGAGGATGCGTACGTCCGCATTTACGCGGCGGAAGCGTTGGCGTCGATCGGCCCGGGCGCGGCCAGCGCGACCAACGCCCTGGCGGATGCGCTCGGCGATCCCGTTCCCGGCGTTCGATGGGCGGCGTGCGAGGCGCTCGGCAGCATCGGTCCGCCTGCGCAGTCCGCAGTGCCGCGGTTGATCGAAGCGCTCGACGATGAATTCCTCTACGTGCGTATCTTCGCAGCCGGAGCCCTGGGCAGCATCGGACCGAAAGCGCAGTCGGCGCGAGCGGCGCTGGAGGAGGCCGCAAACGATCCCGCGTTGCGCAACGAAGCAGAGTGGGCGCTGGGTCGAATCGCCGGACTCAAGCCTGGCGAGCCTGTCGCTTCGCACGCTCCACCCGCGCCCGTCGCGCCGCCCCTCCCGACGACAGTCGTCGACACCGGCAATCCTCCCGTCGACTGGGATACGACCACCGGCCGGAACATCGTCTGGAGTGTCGAGACTGGAAAGGACACCTTCGGACGTCCCGTGGTTGCCGGCGATGCCGTCTATCTCGGCACCGACAACGCCAGGCAGATGAACCCGGCCTACCAGGAGGAGGCCGGTGTGCTCATGGCGTTCGACGCGAAGGACGGCAGATTTCTCTGGCAGGACGTGGCCCCGCGAGTCGAGCGAGGTCTGCGGGAATTCCTGTTGCCGTCGACGACCAGCGCGCCGTATGTGGAAGGCAACCGCCTGTACTACGTCACCGCCGAGTGCCAGCTCCGCTGCCTCGACACGCAGGGTGCCGGCAGCATTGTCTGGGAGTTGGACATGTGCGGCCGCCTGGGTGTCTTTCCGCACGAAGCGACCAACAGCAACGTGCTGCCGGTTGGCGATCTGCTGATGGTCTCGACCTCCAACGGACAGAACGAAGGCCACACGCGCGTGCCATCGCCGCGCGCGCCGAGCCTGATCGCGGTGGACAAGCGTTCGGGCGACGTGGTCTGGCGGGCCATCGGGGCGGGCGCGCAGGTGCTGCACGGCCAGTGGTCGAGCCCGGTGGCGGCCAACGTCAACGGACGCATGCAGGTGCTCTTCGGCGGAGGTGATGGCTGGCTGCGGGCCTACGACGCGGCGTCGGGCCACGAGATCTGGCGATTCGACGGCAATCCGAAAGACGCCCGATGGCTGCCGCGCGCCGGCGTCCTTTCGCGCAGTTTCATCATTGCGTCGCCGGTCTTTGCCGACGGCCGGGTCTTCGTGGCGATGGGACAAAGTCCCGGGCACGGCAACGGACCCTCGTTCGTTTACGCGATCAGTCCTGACGGCCAGGGAGACGTCACCACGAGCAGGGTCCTGTGGACGTCGCGCGAGGTCGGTCGCGTGGTGGCAACGCCCATCGTGAAGGACGGTCTGCTCTACGTTGCCGACGTCGGGGGCACGGTGTATTGCCTGGACGCGGCAACCGGCGCGCGCGTCTGGAAGCACGAGACGAACGGCGCCATCTGGAACTGCCTGCTGCTGGCCGGCGGCCGGCTGTACGTCGGTAACGAAGAAGGGACGATGACCGTTCTTCGAGCCGGACGCGAGAAGCACGTGCTGGCAGAGTTCGAGATGGATGCGCCGCTCTATTCGCCTCCGGCGCTGATCGGCGATGCGCTGTATCTGGCGACCGCGAAGCGGCTGTACCTCATCGCGGCAAAGTTCTAGTCCGAGAGGCCTGGCGCGGCGGCAGCCGCTTGATCGCGCGCGCGAGCGCGCGGAACGACGCCAGCATGTCGTCCCACGAGAAGTGCGCGTTGCGCCCGCTGGGGTTCGGCAGCACGAACAGGCGCGCGCCGTGCACCGTCGCCTTCTGGAAGCCCGGCGCAATGACCGGCGGCTCCGCGTGGCCGATCACCTTCCACAGCGCGCGATACATCGTCACGCCGACGAAGGCGACGATGTCGGGACGGAAGCGATCGATCTTGCGCTCGAGGATCTGCCAGCCCTCCAGGTACTCCGCCGGCTTCAGATCGTCGATGCCGGGGCTCGGCCGCGCGATCAGGTTCGTGATGCCCACGCCCCATTCCGGCAGGCGCACGTCACCCTCGTGCGTAATCGGCTCGGGCACGACGCCGGACGCGTAGAGCAGCTTCCAGAAGCGGTTCGACGGGCCGGCGAAGTGGTGCCCCGTCTCCGCGGAGCGCACGCCCGGGTTGATCCCGATGAGCAGCACGCGCACGCCCGGCTCGATGCGATCGGTCAGGCGCAGGTCGGCCCAGGCGGGTTTTTCGACGACGGCTTTGCGGGTTCGCGGCATCGGGTTCGGATAGGCTTGAGGGATGAACTGGCTCTTCAAAGAGGAACCGACGCACTACAGCTACGACGATCTCG
>Ga0207701_10007814_pt1 | contig 10606 bp, 5 predicted proteins | sample KBSSwiSSwithPhiX_FD_184294 | JGI IMG/M metagenome (GOLD analysis project Ga0207701, IMG submission 184294) | Switchgrass rhizosphere bulk soil microbial communities from Kellogg Biological Station, Michigan, USA, with PhiX - S5 (SPAdes) (version 2) | ecosystem: Environmental > Terrestrial > Soil...
GTTACTGGGTCATGTGTGCGTGCAGTTGTTCGAAAAAATGCCGAACCCGGTTAACGAACCGGAGGCTCATGCTTATCTGACCAACTTTTATGTGGTCCCTGAAATGCGCGGCCAGGGACTGGGCAGGAAATTGTTGAACAAAGCGCTGTCCTGGTGCCGTTCGCAGAGCGCTGACGCAGTCATTCTGTGGGCGACTGCTGAAAGCAAATCGCTTTATCTCAGGTGCGGGTTGCTTGAACCTGCCGATATTTTGGAGCTACGACGTACCGCTCGTCGGGCGCACTGAGTCCGACCTGGTCTTTGTTGCGCTTCACACTGCGGCACGAAGCGTGACTCCGATGTTGCCACGGAAGCCTGAGTTTAGAGGACAGAGATGAGCGCGATCAGCCCGAGTGATTGCGGTCCGTTTCTTAGAATCTCTTCTTTAGCTGGACGTACCAAAACCGGCCTTTGATCGTGGCAAGCGATTCGTCGTAGCCATTCTCGAAATTTCCAGCCACAAACGGCGGATCCGAATCAACCACGTTCTGCATGCCAAGCGTGATCGTGGTGTTATTGAGCCACCACCTACAGTTGCCGCAGCCGTACTCAGCCGTTGAGAGGGGCATAACTTCTTTCTCTTTGCCGTCTTTCATCTTTGCGTCCTTTCCGCCGTCCCTGGCGAAACCTGGTACTTCAGCAGCAGCGGGTCGCGGCAGATTGAATGTGTACGATGCGATCACGTCTAGCGAAGTCCACGCAGCCACCTTACGCGCGCGCTGGGGGTAATTAGACGGAGTGTTAGGGCCGCCAGTTATCGGCATATTTAGCTTCGGCGATCCTGTCAGGCTGACGTTATCGTCATTATATTGCCCAACCCAGTGCACGATCCCACCCACATCAAGGCCCTGCATCCACGTGTTAGCCGGGCCATCGTAGTACAAACTAACATTAGCGCGATTCCATGGCAGGGAACTAGTCAGGGTAAATCCCGGCGGTGCGAATTCGCCCGCGATACCAAATCGCTTCGTGTTAGGATTGACCTGAAGTTCAGCGCGCGAGAGCCAGGTGCCATTTATTGTAAGTGTCAGGCGGCCATAATCGCCGTGATTAAAGATCGAAGAATCCAGAATATAGATGGCTTCGTAATCGAGACCTTCGAAAATCGCCCCTGAAAGATTGTCGTTAGGATCAATCACCAAAGTAATTTGGCCCCTGTCTGGTTGACCATTCGGAAGCGGTGGGGTATTCAGGGGTGGGGGCGTCCGAAATACTAATCCGGGAAGATTGGCCTGAATGATGAACCCCGCGCCGAGAGACGATATCAGTGATCGCAAATCAATATGCCACCAATCTGCGCTGAGCGTCATTCCTTTGAGCCACTTCGGGCTATAAACGATGCCGTAAGACCATTCATAGGCGACTTCCGGCTGGAGCAGGGGATTTCCACTAACACGCTCTTCGATCTGGTAGGGACTTCTGGTTACCCTTGAAAATGGATCGGTGATTTCCGGGAAGTTCTGCGTGCCCGCCGGCGTAATCTCGAATAGCGTTGGTGCGTGGAACGCTTCGGTGTAGCTGCCACGCAAGGTAAGCGCGCCGATATACTTGGGGTCAAGCGGCTGCCAGCGTACAGAGACCTTTGGCCTCTGTCCGTTGTACCCCGAGCTGGTTGCCGGCTGAAATGGAGTTAGCACTGTTGAAGTGTTCTGGCTGTACCATTCTTCCCGCTCGGCGAAGTCAATCTCAAAGCTGTAAAAGCCGGGGAAGTTCCACGTCGGACTAGTAAAGGGAACGCGCACTTCTTCGTATATTGACCAAACGTCCCGGTTCGCGCGAAAACCCTGGCCATCCTGTTGGCCAATGGAATTAAACGTTTGATTCAGCGAGTCATGATCGCGCGTCATTCTCTCCCCGCGGTACTCACCGCCTATCGCAAATGAGACCGGCCCAGCCGGAAGATTAAACAAGTCACCGTTGATAGCTGCATAACCCAGTGGCAACTCGAATTCGCCTGAGTTATGCAGGGTAACATAAACCCTGCTTCTCGCCGCCCTGCTGTTGCGACCAAGGATACCAAGGAACGGATTAAACGCCGTGGCTGGATCCGTATCCAAAAGCGCCTCTCGGAGCCCCGGCTGGCTGGCTTCGCCGATGGACAGATCCTGCCCCTCGTTCCGGGAATAACGGAACCCAGTTTCCCAGTTCCAACTCTTGAAATAATCACCGAATTCTCCCATCTCACCCTTAAGTCCAACATCAAAGAGAGTGTCCCAGTACGTGAACTTCTCCCTCCTTTTGCCGGTATCATTAGTGCCACGAAACCGAACGCCGGTAGTCACCGGAAGACCGCTCCCATCAGGGAAGAAATTTGCGATCGTCGCATCGGCGACCGTGAACGGATTGAACGGATTCGAGATTGGCACGCTGATACCACCCGGACTAAAGCCGACGGTAAAGCCTGGGACCTTGAACGGGTCGGGCGCGAACGGCACAGCTGCCAGAGATGAATCGAAATATGAGCGGACAAATTTAAAGTCGGCAAAGACCGTAAGGTATTTGTCACAAACTTCGCGCACGTACGAACCGTAAAAGCTCTGGCGATCAGCTGGAGGTAGCGCCGGCGTGAAAGCCGCAAAGTTATAGAAGAAGTAGTCACCGCCGCCTTTATAACTAGTGCCGAACTGTGGAACGTGTTGGCCTGCATTCGGTCCTATGATACCGGGCGCGCCGGGATAGGCATTAGGATTAACACCAGCAAACGGCAGGAACGGAAAACCGGGGCGCTTGTAAAATGGAGAAGTCGCCACGTTCGGTGCCGAGTGTGGCGGGGGCGAGTTGGCACTAAAAAATAATTTCGGGATCAGGCGGAAACCAATAGGGCCAATTGCACCAGGAAAGTTCCCGCTGCGCACTTCGAAGCCTCCCCAGGGAATTTGAAAAGCGTTGCTGGAGATGTCTCGGTCGCGGCTGAAGAGGCCGCCGGTGCGTTCCCAAAAATCGGCAACCACTACGATGTCCGTCTTGTCATCGCCTGTGCCCGCTTTGATCCATGCCTCGCACTCGCCCATCTCGTTAGACGCTCCTAGGTTGGTGTTTCCGTAGCTGCCTCCGATTTCTACCCCGCGAAATTTGTGGAGCAGGAAGAAGTTAACCACGCCAGCGACCGCGTCGGATCCGTATACCGCTGAAGCGCCATCTTTTAGAATATCGATGTGATCGATCATGGGGAAAGGTATCAGGTTAATGTCCTCGCCCTGACTAAACCCGGCGGCGCCTAACGAACCATATGCCACACGTTTTCCATCGATGAGTACCAAGGTTTCCTTCGGCAAAAATCCGCGCAGGTTGAGTTGAACACTGCCGTCGCCGCCATTGGCAATATTCAGATTGACTGTGCCGCCTGCTTCCTGAGGGAGAAAAGTCTGAAGGTCCTGTGCGTTGCGGATGCCCAATTTTTCCATGTCCGCTGCCCGATACGTATCCACTGGATTGGGGCCCGTCTCTTCAGCGCTCGGAATGTTGGAGCCAGTGACGATAACTCGCTCAGCTTCCGCAACCTGACCGAATGTGACCGCCGGCAGGAGCAAATGCATTGCCGCTATGCTCCATCCTGCGTACCAGATCAATGGTCGCTTGATGACAAACTCCTCTCGCTAATTGTCCGCCATTTAGCAAATCTCCTGACAAACAACAAGAGTTCTTCGGAAAACTCGGTGCCGTCTCAGCAAAAGAATCTCCTTTTGTGGGCGACGGAACCACCTGCTGGCAGCTTTGGCTGCAGCAACGAATTACTTGTTCGCCGATTTAGGCGCGAGCGAGGCGACGAGTTTCTCGAAACCCGGATCGCTGCGCAGCGGGTCCCAGAAAGGATGCAGACGAAGTTTGCCGTAATTCAAACTACTTGGGATCTGCAGAGTCGCGGCCACCTGCTCGACGGCGAGGGTCTTTTCTCCAGTCCACGCGTAGATGATGGCGAGATATTCCATAATGCCCGCTCCCGCTATCGAGTCCTTGGCCACGGAGAGAAGCTCGACCGCGCGCCGGCCTTCGCGAATGGCGTCTTCCTTGCGCCCCAGCGCCGCATCAATCATTCCGAGCACGCAGTGGCTCGGCCCATAGTCGGGTTGCTCACGCACCGTGGCCTCGGCTTCCACGCGCGCAGATGCAAAGGCGGCGCGGGCTGCCGCCGCGTCGCCACGCGCGCGCGCAGCCAGACCTTCAAACCAAGCGCGCGGAAAACTTTCTCCCAAACCGGATCCCAATCCACCGGGTTTCATGGCGGCCAGAGCGCGGTTGACCGTGACGGGGTCGTGCTCGCACAGAGCGAGATTGAACCACTCGTAAGGGAAGACCGTGGCTGCGGCTGGGTTTTCGGTGACGATGGCCTCGATAGCTACATGCAAAGGCCGCGGGTCCGCCCGCCATGCGAGATCGATGGAGGCTCGCTCCACCCGCACTCCTCGCTTGTCATACTCATCGGCAGTTTGGTCTTGGGGCAGCAACTTGAGCACGCGGTCTAGGAGGGCGGCCGCTTCAGCAAAACGACGCTGGAGCTCATAGATGCTCGCGGTATTTTGGAGGTAAACCGTCTGGCGCGGATCGAGCTCCATGGCTTTTTCATAGTTGCGCACCGACTCGTTCCAGCGGCCCTGGCGGCGATCGATCAGGGCCATCAAATAGAAAATTTGCACGTTGTTGGGTAGCGTGGGCTGCGCGAGGGCAAGTTCCGCGCGGGCGTGGTCGTAATCCAGATAACCGCGGTAGAGATGCTCCGCCAACAAGAGATGGAACTCACCAGAGTTGGGCCGCAGACGCGCAGCGGTCGCGATCGCGGCGTCGGCTAACGCGAGGCGTGCGGGCGTATGGTCCTTTCCGTTGAAGTAGAGAGCGTCATGCGTGAGCGCCAGTTGGCAATATGCTAGAAAAAATTCCGGGTCACGTGTGACTGCTCGATCGAGCAGGCTTGCCGACTCAAAAAAACTCGCTTCGGCGTACGCGCCGTTGCTCCAACCACCCCAGTAAAGTACGCACGCTCGCAGGTAGAGATCATAAGCGGCGAGATCTTTCGTGGGCCGTTCTTCGATAGCGGATTTCTCCGCCGACGAAAGCTTCGCCTGCAACTGGTTGGCGATTGCCTGGGCGATTTCACTTTGAATCGAAAACACGTCCGCGACATCGCGATCGTAAGTTTCGGCCCAAAGATGCGCGTCGGTTCGCGCGTCGATCAACTGGGCGGTGACTCGCACGCGATTGGCGACGCGTTGCACACTTCCTTCCACGACGTGAGCAACGCCGAGCGCCTGGCCGATCTCGCGCAGATTGCGCGCAGCGTCGCTCTTATACTGCATCACAGACGTGCGGCTGATCACTTTCAGGTCCGCGATCTTGGCAAGGTCGGCCAATACTTCATCTTGGACCGCGGCGCCGAAGTAGGAGTTTTCTTTGTTGTCACTGAAATTCTCAAAGGGTAATACTGCAACGCTCTTCTCTGGAATTAAGCTCTTCGTTAGGTTTCGATGGCCGTAGAATGGAAGCGCCAGCGCGATACCACCTACTAACAAGGCGAGTGCCACAGCGGCGGGCGATCGTGTCCAGTGCAGCCATGAAGGCACCTTAGAGGAGCGCTCCAAATCAGCCTTAGATTCCAGTTTGCGGTGCAAATTCTTGAGCGCTTGAAGCATTTCGCTGGCACGCTGGTACCGCTCTGTTCGATCTTTGCGCAGCGCCTTGCTCGTGATCTGTTGCAACTCAGGCGGAGTTTGCTTGTTATAACTCGTTAGCGCCGGGGGCTCCTTCTCAAGAATCGAAGTCATGACCTCGCTCGGCGTGTCGCCGGCGAACGGCGCTTGCCCGGTTATCATTTCGTAAAGAACTACGCCGAGACTCCAGATATCGGTACGCTTATCAACCGGGGCGCCGCACGCCTGTTCCGGCGACATGTAACGAAGGGTTCCAAGTAACGATCCCACGTGGGTCTCAGCCAGCGTCATCGACTCTGCCCCGTCCGCCGTAGCCCCTGGCACGCCGAAGGCGGATTCGGCGAGCTTTGCAATCCCGAAGTCCAGCACTTTCACGTATCCGTCAGGCCGGAGCATGATGTTCTCCGGCTTGATGTCGCGATGGACAATGCCGGCTTCGTGGGCGGCAGCGAGCGCAGTCGCCACCTGAATCGCGACGTCAACAGTTTGCCTTAACTCCATTCGCCCGCGCACGAGACGTTGGCGCAGTGCCTCGCCTTCAATCAGTTCACTGGCTATGTAGTGAATTGAGTGATCCTCGCCGATCTCGTAAACCGTCAGGATATTTGGATGATTAAGCCCGACTACAGCGCGCGCCTCTTGTTGGAACCGCGTCAGGCGCTCCGCATTCCCAGTAAAGCGCGCGGGCAGGAGTTTGAGCGCGGCCTTGCGGCCCGCTGTAATGTCGGTAGCCAGATAGACTTCACCCATCCCGCCGGCGCCGATGCGTTTAGAAATTTTGTAATGGCCAATCGTGCGATCGACGAGCAAGTCAGCTTGCCCGTTTTCGATAATTCTCGTCGTAATGCCGACAGCTGATGTTTCAATGAAGTCACTCGCTCGTTGATGCGAAGCAAGGAGCGTTTCAACTTTGCGCCGCAATAGCTGATCACCTTCGCAGGCCGTGTCTAGGAATGCGCTCGTCTGCTCCGGCTCTTGATCCAGCGCCGCGTGAAAGATTTCCTCAATCGTTTGTAACCGCGCCGCCGTCATGATTTGAGAACGTGACTCCTCGAAAGGGTTACATGGCTACATCGGATTTTCGATTCAACGGTCAACAACCTACGACTTAACGCGGCGAAGCCATTCGTCGTTCGAGCTTCGTCATTTGTATCAGGCCGCACTATGCAATTCATCGTACAGCCATGCCTTCGCAAAGACCCAATCACGCCGAACTGTCACGGTCGAGATCTTCATGACCTCAGCGATCTCGTCATGATTAAGTCCACCAAAATATTTGAGCTCCACTACCTGGGCTTTTCTCGAGTCGAGCGCACCCAGCCTCTCAATCGCCTCATGCAGATCAACAATTGCCTTTGATTGTTCCGGCGAGACAATTGCTGCTTCGTCCAACTCTACCTTGATCGCGCCGCCGCCGCGTTTTTGGGACTGAGACGCCTTGGCATAATTGACCAGGATTTGGCGCATCGCTTGCGCGGCGACTGCAAAAAAGTGTGAGCGGTTCGTAAAGTTCGGGCTGGTCTGTCCGGCCAGGCGCAAATAAGCCTCATTGACCAGTGCTGTCGTTTGCAGTGTATGGTCGGGATGCCCCCTGCTCATATGATGATGAGCAAGGCGGTGCAGTTCTTCGTAGACCAGCGGCGTTAACTCTCCGAGGGCGCCATCGTCCCCTTGACTCCAATGCGCCAGCAATTGGGTGACTCTTTGCGGAGAGGTCGCGGGCGAATCCATAAACTCTTCTTCGTATCTTATCACCCTCAGAACTCTCCTGCACGCGGAAGCATGTCCGAAAGAAATCCAATTTAGATGATCACTTTGATCGGTCTTTTTTTGTTTATGACAATGAAAGGCAAACTATGAACGCGAAATCCCAAAGTATAATTATCATTCCGATCTTGATTATCGGCTTTGCGCTTGCCCAGAACGCGCAAGCGCTCAACCCTCCGCCCGATGGCGGCTATCCAGGAGGCAACACGGCAGAAGGGCAAAACGCCCTTTTTAGTTTGACCAGCGGTGGTTACAATACGGCGGTTGGTTGGTTTTCACTCAGGAACGACACCACCAGCAACTTCAACACGGCTGTCGGCGCTGGCACACTCTTTGCCAACAGCGGAGACGAAAATACAGCCACCGGCACGGCGGCGCTTTTAAGCAACACTACGGGCGTCGCCAACACGGCTAATGGAGCCTTCGCTCTCTTAAGCAACACGGCTGGCGCCTTCAACACCGCCAACGGTGATTCCGCGCTTTTTAGCAACACGGTTGGCGCGCAGAACACAGCTACGGGATTCAACACGCTGACGAGCAACACCAGCGGCAGCTCCAACACCGCCAATGGTGCTTATGCGTTAGCTAACAACACCACGGGCTACGACAACACGGCCAACGGGGCTTCTGCGCTCTTTGCCAACACCACCGGCACCTACAACACGGCCAACGGTTTTGAGGCGCTCTATTCCAACACCACCGGCGACGACAACGTCGCCATCGGTGATTCTGCGCTCAATAGTAATACCACCGGCATACTCAACACGGCCATCGGTGAGGGGGCGCTCAGGCTGTGCACCGGCGATGAAAATACAGCTGTGGGCCAGGGGGCCGGGTTTGGCATCACTACCGGCAACAACATCACTGCAATTGGTCCAGTGCTGGGTGTCTCTACCACTAATGGTCAGGTGGATGACAGCTGCTATATCGCCAACATATTCGAAGCGGAGGTGGATGCTGGCACCGCCGCTTTCGTATTCGTTGATCAGGATGGGAAATTAGGCACGATGGCCCTACCGAACACCGGTACTCTCCAGAACACTCACGCGCTCTCAGGCAAGGTTCGGGAATTGGAGGCCACCGTCGGGCTACTTATCCAACAACTCAAAGAGCAGGCCGCACAAATCCAAACAGTGAACGCCCAGCTCGCCGCAGCGAGTCCGTCCCGTGGCGGACTTGAAGAGAGCAAACCTGCGCCGCAAGTGGTCAACAATCCCTAAAGCAGCGCACGCCCCAATCAAGCAGCGGCCTGTTACAATCAACCGTTACGTTTCAACGCGCGCGGCGGCTATTGTTTGAGGTGTAACGCTTACGGCTCTTTGAACTCGCCCGAAAGCGTATACCTCTTTTCATCCCCAGCATCCCAAAAAGCTTCCACACGCGAAAGCTTTTCCGGGAAATTTCAGAAATTCGATGATCAGTTTCGCCGGCCTTTCTTGTTTATCTAAATGAAAGGCAAATTATGAAAAGCAAAACAAAAGAGATTACACCTGCGCAAGGCATAAACAAAACCGGGCGGACTCGCCTTGCAGCCATCTTCCGCTGGCCCTTGCTCCTCGCCCTTGTGATCGTTCCACAGATGGTGCAGGCGCAGTGGACCGCGACTGTCGGCGCTCAGACGGACGAAAAAGGAATTCAGGCTCTGGCTTTTCTACCTAACGAAATCTGGATTCACGCCGGAGAAAGAATCACCTGGACATTCCACGCGGACGAGACGCACACCGTGACCTTTCTCAGGGCCGCGCAGGTGCGTCCTGATTTCAATGTGGGGTGCCCGGGCTTTTCCGGTGACCCGGCCATTTTCGATGGTTCGACTTGCGTGACCACGCCCGCAATGGTGACCGGGCAGACCTTTACCGTCATCTTCCCAGTGGCTGGGAATTTCAAGCTGACCTGTCTGGTCCATGTAAATATGGATGGGCGGATTCACGTCCTCCCAGTGAGCGAGCCGCTTCCTCACGATCAGGCATTCTATGACCAGCAGGCGGCGAGTCGCACGGACGAGTTGCTTTCCCACGGCGCAAAGATGAAGCCCCTGCATGTCCCTAACTCACCACACGGAGTCACGGCCGGGATCACAGACATCACAGGAACGGCGGGCGGCACCGAAACCATCGCGGCTGTACGTTTCACCCACGAGAATATCCGAATCCGTGCCGGTCAAACGGTCGAATGGGATAACCAGGCTCCAATCTTCCCGCATACCATTACCTTCGGGCAAGAGCCGGCGAACCTTCAGAATCCTTCTCCCGACGTAACCATCGACCAGGATGGGGCTCGGCACGCCATCATCGCTTCCACTGCCGATAGCACGCACTCGGGGTTCATCATCGCGGCGCCTCAAGAACGGCGTGGACTGCCACAGGCGCCCCTTGGCGTAACACGTTTCCGCGTCACTTTCCCGAACCCCGGAGTCTTCCCTTACATCTGCGCCCTGCATGACGAAATGGGCATGGTTGGGCAGGTGACTGTCACTCCCTAACAGAATTGTTTTGTGACTAGAGCGTGTAGCCTTCGTAAACAAGTGAACTCGCTTTGTCGCATCGTTTCCTTGTTTCTTCTTGTACTTCTGCCGGCCGCGCGAGTGAGCGCGCATGTTTTTTTGGAACACTCCAATCCGGCTGTTGGAGGCAAAATACATTCTGCGCCAGCGGCGGTGCGGATTTGGTTCACAGCAGCGATCGAGCCTGCGTTTAGCAGGATCCAAGTCTTCGATACGACCGGAAAACAGGTGGACAAGAATAACACGCACGCAGATCTCTCCAGTCGTTCGCTTCTGCAGATTTCACTGCCGCGGCTCGGACCAGGAACCTACAAGGTGGCCTGGGATGTTGTGTCACTCGATACGCATGCGACCAACGGCGATTTCACATTCCAGATTCTCCGGCAAACCGCACCTAAGTGCGCAGCGCCTTGGTGAACCGGACCAATTCGTCTGCCAGAGTTTCGATGCGGCGGACGACTTTCTTGTCGATGATGTTGTCGCCGTCGAAACCGTCACTGGTGGCGAACACAAACCGGGGAATAATCACGCAACGAAAGTCCAGCATTAAGCTGTTTGCGTAGGCCATCACCGACATGTAACTGCCCATCCCCCCTGCGGCGCAAAGAAAGCCGACGATCTTGTCTTCCCATGCGCTGCCGGTTAGCTCGATCAT
>Ga0207701_10007815_pt1 | contig 10604 bp, 3 predicted proteins | sample KBSSwiSSwithPhiX_FD_184294 | JGI IMG/M metagenome (GOLD analysis project Ga0207701, IMG submission 184294) | Switchgrass rhizosphere bulk soil microbial communities from Kellogg Biological Station, Michigan, USA, with PhiX - S5 (SPAdes) (version 2) | ecosystem: Environmental > Terrestrial > Soil...
TTCGCGGCGCTTGCGGTCGTGCTCGGCGCGATCGGGCTGTTCGGCGTCGCCGCCCACGACGTCGCCAGCCGGCGAGCGGAACTCGCGCTCCGCATCGCGCTCGGTGCGGATCCGACGCGCATCCTCGCCGCCACGCTCGGTCAGGGCGCGGGGATGATTGGCGCGGGCCTGCTCGTCGGCGCCGTGCTGTCGATCTGGACGTCGCGCGCGCTCGGCAGCGTCGTCCTCGCGACATCGCCACTCGATCTCGCGAGCGTCGCGGCGCCGGCCGTGATTCTCATCGCCGCCGGCGCGTGCGCGATCCTCCCGGTCGCGCGCCGCGCAGCGCGGACCGATCCGCTGATCACTCTTCGAGCCGAGTAGACCTCAGACCGGTCCCAACATCACGCGCGGCCTCGTAGCGCAGCCCTTCGAGGGCTGCAACCACTTCTTCCGGCTTACGTCTTCTTTATATCGTCGAGCCCAGCACGACGCAGAACCGCTTCGAAAACGGTACGCTCTCTGGTAGTAGGGTCTGCGGCTCAATAGATTTTTTCAGTGACTCGGGGTCCGTCGTCCTGCCGGCCCCAGTAAATCCTCGCGACCGATCGGTCCGGATGTTCCGGCAAGAACGCCCGTCGAATTGCCGGGAGAGGCTTAGATGAGAACTCTGATGCGCGCGTGTCTGGTAATCCTCGTGTCGGCGCTGGCGCTGCCCGCGATCGCGCAGTCCCCCAATACGGCGACGCTCGTGGTTGTCGTCGTCGATCAGACCGGCGCCGTCGTCAACGACGCCAAGGTCAGCGTCGTCAACAGCGCAACCGGCGCGACGCGTGAGGCCGTGTCCGGCGCCGACGGCTCCGCCAGCATCGCCGCGCTCTCGCTCACGGGCACCTACACGATCAGCGTCGCGAAGCCGGGCTTCACGGCCGACGACGTCAGGAGTCTCACACTGCGCGCGGGCGAAACAGCGACGGTCAACCTCAAGCTGGTCGCGAGCGGCGGCCAGACCGAGGTGACGGTGTACGGCACGACGCAGGGCGTTCGCGCGGACGCGCAGCTGGGCCGCCGCCTCGACGACTCGACAATCGACGAAGCGCCGATCCTCGGCCGCAAGGTGACCACGCTCCCGCTGCTCAACGCGTCGTTCCGGCAGGCGAAGGGTACGGGCGATCTGTTCGTCAACGCCACCTACTTCGTCACCGGCGCCGGCGGACGGCGCCAGACAACAGTGACGCTCGACGGCGCCAACAACGACGAAGGCTGGGGTCGCCAGACGATGCTCGCGACGGTGCCGATCGGCGCGATTCAAGAGATGTCTGTGCTCTCGAACGCGTTCTCGGCCGAGTTCGGCTGGACGGCGGGGCCGGCGCTGAACATCGTCACCAAGTCGGGCACCAACGCGTTGCACGGCGAAGTGCTGGCGATGGGGCGCCCGGGAGACGCGCAGGCAAAAACGTTTTCGACCCAGGGCTTCTGCGCACCGTCGGTCGCCAGCTGCACGACGCCGACGACCCTTTCGGCGATCAACCCCGCGGATGTGCCAGACGCGCTCGCGCAGTTCTCCGGATCCGCGGGTGCGCCGCTGGTGAAGGACAAGACGTTCTTCTTCGCCACCGCCGACTACACGATGCAGGATCGGACGACGTTCCTGTCGCCGACGCTGCCGTCGTTCGTGCTTCCGGCCGACGGCAACCTCGCCTACGAGGGCAACTACCGGCAGGCGCTCTTCAACGGCCGTCTCGATCACCGCATCTCGCCGAGCCAGGCGTTGATGTTCCGCGCCAACGTCGATCGCTTCTACGACACCAACCCGAACGACGCGGTCGGCGGCACCAGCGCGCCGAGCGTCGCCCGCAAGTACTCGCGCCGCTCGGCGACCGGTCAGGTCAACCTCACCTCGGTCGTCAACTCGAACATCGTCAACGAGGCGCGGTTCGCGTTTCTCGATGGCGACCCGGTCACCCTGTGGGAAGCGCAGACGCTGTCGACCACCTACACGCGCGCCGGCTCGGTGCCGTTCACGATCGGCCAGTCGCGCCTCTCGGACTTGTTCGGCCGGCAGGCGCAGCTCTCCGACACGCTCTCGTGGGCGCACGGCCGCCACAGCGTCCGCGTGGGCGGCAGCCTGGCGCGCCACAGCTCCGGCGGCACCGGCAACGAGCCCGGGTTCGCCGTGCTCGGCACGTTCACCTTCCTGGCGGCGACAACGGCGCCGCCCGATCAGCTGACGCTCGCGCAGGTGCAGCAGTACACGGAGCCGGTGAGTTATGGCGTCACCAGCTACGAGCTGAACCAGTGGCTCGGCGCGGTGTTCGCGCAGGACAGCATCCGCGTCGGCAGAGACCTCACCGTCGATGCCGGCATCCGCTACGACCGCCAGACGCTGACCGACGCGACCAACGACTTCGCGCCGCGCCTCGGCCTGGCGTGGCATCCGGCCGGCGACTCGCGAACGGTGGTGCGCGGCGGCTACGGCCTCTACTACACGCAGATTCGATCGAACCTGGTGGCCGGGTCGCTCCTGAACGGACTCGACGGCTACACCAACTACGTCGCGACGCCCGGGCAGCTTGGCTTCCCCACCTGCCTGACCGCGCCGTGCGTGCCACTGGCGCTCGATCCCAGGGTGCTGCCGGCGTCGCAGCTGCCGGCGCGCGACATCACGATCAAGGCGGGCCAGCGGGAGTTCTACACCGCGCAGTTCGCGCAGTACGGGCTCAACTTCAACCAGCTGCCGAACTACGCCGACGAGTTCGTGAACCCGCGCAGCCAGGTCACCTCGATCGGCGCCGAGCGCGAGATCCTGAAGGGGCTGTTCGCCGGGGCCGACTACGTGCATCAGCACTGGACCGATCTCGATCGCACGGTGGATCTGAACGCGCCGTCAGTCTTCGATCGCACGGTGCCCGGGCAGACCAGAAGCGTGGCCGCAGCCAATGCCACGCGTCCGATCCTGCCGGTGGCGGGCGGCGTACGTGCCGTCAACGTGCTGATGAATCTGGGCGTGGCCGACTACGACGGCCTGCAGACACAGGTGAGCTACCGCGGCAACTCGAAGATGTACGCCGGCGTCAGCTACACGCTGTCGAAGGCCACCAACACCAGCGAGCCGGATGGCAACGGCGTCGGTCCGAACGAGAGCACATTCGCGCGCCTCGGCGAGACCGAGCGCGGACCGAGCCTGCTCGATCAGCGGCACCGCGCCGTGATCACGTTCATGTATCAGCTGCCGTACAACCTGACGGCCGGTACCGTCACGCAGCTGGCCTCGGCGCGGCCGTTCACCGCAACCACCGGCGTCGACAACAACGGTGACGGCGCGAACAACGATCGGCCGGTGATCGACGGCGCCGTGATCAGCAAGTCGGCCTTCCGTGGCACCGGCACGCAGGATGTGTCGGTGTTCATCGAAGGACGGATTCGCAGCGCGGGGCGCTCGGTGCTGCTCCGGCTCGAGGGGTTCAACCTGTTCAACCACGGCAACATCCTCGGCCGCGCGCAGACGGTCTACGGCGACGCGGCGACGCCGAACCCGACGTTCGGCCAGCTGGTCGCTGCCGGCACCGCGGCCAACGCGATCCCGGCGCTCGCGAACATCGATCCGCCGCGGATGTTCCAGTTCCAGGTGCGGTTCCTGTTCTGATCGACCCATTCCTCCCGCCGTTTTTGCGGTCGCCGCGCGCCGGAGGGAGAACAGGAGATCAAGAGATCAAGAGGCTTACCCGCGCGCGAGGTTCGGCAGACCGGCCTGCGTTGCAGGCCGGTCATCACAGCCGGATCGGGGCGATGCGCGAGCCGCCGTCGAGCCCTGTGCGGTTCGCGCATCACCCCGACACCGGCTGTGGGCGCCGCGCAGCGGCGTCCACCGAACCGCACCGGCGCTCGCCGCCCCGCTGCGACGAGTTACCGCAGCCCCTCCTGATCTCCTAATCTCCTGTTCGCCTCCCGTCGCGGCGCCAGCGCCCAATTGCCGCTCACGGACCCCGCACGCCGTGCAGCTGACGTTGCGCAAGTGGTAATCTCCACGCTCGTCTCCAGGCACCCGAGGTCCGTTCCGTGGGTCCCGGAGAGTGCCCGGAGGTCCCACGAATGAACCCTCGCAGTGTCCTCATCGTCGCCGCCCTCATCGTCTCTGCAGCCTGCGGCTCGCCCGATCGCCGGGTCGCAGCTGCCGAAGCCACCGCCGACCTCATCATCGTGAACGGCAAGGTCCACACCGTCGACGACACCAACCGCGTCGTGCAGGCGGTGGCGATCGGCGGCAACACGATCATCAAGGTCGGCACCAACGACGACATCAAGAGCCTCAGCGGGCCGGCGACCCGCGTCATCGACGCCCGCGGCGCCACCGTCGCGCCCGGCTTCAACGACTCGCATGTGCACTTCCTCTCGGGAGGACGGTCGCTGAGCGACGTCGACCTCGCCGGATTGACGACACTGCGGCAGGTCCAGGACAAGATTCGCGTCTTCGCCGCCGACAAGCCCGCCGACGCGTGGATCAAGGGTCGCGGGTGGCTCTACTCGCCGTTCCCGAACGCCAGCCCGACCAGGGCGCAGCTCGACGAGGTCGTGCCCGATCGCCCAGCGGTGATGACCTGCTACGACGGCCACAGCGTCTGGGTGAACTCGAGAGTGCTCGCGCTGGCCGGGATCACCAAGGCCACGAAGGACCCGGTGAACGGCGTCATCGTCCGCGACGCCAACGGCGAGCCGACCGGTCACCTGAAAGAGTCGGCCACCGATCTGATCTCGCACCTGCTGCCCAAGCCGACCGAGGAGGATCGCCGCGCCGCGCTCGAGGCTGCAGTGGCGCACGCCAACCGGATCGGCATCACCAGCATTCAGAACGCCGGCGGCGCGGTCGAAGAGATCGGGCTCTATGACGCGGTGAAAAAGGGCGGCGGTTTGACGGTGCGCTCCTACCTCGCGACCTCTGCCAGGTCGGGCATCAGCGAGAGCGACGCCGATCGGATGGACGCCTTGTGGAAGCAGTACGGAGACGACCCGACGCTGCACACCGGCATCGTCAAGCTCTACGCCGACGGGGTGATCGAGAGCAAGACGGCGGCGATGCTGGCGCCCTACGTCGGGACGCCCAGCGCCGGCACACCGAACTACACCGTCGACGAGTTGAACCGGATCGTCGCGATGTTCGACAAGCGCGGGTGGCAGATCCAGATTCACGCGATCGGCGACCGTGCGATTCGCATGTCGCTCGACGCGCTCGAGAAGGCCGCGGCCGCCAACCCGGCCCCGGCGCGCGGACGGCGGCACCGGCTGGAGCACATCGAGGCGGTTGCCGCAGCCGACATCCCACGGTTCGCGAAGCTCGGCGTCATCGCGTCGCAGCAGCCGATCCACGCCGCGCTCGGCGACGCCAACCAGGCCGTGCCGAAAGGCCCCTGGCCGGACGCGATTGGTGCCGAGCGCGCGTCGCGCGCGTGGGCGTGGAAGAGCATCCTCGCCGCCGGCGGCCGCCTCACCTTCGGCAGCGACTGGCCGGTGGCGCCGCTCGAGGCGGGCCAGGGGATCTGGCTGGCGTCGACGCGCGTCAAGGCCAACGGCGCCGAGGATCAGCGCCTCACCATCGATCAGGCGATTGCCGGCTACACCCGGTGGCCGGCGTACGCATCGTTCGAAGAGCGGCGCAAGGGCACGCTCGCGCCGGGTATGCTCGCCGACGTGGTCGTGCTCGCGAGCGACATCGCGGCGGCGCCGATCGCCTCGGCTGAGGGCGTCGTGGTGGCGGCGACGATCTTCGACGGCAAAATCGTGTACGAAAAGAAGTAGGTTCGGCAGACGAAGGAGGGTTCTATGACCGTATCGCTCGCGCCGCTCTCGGCCACCGACATTGCTGCCATCGAGACCACCCAGCTGCAATTTGCTGCGGCGTTTCTCCGCCGGGACTTCGATGCGCTCGCGGCGCTGTATACCGACGACGCGGTGGTGATGCCGCCGAACGAGCCCGCAGTGCACGGGCGTACAGCGGTGAAGGCGTGGATGGCGGCGTTTCCGGTCGTAACTGATTTCACCCTCAGCACCAGCCGCATTGAAGGGCGTGCCGACCTCGCATACGTTCGTGGCACCTACACCATGACCTTGCGTCCGGAAGGCGCCCAGACGCCGGTGATGGTACGAGGGAAATACCTGGAAATCCGCCGCCGCCAGTCGAACGGCGACTGGCTGCTCGAGGCGGACATGTTCAATTCCGACCAGCCATGATGACCGCGACCGTCGCCTCCCGCCCTGCGAGTTGACGCGAGCGCCCACATCGAGCGTCGGCGACAACGCGTAACTATTCCAAGGGAGCTGGCGCGTCGAGGATTCTGGAATGCAGTCCTTCCGCGTCTTCGTGAGCTCGACATTCGAGGACATGCGTGCGGAGCGTGAAGCGCTGCACGCAGGCGTGTTCCCCAGCGTCACCGAGTATTGTGCCGCCCGCGGCGCACGGTTTCAGGCCATCGACCTGCGCTGGGGCATCAGCGACGGCGACTCGCGCGCGCGCCAGACGATGCGCATCTGCCTCGACGAGATGCGGCGCGCGTGCGATCTGTCGCCTCAGCTGTACCTGCTGATACTGCTCGGGAATCGCTACGGATGGCGGCCGCTGCCGTGGCGCATCCCGGCGGCCGATTTCGACGCGCTGCTTGCAGCAGCGAGATCGCACCGCGCAGCGTTCACCGCGTGGTACGACCGCGACGCCAACGCCGTGCCCGCCGAATACCGCCTGCGCGACCGACCGCGCGGCGCCAAAGCCCCGTCAGAGGAGGAATTCCGAGCGATCCTCGATGAAGCACTTGGGGCATTCGTGCCGCGCGGCGATCCGAGATGGGTGTCGTACGCGGGCTCCGCGGTGCACCAGGAGATCGCGGAAGCACGCCGCCACGCCGGCGACGCGCGCGGCGCGCTCTGCTATGTCCGTGACCCGCGGCCGGAGCCGGAACCGCCGCGCACCCGTCCGTCGCTCGGCGAGCTCGAGGAGGAGCTGCGCGGCTGGCTGGGCTCGTCTGCCAGCTCTTACTCGGTTGCGCCCACGCTGGACGAATTCTGTGAGGGCGTCGAGCGGGCGCTGAAGCAGCGGGTCGACGCCGCGCTCGACGAAGTGAAAGGGGGTTCAGACCTCGCCGGTGAGATCGCCGCGCATGCACAGTTTGCACGCGAGCGCATCGCCGGATTCCACGGGCGCCGCGCGGCCAGGCGGCGCATTCAGGGCTACCTCACGAACAAGAGCGATCGCCCGTTGGTGATCGCGGGCGCGGCCGGAAGCGGCAAGAGCGCGCTGATGGCGCAATGCGCCGCCGACGCTCGCGCCGCGCTTCCCGGCGCCGCGATCGTGCAACGCTTTGTCGGCGCGACCGCATCCTCCTCGGATCTACGCTCGCTGCTCGACGGATTGCGCGACGAGATCGCCGGCGCGTTCGATGCACCACTGCAACCACCCGCGCACGATGTCGAGACCGCAATTCCGCGATGGCTCGAGGCGCTGCGCACCCGGCAGGAGCAACGCCCGCTCGTCATCTTTCTTGACGCCGTCGATCAGGTCGAGAACCGGGACGGCGTCGATTTACTCGACTGGCTGCCACGGCAGCTGCCACCGCAAACGAAGCTGGTGGCGTCGCTCGCTGAACCGGACGAAGGCACGGACACCGGCCACGACGGCAAGGCCGGCAGCACCCGGCTGCGGTTGTCAGGCTTGTCGTGGCCCGAAGCGCGGAACGCGCTCCGGGCCTGGATGCGCAGCGCCAGGCGAACCCTTCAGCCTGCTCAGGAACGCGCGATTCAGGCTCGCTTCGCACGCTGCCCGCTGCCCTTGTTCCTGAAGCTCGCCTTCGAGCGGGCGCGCGGGTGGACCTCGGGCGACCGGCGCGTCCGCGTCGCGCACGAGCTGGACGGCATCGTCGACGCCGCGCTCGACGAGTTCGAACTGCGGCACGGCCGGGAGCTCGTCAGCCACGCGCTGCGCTATCTGCGAACCGCGAGGTTCGGGCTCGCCGAAGACGAGATGGTGTCGGTTCTGGGCCAGCGGCGCGAGGTGCTGCTGGAGCTGCGCCGCCGTTCTCCGCACTCGCCACGGGCCGACGAGCTGCCGGTTGCCGTCTGGGCGCGCCTGTACGCCGACCTCGCGCCGTACCTCGCGCAGCGTTCCGGCGCCGGTGTCAGCCTCCTCGGGTTCTACCATCGCGTCGTCGGCGAGCGCGCGGCGGAGCGGTACGGTGCGGCAGGCGATGCCCGGACAGCGCACAGAGAGCTGGCGTCGTTGTTCGGCGGCCGGCCCGTGCTGCGAGCAGCAGAGCCAACAGGGGAAACCGCCGATCCGCGGACCGCCGCCGAGATGCCATTCCACCTCACGCGTGCGCGAATGTGGAAAGAGCTGGGCCAGACGCTCGGCGATCTGCAGTTCGCCCGCGCGAAGTGCATGGCCGGCATGGTTCACGATCTGGTCAACGACTACGAGGCCGCGCTTCAAGCCGGCGCAAAAGGCGCGCTGGCGGCGGCGCTCGAGCAGTTCCTCGCCTTCGTGCGTCGCGACGCTCACACCCTCGGACGCTATGCGGCCATGCCAGCGTTTGTCGAGCAGCAGGCACACAACTTCCGCCGCGACGGCCCGGTGCGGACGGCGAGCGCGAAAAGCGCCAGCGATCGCGCCGCCGCACCGTGGTTCAAGCGTCTCAACGTACCTGACTCGAATCCGGTCCTGCAGGCGACGATGACGCGCCACACCGCGTCGGCGCTCGACTGCGTGTTCACCCCGGACGGACGTCATCTCCTCAGCTGCGGCAACGACGGCGCAATTCGGATGTGGACGCCGGACCGGTGGGCGCACGTCAAGCGCGTCGCGCAGTTGCCGGGCGCCGCGAGGAGCTGCGACGTCGGACCGGACGGATCGTTTGTCATCTCCGCCGGCGGCGACGGTGTGATTCGTCGCCACGATCTTGCCTCCGGCGAGATCCTGGAGTTTCGCCACCGCGTGCCTGAGGCGGAGCGGTGCCGCGTCTCGCCGGATGGCGATTACGTCGTCGCCTGCGGCGAGAAGGGCGCCGTTCTCTTCGATGTGAGCGGACGGAAGCTGTGGGCGCGCCAGGGCGTTTACTACGACGTGGCCTTTCGCGGCGACAGCGTCGCCGTGCTGGTTGGCCAGGACATTCATCCGATCAAGCTGCCAACGGGTGCAAAGGCCGGCGGCGACGGCGTCCAGGCCCGCAACCTCTACGGCTGCGCGTTCAGTCCCGATCGCCGGACGCTGCTCGTCGCGGGCGGCAACGACACGGCGCTGTACGAGCACCGCCGCGTCGGGATGGCGTGGACGATGGACGCGGCGACGATGGCGGCGACTTACAAACCGACGCACCAATTCCCCGAGAGCGCACTGTCATGCCGGTTCCTGCCTGGCGGTGGCGAGTACGCGATCGGGCTGCGGAGCGGCTCGCTGCTGATCTACCGGACCGCGGACGGACAACAGCTGCGCGCGCTCGGCGACCACACTGGGGCGATTCGTGGCATCGCCATCTCACCCGACGGCAGGCACCTCGTCACGGCGTCGCTGGACAGCCGCCTGCACGCCTACGCCTGCAGCGACCTGCGCAAAGCCGGCGCCGATCAGCCGCCGGGCGCCGCCGCGTTCAGCGCGTTCGCGACAGGCGGACGGAAGGCGCACGTCTGGCACGCGCGGCCGTCGAACGTGCACATGGACTTCGGCGAAACGGTCTGCCGGCTCGATACGCCGGACGCGGAACCGTCGTACCGCCCGCTCAATCCGGACGTCGGCTTTCGCGACGTTCGCATCGCCGGTCCCGGCGTGGCGTTCAACGAGACTTCCGGCGCGTTTCTGCCAGCGGTCGACGGCGGGCGGCACACGACGCCGCACCGGACGGCGCCGGCCTTCGGCCGTTCAGCGGAGGCATATTGGCTCTTCGCGGTCGGCTCCCGCATGACCGACTTCGACCTCCACTTCCTGCCGCCGCTCGACGATGGCCGGCAGCACAGCCGGGCGGTCACCTGGGCGCGCTCGGAGAACAAGTGGCGATTCGCCGTGCTGCGGCGCGACGGCCTCACGATCTACCGCGACGACCTGAAACGCCGCGCCGAGATCGACATCCCACCGATGCCGCGCCGTGGCGATCGCCCGCCCGTGTGTTTCTTCTCGACCAGCGGCGACCGCCTGTTCTTCACCGCCGAGCACGCGATCGCCGTCATCGATGTCGAGCACGCGCGCGTCGAGCGGCTGCTCGACTGCGGCAGCGAGACGCCGTCGGCCTTCTGCGAATCTGGCGACCGGAAGCGCTTGCTGGGTGGCGGCGCCGGTGGCGCGCTGTGGGAATGGGACCTCGACACCGGAGCGCTGCGATGGGAGCGCCCGGCACACGATGGATCGGTGATCGACTGCGCCTACTTCGACGAGAGCGACGCGATGTCGATCGGCGAGGATCACACGCTTTGCCTGTGGACGCCTGGGCCAGCCAAGCCGCTCGCCGTCTACTGTGCGGACGCGGCGCTTTCAACCTTTGCGGTGAGCGCCGACCGGCGCTTCATCGTCGCCGGGGACGTTCACGGCGGCGTGCACATGCTGGAGCTGATCCGACCGTCAGACTCGGCCCGCGACGATGCGGCGGCCGCCGTCGATC
>Ga0207701_10007816_pt1 | contig 10602 bp, 9 predicted proteins | sample KBSSwiSSwithPhiX_FD_184294 | JGI IMG/M metagenome (GOLD analysis project Ga0207701, IMG submission 184294) | Switchgrass rhizosphere bulk soil microbial communities from Kellogg Biological Station, Michigan, USA, with PhiX - S5 (SPAdes) (version 2) | ecosystem: Environmental > Terrestrial > Soil...
TCACCGACGACTCGCTTTGCAGAAGAAGCAGGCCTTCCCGCACCGGGGTCGTACTCACTCCCAACGCGGTCGCCAGGGCATCGATCCGCAGGAACTCACCTTGGGCAATCTCGCCGGAAATGATCCGCTCGCGGAGGTGCATCGCTACGGTCTCCGAGAGCTGCAACTGCCCCAGCGTCTTGCTGCCGCGGTGCGGTCGTACCGGTGCGACCGAGGGTGCGTCGCGAGTTTCGCTTCCGGTGGGTGTCTTCAGCGATTCCATGCCGTGCCTCCCAGGCAAGGTAGACGACCGCGCCTCCGATGGGCGCTCTTACTCCGTGACAATGTTTTTGTCGGCGGCAAGCTTTTTCCACATAGCGTAGCTGGCGCGAACCTTCGCGGCCGCCTGTTCCGGCGTAAGGGTCAGCGGCAGTGCGCCGTCCGAAAGCATGAGCTCCGTCATTTCCTTGCTCTTGGCGATCTCGTTGACCGCCTGATTGAGCCGCAACACGAGAGCAGCCGGTGTACCCGCGGGCGCATAGAGCGTGGTGAAGAGGCTCACGTCGTAGCCGGGTACCACGGATGCTACAGTGGGGACGCCGGGGAATGCGGGACTCGGTTCGCGCGACGTGACCGCCACGAGCCGGAACTTGCCCGCGCTGACTTGGCCGCCGAACGTAGATTTGACGGCAAGCATGAGATCGATGTTGCCGCCGAGCATGTCGGTCACTGCAAGGGAAGCGCCCTTGTAGGGAATGTGCCTCAGCTGGATCTTCGCCGATTCATTGAGCAGCTCCGCGGCCATGTGAGCGATAGTGCCGACACCGGCCGTCCCGTGCGTAATCGTGTCGGGCTTTGCGCGTGCCGCCGCGAGCAGGTCGGCCGGCGTCTTGATCGGGGAGCTTGCCGGCACGGCGATGACAAGCGGCCCCTCTCCGGGTACCGCAACCGCCACGAGATCGCTCAAGACGTCGATCGGCACGTTCTTGTTGGTTGTCGCCGCACTGATCATGCTTACCGACGTGAACAACAGCATCGAACCATCGCGCGGGGCTTTAGCGACTGCGGAAGCGCCAATGAAACCGGAAGCGCCGGGGCGGTTCTCCACGATCACCGTCGTCCCGAGCTTCGGGCCAAGCTGCGCGACGAGAGCGCGAGCGATGACGTCGGTGCTCGCGCCAGCTGCGAATGGAACGATAACCTTGATGACGGGCGGCAACGCCGACTGCTGCGCGCTCGCCGTCACTGCAGCGGACAACGCAACCACGGAAATTAGTGCTCGGAAAACGCTGAACATGTTGATCATTGGCTGACGTCGAATGAATGTTGGAACCGGTCGTAAGGTGGAATTGACGCTGAAATGTTATCACACATATAATGCATTATGCACTAGACGGGGTGGAGCGGCATTCGAGCATTCGAAATCGCCGTGCCCCCACTGCCTTCGAGATCCGGGAGAACACGAGATGCAAGGAGACGACACCGCGGCAAAGTTGCAGCGACTCATCGACCGCGCCGAAATCTACGACTGCATGTGCCGCTACGTGCGTGGCGTCGATCGCGGCGATGCAGACCTCATGCGGTCCGCCTATCACGCCGATGCCTACGACGACCACGTCGACTACAAGGGCGACGTAGAAGGCTTCATCAAATGGCTCGACGGGCGCTTCGCACCGTTCGTCAATTCCATGCATCACATCGGCAACTGCTACATCGAGTTCGCCGGATCGGATGTGGCGTTCGTCGAGACGCAGTATGCGAGCCGCCGGCTCCGCAAACCTTCGGAAGACGAGGCGCGAAACGTCGGTCCCAACGACATGCTCATGCGGCAATCCTGGGGACGTTATCTCGATCGGTTCGAGCGCCGCGGCGGGGAGTGGCGGGTGGCTAAGCGCATCGTCATCGTCGACGATCGATTTGCGTCGGTGGCCATTGGCGGCGCGAGGAATACGCCGTCCACCTGGGGCTTCCGCAATCGTTCCGATCCGATGTATGCGTTTCGCGCCGAGGTTTTCGCCGACGCGCAGGTTGCATCGCGCTGACCGCTTGTCGGGGCGCCGCAGTAGGCTGGGTATTGACCGCGAATAATGTATAATATATTCTCTAGCTAGCTGGCAGCAGGCAATCGGCGGCTTCGGCAATCGACGGCCCCGCGAAACCCAGGGAAAGGAACTGCGCAATGACCGGTGAGGCGTTGACTCTAGAGCGCGCTGTCGCGCAATTCGTCGTGAATTTCCGATCGGTGGACCTCGACGCCTCTGCGCGCGAGCACATAAAGCGCCTGATCAAGGACCAGTTCGCGATCCAGCTCGGCGCATCCCAGTTGCCCTGGTCGCGACAAGTGCGCGAATTTCGCAAGCCACGAGCCGGGTCCGCAACTATCGTCGGCGAGACTGCAAAGGCGGCGGCTGCGGACGCGGCTTATCTCAACGCAACCTATGGTCACGGGTTCGAGTATGACGACTATGTCGGCAACGCCCATCCCGGCTGCTGCGTCGTGCCCACCGCTTTTGCCATCGGCGAGGAAGTCGGCGCAAGCCTGGAAGAGGTGATCGTCGCCCTGGCGACCGGATACGAAACATACGCGCGCATCGGCAAGCTCGGGTCGCCCGATCTGCTGAATGCAGGCTGGCAGTCGCACTCGGTGCTCGCAAATTTCGGCGCCGCCGCGATAGCTGCCAAGCTGTACGGCTTCGATGAAGAACGTACGCTGCACGCCCTCGCGATCGCCTTGAGCCACGCGAGCGGCCCGACCGAGTACGCGTCGACCGGAGGCTCGATCAAACGCGTGCATGCGGGCATCGCGGTGCGCAATGGTATCGAGTCGGCGGAGCTTGCCCGCGCCGGCATCACCGGTCCGCTGCGTTTCCTGACGGGCAACCGTGGGCTCTACCGCAACTTCTGCCGCAAGACCGTCGGCGACGAGGCCGTCCCGGATTTCCTGCCGGGAGCACCGCTGATGCTGCGACAAATGAAGTTCAAGGCTTACTGCTGCTGCGCGCTCACGCATTCGTACATTGAAGCGATGGCGGGCGTTCAGTCGCGGGTCGCCGACATCGTTGCCGTCGACGCAAAAATCCAGACGATGGCCGATGCGATCGTCGGCAACCGCAACGCCCACATCTACCAGCCGCGCAACATCGAAGAGCTGCAGTACTCGCTGCCGGCGCAGATGGCGATGGCCGCGCTCGGCAAGGGCAACGGGTACCGGGCGCATCGCGACTTTATGGAGGGCAAGCTCGATCTCTCGCCGGAAGGTGAGGTCATCCAGCTCGCGAAGCGCATCAAGGTCTCGGTCTCTCGCGAGCTCGACGAGAAGTACGGGATGACGTTCGTGGCGGACGTCGACGTGCACTACCGGGATGGCAAGAACGAGCACATCTTCGTCGAAGGCTCGACGGGCAGCCCCAACCGGCCATTCACGCCGGAACAGCACCGGGCGAAGCTCGACGAGCTCACCGAGACGGTAGTGGACAAATCCCAGGCGACCAAGCTGTTCGCGATCGTCGATCGCCTCGATCCTGCGACCCCGGTCAAGGATGTCACGTCACCGCTCCAGGCGCGGTGAAGTCGGAGAGTTCTGTGTCGAAGTCCTATACGCAGGTTCTGGCCCGGTTCAGCGCCGAACTGCAATACGAGGACCTGCCCGGCCAAGTCGTCCGCGAGGTCAAGCGACTGCTGCTGGATACGATCGGCTGCGGCCTCGGTGCGCTCGGCCTCGACAAGGGGCGCATGGCGATCGAGCTCATGCAGCGCATGGGAGGACGCCCCGAGTCGACCGTCTTGGGCAGCCGCGAAAAGCTGCCCAGCGCCTCGGCCGCATTCGCCAATGGCGAGCTCATGAACGCACTGGACTGGAACGCGTTGCTCGCGCCATCACACGTGCCCCCGTATGTAATCCCACCGGCATTTGCGCTGGCGGAATTGCATGGCAAGTCGGGCAAGGACCTGATTACGGCGGTTGCACTTGCGCTCGAAATATCGGGACGCGTTGGAACGTCGCTAGGGGGTTTGAGAGCAACTCCCGGCGGTTTTCCGCTGCGCGTTTGGGGCATCAGCTCGAATCAGCTCGGCGCGACGATGGGCGCGGCCAAGATCCTGGGTCTCGATGCGGGCAAGATGCAGCACGCGCTGGGCCTGGCTGGTTACTTCGCTCCCCTGCCCTCGCACGTCAAGTACAACCATACCGTTCACGTCGGCTATGCGAAGTACGCGCCGTGCGGCTGGATGGCTCACGGCGGTGTCACGACCGCACTGCTCGCCGAGATGGGCTATCACGGCGACTTGACCGTGCTCGATGGAGAGAATGGCTTTTGGGCGATGAACGGTGCCCGCTCATGCGACTGGCAAAAGATCGACCATCGGTTGGGTGAGGAATGGATCTTCACCCACGTCGGCTACAAGTATTGGCCGGCGTGCGGGATGTTCCAGTCGCCGCTCGACGCCTTCACGAAGCTCATCGACGAGCACAAGCTGCAGCCGGACGAAATTGCTGAAGTGGTCGTCAAGATCGAGGCATTCGCCGGCCTCGACAAGTACATCACCACCGACGTCCGCGACCATGTCGAGGCCGCCTCTAGCCTGCCGTATTGCATCGCCGTGGCTGCGCATCGGATCAAGCGCGGACCTGGATGGCAATCGCCGCAAGTCATGAACGACCCGCGCATCCGTTCGTTCATGAGCAAAGTCACGCACGCGGTGAATCCGAAGTCAGAAGAAATGCGACATCAGGACCTCGTGGTGGATCAGCTTCCCTATCTGAGCCACAGGCCGGCTCGGGTGGAAGTAACGGCCCGAGGCAAGACTTTCGACTGCACTGTCGACTACGCAAGGTGGCTTTCGATCGGAGTCGAAGAGTTTCGGGCCACCGATGCCGGGTTGGCGGAGAAGTTTCGGGCTAACGCCGAAGGTGTGCTCGGCGACGGCACGATCAGCGAAGTCATCGATTCCATTCTTAGTCTCGAGCGCGTGTCGGACACGTCACGCGTCGCAGAGATGCTTGCGAGTTGACGCTTTCATTTCCTGGAGATCATCGTGGTCAAGAATTTTCTCAAGCTGGCTATGATTGTTGTCCCGATCGCGGTCGCGAGCACCGCGCACGGATTTCCGGACCGGCCGATAACGGTCGTAGTTCCTTTCGGCGCCGGCACCGCGGTCGACGTGAATGGGCGGGACTTCGCCCAGGCGTTCGGCACCGTCATTACGCAGCCCGTCGTGGTCGACAACCGTCCGGGCGCCGAGGGAACCATCGGCGGGCTGGCGGTGCTCAATGCTGCGCCCGATGGCCACGCCGTCATGTTCACGAGCAGCTCGATCCCGGTCCTTGACCCACTGCTGAAGAAGAACCTGCAGTTCGACCCGGTCAAGGACTTCATCCCCATCTGCACAGTCGCACGTACGAACAATGTGATGAACATCACCGGATCGAGCTCGATCAAGACCGCTGCCGACCTTATCGCGGCAGCGAAGGCTCAGCCCGGCAAGCTGACCTTCGGCTATTCCACGGCCAGCACGCGATTGGCAGGCGAGCTCTTCCAGCAGGCGGCCGGCATCAAGCTGCTGGGTGTCCCTTATAAGACTTCGGCCACAGGGCTCACCGACGTCGCCGCCGGCCGCGTCGATCTGTTTTTCATCGACGAGGTCTCCGCCGGTCCGTTCTACCAAAACGGAAAGCTGCGGCCGCTCGCAGTTGCAAGCCCCGCGCGCGTCAAGTCGCTGCCCGACACGCCGACCGCCAGCGAGATCGGAGTGCCGGGCTACAAGATTCAGCCGTGGTTTGGCGTGTATGCCTCCGCCAAGACACCGCCGGAGGTCGTCGCCCAGCTGCGGGAGCTCATGAGCAAGGCGGTTAAAAGCCCGGCGTACGCCGCGAAGCTCGAGCAGCGCGGTCTGGCGCCGCTGGTGATGTGCGGTGATGCCATGGGCAAATTCCAGCTCGAGGAAATCGAGCTCTGGCGCGGAGTCATCAAGAAGGCGGGAATCGAGCCCGAATGAACCTCGAGCGAAACGCCCGATGGCAATCGCGATGAGTTTATTGGGCCGGTATCAGCGCCTCGAACAGTTGCGAAACGGCGAGGTTCTCGAGGCCCATGATTCTGTCGATGGCAACTTCCAACTGTCGAGGCTGGAGCGTACCGGCTGCGTTGGCACGGAACTTCCGGGCAAGGTCGTCGTCCGTAGCCCGAAACTGTTCGTTCTCGATCGCCAGCCACTTCGCGTATTCAACGGTTTGCGTGAAGCGCTCACCTCTCGCCAGGACCTGAACAGAGCAGGGACGGCGCTCGATGTAGGGCTTGCGCTCCACGACCAGTTCCCGATGCCGCATCTCGTCGGCGAGCGGATAGGGTTCGATGGTCACCTTCTTCATGAAGGCTCGAACGGCCGGATCCCGCAGGTTGCGCTCCCGTTGCCACGCTGCCGACACCTCGACGCGATACGCCGCCAGTGCGATGTTGTACGCAAGATTGGTCTGCGCATCCACGTGATGCTCGAGCTCGGGATACACAAATCGCGGCAGTCCTCCGTGCCCTTCGTTCTGGATCACGACCGTTTGGATTTCTTCCGGCTCGAGGTGGTGGTCGTCGATGAGCTTGGTGAATGCTCCGAGCGGCGACTGAAACACGCCACAGCAGGGCCAGGCCTTGTACGTCACCCGCAGGATATTCCACTCCTCACCCAGCCTGGCTGTGACCTTTTGCAGATCGGAGGTTGGCGACCCGGTCATCGCCCAGAAGCCATTCTCCCCATCCAATACGCTTCTGTCTCCGCGATACCCCATGGCCGCAAGGACCGCTGTCTGCACGCCTCCCTGCGCCGTCCAGCCCGCCGGTCCGTACTTGGCCAAGCCGCCGCCGTGCCCGGTGAGAAGGAACTTGTTATGGGACGGCACGGGCGCGAAGTACCCGGCAAGACCAAGCGCATCGGCCATCTTGCCGCTGTCGAGCTGCAGTATTTTCGCCGCCCCGGCGGTGGCGCCGAATTGATCGAAACCGAGTCCCCAAGTCGCCGCCACATGGCCGTCTTTCCCCGCACGCAGGCCGGCCAACGACAGGCCCACACGCGAGGCAACCTCGTGTGCCAGCGCGATCGCCAGAATCAGCTCCTTGCCTGACGAACCCCTCGCTTCCGCCAGCGCGAGTGGCGCCGGCGTGACGAGCGCAGTGATGTGATTGGGGGGCAACAAAGGGCAGTAGTCGAGCGCATGCATCAACTCTGCATTCGCGAATGCGGCGAGCGGCGCCGCTACCTTGTCGCCCGTGCCCAGTATCGTCGCCTCGCGCCGGCCACCGACCTCGCGTGCCATGTCGATCGCGATCCGCCCTTTGTCGAGCTCGACCGATCCGAGCGCGCAGCCGAGAATGTCCAGAAGGATGCGCTTCGTCTCGTGGACCACTTCGCGCGGGAGGCGGTCGAATGTCGCGCCGGCGACGAAGCTTGCCAGCGTTTGCGTAGCGGTTTCCTGGATCTCCATTTCTCGCCCTTGGCGTCGAGCTTTGCGCAGCAGTTCGGCCCGCCGCCACCGCAGAGGTTGGCGCTATCTCGTGTCCAGGCCGTGTTTCGCCAGGAACGCGGACAGCTGATCGGCTACCTGCACGTTGTTGAGATCGGAGAACGCGAAGTGCGAGTTGCCTCGCAAGCCCACTTCCGGCAACAGCAGCAGTTCCGGCTTGCCGCCCTTGCGGGCGAGGGTATCGACGAACACACGCGCGGTGACGATCTGTGCGCGGCGGCCGTCGGCGGGAAGCACGGGGATAGGTTCCTTCGGAATGTTGTCGCCGAACACCACTTGCACTGGAATCTTTGTCAGATTGGCGAACTCCTCCGCAGTCACCGGCGAGCCCGCCGGCTGCGTGCCAGTGGTCTGCGAGCCGCCGTAGAGCGGCACAGGTTGCGGCATCTCGTCTTTCGGGAATACAAACGCGGGCTCGTAGCTGACGATCGCCCTCACATTGGGTGAGCGCGCTGCGGCAAGCCAGCCGTACAACCCCGCGTTGGAGTGCGTAACCACGATCGCAGGGCCAATCTGATCGAGCAACGCAATCAGCGCGGCGCTCATGATTGCGGGATCCTCCGCCACCGCGGGTCGGATGTGCTTCAGGAATGAATCGACGGCGTTCATCGGGAATGCCTGCACTTCGAACGTCTCGGGATAGTTCGGGCCGAGACGCCAGCGCGACCACGCCTGCTCGCGGCCTGCCGCAAATGTGCGCGCAGGGACGATTTGCTGCTTGTCGTCGAGCTTGCCGAGATCGCCGGTGAAACTCGGAAATCCGGAACGACCGCCGCGTGGCGAATCTACGATGTAGACGGGAAAGCCGCGGCGCAGGAAGATCGTCTGGTAACCCTCGCGCCCGTCGGGTGTCGTTTCCCACACTCGTCCCGAGCCGCCACCCCCGTGTACCAGCACCAGCGGCAGTTTGCGCGCATTGACCGGCACCTGGTACTGCACGTACATCTGATCTATCCAGAACGTCTGGCCCGCGCTCGACGGCAACGCCGACGTCTTGTCGTACGTCCCCGCGGCTGTCACCTGCCGTCCACCGACATAAAAGCTGCCTTGCCGCTCGATGGTGATAGGACCACTCGGTGAATTTGCGGGCAGCGACGCGCAACCAGCAGCCATCATCACGGCCGCCATCAGAATGTACGACGTGAAGCGCTGCACGAGCATTGACTTGACAGGCACGACGATCGACATGGCTGCTGCTCGCTCTGGACTCATTGTTTCGGCATTCCGATGTCGGACGCGAGCTTGCCGATGCGTTCCGCGTCCTGGCGCATATAAGCGTTGAACTCATCGGGCGACAGCGGCCAGGGCTCCGTGCCGTCCTTGCGCATGCGCTCGCGCACCCCTTCGTTTGCCAACGCTGCCTGCAAGGCCGATGCGAGACGTTGCACCACTTCTTTCGGTGTACCCGTGCGCACGAGCAATCCGTTGTAGATCGTGAAGCTGTAGTTGGGCAGGCCCTGCTCCGCGATGGTCGGCACGTCGGGCAGTCCCTTCGAGCGTTTCGGCGACGACACACCGAAAGCCCGCAACTTGCCTTCGCGAACCTGCGGTCCCTCGCTGCTTTCAGCGTCGAACATCATGTTCACCCGCCCGCCAAGCACATCGGGCATGGCGGCGGCGGTGCCCTTGTACGGTACGTGCAGAAGCTTGATGCCCGCCTGATGCATGAACAGCGATGCCGCGAGGTAGGTCGTTGTGCCCACTCCGCCCGAGGCAAAGGTGACTTCTCCAGGCTTTTGCTTTGCGAGTGCGATGAACTCCTGAAGCGTCTTCACCGGCTGGTTGGGACTGCCTACCATCACGAGTGCACCCTGATTCATCGCACCAACGGCGGTGAAGTCCTTGAGCTCGTAGCCCGGTTCGGCGTTGAGGATCGGCCCGATCGGGACTGTGCCCGTGCCGGCGAGAAGCGTGTAGCCGTCTGCGGGCTGAGTCTTCACGTACCGGATCCCGAGCAGGCCGGACGCACCCGGCATGTTTTCCACGATCACCGGCTGCTTCAGGTTCTCGGCCATCCTTTCAGCCACAGCGCGCGTGGTCGTGTCGACCAGCGCTCCCGGCGTGACATAGACGATGATCTTGATGGGCCGGTTCGGGAACGCAGCCCCCTGCGCGACAGCGCTCGCGCTCATCACGAGCATTGCGGCGAATGACAGACATCTGGACCAACGCTTCATGTGTACTGCCTCCTTGATATTTGCCTTTACGATTCAGGCGTGTCCCAGCCTCGACCGGTCGTCATGAATAACGAACGCTCAACCCGCCATCCGCTACGACAGTGTGAGCGGTGACGTAGCTTGCGAGATCCGATAGCAGGAACAGCACGACGTTCGCGATTTCTTCGGCAGTTCCAATGCGCTTCAGGGCGGACCGCGCTATGAGCGTGTTCACCGCTTCAGCGGGGTTCGCGTCTTGCAGAGGCGTTGCGGTCACGCCGGGAGCAACGCCGTTGACGCGAATCCCATAGCCACCCAGATCGAGGGCCAGCGCGCGCGTCATATGGATCACTGCGGCCTTGGACGCCGAATAGCTGACACGACTTTCCTTGACCACGAGGCCGGCGAGCGACGCCATCGTGACGATCGCGCCGCGACGGTTCTCAACCATTTGGCGCGCTGCCGCCCGACAGGTGTACAGCACACCGTTGAGATTCACGTCTATAACCCGGTGCCATGCCTCGTCCGTGATCTCGAGGATGTGCCCTTTTCCAGTGATGCCGGCATTTGCGACGGCATGAGTGGCCGGTCCGTGCTCCGATCGCAGCCGCTCGAAGCAGTCGTCGACCGCTTTCGAGTCGCGAACGTCGACCTGATAGCCGAATCGCGATGAATCCTCACCCCGATACACGTCCTGGAGTGCCACCTTCAATCTTTCGGCATCGAAATCCAGCAGCAGCGGTCGGGCTCCTTCAGCCCGCAGGCGCTTGCAGATCGCGAGCCCAATGCCGGACGCTCCACCGGTAACGGGGACAACCGCCGATTCCATGTTCCACGTATTCATGCCCGCTCCAAAGTTTGGTGGTTTAGGTATTCGCTTCCGGGTTACGGCACCAATACGATTCGCCCGCGCAGCCCACCCTGCTCGAGGAGCCGATGAGCCTGCGCGGCATCCGA
>Ga0207701_10007817_pt1 | contig 10601 bp, 10 predicted proteins | sample KBSSwiSSwithPhiX_FD_184294 | JGI IMG/M metagenome (GOLD analysis project Ga0207701, IMG submission 184294) | Switchgrass rhizosphere bulk soil microbial communities from Kellogg Biological Station, Michigan, USA, with PhiX - S5 (SPAdes) (version 2) | ecosystem: Environmental > Terrestrial >...
TGTGAAAGGCAACTCGCGTGCCTTGCCGACTCGCACCGAAAACGCCACATCTCCGCGCTGCGCAGCCGCCTGATCAGACGACGCTGGTGTCGTCCGATCCGCCGGCACTCACGGTGTTGCCAAGAGCCCAGCATCGATGCCTCGGACTCCTCTCTTTCGCCTTCTCCAGCGCTCGTACCGCGCTGCGTCGTACTCCATCACGCACGCCGAGCCCGTCGACGAGCTGCTCGAACGACGCGACGAGAGCCGCCGCGCCCGCGTCGACCTTCAGGGCGAGCATGGGATGTCGCGCCGACAGTTCGTCGCCGGCACTGCCGCCGTTGCCGCCGTCGCCGCGCTCGACGCGTGTGCCCCTCGTGTGCCTTCCACCGGCGGCGTCACCCCGCGCCCTGATGACAGCAGCTCACCGGTGCTCATCATCGGCGCGGGCATTGCCGGCCTCACTGCCGGGTATCGGCTCAGACAGGCCGGAGTGCCGGTGCGCATCATTGAAGCCCAGAACCGCATCGGCGGACGGATGTTTTCGCTGCGCAACTTCTTCGCCGACGGCCAGGTCTGCGAGCTCGGCGGCGAGTTGATCGACACGAACCAGACGCACATTCAAGCGTTGGCCGGGGAGCTCGGGATACCGCTCGACGATCTCTCGAAGGACGACGCCCTCGTGCGGGACATGTTCTACTTCGACGGCGCGCTTCGCTCGGAGCGTGACGTCGTCGAGGCGTTCGTACCCGTCGCGCGTCGTGTCAGCGCCGAGCTCGCGACGCTCGGCGCCGATCCCGAGGTTGGCTATCAGACCGCTACGCCCGCAGCCGTCGCGCTCGACCGCATGTCGATCGCGCAGTGGCTCGACAAGGCCGGCGTGAACGGATGGTTTCGCCGGCTTCTCGATGTCGCGTACACCACCGAGTACGGCCTCCCGACCGACCGCCAGTCGTCGCTCAACTTCCTGCTCATGATCGATCCCGAGCCGGAACCCTTCCGCATGTTCGGCGAGAGCGACGAGCGCTATCACGTGCATGCCGGCAACGATCTCATCCCCAAAACGCTCGCCGAGAAGCTGTCGGATGCCATCGAGACGAACACGGTGCTCGAGTCGATCGACCGTCGTTCGGACGGCAGGTACGTGTGCTCGCTCCGTCGCGGTTCGTCGAGCACCACGGCGACGGCGTCGCAGGTGCTCGTGGCGATCCCGTTCACACTGCTGCGCGACGTGCGGATCAACGTGCCGCTGCCCGCCCAGAAAAAGCGGGCGATCGCGGAGTTGGGCTACGGCACGAACGCGAAGCTCATGGTCGGATTTTCCTCACGCGTGTGGCGTGAGCGACTGAAGTCGAACGGCAGCACGCTCACCGACCTGCCATACCAGCTCACGTGGGAGACGAGTCGGGCGCAGTCGGGAAGTGCTGGCATCCTCACGAACTTCACAGGTGGCACACACGGCGTGGAGCTGGGGCAGGGCACCGACTCCGAGCAGGCGGCGCGCATGGTCGCCGATCTGGAGCGCATCTTCCCTGGTGTGACGGCCGCACGGGCGGGGATGAAGGAGGTGCGGTTCCACTGGCCGTCGTTCCCCTGGACGCGCGGCAGCTACGCGAGCTACCTGACAGGCCAGTGGACTGCGTTCTCTGGCGCGGAAGGCGAAGCAGTGGAGGGACTCCACTTCGCGGGTGAGCACTGCTCGCGCGACGCGCAGGGTTTCATGGAGGGAGGATGCGAGACCGGAGAGCGCGCGGCGAAGGAGATCGCCGAGGCGCGCGGCAAGCGTGTTGGCAGCATGCGACGCTTCGAGCCTCGTCGCCTGCTCGTGGCGGCCCGGTGAGCCTCGGGCGGCCTAACGAGATGTCCGACGCCGTATGAGTGGCGCCGGAGACGTCTGATGAGGATTCTCTGCTGTCTCAACGCTGACGTGGTGAGCAACGTCGCGCTGAACCTGCTGCTGCCCGCGATCGCGCCTCATGAAGTGCACGTCGCGCTGAGCGCGCGCGTTGGTGGTGGCGCCGATCATCTGGAACCGCCGCCTCGGCGCGAGTTGCGTGTGGCCGAGCAGGGTTTTGCGAACGACGTGCTGTTCCCGCTCGTGGAACGAGCAGGGTTCGCCGACGACGGACGGTACCTCACGTTCCGCGAGATCGAGCGCTATCGCGGCATCGCCGTCTCTCGACTCCCGAATCCTAACGATGCGGATGGCCTGACTTTCGTTCAGCGGTTCGCACCAGACCTCGTGCTGTCGATTCGCTACGGCGGCATATTCAAGTCGGCCGTGATCGCGGTGCCGCGTCTTGGCGTGCTCAACCTCCACGCAGGGCTTCTCCCCGCCTACCGCGGCGTGATCGCGACGTTTCGTGCGCTCATGGCCGAAGATGAGGAGATTGGATGCACGCTCCACTACATCGCCGACGGGACCATCGACACCGGCCCCGTGGTTGGGCAGGCACGGGTAGCTGTCGATCGTGCGCGGTCGCTCTACTGGCACGTGCTGTCGTTGTACCCGCCGGGTATCGCGATGATGGCGGATGCGCTGCGGCGGATCGCCGTCGGCGAGACGTTAGGCGTGGCGGCGCAGACCGGCGGCGCGTACTACTCGTACCCGAGCGCTGACGAGTGGAGCGAGTTCCTGCGACGAGGGTGGAGGGTCACCGATCCCAGTGACCTCCACGCGCTGATGCTCAGGTATCTCCCGCCTGCGGCAGCCGCCGCCGGTCCCCCCGAAGCACTCTCCGCTCATGCCTAGCGCGTCGTCGGTTCGAGGCTCACCGTGTGCCGTGGGTCGCCCGGCTGGATTGCGACTTCTCGCCATTGCAGCCGCGATCGGATCGCTCAGCACTGGAACGGCGACCATGACGCGTGCGATGCCGCAGACGTCCGCTCAGCAGCCGTCGGACCCGACCGCGGCGGTTGCGATCATCCCTCGACCGGAGAGCCTGACAATCGGGCGGGGGCGCTTCAAGCTCTCGGCCGCTACGGTGATCTACGCTGACGCCGCAACGGCGGACATCGCGCGGCGATTTGCGGCGTCGATCGCTCCCGCGACGGGGCTGTCGATCCCCGTTCGCGTGGGTACGACGCCCGGTGCCACCGGCATTGTCGTCTCGCGCAACGCACGCCTGACGCGACTCGGCGACGAAGGTTACGAAGTCACGACGACAACGCGCCTGCTCACGATTCGCGCGCGCGAACGCGCCGGCGTTTTCTACGGACTTCAGACCGTGCGGCAGATGCTCCCGCCAGAAATTTTCCGCGAGGCGCGCGTGGATAGCGTCTCGTGGAGCATTCCGGCCGTCCGGATCACGGATCGCCCGCGGTTCACGTGGCGCGGCGCCCACCTCGATGTCGGCCGGCACTTCATGCCGAAGGAGTTCGTGAAGAAGTACATCGACCTCCTCGCGCTCCAGAAGATGAACCGCTTCCACTGGCATCTCACGGAGGATCAGGGCTGGCGCATCGAGATCCTCAAGTATCCGCGCCTAACGCAGGTCGGTGCCTGGCGGACGCAGACGGTCGTGGGACATCAGCAGAGTGGCGACTCGACGGCGTGGCAGTACGACGGGCAGAAGCACGGCGGATTCTACACGCAGGACGATGTGCGGGAGATCGTCGCGTACGCGCGCGACCGCTTCGTGACCATCGTGCCGGAGATCGAGATGCCTGGGCACGCGCTCGCGGCCATCGCCGCGTATCCGCAGCTTGGGGTGACGGGCACGTCGGCAGATGTCGGAATGCGATGGGGCGTGTACGCGAACATACTCAATGCCGACGAATCCACCGTCACGTTCATGCAGGACGTGCTCACGGAAGTCATGGCGCTGTTTCCCGGACCATTCATTCACATCGGTGGCGACGAGGCCGACAAGGCGCTCTGGAAAACAACCCCACGGATTCAGGATCGCATTCGCGAGCTCGGACTCAAGGACGAGCACGAGCTGCAGAGCTGGTTCATCCGCCGGATGGATGCGTTTCTCGCCCAGCATGGACGCCGACTCGTCGGCTGGGACGAGATTCTGGAGGGTGGTCTCGCGGAGGGCGCGACGGTGATGTCGTGGCGCGGGACGAAAGGCGGCATCGACGCGGCGCGCGCTGGCCACGATGTGGTGATGGCGCCAACGGGCAGTACGTACCTCGATTACTACCAATCCCGCAACACGACGGGGGAGCCACTCGCGATAGGCGGCTTCGTGCCGCTCGAGACGGTGTACGCGTTCGAGCCCGTGCCGGCCGACCTCGAGCCGCAGTTTCGCACTCACATCCTCGGTGCCCAGGGCCAGCTGTGGACGGAGTACATGCCGGGGCCGAAGCAGGTGGAGTACATGGCGTTCCCGCGCCTAACGGCACTGGCGGAAGTGCTGTGGATTGTGCCCGAGCGGAAGGACTACGGCGACTTCCTCACGCGGTTGGACGAGTACGTGAAACGGCTCGCGATTTTGGACGTGGCGTATCGACCAGTGGGGCCGTAGGAAGGAGGCCTGAGGAAGGAGGCTGCAACGCGTCGCTCGGCGGCCGCGTACCACTGCTGTTGATTCCCGATTCCCTATTCCCGATTCCCGACATGCTTCGTCATTCGTTCATCACCCTCGCGTTGCTCGCTGCGCCGCTTGCCGCGCAGGAAAAGATCGACGCCGACGCCCTCAACCGGATCAAGACCGAAGAGCAGAATCGCTCGCAGGTCATGGAGATCGCCAGCTGGCTCACCGACGTCTACGGCGCGCGGCTCACCGGGTCGCCGAGCGCGAAGGCGGCCGGCGACTGGACGGTGAAAAAGCTGAACGACTGGGGAATGGCGAACGCCAGGATGGAATCCTGGGGCCCGTTCGGACGTGGCTGGTCGAACGAGCGTATGGTCGCGCAGGTCGTCTCCCCGCGGCCTTTCCCCATCATCGCGTACCCGGCAGCGTGGACGCCGGGAACGAATGGCCCCGTGAAAGCGGAAGTCACCCTGATGAAGGCGGACAGCGCGCCGGATCTCGAGAAGTACCGAGGGAAGCTTCGCGGCAAGATCGTGTTCACCCAGGCGCCGCGCGATTCGGTCCCGCCGCATTTCACCGCGGACGCCTCGCGCCTCGCGGACTCGTCGCTCTCGAAGATGGCGGAAGTGCCGTTCACCGCTGACCCGCCGCGTGCCCAGGGTGGTCCGGGAGGGCCAAACGCCGGCAACAATCCGCAGGCGAATCGCTTCCAGGCGGCGCGCGCTTTTCAGCAGGGGCTCTCCTCGTTCCTCGTGGATGAAGGTGTGGTCGCCGTGGTCACACCCGGTCGCGGCGATGACGGGACGGTCTTCACCGGTGCGAGCGGCTCACGCGATCCGAGCAACCCGACCAAGGTGCCGGGGCTGATCTTCTCGACCGAGCACTATGGACGTATCGCGCGCATGGTCGAGAAGGGCGTACCGGTAACGGTGGAGCTCGACGTGAAGAACACGTTCTACGACGATAACCAGAACTCCTTCAACATCGTCGCCGAGATCCCCGGGACCGATCCGAAGTTGAAAGACGAAGTCGTCATGCTCGGCGCCCACTTCGATTCGTGGCACACTGGCACTGGCGCGACGGACAACGCGGCCGGATCAGCGGTGATGCTGGAAGCGCTTCGCCTGATCAAGGCGACGGGGCTCAAACCACGCCGCACGATTCGCATCGGTCTCTGGACCGGTGAGGAAGAAGGGCTCCTCGGTTCCCGCGCGTACGTGAAGGAGCACTTCGGCGATCCGCAGACGATGCAGCTCAAGCAGCCGGTGCACGAACGCTTTGCCGGCTACTTCAATGTCGACAACGGCACCGGCGCCATTCGTGGCGTCTACCTGCAGAAGAACGAGGCGGTCGCGCCGATCTTCAAGTCGTGGATGGCGGCGTTCAATGATCCGCGTCTCAAGACGGTCACCGCGAGCAACACGGGCGGCACGGACCACCTGTCATTCGACGCCGTCGGCCTTCCGGGCTTCCAGTTCATTCAGGATCCAGTCGACTACGGCTCGCGGACCCACCACTCGAACATGGATCTCTACGAGCGCCTGATCCCGGGCGACATGAAGCACAACGCGGCAGTGGTGGCGGCGTTCGTGTATCTCACGGCGAATCGCGATCAGAAGCTGCCGCGCAAGACGCCGCCGACGGTGCAGTAACGCCAGAGGCCATAGGAAGGAGGCCTGAGGAAAGAGGGAACTCCTCCTTCCTTCGGCCTCCTACCTATGGCCTCACTCGTAGTACGCCTTGATACACGCGGTAACCAGCTCGTCGAGACGACGATGCCCTGTGCCGCTGGAATGTGGAGTGTTCGCGGTCCCGCCGACGTCGAACCACGTCGCCTTGAGCGCCACGAGTAACTCCTCCGCGCGAACGCCGCGCTCGCGCGCCTCGATCGCGGCCGCACGCAGCGCGCCGCCGAGCGCCGAGCCATCGGAACCCTTCCCATGCACCCAGTGCTCCAGTGTCTCGCGGAGCCGCGCGACTGCTTCCGGCGAGAGCGAAGCCATTGGTGACTGATCCCTGGTCGATTCGTTCAAACTCATTGCACCGGAAACCGCCGCACCGCGGATGGGGGTCATGGGATCGGCGACCGACTCGGACAGCGGCCAGCGCTGTCGGTCAGCCGCAAACATATGACGCTCAATCCTGCGACTCCGCGCCCCCCGCGTCAAGCCATCCCGGTTGCAACCCAATCGATGTCCGGTGGCGTAGCCGAAGCGTGATCGCTGGTGCCAGGCCGCTGCCGGACTCAGGGGCGCGCGTTGGCCGAACGGTCGCCTCGGCCGATCGAGCCTAACGAGAAACCGCTCGGAAACATCGGACCGACGTCATTCCGGATCCCCTCGGCAAGTGGCACCGTGGAGATGGTTCCGCCTCGCGCCGTCCATCCGTCCGCGCTCGCCTGGTATCCGATCGCCGCGGCAACGTCTGGCCGCGTGTAGTAGCCCATGAAGACGAGCGTCCGTACTGCCCAGAAGCCACGCCTGAGGATGAGCAGCGGCGAGCGCTCGATTGATTCGAGGAATGCGTGCCGACGACGGGCTCCCAACGACGTCAGTGGTCGGCCGTAGCGGACGATGGGGAGCACCTGCAGCAACGGCAGGAACGTGACCAGCTGCCGCCTAACGTGTTCATCGCGTGCCGCGAGTGCGTCGTCGATGACCGTCTGGAACTCATCCCAGCCGCGATCGTCGAGCGACGACGACTCGGGGACGACGGCCGTCGCGATGGCGCGTAGCGTACGTCGAACCGACAAGACCAGCGAGCCGCGCATACGCCAGCGAAGGTAGAGCGCGCGTCACGCACGCTGCAAGAGGCCTCGTCCGCTACTGCTCGGCTCCGGAGCGCGCTGCCTCTTCCGCGTGGCGTTTGATCCGCCCGAGCATCGCATTCAAGCCCACTTCGCGCGTACCGAGTCCGAGACTGTCCATGATGGTGCGAACGAAGTCCTCAGGGATCGCGAGCGTCGTCTCGGGCGGCTCGTTGTTGATCGCGCTGAACAGGATGCTGAGGAACGCCGCGATCGTTGGTGACTGACGCGTGTTGACGTCCGCATAGAAGTGCAGTTTCCCGTCGTGATACTCCGGGAAAAGATCGACGCGCGTCTGGCACTCGGGCACCATGAACGCACCGCGGTCGAGCGCGAGGAATCGCTCCGGGACCGGCTCGAGCTTCTTCGCGTACTGCACGAGCGCCTGCATTTTCTCCTCCCGTCCCAGCGCGCGAAATCGGCGCAGGACGCGCTCGATGGATGGCGGGATCGTTGGCTGCTGCGTGGAATCGGGAGTCACGCCGAAAGAATAAACGACGATGCGTCTGCACGTTGTGCCGCACTTGACGCCGCTAATTAATCGCTTAATTAATACAGTGTGACCGCACCGACACAGACCTCCGACCTCATCCTCGATGCCGCCGAGCGGTTGTTCGCCCGGCAGGGATTCACGGCGACGACGATCAAGCAGATCGGCAAAGAGGCCAACGTGAATCCCGCACTCCTTTACTACTACTACGACAGCAAGGAGACGCTCTACCGGGCGATGCTCCAGCGGATACTCGGCCAGCTGCTGGCGCGCGGGACGGACGCCATGCAGCGGGCCACCTCCCACGCCGAACGCATTCGCGCCTTCGTACGCGCTCAGGTGAAGCTCCTCGCCGAGCACCCGCACTTTCCGCAGCTGTTCGTCCGCGAGATGATCGACCACCAGGCCGCACACGCCGAACAAGCGTTCACCGGCACAGCCGCCGCGGCGTTCAAAGGACTGTGTGAGGTCATCGAGGCGGGGCAGCGGGACGGCGTATTTCGCCGTTCGCTCGACCCGAGGTTCGCGGCCATCTCGACCATCGCGCAGATCGCGTACTTCGTCATCGCGCGGCCTGCCGTCGGATTGCTGCTGGGCCACGGCACGGACGGCCCTCCGCCAGAATTATCGGAGTTGTTCTTCGCCCATGCGGAGACGTTCGCGCTCGATGCTCTTCTGGTGGATCGCGCGGAGGACGCACTCTCATGACGCCCACCTCAGTGCTCCGGCGCTCGCTGGCGCGGCTGCCTGCGTTAGGCGCGATCATCGGTGCGACCATGCTGGCAACAGTGATTGCGTGCTCGCGCAAGGCGACGAGCCAGCTGACCGCCGATGGCACGATCGAGCTGACGCAGGTGGACGTCGCGCCATTCGTGTCGGGCCGCGTGGTCGCCGTGCGCGTAGACGAAGGCGGCAGCGTTCACCGCGGGGATACGCTCGTCATCCTCGCGCAGTCCGCCCTACCGGCGGACATCGACCAGCGCCGCTCGCGCGTCGTGTCAGCTGAAGCTCGACTGCGTGACCTGCAAGCCGGGGCACGTCCCGCCGAGGTGGAGCGGGCCGAGGCCGATCTCCGGTCAGCGACCGCGGAAGCCGACCGCGCGGAGCGGGAGCGAGCGCGCCTGGAACCGCTCGTGGCCGCGGCGACGATCAGTCGATCGCAATACGATGCGGCGGTGACGGCGGCGCGAGCGGCGGCGGCGCGTCGCGATGCGGCGGCCGAGGCGGTGCACCTGCTTCGTCAGGGTGCGCGGCCCGCGCAGGTAGCGGGTGCGCAGGCCGAAGTCGAGACTGCGCGCGGGGCACTAGCCGCTGGGCGAGCGACCGAGGGTGACCTCGTGCTCATCGCACCGCTGGATGCAACGGTGCTCGGCCGATACGTGGAGCCGGGTGAGATCGTCGGCGCGGGACAGGTCGCCATCACGTTAGGTGACACCAGGCGGCCGTGGGTTCGCGTGTATCTGTCCGCGCCTGCAGTGCCGTTCGTGAGAGTGGGACAGGCGGCTCGCGTGACGGTGCAGGGGCTCGGCGATCGCTTCGCACCGGCGCGCGTCGCGACGGTGGCGACGCAGGCCGAGTTCACCCCGCGCGTCGCGCTCACGGACAAGGAGCGTGCGGATCTGCTGTTCGGCGTGAAGCTCGACATTCAGGATACGACTGGCACATTCAAGCCCGGGCTGCCTGCCACCGTCACGATAGACACCTCGTCTGCCGGACAGCGCGCGCCATGACCGAACCTCATGGCGTCGCGATGCTGGAGTCCTCCGACGGCGGTGGCGGTCCGGCGGTCCAGACGGAACGCCTCCGCAAGACATTCGGCGCGCTCGTGGCCGTCGACGCGCTCGACCTGACGATTCACCGCGGCGAGGTGTTCGGGCTGCTCGGGCCTAACGGGTCCGGCAAGACGACGACGATTCGTATGCTATGTGGCCTCATGGCGCCGACGTCCGGGCGCGCCCAGGTCGCGGGCATCGATGTCGCGGAAGATCCGGAAGGCGTTAGGCACCGTATCGGCTACATGTCGCAGAAGTTCGGGTTGTACGACGACCTCACGGTGCAGGAGAACCTCCGGTTCTACGCGTCGGTGTACGGTCTTCGCGGCGGAGAGCGCGTGGCGCGCGTGAAGGAGCAGCTTCACGACCTTGGTCTGGAGGAGCGACAGCATCAGCTCGCGGGCACGTTGAGCGGCGGCTGGAAGCAACGACTCGCGCTCGCGTCGGCTACATCGCACAAGCCGGAAGTGCTGTTCCTCGACGAGCCCACCGCGGGCGTCGATCCGGCGTCGCGACGGTTGTTCTGGGACTGGATCTACGCGCTCGCGAAGTCGGGCACGACGATCCTCGTGACGACCCACTATATGGACGAGGCGGCGCGTTGCAGCCGTCTCGCGTTCCTCTCACGGGGCCACCTGATTGCCGTGGGCACTCAGGAGGAGATCACGCGACACTTCGGAACGGAGACGGTCGAGGACGCGTTCATCGAGCTGCAGCGGCGGGACGAAACGCCAGAAGGCGGAAAACCTCCGGAAGGCGGAGGGAGCGATCGTGCCTAACGTTCTCCGCCGTCCGCCATCCGCCGTCCGCCGTCCGAGCTTCCGTGAGCGAATTACTCGGAGCACGCTCTGGCCGATGCTGTGGAAGGAATTCGTCCAGATGCGGCGGGATCGCTTCACGCTCGGGATGATGATCGGCCTGCCCGGAATTCAGCTGCTGCTGTTCGGGTTCGCGATCCGGACCGAGGTGCGGCATCTGCCCACGGTCGTGCTCGATGAGTCGCGCACGATGGAGAGCCGAGCGTTCGTCGATGCGATCAGGAACACGGGGAACTTCGACATCGTGGGTTCCGT
>Ga0207701_10007821_pt1 | contig 10599 bp, 10 predicted proteins | sample KBSSwiSSwithPhiX_FD_184294 | JGI IMG/M metagenome (GOLD analysis project Ga0207701, IMG submission 184294) | Switchgrass rhizosphere bulk soil microbial communities from Kellogg Biological Station, Michigan, USA, with PhiX - S5 (SPAdes) (version 2) | ecosystem: Environmental > Terrestrial >...
GCCTGATCGACGCCGTTGGACCATTGATCGACCTTCGGATTCGAGTCGGTGTCCTGGTTCGTCATGTAGCGCAGGTCCTGCGCCCACGCATCGTCCAGGATTTTGGTCAGGCCGGCTTTTTCGTCGGTGCCCGGCGCGAACTGGCGATAGCCGTAGTTGATCGTGACCTTGTCCCAGTCGCCGATGCGTGCCTGGTACGCCTCGGAAAGATCGATGGAGCCGTCCGCATTCAGTTTCTCGAGGGGATGCGGATAGTCCATCACCGAGATCCAGCCTTTTTCGCTGTCGTAGTAGTTGTGGCCCAGGCCGAGCGTGTGGCCGACCTCGTGGGCGGACAGCTGGCGGATCCGCTTCAGCGCCGTCTCGTACATCACCGACGGTTTCTCGCTGCCGTTGGCGTACGGCGACAGCAGGCCCTCGAAGATCATGTAGTCCTGGCGATCGCGCAGCGATCCGAGCGTGACGGTGGCCTTGATGATCTCGCCGGTGCGCGGATCCGACACCGATCCGCCGGAGCTCCAGCCGCGCGTCGAGCGGTGGACCCAGTTGATCATGTTGTAGCGGATGTCCATCGGGTCGGCGCCGTCGGGAAGAACGTCAACCTTGAAGCCGTTGCGGAACCCCGCGGCTTCGAACGCCTGGTTCCACCAGCTCGCGCCTTCGACCAGCGCCTTCTTCACGTCCTCGGGCGCGCCCGAGTCGACCCAGTACTGAATCGGCTTCACCGGGTCGCTCATCGCCGCCGCCGGATCTTTCTTCTCGAGACGATGGCGGCGGATGTAGCGGATCTGCATCGGCTCGCCGATCGGCGTGCTGTAGTCGACAAACGTCAGGCCGCCGTAGCCGGCGCGCGGGTCGTCGGCGCGCGGCTTGTAGTTGCCGTCGGGCAGCTCGACAAACGACGCGTGCTCGCGCAGCGTGACCGCGTCGGGCGTCGGCGTCACGCTCGCGACCGAGCCCGAGAAGAGGCCGCCGCCGCGGCCGCCGGTGACCGCGCCGCGGCCGCCGCCTTCGCCGATCGGCGGTGGGCCCTGCTGCGGCCCGGCCGCGTTGCCGCCGCCGCGTCCGCTGCCGGCGTCGTTGACGAAGGTCAGCGTCATCTCGACCTCGGTGTTCTTCGGGAACCCCTTGGTCCGCGGCAGGTAGAAGGCGCTTCGCGTGCGATCGACGCGGTAGTTGCCGGGCCGCAGCGCGTTGCCGGCGTTGGTCAGATCGCGCAGCAGGAATTCGCTGCCGTCGACGAGCACGCGGCCGTCGCTCTCGGCAGCGACGGTGAATCCCCACAGCACCGACTTCGCAAACGAATCCTCCACTGACTTGCGCTCGAGCGCATTGGCGCTGCTCGAGCGGAACGACAGGTTCGGCTGCACCAGCAGGACCTTCGGGCCGACGCGCTGGAACGAGACGACGCGGGCGCCGCCGCCGGCCCCGCGATCGAGGCCGATATCGTTCGACCCGAGACCGGCCGCGAGGCCGAGCGAGAAGAGGAACTCAGTGTCGAACCGCGGGATCTCGATGAAGATCGATCCGGTGCGCTCGTCCCAGTAGAGCGGGAAGTAGCCGTCGATCTTCTGCATCCCGGCGGTGCGCTCGCCAATCGACTGTGTGCGTCCGCCCGAGGCAGGCGCCGGCTGCTGCGCGAGCAGCGGCTGCGATCCATGAGCCGGCAGCATCAGGATCATGAAGGACAGTACGAGAGAAAAAACAAGGGAAGCTCTTAACATAGGGAAAACCTCAAGCCGCGCATTTTATCAGCAGGAGAGAAACGACATGCCCGACCTCGAACAGCTTCGCTACCCCGTCGGCCGCTTCGCGCGATTGACCGCACCGCTCGACGCCGACGCGCGCCGTGCCTGCATCGACACCATCGAGCAGGCGCCGGCGCGCTTCCGCGCGCTCGTCAACGGACGTTCCGAGCGCGAGCTCGACACGCCGTATCGTCCGGATGGATGGACCGTGCGCCAGGTCGTGCACCACGTCCCCGACAGCCACATGAACGCGTACATCCGGATGAAGTTCGCGATCACCGAGGACAATCCCGCGATCAAGGCCTACGACGAGGCGCAGTGGGCGGAGCTCTCCGAGGCGAAGAGCGGCCCTGCCGAGATGTCGCTCGCGCTGCTGGAGTCGCTGCACCGCCGCTGGGTTGCGTTCCTGCGCGGCCTGCCCGCGGATCGGTTCGCGCGCGCCTACGTGCACCCGGAGCTGGGCCGCGTCACGCTCGACGAGGGGATCGCGCTGTACGCATGGCACTGCCGGCATCATGCCGGCCACATCGAGCTGGCGCTCGGCGCCTCTGTGTAAATTCGCGCGGCCGCGACAGGCGGGGCGGGCGGGGCGGTGGGGCAGGCAGGTAGGGTGGGCAGGGCCGGTCGGGAAGGGAGGGCACGGTCGTCGTCGAGCTGCAAAGCTCGACTGTAGTTCTGAACCGAAGCGGAACGAAGAGTGCATCTGCGCAACAGCGGAGGACGTATGCGCACGCTGTTTGTGCTCGGTCGGACGATCTTCGGCGGCTTCTTCGCGTACTCGGGCATCAACCATTTCCAGCAACTGGAAGGCATGAAGCAGTACGCCGCCGCCAAGGGTGTTCCGGCTCCGGAGAGGGCCGTGCAGGCCACGGGCGCGCTGCTGCTCGCCGGCGGCCTCAGCATCGCCGCAGGCCTCAAGCCGCGGCAGGGATTGGCGGCGATTGTCGCCTTCCTGATTCCGGTCTCGCTGCAGATGCACCGCTTCTGGGAAGAACAGGAACACCAGAAGCGCCAGATCGAGATGATCAACTTCACCAAGAACATGGCGCTCGTCGGCGCGGCGCTGGCGATGATGCAGATCGAAGAACCCTGGCCGGCCAGCCTCGACTCCGCTTTCGCGGCCGACGAAGAAATGTACATCCGCCTCGGAGGCCGCGACCTCCGGGCCCTTCCTGCCTAGTCGAGACCATTCATGATTTCGAATGCCGCAGCGCAGCCTGTTGCCCGGGAGTCGGTGGCCATGGTGTGGACCCTGGTTGCACGGTCGGTCGGCCTGACGGCCGGCGTCGCGATCGTGCTCCTCGCGATGGCTGCGCTGCTGTCGGTCCCCTGACAACGACGTGGAACGCAGAGCACGCGGAGCACGCAGAGAATTTCTTGTACGGGTTCTTTTTCTCTGCGGTCTCCGCGGCTCCTGCGCTCCACCTCGCGCGGACCCCGTAGGGCGGCCCCGTAGGGCGGCCCCGTAGGGCGGCCCTTCAGGCGGCCCCGTAGGGCGGCCCTTCAGGGCCGCCTCTTCCAGCCTAATCGCGTGGCAGCGCCTGCCCGAGATGGTGCTTCAGGTGATCGACGTAGTCGCGCATGAAGTACTCGAGGGTCGTGGACTGCATCGCGCTGACGGCTTGCCACGCGAGTTGATCGAGGTTGTGCCGCGCTCGCGGCCGGGTCATCTCGCGCGGGTCGGCGGTTTCCATCACGTCGGCGATGTGATGGTTGAATGCCTGCCAGAGCGCAACCAGATCGGGCCACGGCCGATCCTGATAGCGCTGCGTCCGCACCCACGCGTCCTGGTCGTAGCCGGGAAATACGAGATCGTCCTGCAACTGCGCACGGACGAATCGTCCGTGGTTGTTCGATGCGGAGTCGATCAGGTGGCCGATGATCTCCTTGCGTGACCACTTTCCCGGCGCCGGCCTGGATGACGCTTCGTCGTCGGACAGCGCGCGCAGCCGATGCGCGGCGCGATCGACCGTCTGGCGGAAGTCGGAGAGAAAGTTCGTGTCCACGCGTTCTAATCTAGCGCGAAGACGCCACTGGATGAGCGGACGGGAGCGGCTGCCTCGTCGCTCTACGCGATGAGCGATCGGTTGGTCTCTTCGACGGCGCAGTAGCGGGGTACGTCCGATTCCTGAGGGCCCGTGACGCCCGCGCGGCGCTGACGCCAGCGCGTCCAGATGAAGCTCACGGCGTACCACAGACGCGATTCGTGGTGGAAGAACTGGTTCGCGTCGAACGACAGTGCCGCCCGCAGCAACCCGGTCACGTGCGTCAGGAACCGACGATAGAGGAACAGCGGCGTGCCGAGGAGCGTGCGGCGCTGCGGGTCGATCGCAACGAGCCGGTTGTCGGCGGCGATCGAGTCGGGATACCACATCAGCGCGTGGTACCTCGCCGTCGTCGCCTGCCAGCGCCGGTGATAGGCCTTGGTCAGGCGATCGGCCGGCGGCTCGACGACGACTTCGACGTCGGGACGATAGACACCGCGCTTGCCGGCACGCCACATGCGCATCTGCAGCTCGCGGTCCTGCCCGCGCCGGAACGTCGGCGAGAACAGGCCGACGTCCTCGAATATGGCCCGCCGGCACGCGAAGTTTGCCGTCAACAGGCACGGCGACGCGTTCTCGGCGCCGACCGTGAATCCGGTGAGCCGATCCTGGACGGCAATCGCGCCGACGTGCGACGAGGTCAGCCAGGCCGGACGGGGCGTCGTCCACACCGGGCGCACGCGGCCGCCGATGCAATCGGCATCGGGATGCTCGTCGAACGCGCGTTTCAATGTCATCAGCCAGTCAGCGCGCGCCTCGACGTCGTCGTCGACGAAGGCGATGATCGGCGCCGCCGCGCTGACGATGCCGGTGTTTCGCGCGTGCGAAACGCCGGGGCGCGGCTCCATGAAGTACCTGACACGCGAATCTGCGGCAGCGCAGTCCTCGACGATCGTTCGGGTCGCATCGCTCGAACCGTTGTCGACCACGAGCACTTCGTAGCGAATGCCCTCGGCCTGCTGCGCCAGCAGCGTGCCCAGCAGGCGCCGAAGCGATTCGGCACGATTGCGCGTCGGGACGACGACTGAAACATCACACATGGACGGCTTTTTCGCGGGCAGGCGGGCGGCCCTTGTGCGGCACATCGTCGAACGCCGGCAGGGGACGGTCGTGCCCCAGCCGCGCCCGCAGCCAAACACCGACACGATCCCACGGTACCCAGAAGGCGTTCAACAACAGGAAATGCTCGAAGGTCGGCCCCATCAGCAGTCGAATGCCGACGACCAGGCCGATGCCCGCCAGCACGATCACCGGACGGAGCCGCGTGCGAAAGAGCGCCAGCGGATAGGTGGTTTCGATGATCAGCGTGAGTGCGGCCAGCGCGCGCGCCACGATCGAATGCTGCGCGATGTAGCTCCCCCAGTTGGTGACCGGGTCGGCGTCGGAGATGTGATATTGCACCCGCATCAGCAGGAGCGTCATCTGATCGGATGCGATCCACTCGAAACCGGACGTCCAGAGTTTCGCGACGCCCGCGGCAAAGAACACGAGCGATAGCGTCACCCACATCAGCCGGATCGGCCACGTGTACTCGCCGCTCGGGCAGACGCGCGCGGCCGCGCGGTTGCGCGAGGCGCGACGCCAGGCATCCACCGACAAGGCGTCGCCGCACCGCGACAGCGCGAGGACCCCGAAGGCGAACACGATGGCGGCGTCGAAGTGATAGGTCTGCCCGAAATTGTGGGGCAGGCCGAGCAGGTACAGCCCCAGCGCCGCGGATACGGCGCAACTGGCCGTGGTGAAGAGCCCGATCGCCGCGGTAAAGAGCGACAGCTTCCAGACGTTCTGGAGCACGTCGAGCACCGAAGTGCTGAAGACCGGCAGGTGGAGCGTCTCGAACAACCAGATCGGTTGGTAGAGTGCCGAAGATACGTCACCCCACACCGAGTAATCGTGCAGGAGGTAGAAGACCGCGAGCGGAGCGTAGACGATGATGCGCGATACGGCGAGGTTGGTCGGCGCCGCGGGCTCGAACCAGAACGTCATCCACCGCTGCGCGAGTGCCTGGAGGACGCTCGACATCGGGCGCATCACCTGTCCAGCGAGGCATCCGCCAGCAGACGGCGTTCTATCGGGTTGTGAAGGTTGCGGGCAAACGGCTCGATGTTCCAGCTGACGAGATAGAGCCGAATCGCAACCAGCGGCCGACCGCTGTGCGCGCCGGACGGGCGCCGCGCCTCGTAGCGGCGCAGCACGTCGCGCAGCGCCGTTCGGACGCGTGCATCAGCGTCCTCCATGCTGTAGATCGCCCTCAAGCCGAGAGGCAGCCGCGATTGGTCCAGCGGCCATAGTTCGCGATAAGACACGAGGGGCACTTCCTCGCCGTTCGCGGTCACTCCGTACAAGCGCGGCCAGCGAAGCACGGCCGACCGATGCACGTTGGCAAACATCGGATAGTTCGAAAACGGCCAGTGCTCCTGCCGCATCACGATGTCGTAGAACGAACCGCCGATCACGCCGGCAATGGCCAGATGGGCGAGGATCAGGCGCATGCGAGACATGCCGGTTCCGGCTGTTGATGTCATGCCGCGTACGTCACTGGCTTACGGCCAGGCGTGCAAGGCCGTTGCCACGAGCTCAGCCAGGTTCAGCTCGGGCGTCACGGTAGAGTCTCTGCTGAGCTCACGGCGACGCTGCGGCCGCAATTGGTGCGCCAGCGCCCGCTGAAGCAATCGAACCGATTCCCGTTCGGCGATACACGCCCGTCACAGGTGCTGGCTCACGACCGGGCTAAAAAACCCGTTCGGTTGCTCAAACCATGCAACGGCGTTCTTCGCGACCACCCAGGCGGACGGCGCGCGAGAAGTGACCGCGCCATGCGGCAACCGCCACCGTTCATACGAGCGTTCCCCGTAGATGCTGCGCGATCCGCCCGAGTATTTCGTCTTGCTGTCCATCCTGTTCTTGTCTGCCTCACCTTGCGCCTTCGGCCGGACGAAGGTTGTCGAGCGTCGATCGCTTCGTGCCCGGCGCTGGCGGTTCGCATCGGGATCAGGTCATCATCCGCGGTGGAGGAACCATGATTCGGCGGCTCGTCGTCCTGGCGTGCGTCTTCGCGTTCGCCTTTACCCTTCATCCCAGCGGGCAGACGCGCGCGGTCAAAGCGCTCGTCGGCGGCACGCTCATCGACGGCAACGGCAGCCGTCCGCTGCAGAACAGCGTCATCCTCGTCGAGGGCGATCGTATCCGCGCCGTCGGCCAGGTCGGTTCGCTGCAGGTGCCGGCCGGCGCGGAGGTGATTTCCACCGAAGGCATGACCGTGCTGCCCGGCCTCTGGGACATGCACGTGCACCTGCAGATCGTCGGGCACTCCGACTACGATCACTGGGACAAGACCTACCCGGCCGCGTTCGAGCAGGTGATCTTCCCGGCCGCGGCGAAGCAGCTGCTGCTCGCCGGCATTACCAGCGCGCGCGATCTCGGCGGTCCCCTGGTGCCCAGCATCTCGACGCGCGATCGGATCAACGCCGGCAGGATTCCTGGTCCGACGATGTACGTCTCGGGGCCGTTCATCCAGCACGCGCCGTATCCGGGCACCGAGACCTACCGGTGGGGCGTCAACGGCGCGGAGGATGCGCGCGCGAAGGTGCGCAAGCTGGTCGACGGCACGGTGGACGTCATCAAGCTGATCGATCAGGACCAGATGACGATCGAGGAAGTGAACGCCGTTGTCGACGAAGCGCACAAGGCGGGAAAGCCGGTGGTCGCGCACGCGCATCGACCGGAGGAGATCCGCCGCGCGCTCGCCGCCGGCGTCGATTGCCTGGAGCACACGGGGCTGGCCACCGCGCCCGAGTATCCCCCCGACATCATCGCGATGATCCGCGAGCGCACCGCGAAGATGAGCCTCGGGCCCCTCTGGTGGACGCCGACCGCCGAAGGGCTGCTCAACTACGAGTACTTCCGCGACAACCCCGAAGCGCTCGACGATCCGGCGTGGCAGGAAGGGCTCCCCAAGGACATCATCGAGGACGTCAAGAAGTCGCTCGCGCATCCCGATCAGCTGCCGTACTACCAGCTGACGCCGGCGCGCCGCCCGACGCTGGCGCGGAAGTTCAACCAGCTGCGCGAGTCGGGCGTCAACGTGCTGATCGGCACCGACAGCGGCATCCCGATGAACTTCCACAGCCATTCGACCTGGCGCGAGCTGGACGCGTGGGTGACCGACTTCGGCGTCGATCCGATGACGGCGCTGCGCGCCGCGACCTACTGGCCGGCCGTGGCCATGAAGGTGGAGAAAGACGTCGGCACCGTGGCGCCGGGCAAGTACGCGGACATCATCGCGGTCCGCGGCGACGTGCTGCGCTACATCGGGTTACTGCAGCGCGTCGACGTCGTGATCAAGCACGGGGTGCGGTACAGGTGAGGCGGGCAGGGCAGGTGGGGCGGCAGGGCAGGTGGGTGGGCAGGTCGGGCATGCGGGGCAGCTTGCCGCCCCGAACTCGCTGTCATTTCCCGCGAGCGAAGGCGGGGGCTGCCTAATGCGTCATCCCGTAGATGATGTAGTTGATCGCGAACTTGTACGCCTCGTTGGTCGAAGCAGGGTTGTACAGGTTCTCGCCCGACCACTCGACGTAGTCGCCGACGTCGATGTTGTAGTTGATGATCACCGTCAGGCGCCGGCGCGGATCGTTCTCTTCGTGGATGCCGTAGAACTCTCCCATCAGCCCCTGCTCCCCGAGCCGGCCGGGGTAGGGCACATCGAGCGAATCGATCTGAAAGAACGAGTTGAAAACCGGATGTTTGATGTCAAGGCGCTCGATCCGCGCATCGGGCACGACACGCCGCATCGCCGCTTCGAAGACGTTCCACTCGTTCGGAAAGTGAAAATCGTCGACGATCAGGAATCCGCCCTTCTGCAGGTACTGCCGGAGGCTTTGCACCTCCGCCTCATTGGGAAACCAGTAGCCCGGCTCAGACAGATAGGCAATCGGATATTTCAGCAGCTCGGGATCGTCGAAGGTGTGGACGTTGCTTTCGGTCACGTTCGGACGGAGCGCGGTGATCTCCTGCAGGATCGTCGTGAGGTTCCGCTCCATCGTCGGATAGTCGGCGGCCCACCCGCCGTATCTCGCGTACTGAATGCGGGCGAAGGTAAAGCGGCCGTCGTAGGCGGCGTTTTCGTACTGGACGAATCGGGAGCGGAAGCCGAACCGCCCGCCACGCTGGGCGGCGGCAACAAGCGGTATGGCGACGGCGAGCACGACGACAAGGCCGACGACCCGGCGGCGCGGTTGCACGCCTCAGAATCGCACAGGTCGAGGCTGATTTTGGCTGGAATCGAACCTGCGGCCCGCCCGGCCGTATAACGTTACGAGCGTTGATTTCGCTACAACCGGGTCACACTTGTCTTCGCGAGGTCGCATGGCAGAAACGTTCAGGGAATCGTTCAAGGTCGCTACAGATCAGCTCGTCGACGCGGTCAGGAAGCTCCTGCACGAAGGGAACGTCCGCCGCATCATCATCAAGCAGGGCAGCCGCAGCATTGCGGAGTTTCCCTTGACGGTCGGCGTCATCGGCGCGGTGCTGGCCCCAGTGCTGGCGGCGGTCGGCGCGCTTGCGGCGGTGCTCAACGACTGCACGGTCGAAGTCGAGCGCGCCGTTCCCGAGGACAAGCAACACGTGGCCTAGCGCACGTCGATCGGCGCAGAACTCGCTGAACACGCAGATCCTCAATCTCTCTGCGTGTTCCGCCTGCCGCACCTGCCCCGCCCGCCCAACTTGCCCTGCCAGTCCAGCCGTCACCGGGAAAACGCAAACAGGTCGTGGTCCTTCGTTCTGTTCCCGCGATACCACTCCAGCAGCAGCCGCGACGCGAGAAATCCGAACGTCATCCCGTTGCCGCCGTAGCCGAGCGCGAAGAGCTGGCGCGCGTAACGGCGGTGCGGGCCGATGTACGGCAGGCCGTCGGGCGTGGTTGCGAACAATCCTTCCCACGCGTACTCGAGCGGCACGTCGGCGAGCGCCGGGTACAGCCGCACGAGATCCGCGTGCACGGCGCGCGTCCCCTCCTCCAGCGCCTTACGGCGCTGGCGCTCCGGCATCAGCGGCCGATCGGCGCCGCCGAAGATCAGGCGCCGGTCTGGCGTCCAGCGCGCGTAATGGTAGGGGCGCTCCATGTCCCACAGCATCACATCATTCAAGCCGGTCCTGCGCCGCTCGGCGAGCGTGAGCCGCCGGGTGGCCACCACATAGGTCGTCAGCATGCGGAAGCGCGCGCCGAGCGGCTTGAAATATGGCGTCGCGTAGCCGGTGGCGATGATCACACGGCTGGCGCGGACCGTCCCGCGCGCGCAGCGAACGACGACGTCGCGCGTCGACGGCCTGATTGAGGTGACCGGCGAACGCTCGAACACCCGCGCGCCGGTCCCAACCGCCGCCCGCATCAAGCCGATACACGCGCGGTAGGGATCGACCTGCGCGTTGCCGCGCGTCCGGATGGCCGCGGTCGCGTCGAAGCCGATCGTGCGGCGGAGCGCCGCGCCTTCGAGCCACACGGCCCGCAGCCCGGCGCGGACACGCATCCGGTGTTCGCTGCGCAGCTCCCGGGCGTGCCTGGCTGTCGTGGCGTAATACACCGAGTCGCGCGGCTGCAGGTCGCAGGAGATGTCCAGGCGGTCGAGGGTGGCAGCAAACTCATGCGTGGATTCACGGCTGAGCTCCCAGATGCGCAGTGCCCGCGCGCGTCCGTACCGCTGCGCCAGCGCAGTGAAGTCTTCATCCGGTTCCTGCATCAGAAGCGCGGTGCTCGCCGCCGTGCTGCCGCGGCCGATACGTCGGCCTTCGACGAGCACCACGTTCACGCC
>Ga0207701_10007823_pt1 | contig 10597 bp, 9 predicted proteins | sample KBSSwiSSwithPhiX_FD_184294 | JGI IMG/M metagenome (GOLD analysis project Ga0207701, IMG submission 184294) | Switchgrass rhizosphere bulk soil microbial communities from Kellogg Biological Station, Michigan, USA, with PhiX - S5 (SPAdes) (version 2) | ecosystem: Environmental > Terrestrial > Soil...
CGTTCCCTTGGTGTGAAAAGAAGGTTGTTGCACGGCTTGTGCAGAGGTGAGCAGGGCGGCGGCGATGGCGAGGACGCTAAGTATTTTCATGAGTGAGTAAGGGACGGTGAAAGCGATAAGAGCAGATAGCCGACAAGGACACAACAAAACTTTCGTCCCATGCCCGTCGGGGATGTCTTCGTGGCCCGTCGCGTGGTGGACTTGGCGCGAAGTCTGGTAATGGTGTTCACGGAAGAAATCTCACGCGGCCCGTTTCGATTTCGTAGACAGCGCCAACGAGCTTCAAAAGTCCCTCGGCCTGGCGTTGTCGGCCTTCGGGTGTTTCGAGAATCTGGCGCATGCTCCAACTGACGTTGTCCTCGACGGCCCGTGCAAGCATCGCTTCCGGGGTGAGTTGTAGGTCTAGATCGATCAGTCCAGGCAGAATGCAATCGACGAGCAGTTGAATCCGCGAGGGCTGCCGAGCACCCTGCAACCTGGCCTCGACGGCCGCGGCGACCGCGCCGCAATTCGTGTGGCCGAGGACGACAAAGAGCGGCGTTTTCAGGTGGCGACCTGCGTATTGCAGGCTCCCTGCGACTTCCGGCGACACGACATTTCCTGCCACGCGGACAATGAACAGTTCGCCAAAGCCGGCGTCGAAAATCAGCTCGGGCGGCACCCGTGAATCGCTGCAGCTCAGGATTGTGGCGTAGGGATGCTGGCCCTTCACGAGATCGGCGAGGATTTCCTTTTGCATCGTGGGAAATCTCGCGGTCCCAGCGACGAATCGTTGGTTCCCTGCTTTGAGGCGCAGCAATGCTTCATCAGCGGACAGCATGGGTTCTGCGTTCGAACTCATGATATTCGAAAGGCTGTTTCCGTTAGCGGGAGATCGAGATATTGCCCCGCCAATGATTGCGATGACATAGCCGTGAAGGTCATACTAAAAAACTCACACCAACAGAAAGGACCCAGGTCGATTTAATCCGGTCTATATTGAATACGTAGGTTGTGAAATCCATTTTCTTATAGGAAGAAACCACCAGCAATCCGCGCTGGATGTCAACATCCGTCCGGTAGACCGCGTTCGCTGGCCCAACGCGCATTTCATCCGCCCAGGGCCATGGTCAGGCCGACAAGAATCGACCCGAGAACAACCATCGAAATTCCCACCAACCACGGTCGTCGGCCAGTCAGGCGTCCGAAGGCGTAGCCCGTCAGGAACAACATCACGATCGCGACGACGTTGGAGACGCGTAGGGCGGGCCCGGCGCTGCGCATGAAAATAAAGGGAATCACCACCGGAAAAGTGGACACGAACACGAGGAGAAAAACGCCGACGGCACCACGCCAATCATCCGGGCTCAAACGGGCTTGCGCGGGCGGCTCGGGCAGCTGCTTCAAACGCTCGTGCATGGCTTCAAGTTCGGTTGGCGTCAGAACGTCCGCGACCACAGATGGCAGTGCTTCCGCTATGACACGCTGCGCTTCTTTTGGATCGGTCGCTTTGCGCACGGCACGAAACATTAACAGTCCCCGCCCTTTTTCGGCCAGGGAACCCATCAGATACAAGATTCCGTCAATGATCCCCCAGGCCAGGTTGCATCCCAGGGCGCCAATGAGCATAGCGCGCACATCATCGCGCCCCGCCTCTGCCACGCTAAGCGAACCGGTAAAAGTAAGGACCATGATCAGACCGAAAAGGACTTCGGAAACACGATCAATCGGATCTAACACGCGTTTCGAAGACTCATTTTCGGCAGACATGGACTTGGTGATTTAGATTACTAACTATGCTGCGATGGATGGCTCCTTCACTGAGCCCGGGGCGGTAACACGTAAAGCGTCATGGCGAATATCAGATACACCATCATTACGAGAACCCCGACGAACCACGTCGATCGCCCACTGTTCGTAACCAGGACGGCGGTCATCGTGGCGATGAATATCATCACCACTGCGCCCGGCCAGAATTGCAGATCCATCGGAGTCGGGCCGATGACATAACTCAACAGAACGAGTACCGGGGCGACAAAGAGCGCGATTTGGGTGGCGCTCCCCAAGGCGATGCCCACGCTCAGGTCCAGTCGGTTCTTGCGCGCGGCGGAAAACGCTGAGGCCATTTCCGCCGCACCGCCGACCAACGCGACTACGATGAAACCTACGAATGCGGGCGTCATCCCGAACGTCTCGGCCGCTTTCTGAACCGACTCGACAAAGACCTCGCTGACAAGTGCTACCAATATCGTAACGCCGGCCAGAGTAGCCAGGGCCAGACTCATAGGCCACGGGGCTTCACCCGCCTCGCCGTGATCAGCGCTCCCAAACAACTCGCGATGTGTCTTGAGCGAATAGAGCATTCCCAGTCCGTAGGCAACGATAAGCAGTAGCGCCAAACCCACGCTCAACTTCCGGGTGATCACCGCCCCAGCAGCCGGGTCGGCTTTGGCGATCGACGACGGAATCAACAGGGCGATCGTGGCCAGGAAAAGCAGGCCCGCTTGGAGGCGGGCGCTGACGCTATTGTATTCCTGCACGTGCTGCTTCAATCCGCCGAGAAAGAACGAGGCGCCCAACATGAACAAAGAGTTGGTGACAATGGCGCCGGCGACGGACGCTTTCACCAATATGTATTGGCCGGCCTGTAAGGCAGCAAGCGCGATGATCAATTCGGTTAGGTTACCGAGCGTGGCGTTGAGCAGGCCACCGACCGCATCCCCGGTTTTGGCAGCGACGGATTCGGTGGCGTGACTGAGCAGTGCGGCCAACGGCACAATGGCCAGGATTGATGATATGAAGAGCAGCGTGTGCGCCTCGGGTTTGAGCTTTGCGGCTGCCAATACCACGGGCACGAAGGCCAGCAGCCAGAGCAGCGGGTTATGAAGGATTTCTTTGAGGAGTGTTTTCATAGCGTCATTTTCGTTTTGTGTCCGCAGGCGACAGGTAAATCTTGGCTACCACCGCGAAGAAAATGCCGGCGGACAAACCGCACATGAGGATGCCGCTCAATCCCTCGACCGGGCCGAGCATTCGCCATGGCTCTTTCAGGACCAGATCGCCATAACCAATGGTCGTGTAGGTGACTCCGGCGAAATAGAACGCCGACTCGGCATCGGGCAGGCACTCCCGCCAGAAATAAAATATTCCCCAGACCGAAATCTCGACCAAATGGATCAGGATGAGAAACCAGGCCAGGCGGATCAGCAACCAAGTGATGGGCCAGAAGCGCGTCGGGCAAAGGGGATGCAACCTCGCCCAACGGCTCAGCACGATTCCGAGACCGACCGCGTGTATGGCAACGGTAATAGCCACCAAGGCTCCAGCGATAAGGATTGTGTGTAACATGATCAGGGGCGGCCTTTGTCGAGCTTTGTCAAATTTGGATCAGACATGGACTTGATGAGTTGGATTGTCAGCTAGGTGTAAAAGGATGACTCCATCACTCAGAACAACGCGTGTGCCCGCCGAAGCCACTGAAGCGTTCGGCGAGTGAGGTGGAAGAGCGGGCGGACATGTAACGTCATAGCAAATACCTCTTTCCCAGTTTTCCAGGCAGCGTGCAAGGCTTTCCTTACCGTCAGGGACTTCTGTCCTCCCAGTCATCCCATTCCACTGTGTGGGTCTTGAGATAGCTACTGACGGCCGAACCCAGGGTCGGAAAGAAGGTCTCCTGACCAAGCCGCGCGAAGAGCCCGAATCGTTTCAACTTATCCTTGACGGGATCCTTCATCTCGGCACAGCACAACTCGATTCCCACGGCTTGCAAAGTTTCGTCCAGCTCGGCCAGCATGTCGGCAGAGGTGATGTCGACGCTGGTGACTGGTTCCGCGGCAACGACCAGCCAGCGCACGGGTGTGGGAGATGTAGCGACCGCGTCCAGCACGCGGTCACGAAACAGCTCGGCGTTGGCGAAAAACAGGGGCGCATCCCAGCGAAACAGGACGAGGCCGGGGATCCGGCGTGCGTCGGAATAACGGCTGATATCGTGGTAGCCCTTGACTCCCTCGGCGCGTCCCAGAACCGCAGAGTATGGGCGCCAGGCGTCCCACAGGAATTCGATAACGGCAAACACGATTGCCAGGGCGATGCCGGGAATCGCCCCGAGCACAGCCACACCGATCGTACAGACGATCGATAGCCAGAATTCCCAGCGCTGAATGCGATAGATTCGACTCAGATCGGCGACCACGATCAGGCCGATGGCCGAGGCGATCACGACGGCAGCCAGTGCGCTGGTGGGTAAATTCTGCAGCAGGTCCGGCGCAGCCACCAGCAGCAGGGCAACGGTCAGCGCGCCGACGACTCCGGTCAGTTGTGTTCTGGCACCCGCGGCTTCTGCCACAGGAGTACGCGACGAACTACTGCTGATCGGAAAGCCCTGAAAAAAACCAGCCGCCAGGTTAGCAACACCAAGCCCCACCATCTCCTGGTTTGGGTCGACGTAGGTATGGGTCCGCGCGGCATAGACACGCGACAGCACGCTGGTGTCAGCGAACGAAACGAGGGCGACGGCACAACCGCCGATCAGGACGGGGCCAATGTCGGCATAGGTGATCCACGGGATGGCGAACTTAGGCAGGCCCTGTGGGAGGGAGCCAAGAACCGACACGCCGGCGTGTGCTGCCAGGCCCAGCGTGCCAACGACGACAGTGGCACCAACCACGGCGATCAGAATGCCCGGCACACGCTTGCTGCCCTTGAGCAACAGGATCACAGCCAGCGTGCTTGCCCCGACTGTGAACGCGGTCCAGTTGGCCCTTCCTTCCAGCACCCCCATGACAACGGCCCATAAGTTTCTCAGCGGTCCGTCGCTCTTGATCGAAAAACCGAAAAGCTTGGGTAACTGGCTGATCAATACCGTCAGCGCAATCCCGTTCATATATCCGTAGCGGATCGGCTTGGAAAGCAGCTCGGTGATGAAGCCCAGACGTGCTATGCCGGCTACGATACACACCAACCCCGACACGACCGCCATCATTCCGGCCACGGTGACGGCGCGAAAAGGGTCGCCGCCAGAGAGCGGCAGAACGACGGCTAGGATGACAGCGGCGAGCGAGGAGTCGGGTCCTAGCACCATGATACGGCTGGGGCCGAACAGCGCATAAGCCAGCAGCGGAATGATCGTTGCATAAAGGCCATAGATGCCCGGCAGGCCGGATGCCACGGCATAGGCGATGCCAACCGGCACCAAGATCGTCGTCAGCACCAGTCCGGCGACGATGTCGTGACGCAGCCAGGCTGCTTCATAGCGGCGCAATGTTTGCAGCCCCGGCAACCAGCGCGTCCAGCCACGCTGACCAGAGGCTTTCGGTCGGTGCGCGATGCGACCGGGTTCGGGTTGGGAAGTGGAAGAGTCGCTCATGCGGATCAAACCTGCCCTGATGGGAAAGGAATTAGCAGGTTACCAGGTGACGTCTACAGCGGGAGCGAACGTAAGATCGACCACCCAAACGAGTGCGGCGACGACGAATTCTGTTGTTTACGCGGTTGGCGAGCGAGGTTGATGAACGGGCGGCCATGTCGGGCAGTTGGCGCTTGGCGGTTCAAATCAGATTTCCACCGGAGGCCCGGCTCCGATTTCTTGAAAGCTGTCTACCGCGTCGGCCACGGTGGTGAACCGATTCACCCCGCCCAAGTTTGCATCCACGCCTTCCGCCCGCAGCCGGTCGCGCACGGAGGAACGCGCTTCCACGACCTGCAACTGGATGCCGCTCGCAGTGAGTTCATCCGCCACGCCCCCCAGCATCTGCGCGCTGTGCATGTCCACCCGCGGCGCCGCCGAAAGGTCCAGCACGACCCGCTTGGGCGCCGTGGTTTCAGCGCGCACCCGATCCACAATTGTGTCGCGCACGTGATCCATGTTGAAATACATGAGGCCCGACTCAGGCCGGAAAATCATCACGCCGGGAATCAGCTCGTTGTCCGGATGGCGCCCGCGATCGGAGAAGCGGCGCGTGCCGGGGATACGTCCGAGAAAGGCGACGTGCGGTCGCGACGCGCGCCGGATCAACAACACCAGTGAGATGATCGCTCCGATCATCACGCCGCGCAGCAGTCCCTGCCCGAGCACGCCGACGATGGCCGCGATGGCGACGATGAATTCCGTGCGATCGCCGCGCCAGAGATGCTTGAGGGCGGAGACTTTGAACAGGCCGGCCACAGCCACTAACACGACGGCGGCCAGCACCGGCTGCGGCAATGGGGCCAGCAAGTGTGAGAAGAAAAGCACTACCACTAAAATGATCCCCGCTGCGAACGCGCCCGACAGCGGCGTGCGCGCGCCACCACCTTCGTTGACCAGCGATTGCGACATGCCGCCGCTGATTGGGAAGCCGCGACCCAATCCGGCGGCGAGATTTGAAGCGGCGAGTGCGAGGAATTCCTGGTTGGCGTCCAGCCGGCCGCCATGTTTGGCCGTAAACATGCGACCAATCGCAGCCGTCTCCACCGCGCCAAGGAGAAAACACGCAAAGGCCAGCGGCAACAGCTCGTCCCAATCGGCCCAGTGAATCGCTGGGAGCCCGAAGGCTGGAAGCCCTTGCGGAACTTCACCCAGCAGTTTCACTCCGCGCGCGTCAAGGCCGAGCCAAACTGAAGCCACGATGCCGCCCACCACCACGAACAACGCCACAGGTTTGTTCTTGAGGAAGATCTTTCCCAGCACAAGAACGGCCAGCGCAATGCCTCCAATCGTGAGCGAGGTGGGATTGGTTTCGTGCAGGTGCTTCAGGAAGTTGCCGCTGTTCACCCAGAAATTCCCGTGGGCGCCGTGGATGCCAAACAATTTGGGCAACTGCGTACTGGCGAGAAACAGCGCCACGCCACACTTGAATCCCGTCATCACGCTTTCAGAGATAAAGTTTATAATCGAGCCCGCCTTGAACAGCCACGCGATGAAGGCGATGAGCGCAACGAGCACAGCCGTGCCCGCCGCCAGCGCGCTGAACCGGCTCGTGTCGCCGCCTGCTATCTCGCCTAACGAGGCGCCAACGAGCAGTGAAATCGCGGACGTGACCGTGATGGTTGTGTGCCGCGAACTGCAGAAGAGCCAGAAGACCAGTCCGCCAAACAGGCACGCGTAGAGCCCCGCTTGGGGAGGTAGGTTGGCCAGCGACGCGTCGCCTAATCCGGCGGGTAAAAGATAGGCCGCCAGTGTGATACTGGCGACGATGTCACCCCGCAGCCAGGTCCGGTCATAACGCCTTAGCCAGTCGAGGGCAGGAAGTGGGACATTCATCTCGTTTGCTCGGCCGCAAGGGCGCTGAAAAAACGGGTCAGTGCGCCCCTCGACATGATCTTTGCTCGTTCGTTAGGTTACGGTCAACCGCGCCCGGACGCCGGCGAGCGCTTCCGCTTCCTCGCCTTGGGCTCTTTTCCATCACCTTCGAGTTCCTTCCGCGCGGCCACCAACGCCTTCATCGCTTCGGGCGACACGGTCGGATATTTTAGATCGAGTCCGTTGATCGCTCCGACCACGATGTCAGCAACCAGGGCGCGTGCGACATACTTGCGGTCGGCGGGGATGACGTACCAAGGTGCCCACTTGGTGCTCGTGGCCGAAAGCGCGCTCTCAAACGCCCCCTGGTATTCGCGCCAAAACTTGCGCTCACTCATGTCGGACGGTGAGACCTTCCAATACTTATCGGAGTTGGTCAGGCGCTCAAGAAACCGTTTCTTCTGCTCGCTCTTGGAGAGATGCAGGAAGAATTTGAGGATGAGCGTCCCGTTCCGCGTCAGGTGCCGCTCGAAATTATTGATATCCTCGTAACGTTCGCGCCAGAAATTTTTGTCCGATTTTCCCTTTGCCCGTGTCTGGTCCAGCCACTCTGGATGCACCTTGACCACCAACACGTCTTCATAATAGCTGCGGTTGAAGATGCCGATCCGGCCGCGCTCCGGGAGGGCCTTCATGTAACGCCAGAGAAAGTTGTGGTCGAGTTCCTCCGCCGAAGGCTTCTTGAAGCTGAACACCTGGCAGCCCTGCGGATTCACGCCCGACATGACGTGACGAATGGTCCCGTCCTTGCCGGCGGCGTCCATTGCCTGAAAAATCAGCAACACCGACCGGGTGTTGTTGGCGTAAATGAGTTCCTGGACTTGGGCGAGCTCTTCCCGGTTCTTCTCCAGGATCTTTAGCGCGCGCTGCTTGATTTTGTCGCCGCCGAGCTTCTTCGCCTCCTCCGTGTCGGCCCAGTCGGTGGTGAATTTCTTCAGGTCAACCTTGGAGCCAGGGGCGACACTGAATTCTTTGACAAATTTTTGTTTGATCATGGCAGTCGATGTTTTGCTTCTGCGGGATGAACGACACCGCCGTTGGGTTGCGCATTTGATTTCACTAAAGTCACGTTCTTTGCTGGCTAACGATGGCGTTCCTTGTACTGCTGCGCCCAGGCGCGCGCACCTTCTACGAGATTACTGCCTGTCTGTCGTGCGATCCATGCCTTGAGCCCCTCCTCATCGATCGGCAAATCGACAACCTGAGGTGGTCCGGTTAGCCTGCCGAACGTGGTCATGACCTCGGCCATGGTTGGAAAAACCGCCTCGTCTAGTACTTCTGGCTTCCCTTGGCACGCGTAGGCGTTGAAATCGACCCAGCGTCCATCCGGGCGGAGCACGAACATCTGCGTCCTGGGCCGCTCGGCGCGGGGCGCGACTCCAGTCTGAGTGACGAGGTAAGGTCCGCGATCGCTGCCGGAGCCGAGATTTAGAACCTGCGCATCTCGGTAATCATTAGTGATCGTGCGCATCTAGTACTTCTTGGGTTCCGTCCGTCTTTTTGCCACGTCAATCTGATCCCGACGTTGAGTTGTTTTCTGGCCGAAGACCGGTTTTTCTCGTCGTTTATTGTCTGGGTGTGCAGAGCAAAGCAAGCTCATTTGAGCTCGGCGAGGGCAACACAGCATCTTTGCTCTCAGTGATCAGCAGAAACTTTGCCCACCCTCTGGAAGTAAGCTGTCCAAGTACTCGCCAAAAGTAACCGGCTTGCCGATGTCGCCGTCAAAATACTCCAAGAACGCAACGGGATCACTCCCGGTCTTTGTTCTGCTGCGCTCTATTCCGTCGACTCTTCCTGCTCTTCCGGCCAGTCATCGCCAGTCGCTTTCCAAGTCTTGTCCGGATTATACCGATCCATGGTCTCGAACACCTTCAGGGTATCCGACCCAAGATCTTTTTCGTAAACGATTCCGCTCGGCCCGACCTGGAACGTTTTCACTCCAGTTACCCGGTATTGGGCCGGCGCGGCGGTCAAAGCGAATCCGCCGATCATGGCTCCTTCCATGACAAAATCCATCTCGCCCTTGGGCGCCGCGGGACCTTGCCCTTTAAGCACCTTAAAGTAGTAGCCGTGAAATGGCTCGCCTTGCTTCGAATAGCCTTGCTCCAGCGCTCGTGCGATGCCTTCACCGACTGGACCTCCCCATGTGCCGTCGGAGTTCTTCCAGGCCAGACCATCATGTTTGCCGGGCGTGCTGATGATTCGCTGAGCGTACTGATTCACCTTGGCATCATCATGCTTTTCCTGGGCGTATTCCTCCTGCGCTTCCACAAACCCACGACAGATTGTGATTGCATCCAACTCGTTAGTGCCAATCCGACGATTCAGGATCTCCTGGCGGCCGGCCTTCATGTCGAAGACCCATTTGCCTTTCTGTTTCACGATTGGAATCGGAACGGGAAAATCATCACTACCGACAGTTAGGATGGCGCGATTAGGATTTTTTGGATCCGTTCCGATGTTGCTTTTTTCTTTGGCCTTGGCCGCAAATGCCATGGCCTGCTTTTTGTCAGCTACAGGATCTTGTGAGCTGATGACATCGGTGCTGTCCGGGCCCAGAATTTCGGTCAGGACTGCAACATCAAATGACTCAGCTGCCTGAACCAGGTTATCCGCCGCCTCTTTCGGCGTGTCGAATTGCTTTTGTTTCGAATCCGAAACTGTAGCGGCATCTGTTTTGGCCTGTGGCGCCGCCGTTAAGTCGGCGCAAGGAAAACTCGAGGCCGTCAGGACAGACAAAAGGAACGGAAGTCTTAATGAGTTCATAATTTTTGGTCTTAATGTTCTTTGGTCGTTCATCGACGCCCTCCGCCTCCGCCTTTTTTACCGCCGCCACCTTTCATGCTGCTGCCACCGCGACTGCTGGCGGCCTTGGCAGAAGAGCCGCTCCCGCCGCTGAAGGCGCCTCCGCCGCCGCCGCCCTTTGAAGGCTGACGACCGCCAACACTGTTGGCACCACCGCCACCCTGCTTCGAGGCTGGCTTCGATGCTGACTTGGCTTTGCCGCCGCTGCTCGCAGATTTTGCCGCTGCTCCGCCTCCACTCGGCTTCGAGGCCGGTTTAGTTTTGGCGCCGCCGCCGCCACCCGCTTTGCCACCAGCACTGCCGTCCCGTGCTCCGGCTCCGCCGCCACCAGCCGCTCCGGCTGCGCCGCCACCGGGACGAGCCCCGGCCGCTGGCTGATAGGCCAGCGCGTGCAGGCGAGCCTGCCGCTGCTCGAGTCCGGGGCCGAGAGCGTCGAGCAGGTTGACTACATCGGCCGCCATGTTGTCCTTCTCGTATCCGCGCGGCGGTGCATCCGTCCACCCGAGCCCGCGCAGGTCCGGGCAGATGACGCGG
>Ga0207701_10007824_pt1 | contig 10596 bp, 8 predicted proteins | sample KBSSwiSSwithPhiX_FD_184294 | JGI IMG/M metagenome (GOLD analysis project Ga0207701, IMG submission 184294) | Switchgrass rhizosphere bulk soil microbial communities from Kellogg Biological Station, Michigan, USA, with PhiX - S5 (SPAdes) (version 2) | ecosystem: Environmental > Terrestrial > Soil...
CCCCGCCGCGAGCATGACGACGCCGACCTTGACGGTCGCCTCGATGACCGCGATGCGGTTGTGCTCGACGCTGGGCACGTCGGGACGGGTCGTGCGCGCGCGCGCGTACTCCTCGTAATAGCGCTTGAGGATCTGGACCGAGTGTCCGGCGCCGATCGCCAGCAGCAGAATCGGCGTCATGATGTTCCAGGGATCCATCGGCGCCCCGATCAGGCCCATCAGGCCCAGGGCCCAGATGACGCCCATGATCGCCGTGACGAGCGGGACGATCATCCCCTGCAGCGTGCGGAACGCGCGGTAGTGCAGGTAGCCGATCATCGCCAGCGCCAGGAGGAACAGCTTCGCGACCCGGCCGGTGTAGATCATCAGCCAGTGCATGATCGTCGGGGCGCCCGCGGGGAGAATCTCTAGGCCGGGCTCGCGCTCCGGCCCGACGATCGCCTCGAGCGTCGGCGCAAGCTTGGGCGGGCCGCCCGCCTTGGTGAAGTCGTCGAAGTCGACGAGCACGGCGGTCGACTTGCCGTCGTCGCTGACGAACAGGCTGGTCAGGAACGCGTTCGCCGCGACGCGCTCCTTGAACTTCGCGATCTCGGCATCGTTCTCGGGCACCTTCGGCGCCAGCGGCGTGATCTCCAGGGCGTCGTCGGTGCTGTGGACGTCCTTGATCCGCGGCGACATCAGCGACAGCACGCTTCCCGGCTTCACGCCCGGGATCTTCTCCAGTGCGTCTGTCACGCGCTTTACCTTCCCGAGCGTGGCGGGCGTGTAGATGGTGCCCGACTCCGAATAGAAGCCGACCACGGTCATGTACTTGCCGCCGAAGAGCTTCTCGATCCGCTTGCCGACCTGGACCAGCTGGTGTCCGGGCGGTAGTTGCTGGTCGACATCCAGCACCACCTTCAACCGACTGATGAAGAAACCCAGCACCAGGGTGACCACGACAACCCCTGCGATCACGAGCTTCGGGCGGCCGACGACCGCGGTGACGTACCGGCGCAACATGTTTCCTGCCTCCTGCTAGTGCGCTGATTCGAACAACGACTTGAGCAGCGGCTCGCGGAACTCGCTGCCCGTCGCGAAGTAACTGCCCATCACGACCCGCCGTCCAGGATGGCCCGGGTCGACGCGATCGACCAGCACCTGGCCGCCCTTCGAAACGACGACGCTGCGGACCGCGTCCGGCATCACCGCGTAGATCAGGCGGTCGTCCTTCTCGTAGCCGCGGTCCTTGAGCGCGCCGAACCACTCCGCCAGCGAATCGCCGACCGTCTTCTCGACGTCGCGCGTGATGAGTCCCGCCTTGCGCGCTTCTTCCAAGCTGTCCTTCACGACGCCGATCCAGCGGTTCAGCGGGATGTCGCGCTTGAACTGCATCACGACGACGGCGTGCTTCGCGTCGATCGCGGCCAGGGCCAGCTGGTGCCCCAGGTCCGGCGCGTACGACTTGCCCGACGCGATCTGGGCGAACCGGCTCTGCGTGCCCTTGTCGAACCGGACGTCGATGGTCGCGACGTTGATGTTCAGCACCGTCTTCTGCAGCAGCATGTGCATCGACGCGTACTGGCCCTGGGCGAGGTCGCCGCCCTCCAGCGCGGGCAGCGGGCCTCCGGCGGCGGCGGCGCCCGCCAGGCCGAAGGTCAGCGCGCACAGCGCGAGCACCCCCGTGCTGCGAACGACCGATTGAGTTCTGGACCTTTGCATCGGGCTCTCCTTGGACCTCACAACCCGGATCGATAAAGCAGCGCGACCGCGATGTAGTGCGAGGTCGCGTTGTAGCTACCTGCGTTTATGGCCGGCGAGGGCTGTCCCAGGTAGTGCTCGTTGCAAGTATTCGGATCCGTATACGGCGCCATGCAGCCGCTGGCGGGGACCTGCTGGTACACGCGCGCGTTCGCCTCGGTCACGCTGACGCTCGACATGTGGCGAAGCTGGTAGGCGACCGCGACCTCCCAGCGCCCGAACAACACCGAACCGCCGAGGCTGCCGCCCATCATCGGGCCGCCCGGAAAGTCGACGTTCGCGTAGGCGGAATCCGCGACCGCGGTCTCGTAGAAGGCGCCGCCGCGGACCGCCAGCCGATCCGGGATGACGTTGACGTCGCCCCCCAGCTTCACGGCCAGGGTGTTGCGCCAGTGCTTCGCGATCCTGATCTCGTCGAGGTCGGCGCTTCCGCCCTGGAAGTCCGCGATCAAGCCGGGCGTCCGGAGCGTGAAGTCGTTCACGCGCGACCAGGTCTCGTACTCGGCGTCCAGCTCGATGTCGAAGATCTCGCGCGTCCCGGCCAGGCCGCGGTAGCGCGCGCCCGCGCGCACGGACAGGGGCAGCGGCAGGATCACGTTGACGTCATTCGCCGGACGGCCGTTGTCCTTGCGCGTGATCGACACGTCGCCCAGTGACTTGTCCACCGGCGTCACGCTCAGCTTGCTGTGCGTCTCGATGTTCGCGGGGATGACCTGTCCCGCCAGGCCGAACTGCCACGACGGCACGGGACGGAACCAGCCGCCGACGATGGCGTTGAACGTGAACGGATCCGAACCGGTCGTCGACGCGACCATGTCCAGGTTGCTGTAGACAGGGTTCGCCGACATGGTGAACGGCGTGCTGTCGATCATCAGCGAGTAGTTGAGCCGCGGCACCGCGATCCACTCGGCGGTCGCGCCCACGCCGAACACGTCGTGGTACTTCCACGCCGCGCTGGCCGTGTAGTTGAGGATGATCGCCTCGCGCGAGAGCATCATGTAGCGCTGGCCCGCGGCGCCCGGCGCGCTGTCGACCGTCGGCTCCGGGAAGCTGAAGTTGCTCGCCCCCGGCGACGCGAACGCCGCCAGCGCGAAGCCCCAGTCGCGCATCCCCAGGTTCGACGCCACCGCCAGCAGCGGCTCGAGGGACTGCCACGGCTTGCTGTTGGACACCTTGTCGAAGGTGACGACCGGCGCCACGCCGTTCACCGGGTGGCCCCAGTCCTCGGTCGGCGCCCGCGTGTACTCGTACGCGTTATGGGAGAAACGGTTGCCGACCATGATCACCGTGCCGGTGATCTGGGCGAGGCCGGCCGGGTTGTACGCGACGGCCGTCGGGTCGTCGGCCCGCGCAACGAACGCGCCCGAGCGGCCCGCCGCGCGCGCGCCCAGCGCGCCGCTGTAGTAACCGCCGTCAGCGAATGCCGGCGCCGCGACCGTCGTCGCGGCCGCCAGCGCCGTCAGAGCCGCGTAAAGCCTCACGTCGTGGGGTTTACTGGGGCGTGAGGATGGTCAGCGCGACAGGCGCCGGGACCTGGCACTTGCCGCACGTCACGGCCATCGCCCAGACGCCGTCCGTCTGCGTGAAGCCCGGGAACGCCGTCGTGCCGCCCTTCAGCTTGGCATCCTTCAGATCGACGTCGCGCGCGCCCACGCCGACCGGCACCTCGTACAGCGTCGTCGCGATCTGCTCGATGTCGGTGAAGTTCGTCATGAGATCGGCGGCCGTCTTGCCCTGGTAGAAGCCGAGCAGCACGTTGTCGATCTTGTTGAAGCTCACCTTGTTGCCGAAGCTGTCCGTGGTGATCTGGCTCCAGTCGACGTGCCACTTCGTGTTGTCCGTCGCCGGGATCGTCAGCGGCGTGCCCAGCGTCGCGTGGAAGTCGAGCACGTTGTTCGAACAGGCGTCCGGCGCATTGACGGTCGTCGCGGTCGACGACGCGGTCGGCTCGATGAACGTCATCGCGCGCGATCCGACGCCGGGCGTGGTCCCGGTCTCGAACAGCAGCATGTACGTCACCGTCTTGCCCGTCGCCGGCTCGACGTAGTCCGCGGCCGGATTGAGCGTCGACGTTCCCAGGACGAAGGTTCCGATGTTCGCGCACTTCGTGGTCGCGGTCGCGTCGACGTGATGCTCGCGATAGACCTTCACGAGGTTCTCGTCGAGCTGACCGACCGCCAGCTTCGACGCGACCTGGTCGTGCGTGAGGTTCGGGATCTGGAGGAAGCTGACGTTGTCGACGCCGTTGTCGGGCGGCGCGATGTTGTGGCAGAGCAGGTCCTTCATCAGGCCGTCCCAGCAGACCATCAGGTCCGCGCCCGGCGCTGTCTGGATCGTCGGCAGCGTCAGCGTCGTCTGCGACGTGAAGTTGTTCTCGTCGTGGAGGACGATGTTCCCCTTGGGCCACTCGGGCGTGCTGGTCGAGCTTCCGCAGGCCGCCAGCAGCGGCGCCGTCAGCAACGCGACAGTGAGAGGAGAAGCGACGCGCGGCAGCGAGGCAAAAAGTGTTGCTCTCATCCGCGCGATTAAAGCCTCAAAGCGCGACCGCTGCCAAGCGATTCCCCGCCGGAAATCTCGACCGCAGGTCGATCGCGATCTCGTGAAACCGGCTCACTTTTCGTCGCGCGTGCGGACATTAAAAACAGAGAGTGATTGGTGAAATTGGGGCAACGCTTCATTGCACCGTGTGGCATGATCGATCTTCTCGCCACCGGGCCTGAGTAGAACCGTCTGTGTCATTGCCGGAACTGTACCTTTCAAAACCGGGCATCCACCTCCCGGCCGTTCGCGTCGATAACGCCGAGATCATCCGGCGTGTGCGCGCGGCCTTCAAAGGCACGGATGCCGAGTTCGCAACGATTGCATCCGCGATCGAGCACGTCTTCGGACTGTGCAAGACGCAGGTGCGTTATCTCGAACCAGACAAGCGGCCGGGCATCATCGCCGACTACGCCGTCGAGGCCGCGAAGAGCTGCCTCGCGGTGAACGACGTCTCTCTGGACGAGGTCGATCTGGTGATCGGCGGGAGCATCGCGCGCCAGTACTTCGAGCCCGCGACGGCGATGGAAGTGGCGGCGAAGCTCGGCCTCAAGCGGACGCACGCGTTCGACGTGACGGCCGCGTGCGTCGGACATCTCGAGGCGATCCAGACAGCGGCCGGTTATCTCGCGCTGCACGACGACTACCGCACGGCGCTGGTCTTCACGTCCGAGCTGTCCGGGTGGTTCCTCAGCTACGACATCCAGAACGTCCGCGACCTGCAGATGAAGACCGCGGGCCTCACCATCGGCAACGCGGCGGCCTGCGTGCTGGTGCGCAGGAAACCTTTCCCGAACGGCGGGATCAAATTCCAGGCGATCAACACGTTCACGGCGCCCGACCACTGGCACCTCTGTCAGGTGCCGATCGACGGCACGCTGGTCTCGTCGTCCGTCGAGCTGATGCGCCTCGGAAAATACATCCCGCCGTGGGTGAAAGAGCGCCTGGGGTTGCTCGGCATGAAGCCGGACGACATCCACCACTACATCTTTCACCAGCCGAGCGAGGTCATGGTCCGCAAGATCCTCACCGACATTGGTGTCGATCCGGACCGCGGGGTTTACACGCACGCGCTCTACGGCAACACGGCGAGCGCCAGCATCGGCGTCACGTACAACCAGCTGCTCGCGGAGCGGCGCGTGAACACGGGCGACAAGATGGTGCTGGGCAGCGCCGCCGCCGGTTACTCGATGGTGATGCTCACCGGCGAGTGGACCGGCAAGCCGAGCGACGCGACCTAGCGACGCGCCGCTTTCCTGAGCCGAAAGCGGCCGTTCGCTTTTGGATGGTCGCCGCATTCGATCATCCTTGAACGCGGACGAGCTACGCGCGATTGTCCGCGGAAGCTGATGCGAGACAAATCGCTCCGCGCCTCCGCTGTTGCTGGACTGCTGCTCATGACCCTCGCTGGCGTGCGTACGGCGCGCGCGCAGGGCGGGACCGACGGAGGCGCGCCCGCGCCTTCCACCGCAGCGCCAACCGTGAACGTCAACCCTGACGGCGGGGCGCCGCCCGCCGAGGCAGCGCCCGCCGAATCGGGCGGCGGGCTGTTCGAGCAGAGCCAGGCCGCCGCCGCGCCGACGACGGCCGCCGACATCACCGCGCCGGCGGCGAAGCCGCCGTTCACGCTGAACGGCTACGTGCGCGGCGACGTCTTCGTCGGCAAGACGCAGGACCAGGACGCCGCCGAGATGAAGGCGAACTACGGCGAGCTGGGCCTGCAGCTGCGCACCGCGAAGATGGTGTTCGGCGACGGCTTCGCGGACGCGCGCTTCCGCTACGGGCTGCAGGGCAGCACGACGGCAACGTTTGTCGACATCCGCGAGGCGTACGTGAACGCGTACCTCGGACCGGTCGACCTGCGCCTCGGCAAGCAGATCATCGTGTGGGGCCGCGCCGACGCGCTGAATCCGACGAACAATCTGACCCCCGTCGACTTCCGCATCCGGTCGCCGCTGGAAGACGACATCCGCCTGGGCAACGTCGGCGCGCGCGCGTCCCTGCGCCTCGGCGTCGCGCGGGTGGAAGGCGTGTGGATGCCGACCTATCTCGCGACCGAGCTGCCCAACGTGGGGTTGCCGCCGGGTGTCGTGTTCGGCCCGCCGACCTTTCCGTCGCCCGATCTGAAGAACGGCCTCGTCGCCGGGCGCATCCATCTGGAGCTGCCCTCGTTCGAGACGTCGATCTCGTACTTGCGCGGCTACGCGCCGCTGCCCGGCCTCACGCTGGCCGATCTGCAGTTCAGCAGCACCAACCCGGCGGTGTTCGTATCGCGAACCGCGTACGACCAGCAGGTGCTCGGCTTCGACTTCTCGACGGCGCTGGGCGACGTGCTGACGCTGCGGGGCGAGGCTGCCTATCGCCGGCCGTACGACTGGCAGAACAAGTCCTACGCGGCGCGCCCCGATCTCCAGTACGTCGTCGGGGCAGACCACAACTTCGGATCGCTGAGCGTCATCGTCCAGTACCTGGGCCGCTACGTGTTCGACTGGCAGAAGGAACCGGGCACGATGCGCGATCCGGGCGAGCTGCTGGGCATTCTGGGCGATCCGATGAACGAGGCGGGCTACACCGACCTGGTCACCAACGAGGTCAACGCCGAGCTGCGGCAGATCAACCAGATCCTGTTCTCGCAGACGGCGCGCGTGCAGCACGTCGCCACCCTTCGCTTCGAGTGGCTCGCGCTGCACGAGGCGCTGTCGATCTCGGCGCTGGGCCTCTACAACTTCACCACGCAAGAATGGCTGGTCACGCCGCGCATCGGCTGGAAGCTGACCGACGCGATGACCGCCTTCGTGGGCGCGCAGGTGTTCATGGGTCCGAACGACACGCTGTTCGGCCTGATCGATCAGAACCTGAGCGCCGGCTACGTCGAGCTGCGCTTCAGCTTCTGACGAAATCCTGAGCCGGTTTTGAAGCGTGGTTGCCGGCGGCGCGTCCCCTTCTAGCGCCTTGTCGCCGTTTCGAAGCCGGTGCTAGGGTTCGCAGCATGAGTCGCCCCGCCCTGAAAACGTTCATCAGCTCGATCACCCTCGGCGCGCTCGCGCTCGCCGTGCCCGCGCAGGCCGCGGAGCCTTCGGCGAAGGAGATCATGGAGAAGGTCACCGTCACGCGAAAGCTGGACGGATCGGAGGCGGTCGTGAAGATGACCGTCACCGACGACAAGAAGCAGTCGCGCGAGCGCGACATCACCATGGCGACCAAGCTGTACGACGGCGGCAAGACCGAGAAGCGGATCTACCGCTTCCTGTCGCCGGCCGACGTGCAGGGGACCAGCGTCCTGGTGTTCGACTACGAGACCAAGTCGGACGACGTCTGGATCTACCTGCCCGCGCTGCGCAAGACCCGCCGCGTCGTCAGCTCGCAGAAGTCGCAGAGCTTCATGGGCAGCGAGTTCTCGTACGGCGATCTCAACATCCCGGCGATCGACGACTTCGATTACGCGATGTCGAAGCAAGAGCCGTTTGGCGGCGAGACCTGCTACGTCATCGACGTCACGCCGAAGAGCAAGGAGATCGCCGAGAGCGAGGGCTACTCGAAGAAGACGTACTGGGTCAGCAAGGACAAGTTCACCGTGATGCGCGGCCTGTTCTACGACAAGGACGGCAAGCTGCTGAAGGAGCTGGTCACGGGCAACATCAAGCTGCTCGACGCGAAGAACAAGCGCTACCGGCCGATGCACATGGAGATGATCAACAAGCAGAACGGCCGCCGGTCGGTGTTCGATTCGTCGAAGGTGACGTTCGCGCCGAGCACGAAGGACGAGTACTTCACGACCGCGTATCTGGAGCGCAGCTAGCGTTCCGGACCGGCGCGCGCCGGACCCCTCTCCCTGACCCTCTCCCACACTGCCGCTTCGCGGGGCGGGGGGAGCGGAGCGTTCGGGGCCGAGGCGGCGCCCGCTGAAAAATCACCGGGGTGAGGGCCAGCCTTGCGAGCGGGCCTCCGCTTGACACTAGAATTTTGTCTCTTATACTAGACACATCATGTTGGTCGCGCTGGTCGCTGTCATCTCGTTCGCCGTTCTGGTGGTCCTACCGCCCGCGTTCTTCGCGCTCGCTCTGCGCGCGTTCGCGGCGCCGACTTCCTCGCGCGAGATGCCTTGTCGTCCCGCGACGCAATCCCTGGCCACCGCCGCCGTCCGCTGACGTGACGCCGCTCGGGCAGCGCGCCCACTGACGCGCTGCCGCCGCGGTCGTCCAGCCGCACTACTTCGTCGTCGTCGCCATGGTCGCGGCCGGCTTGCCCGCGGGCATCGCCGCGGCCGCCATGTGCTTCTTCGCGCCGGCGACGAGGCGGTTGATGTCCTTCTTGAACGCGACCTTGTCGGCCTGACGGCCGTTCACGATCGTGCTCCAGTGGCGGACCAGGCCGGCCATGGCGATCGCCTCGCCGACCTCGCGGTCGGTGGCGCCCTCCAGCTTCGCGAACTCGGTGTCAGCGATGACGCAGAACTTGCACGGGATCTGCGCCGACACCGCGAGGCCGATCAGGCTCTTGTACTTGCCCGGGATCGCGGTCGCCGGGTTCATCTCGAGATCGCGCATCTCGGTCCACGCGCCCGCCAGCCCCTCCTGCGGGTAGCGGCGCAGGAAGTCGGGCGTGAAGCCGAAGCTCTGCTCGACCTGCTTCAGCGCGCCCATCCCGTCCATCACCGGCGCGGGCTTCGGCGGCGGCCCCGCCATCGCACCACCCGCCATCATCTTCTTCATGTTGGCGACCAGCTGGCTGATCTCCGCGCGGAACTTGCCCTCGTCGGTCTGGATGCCATTCAGCCAGGTGCTCCACTTGCGCGTCAGCGCGCCCATCCCGACGGCCTCGCTGATCTCGGCGTCGGTCGCGCCATTCAGCTTCGCGAACTCCGTGTGCGCGTAGATGCAGTACTCGCAAGGGATCTGCGCGGCGACCGCCAGCGCGGTGAGCTCCTTGTACTTTCCGGGCAGCGCGGTCGCCGGATTCAGGTGGAGCGACTTCATCTCCTGCCACGCGCCAGGCAGCGCGAAGTCCGGCACCAGCTTGAACATGCCGGGAACGAACCCGATCGTCTTCTGGATGTCGGCGCGCGCCGCGTCCGCTTCGGTCGTGGCACCCGCCGCGCGGGGAGCAGCCGCAGACGCGGCGAGGACGAGGATCAACATCGGCACTCTGCGTGCAATCGTGGTCATGGGATCTCCTTCGGTTTGGAACGCGTGAATCTTCGACTTCGAGATTGCTACGCGCCCAGACCGCGCCGGTTACGGCGGGATCCGCCCGATTGCAGGAGTGCTAGGTCGCGATCGCCTTCACGGCTGCCACGGCTTGATCCACCTCCTCGGGAGAATTGAGGAGGCCGGGGGTGAGGCGGGCGTACGACGTCGCGTAGGGGCTCTCGCTGGCGATGATCTTCTTCTCCGCCAGCCGGTCGACGATCTTCTGGGGCGGCAGGCCGTCGATCTCGAAGCAAGTGATGCCGGACGACAGCTCGGGTGCCATCGGCGTGCGGACCTTCACCTTGCCGCCGATCGCGGCCAGGCCCTGCTTCGTCCGCGTGGCCAGCTCGTGGATGCGCGCCGTGACGCGCGGCTTGCCGATCGCGAGGTGAAAGCGAAACGCCTCGGCGAGCGCCCACCGGTGCTCGAACGAATGGAAGCCGCCCGGCGAGACGCGCGGCCCGGGCGGCAGCCCCTCGGGCGTCTTGCCCTTCATCCACAGCTCGAACGCCGCCCAGTCGAACGTGGGGATGATCCCCTGGTTGCCCTTCCAGGCGTCCGTCTTGCCCCAGACCAGGCCGGTGCCGCGCGGCCCGAAGATCCACTTGTGGCAGCCGGCGACGAAGAAGTCGCAGCCGAGGTCGGCGAATGATTCCTGCTCGACGCCGAAGCCGTGGACGCCGTCGACGCACAGGAGGACGCGGTCCGCGTCGGCGCGCTTCTTGTTCACGTCGGCGATCGCGTCGGCCATGCGGCGAATCGGCAGCTTCACGCCCGTCGACGAATGCACCCACGTGCACGCCACAGCGCGCGTGCGCGGGCCGATGCCCTTGACCAGGTTGCCGACGATCTCGTCGGCGGTCGCCTTCTCCGGGACGGCGTAGAGCTGGATCTTGCGGACGGGCGCGCCGGTGTGCAGCGTGCGCAGGCGCAGCGCTTCGTACGTCACGTAGTGATCGTGCGTGGTCACGACGATCTCCTGGCGCGGGCGCAGCGGCAGCGCGCCGTACAGCAGCGCGAGACCGGTCGTGGTGTTGCCGGTCAGCGCGATCTCCTCGGGCTTGCCGCCCGTGTAGTCGGCGGCGGCCGCGCGCACCAGGTCCTCCTGCTTCTTGAAGTTCGACATGCC
>Ga0207701_10007825_pt1 | contig 10595 bp, 7 predicted proteins | sample KBSSwiSSwithPhiX_FD_184294 | JGI IMG/M metagenome (GOLD analysis project Ga0207701, IMG submission 184294) | Switchgrass rhizosphere bulk soil microbial communities from Kellogg Biological Station, Michigan, USA, with PhiX - S5 (SPAdes) (version 2) | ecosystem: Environmental > Terrestrial > Soil...
CAACCGCAGCCGGCGCCGCGCGCGGCCGTTCGTGCGCGTCAACTGCGCCGCGCTGCCGCCGACCCTGATTGAGAGCGAGCTGTTCGGACACGAGCGCGGCGCGTTCACCGGCGCGGTGTCGATGCGGCAGGGCCGCTTCGAGCTGGCCCACACCGGGACGCTGTATCTCGACGAAATCGGCGACCTGCTGCCGGACGTGCAGGCCAAGCTGCTGCGGGTGCTGCAGGAGGGCGAGTTCGAGCGCGTTGGCTCCTCGCAGTCACGCAAGGTCGACGTCAGGGTCATCGCCGCCACGCATCACAACCTCGAAGCCGCAGTCAAAGAAGGCCGTTTTCGTTCGGATCTCTACTACCGGCTCAACGTGTTTCCGATCGCGCTTCCGGCGCTGCGTGACCGCACCGAGGACATCCCCAGACTGGTGTGGTTCTTCATCAACCGCGACCAGCGCAACCTCAATCGTCGATTCACGAGTGTCCCGCCCGCGGTGCTCGCCACGCTCCAGCGCCACTCGTGGCCGGGCAACATCCGCGAGCTCGAAAACGTGGTGGCGCGCGCGATGATTCATTCCACCGGCGACACGCTGCTGCTCGACGACGGGCCCGGGTTCCACATGTCGACCGCAAGTGACCGGTCCGGCACGCTTGAAGACGTCGAACGTCGCCACATCGAGGACGCGTTGCAGCAATGCCGCGGACGCATCAACGGTTCCGGCAACGCGGCCGAGAAGCTCGGGCTGCATCCGAACACGCTCCGCTTCCGCATGAAGAAGCTCGGGATCCTCCGTCCTGCCGGCCTGAGCGTGGTGCGCGATTTCACCCGGCCGGTGTCCGACGTGTCGTCGCTGCATCGACCTGTACGCGCGGAAGGCAATCATCAGCGGCGGTGATCGACTCACGGCCATTGGTGAGCGCCGGTCGATTTCAGCGGAAATACGTTCAGTTTCGACGGACCGCCATTTGCTGTTTCCCGCATACCGTGCTCTGTCGAATCACTATCAGACAGGAGAACGATCGGCTGATCGTGCATCTGGCAGGTCGTCTCGGTGGAGAACAGGTGCCGGACTTGCTCGAGGTGTGTGCCACGTCTGACCGGCCGCCGATTCTCGAGCTCGACGAGCTGATGTCGGCCGACGTCGTCGGCGTCGATGCGCTGCGTCGCATCGAGGCGCAGGGGGCGGAGCTGGTCGGCCTGCCCGAGTATCTGCGGCTCAAGCTGACCACGCTGGCGCGGGAGCGGCGGCCGTGATCGATATGACGCCTCGCTGATATCAGACAACCGGTGCGTCGGACACAGAGACCGCGTGGGACACAGAGAGAAGGGGACGTGAGCATGGCAATTGACGCACGGCGAACGATGCTCGCTGCCGTCTCGATGGCGGCCGTACTTGCGGCGGCGTGCGAGAAGAAGCCGGCGGCGACCGCTGCGCCCGCGCCACCGCCCGAGGTCTACGTCGCGGATGTCGTCACCAAGGATGTTCCCGTGTACGTGGAACTGGTGGGACAGGCCGTGGGTTATCAGGACGTCGAGATCCGGGCACGGGTGGAAGGGTTCCTCGAGACGATGAAGTTCCAGGAGGGCTCGTTCGTCCGCAAGGGCGATCTCCTCTACGAAATCGACCGGAAGCCGCTCGAAGCGGGCCTCGCGGCGGCGAAGGCCGATCAGGCGACGGCACAGGCGCGACTCGAGAAGGCCAACAACGACGTCACGCGGTACAGGCCGCTCGAAGCGAAGCAGGCGGTGAGCAAGCAGGAGCTGGACAACGCTCTCGCCGCGCAGGACGCGGCGACCGCGCAGGTCGAGGCCGCCAAGGCGGCCGTTGAGAAGGCGACGCTCGACCTCAGTTACACCCGTGTCACGGCCCCCATCGATGGACTGGCCGGGACCACGCTGGTCAAACCCGGCAATCTCGTCGGCCGCGGACAGAACACCCTGCTGACCACCATCTCGCAGATCAATCCGATCCTCTTTCGCGCCGGCGTGACCGAAGCCGACTATCTCCGTATCGTGCGCAACAGCGCGGGCGCCAGGGCCGGCGCGCGCTCGGGAATTCAGCTCACCCTGGCCGACGGCACCGTCTTCCCACGTACCGGCACGGTGAGCACGGTTGACCGCGCGGTCGATCCGAACACCGGCACCCTCGGCGTGCAGTTCGAATTTCCCAATCCCGGGCAGCTCCTGCGCCCGGGCCAGTTCGGCCGGGCGAGAGTGCTGCTCGACACCAAGGCGAAGGCACTGCTCGTCCCGCAGCGCGCGGTGCAGGAACTGCAGAATCTCCACAGCGTCGGCATCGTCGACGCGGAGAACAAGGTGACGATTCGCAACGTCAAGGTTGGTCCGCGCGTGGATGCCCTCTGGGTGATCGAGGAGGGTGTCAAGCTCGGCGATCGGGTCGTCGTCGAAGGGATGCAGCGGGTGCAGGACGGCATGATGGTCGCGGCGACGGTGGCGCCCCCCGAGGGTGCGGCCACGGCGACCGCCGGCGCGACGCAGCCCAAAGCCGGGGAGAAGTAGACATGGCCCGCTTCTTCGTCAACCGGCCGATTGTCGCGATGGTGATGTCGATCATCATCGTTCTGCTCGGCGTCGTGGCGATGCAGGGTCTGCCCATTGCGCAGTATCCCGAAATCGTCCCGCCGATGATCCAGGTCACGACGACGTTCATCGGGGCCAGCGCCACGGATGTGGAGGGGTCGGTCGCGACGCCGCTCGAGCAGCAGATCAACGGCGTCGAGAACATGATCTACATGAAGTCGACCAACGCCAACGACGGCACCCTGACCCTCAAGGTGTCGTTCGAGGTCGGCTCGAACCTCGACATGAACAACGTGCTCACGCAGAACCGCGTGTCACAGGGCATGCCGCAGATGCCGCAGTCGGTGAAGAACTACGGCGTCTCGGTGAAGAAGGCGCTGGCCTTTCCGCTCCTCGTCATCTCGATCAAGTCGCCCAAGGGCAGCTACGACAGCAGCTTTCTCTCGAACTACACGACGATCAACATCAACGACGCGATCGCGCGCATTCAGGGAGTCGGTCAGATCAACCTGTTCGGCGGCAGCGATTACGCGATGCGTGTGTGGTTGCGGCCTGACGTCATCGGCCGGCTCGGTCTGACCATTCCCGACATCGCCAACGCCATCAGCCAGCAGAACCAGCTGACCCCGGCCGGGCAAATCGGCGGGCCGCCAGCGGCCGCCGGAACCGAGTACACCTACACCGTCCGCACGCAGGGGCGGCTGCTCAACGAGACTGAATTCGGCGACATCATCCTGCGCACGAACCCGGATGGGTCCCAGGTGCACCTCAAGGATGTGGCGCGCCTCGAGCTGGGAACGATGCTCTACAACGCCGTCGGCCGCCACGACGGCACCCCGTCGGCGGTCATCGCGGTCTTCCAGATTCCCGGCACCAACGCACTCGCCGTCGCCGACAAGATCAAAGCGACGATGGCGGACCTGTCAAAGCGCTTCCCGCGCGACATGGAGTACCTGATTTCGCTCGACACGACGCTGCCGGTCACCGAAGGCATCAACGAGATCGTTCACACCCTCCTCGAAGCCGTCGTGCTCGTGATCATCGTGGTCTTCGTCTTTCTGCAGAACTGGCGCGCCACGCTGATTCCGCTGATGACGGTGCCGGTGTCGCTCGTCGGCGCGTTCATGTTCTTTCCGCTCCTCGGGTTTTCGATCAACGTCCTCTCGCTGCTCGGTCTCGTCCTCGCCATCGGCATCGTCGTCGACGATGCGATCGTGGTGGTCGAGGCGGTGATGCATCACATCGAGCATGGCATGGCGCCGAAGGAGGCGACCATCAAGGCGATGGAGGAAGTGTCGGGTCCGGTCATCGCCATCGGTCTGATTCTGAGCGCGGTGTTCGTGCCCGTGGGCTTCATGGGCGGCATTACCGGCCGCCTCTATCAGCAGTTCGCGATCACCATTGCCATCTCGGTGCTGCTGTCGGTCATCAACGCGCTCACCCTCAGTCCGGCGCTGGCGGCGCTGCTCCTCAAGCCGTCGACTGGCAAACGCTCGCTGCTCACCCCGTTCTATAACGGGTTCAACCGGATGTTCGGCTGGACGACAGACCGTTACGTCAGCTTCTCCGCCATTCTGATCCGGAAGAGCATTCGCAGCATGGCGTTCGTCGGCGTGCTGGTCTACGTCATCGTGGTGCTCGGGCGCCAGATTCCGGCCGGTTTCGTGCCTGAAGAAGATCAGGGCTACCTGCTGGTCAACGCGCTGCTGCCGGACGCGGCATCGCTCGAGCGTACCGACGCGGTGATGCGCAAGGCCGAGGCGGTGCTGAAGAGCAACGAGGCCGTCGACGGTTTCAACACCATTACCGGGTATTCGCTGCTCACCGGCGCCTACTCCTCGAACATGGGTTTCTTCTTCGTGCAGCTCAAACCGTGGCACGACCGACACTCCAAGGAGGACCAGGCCTCCGGGGTGGTTGCCGCGCTGAACAAGGCGTTCGCAAAACAGATCCCTGAAGCGGGCGTCGTGGCGTTCGGGCCGCCCGCCATTCCGGGTCTGGGGACCGGCGCCGGCTTCACCCTCGAACTGCAGGATCGCAGCGGCAATGCGCCGGAGTATCTCTCGCAGCAGGCGGCGCGCTTCATGGAAGCCGCGCGGAAGCGGCCCGAGATCGCGCGCATCAACACGCTGTACCGGGCCGAGGTGCCGCAGATCTACGCCGACATCGACCGGAGCAAGGTGCTCAAGTCGGGCGTGCTGCTCAACGACGTGAACACCACGCTCGGGGCGTTGCTCGGCAGCTCCTATGTGAACGACTTCAATCGGTTCGGCCGCGTGTACAAGGTGTACGTCCAGGCCGAACCGGAGTTCCGCGTCGATCCGAAGCAGCTCGGGCTGTTCTATGTGCGGAGCCAGTCCGGTGGCATGGTCCCGCTCGACACGCTGGTGTCGACGAAATCGAGTGCCGGGCCCGAATTCACCAACCGCTTCAATCTGTTCCGCACCGCTGAACTGACTGGCGTGCCGGCCGCCGGCTTCTCGTCGGCGCAGGCGCTCGACGCACTCGAGGAGACGGCGCGCAGCGTCCTGCCACCGGACATGACCTTCGACTGGGCCGACATGTCGTATCAGGAGCGGAAGGCGCCCGGTGTCGCTCTGGTGTTCGGCCTCGCGATCTTCCTCGTCTTCCTGATCCTCGCCGCTCAGTACGAGAGCTGGGGACTGCCGTGGAGCGTGCTGCTCGGCACACCGTTCGCCGTGTTCGGCGCCTACCTCGGACTCTGGCTCGCGCGCACCTACATCTCGGAAAGTTACGTGAACAACGTCTTCGCGCAGATCGGTCTGATCATGCTGATCGGTCTCGCGGCGAAGAACGCCATCCTCATCGTCGAGTTCGCGAAGATGGAGCACGATGCGGGCAAGGGTCTCGTCGAGGCGGCACTGACGGCCGCCAAGCTCCGCTTCCGTCCGATTCTGATGACCGCGTTCGCGTTCATCCTCGGTGTCGTCCCGCTGCTGACGGCGACCGGCGCCGGCGCCGAGGCGCGCAAGGTCATGGGGATGACCGTCTTCTCCGGCATGCTCATCGCGACGATTCTCGGCGTCCTCCTGGTGCCGATGCTGTTCGTGGTGGTGTTGCGTCTGACCGGCAGCTCGAAGCAGCCCGCGCCGGCGGCCAGCCTGCCACCGCAGACGCTGGCCACCGAGCACGGCCACGGGGGCCACTGACATGTCGACGACCGCCGTCCGTCGCAGCCTCGTCTGTACGACGCTGTTGTCGTCACTCGTGGCCGGATGTGCGGTTGGCCCGAACTACGCGCGGCCGGAGACGGCGAAGCCGCCGCAGTACAGGTTCGTCGAGGACCCGGTGCAGGCGGCCACGCTCGCCGACATGCCGTGGTGGCAGGTCTTCGACGATCCGGCGCTGCAGGCGCTGATCAAGGATGCCATCGCCAACAATCTCGACCTGCGCGTCGCCGTTGCGCGGCTCGAAGAGGCGCGCGCGCGCGCCGGCATCGCCAAGTCGTACTTGTATCCGCAGGTGGACGGCGTCGCCAATTACGGGCTGCGAGCGTCGACGGGCGGCGACGACGATACCGACACGACGAATCAGAGCGGCACCTACGGCTTCCAGATGTCGTGGGAGCTCGATCTGTTCGGTCGCCTTCGCCGACAGCAGGAAGCGGCCGTGGCGGTGGCGCTCGCCACCGAACAGAGTCGCCGCGGCGTCATGGTCACACTGGTCGGCGACGTCGCGACCAACTATTTCCTGCTCCGTGAGCTCGACCTGCAGCTCGATATCGCCCGGCAGACGCTGCGGCTCAACGACGAGACGGTCACCTACTTTCGGAACCGGCTGGATGGCGGCGTGTCGAACCGCCTCGAGCTCGATCGGATTCAGGCCAACCGGGCCGAGACGGCGGCGACGATCCCGACGATCGAACAGCAGATCGCGGTCGTCGAGAACGCCATCTCGCTGCTGCTCGGGCGGCCGCCCGGTCCGGTCGTGCGTGATGCCCTCGTTCCCGGGGATCAATTACCGCCGCCGATCCCGCCAGGGCTTCCGGCGTCGTTGCTCGAGCGGCGGCCCGACGTCGTCCAGGCCGAGCAGCTCCTGGTCGCCGCCAACGCGGACATCGGCGCCGCCAAAGCGCTGTTCTATCCCAACATCAGCCTGACCGGCTTTCTCGGCGGCATCAGTGGCGACCTCACGACGTTCCTCGGCGGCGGAGGGCTGGCCGGCTCGGTCGGCGCTGGCCTGCTGCAGCCGGTGTTCCAGGCGGGTCGTCTCCGCCGCAACCTCGAAGTGTTCCAGGCGCGCTACACCGCCGCCGTGGCCGAGTATCAGAAAGCGGCCCTCAACGGCTATCGCGAGGTCGCCAACTCGCTGGTGTCGATTCAGAAGCTCGCCGAGGTACGCGTGCAGCGACAGGTGGGCGTGACGGCTTTGCAGGACGCCTCCGAGCTGTCGCGCGCCCGCTACGATTCGGGTCTCGCCAGCTACATCGAGATTCTTACCGCGGACGAGCAACTCTTTCAGCAGCAACTTCTCCTGGCACAGGTGCGTGGGGCCGAGCTGCGCGCGCGCGCGGAGCTGTATCGCGCTCTCGGCGGCGGTTGGCAGCAGTAACGAGGTGAACGTCGATGGAGAAGATGAAGGGCAAGGATTTCGAGAAAGAGCTGCGGCGCCTGCAGGGCAAGCTCTGTGATCTCCAGGAATGGGTGAAGGCGAAGGGACTGCGGATCGTCATCGTCTTCGAGGGGCGTGACGCGGCGGGGAAGGGCGGCACCATCAAGGCGATCACCGAGCGCGTGAGCCCGCGCGTTTTCCGGCTGGTGGCGCTGCCGGCGCCGTCGGATCGCGAGAAGACCCAGATGTACATTCAGCGGTACATCCCCCACTTCCCGGCCGGCGGGGAGATCGTGATCTTCGACCGCAGCTGGTACAACCGCGCCGGCGTGGAGCACGTCATGGGCTTCTGCACGGACGGGCAGTACGAGCGCTTCCTCCAGCGATGTCCCACGTTCGAGCGGGACATCACTGAAAACGGGGTCATCCTCATCAAGTTCTGGCTCGAGGTCGGCAACAAGGAGCAGGAGCGCCGGTTCCAGGCGCGTATGGACGATCCGCTGCGGCAGTGGAAGCTCAGTAACATGGACCTGCCGTCGCGCGAGAAATGGTACGAGTACTCGCGCGCGCGCGACGCCATGTTCAAGGCGACCGATACCAAATTCGCGCCGTGGTACATCGTCCGCTCGGACGACAAGAAGCGCGCGCGTCTGAACTGTATCGCCCACCTGCTGTCGTTGATTCCGTACAAGAAGGTCGATCGGCCGAAAGTCAAATTGCCCGATCGGTCACGCAAGCACGCCTATGACGATGAGGCGTCGCTGGCGCGCCGGAGGTTCGTTCCCGAAGTCTATTGACATGACTTCGGTACCGGGTCGCGACCGGCCTCGATGGGGACACCCCGAAACCCTTTGGGCTGCGAGGAACGGGAGAGACGAATCCGTGTGGACGAGGACGGCGCGACTGCGTGTGGCCTGCGTGCTCCTCCTGACGTTGGCGGCCACGCCTGCCTGGGCGCAGGGCATTCTCCGCGGTGCCGCTGGATCGAGCAAGACCGCGGCGAAACCTGCCGAACCGGCTCCGCAGCCGCCGCCCGAGCCGCCGAAGGATCCACTCGGCCGTGACACCCCTCGAGGCACCGTCCTCGAGTTCATGAATGCGGCGAGGAATCAGAATCTCCAGGTCGCCGCGATGTACCTGGATAGCGGCCTGAGGGACAAGGCGGCCGAGGAGCTCGCGCAGAAACTCTTCGTCGTCCTCGACCGCCGCCTCTCTGCCCGTCTCGTCGATATCAGCGATCGACCCGAAGGGTCGATGGCCAACCCGCTGAAGCCCGATTCGGACGTGGTCGGCAGCATCATGACCGAGAACGGGCCGCTGGAGCTCGTCCTCGAGCGTGTGACGCGCGGCCGCGTGCCACCGGTCTGGCTGTTCTCACGCGAGACGCTCAAATCCATTCCCGACGCGTTCGCCGAGGTCGACCTCGTGCGGGTCGATCGCTATCTTCCCGGGTTCGTGACCGGGCCTCGCATGGGGGGCGTCCGGGTTCTCGCCTGGGTGGTCCTGCTGCTCGTCGTTCCGCTCTGCTATCGGCTCATTGGCGTCATTGCCCGACTGCTGGCCAGGACGGCCGCATTCGTGTGGCGCCATGTCGCGAAGTCCGAGCGGAAGCTGCCGGACCGCCTGCCAGGCTCGCTGCGGCTGCTGCTGCTCGCCATCACCGCGCGCTGGCTGGCGACGAGTGTCGAGCTCCCGTTTCGCGAACGGCAGTTCTGGTCGGTCAGCGCCACGCTGATCGCGATCCCGGCGCTCGTCTGGGTGCTGCTGCAGTTGAACGCGGCAGTCGAGCGATACGTCCGTCGGCGGTTGCGCGGCGGCGAGGGCTGGGCCGAAGTCGGCTCCCTGCTCCTGCTCGCGCGCCGCGGTGCGGACGTCATCGTCGTCGTCGCCGGCCTGCTGGTGGCCCTCCGCTACTTTGGTGTGGATCCGACCGCCGCACTCGCCGGTCTCGGCATCGGCGGCATTGCCATCGCCCTCGCGGCCCAGAAGACATTGGAGAACGTCATCGGCGGCCTGTCGATCATCTTCGATCAGGCGGTGCGCGTCGGAGACTTCCTGAAGATTGGGGAGACGCTGGGCACCGTCGACTTCATCGGCCTCCGGTCGACGCGGATCCGTACACTCGATCGAACGGTCGTGTCGATGCCCAACGGTCAGATCGCGGTCATGGGCATCGAGACGCTGTCGACACGTGACAAGTTCTGGTTTCGGCACTACGTCGGCCTCCGCTACGAGACGACGCCCGCTCAGATCCGTGCGATCGTCGACGCCATTCAACGGGAGCTCCGCGAGCATCAGGCGGTCGAGGCCGCGACGAACCGGGTGCGATTTCTCCGCCTCGGCGCCTCGTCGCTCGACGTCGAAGTCTTTGCCTACATCTTCGCCCGCGATTGGGATCGGTTCCTCGAGATCCAGGAGGAACTGCTGCTCCGGATCATGGAGATCGTGGCGCAGGCGGGTACCTCGATCGCGTTACCGTCGCAGACGCTGCAGCTGATCGATCAGCGTGCCTCGGTCCCCGTGGCCCGTCGCGCGTAGCTGGAGGCCCAGAGAAAATTCATACACAGAGAGACAGAGACACCGATAGAATCTGAACGAATCCGGAGCCCATAGTGCGTCGTCGTTCCAGTTCAGCGAGGCGTGAGCGGTCTCGCGGCAAACCGCGGCGCCCGCGGCCTCCCGCGGCTTCCCGTGGCTGACCCGCTGACGGTCTGCGGTCCAGGCGCGGGAGCGGCGCCGGTTTCGCGAAGCGACACTGGAAGATCCTCGAGACCCCGGACAATCCCGTGGTCCCGCGGATCATTTCGAGCAGCCCGAGCCAATGCGGGAGCGTGCGGGCGTTTCAGCGCCATGAAGGTCGTCGGTTGGACGCAGGCTATGGCCCCCGTCTTGCGATGGCCATCGCGCCTTTTCAGGAGGAATCTATGCGTCGAGTGGCTTGTTGGTCGGTATTCGCCACGCTTGCGGTCGTGGGCGTTGCTTCGTCGGCTGCCGCGCAGGATGCCGCCCACGGCGCCAAGGTCTACGAGGCTCAGAAGTGTTCGGTCTGCCACTCCATCGCCGGGAAGGGCAACACGAAGGGGGCGCTCGACGCCGTCGGTACCAAGTTATCAGCCGCCGAGATTCGCGAGTGGATCGTCGATCCGGTGGGGATGGCCGCCAAGCACAAGGCGACGCGCAAGCCGGTGATGACGGCCAAATACGCGACGCTGCCGAAGGAGGACCTCGACGCGCTCGTCGCCTACATGGTCTCGCTGAAGAAGAAATAGGCGGCGAATGCCCCGCGACGTCCGCCTGATTCGCAGCCCGATCTCGATCGCGGGCATGGTACTCACGACGGTGACAGCCGTCGTGTTCATCATCGTGCTGCTCGCCGATCTGTTCGGCCTGCACACGAATCCGTACGTCGGCATTCTGTTCTTCCTGGTGCTCCCGGCGCTGTTCGTCCTCGGGCTCGTGCTGATCCCGCTCGGCGCCTGGGTCGAGCGGCG
>Ga0207701_10007826_pt1 | contig 10595 bp, 9 predicted proteins | sample KBSSwiSSwithPhiX_FD_184294 | JGI IMG/M metagenome (GOLD analysis project Ga0207701, IMG submission 184294) | Switchgrass rhizosphere bulk soil microbial communities from Kellogg Biological Station, Michigan, USA, with PhiX - S5 (SPAdes) (version 2) | ecosystem: Environmental > Terrestrial > Soil...
AACACAAGCCCGAGGCGCGTACCCGACGACGTCATGCACCTCGGCCAGCGATCGATTCTCGACGGGCTCGGTCTCGCGCTGGCGGGTAATGCAGCTGAATCGGGACGTCTCGTGCGTGCCTACCTGAAGGGCCTCGGCTGCTCCTCCGCAAAGGGCTGTACCGTTATCGGGACGGACATGAAGGTGCCGGCGCGTTTCGCCGCGTTCGCGAACGCCATCGGCATCCACGCTGACGACTACGACGACACGCAGCTTGCAGTGGCGCAGGACCGCGTCTACGGCCTGCTCACGCATCCGACGGCGCCGGCGCTGCCGCCCGTGCTCGCACTGGGCGAACGTGACAACCGCTCGGGACTGGACGTGCTGACCGCCTATCAGATCGGCGTGGAAGTCGAGACCAAGATCGCCGAAGCGATCGATCCGCGACACTACGACCATGGTTTTCACTCCACGGCCACCATGGGCACGCTCGGGGCAGCGGCGGGCGCCGCGCGACTGATGGGCCTCAACGTCGAACAGACCCGCCAGGCGCTCGGCATCGCCGCGAGCGAAGCGGCGGGACTGCGCGAAAACTTCGGCACCATGACGAAACCCTTCCACGCCGGCCGTTCGGCCGAGTCGGGAGTCGTGGCAGCCGAATTCGCGGCGCTCGGCTGGACAGCCACACCGGTTGTGCTCGAAGCGGGCCGCGGCTTCTTCAAAGCGGCCGGCGGCGGCTACGATGCCTCCGCGATCCAGGGCAAGCTCGGAAATCCATGGACGTTCGCGTTTCCCGGCGTTTCCATAAAGCCGCATCCGAGCGGTTCGCTGACCCACCCGGGCATGGGCCTCATGCTCGAGCTCATCCGGACACATGACATCAAGCCGGCTGATGTCGTTAAAGTCCGTGTGGGAACCAATCGTCACATGCCCAACGCGCTCATCCATCACCGGCCGCAGAACGAGCTGCAGGCCAAGTTCAGCATGGAATTCTGCATGGCGATCCTGCTGCTAGAACGAAAGGCCGGGCTCGCCGAGTTCACGGACGAAATCGTGAACCGTCGCGACGTGCGCAGGATGATCGAGAAGATCGAATTCGGCGTGCACCCCGAAGCCGAAGCGGCCGGCTATGAGAAGATGACCACGATCATCGAGGTCGATCTCGTCGACGGTCGGACCGTGAGCGGACACGCCGACTTCGGGAAAGGAAGTCCGACGAATCCGATCAGCGATCAGGAGCTCGCGGACAAGTTTCACGAATGTGCCGCGTGGGGTGGCCTGCCGAAGGCGAATGCGCAAAAGGTCGTGGAGCGCGTGTTCGATCTGTCGCGGCTGAAGAGCATCCGCGAGCTGACGCGACTGCTCGCCATCGAAAGCACACGAGGCAAGACGGCGACGCCCGCGCGCCGCACGACGGCAACTCGTGCGCGCAAAAAGGGCAAGAAGTGACAAGCGAGACACGCGGTCAGGCCTGAATGTTGCCGGCGGTGCGATGACCCGACCGGTCGCTCACCACTCTTTCCACTTTTCGACTTTCTCCGGGATAACGAATGGCGAGACTTCCTACCATCGGCCTGATGCTCGGCGACGTGACCGGCATCGGCCCCGAAATCGCAGCGAAAGTGCTCGCCTCGGGCAAGCTCCGCGATGTCGCTAACATCGTCGTGACCGGTGACGCACGCGTGCTGGAGCTCGGCATCCGGGATGCCGGCGTGGCTCTGCCTTACAGCACCTACGAAAGCATCGACCGGGTGCGCTTCCCGCACGACGATATCGCCCTGGTCGACCTCGGCAATCTCGACCCGGCGCGTTTCAGACGCGGCGCGGTGTCGCCCGACTCCGGACGCGTTACCGGCGACACGCTCAAGCAGATGATCGAATGGGCGCTCGCAGGAAAGCTGGATGGCGTGACCTTCGCGCCGCTCAACAAAGGCGCCCTGCACCAGGGCGGCTGGAAGTTTCTGGACGAACACCAGATGTTCGCGCATCTCACCGGGCATAGCGGCTTCTTCGGCGAGATGAACGTGATCAAGGAGTTCAGCACGTTCCGAGTCACCTCGCATGTTTCGCTGCGTGCGGCGCTCGATCTCATCACGCCCGAACGCATCACTGCCGCGGTCCATCTCGCGAAGCAGACATTGCAGGCGACGGGGCAGGCGCAGCCACGGATCGGCATAGCGGCTCTGAACCCGCACAGCGGGGAGAACGGATTGTTCGGGGACGAGGAAATCCGGATCATCCGCCCCACGGTCGAGAAACTGCGTGGGGATGGCATCGACTGCACCGGTCCGATCTCGTCCGACGTGATCTTCATCAAGGCGCTTCGCGGCGAGTTCGACGGCGTCGTCATGATGTATCACGACCAGGGTCAGATCGCGACCAAGCTGCTCGGCTTCAACAAGGGTGTGACCGTGACGGCCGGACTGAAAACCGTATTCACTACGCCCGCTCACGGGACCGCGTTCGATATCGTCGGGCAGGGGTGTGCCGATCCGGGGGCGATGGAACATGCGCTGCGTCTGGCGGCAACACTCGCCGCGGCGCGAATGGCTATACCCGAGGCCGAAACGGCCAAGGCTGTTTGATAACAACCCGAGGAGAGACCCATGCCTGCCTGGAAACCCGTGACGACCGCGTTCGTCGCCCTGCTTGCGAGCGCGTCTGCAACCGTTCGAGCCGCAGACGGCGAGTACCCCACCAAACCGATTCGCATGCTGGTCGGATTCGCGCCCGGCGGCGGCACCGACACGACTGCGCGTGCGCTCACGCCGAAGCTCGGCGAACGTCTCGGTCAGCAGGTCATCGTGGACAACCGGCCCGGAGCGGCCGGAAACATCGCGACCGAGCTCACGGTGAAATCACCGGCCGACGGCTATACGATCCTGATGGGGACGATCGCCGCGCTCTCGATCAATCCGAGCCTTTACGGGAACCTGCCATTCGATCCGCTCACGGATCTCGCGCCCGTCACGCGTGCAGTGGACTCGACCAACATACTGGTCGTGCATCCGTCGCTGCCCGCAAAGAATGTGAAAGAGCTGATCGGGCTCGCTAAAACAAAATCCCTGAACGGCGGCTCGTCCGGCATCGGCGGGGCCGGTCATCTCGCGCTCGAGCTCTTCAACGTGATGGCGGGCACGAAGATCACGCACGTTCCTTACAAGGGCGGCGGCCCGGCGATGACAGATCTACTCGGCGGGCAGATCAATCTGATTTTCGCCACTGCGGCAAGCGCGATTCCGCACATCCAGTCCGGCAAGATCCGCGCACTCGCCGTGACAACGGCCAATCGTTCCAAAGTCGTTCCGGATATCCCGACGATTTCGGAGTCCGGTCTCAAGGGGTTCGAGGCCAATAACTGGTATGGCGTTGTCGTGCCGGCAAAGACGCCACGGCCCATCATCGATCGACTCAACCGTGAATTCACGGCCGTTCTCAAGCTGCCGGACGTGAGCGAGCTGCTGTACAAGCAGGGGCTCGATCCGGCGCCCAGCACACCCGAAGCGTTCGGCGCGTACATCAAATCGGAGACCGGGAAATGGGCGAAGGTCGTCAAGGCATCGGGCGCAAAACCGGAATGACCGTCAAGTGATCGCATGAATCAGCCTCTTTCATCTCGCGTGTCCCTGCGCATGTCAGCCGTGGCGTGCGTGCTCCTCATGTCCGTCACCGCTCATTCTGCGGAGTGGGCGCCGAGCAAGCCGGTGCGGCTCATCGTCGGCTTCCCGCCCGGTGGCGCGACCGATCTCGTCGCACGTCAGATCGCGCCGAAGATGAGTCAGAACCTGGGCCGCCAGGTCATCGTCGACAACCGGCCGGGTGCGAATGGCGTCATCTCGAACGAGATCATCATGCGCGCCGAGCCGGACGGTCACACGATCGGGTTCGGACATATCGGCACACTCGTCATCAGCCCTGCGATCACGAAAGTGCCTTACAACGTGCAGAAGGACTTCGCACCGGTAGGTTCGGTCGTGTCGCTGCAGAACATCATCGTCGTCACGCCCTCCCTGCCGGCGAAGTCGTTGAAGGACTATCTCGCATTGGCGAAAGCCAAACCCGGCGAGATGCTGTACGCGAGCTCCGGTAACGGCAGTCCCGGCCACCTCGCAGCCGTGCTTCTCGAATCGATGACCGGCGTGCACATGACACACGTGCCCTACAAAGGCGGTGGCCCCGCGGTCACCGACCTGATAGGCGGGCAAGTGCCATCGTTCTTCGCCGTGATCTCGACAGCCGTTCCGCACGTGCGCTCCGGGCGGATACGACCGATCGCGGTGACCGGCGCAAAACGTTCGGATGCGCTTCCGAATGTGCCGACGGTGGATGAGTCAGGCGTGAAAGGCTATGCCGCGACGAACTGGTACGGCATGCTCGCCCCCGCCGCCACGCCGGCAGCGGTGATTGAGCGTCTGAACCACGAGATCAACAACGCCTTGAAGGCGCCCGAAGTGGTCTCGTTCCTGCGGGACAACGGTATCGAGCCGGCACCCAGCACGCCCGCCGACTTCGGCCATTTCATTCAGGCCGAACAGAAGAAGTGGACCCCGATCATCGTCAAGTCGAACATCAAGGTTGAATAAACATGGCGCTCTCGAAAGGACCATTCATGTCAGATCATATCTACAAGCACCTCGAGCTCACCGGCTCGTCCACGAGCAGCATCGAGGACGCAGTCCAGACGGCGATCGCACGCGCATCGAAGACGATCCGCAACATGCAGTGGTTCAACGTGATCGAAACACGCGGTCACATCGAAGACGGCAAAGTGGCCCATTGGCAGGTCACGATCAAGGTCGGCTTCACGCTCGAAGAATGAAAGCATCACGCGCCGCGGATGGGCGGCGCGGCTCTGTGCCATTTCGGGAGGCGTTGTCGTCATGAAAATTCTTGTTCTGCCGGGCGACGGTATCGGGCCGGAAATCACCTCGGCCACACTCGCGGTGCTCGATCGAGTCAATCAGAAGTACCGGCTGGGTCTCGAGTGGGACATGCAGGAGATGGGGCTCACGGCGCTGAAGAAGCGCGGCTCAACCCTGCCGGACGACGTTATGGAGGCCGCACGCAACGCGCCCGGCATCATCCTCGGGCCCGTCGATCACCTTCAGTATCCGCCACGCGAGCAGGGCGGCATCAATCCGTCGGGCGAGTTTCGCGTGAAGCTCGATCTGTTCGCGAATATCAGGCCCGCGAAGTCGCGCATGGGCGTCGGGCTTACCGGGAAGCCCGTGGATCTCGTCATTTTCCGCGAGTGCACCGAAGGCTTTTACGCGGATCGCAACATGTTCAGCGGCCGCGGCGAGTTCATGCCGACCGAAGACGTTGCGCTCGCGGTGCGCAAAGTCACGGCGCGGCAATGTCACCGCATTTCACGCGTTGCGTTCGAATGGGCAAGGAAGCGCCGCAAGAAAGTGACGGCCGTGCATAAGGCGAACGTGCTGCATATCTCGGACGGACTCTTTCTCCGCGAAGTGCGTAAGGTCGCTCAGGCGTTTCCGGACGTTCAGCTCGACGAGAAGATCGTCGATGCCATGGCGGCCCTGCTCGTGCGCGATCCGTCGCAATTCGACTGCATCGTCACCGGCAACATGTTCGGAGACATCCTGTCGGACGAAGCATCGGAAATTTCCGGCAGCCTCGGTCTCGCTGGCTCGGTGATGGCCGGTGACGACGCGTGCTGCGCGCAGGCACAGCACGGCTCGGCGCCTGACATAGCAGGTCAGGACAAAGCGAATCCGACATCCCTGCTTCTTTCGGCCGCCATGCTGCTCGGCTGGCTGGCCGAGCGCCACAAGAAGAGCGAATTCGACGAGGCTGCGCGCGCAATCGAATCCACGATCGATCGTGCCCTGCAGTCACCCGCAACGCGCACGCCGGACCTGGGCGGCACGCTCGGGACGAAGGCGTTTGCCAAGCATGTCGCGGAACAGATCGGGTGAGTCAGCCACAGTGCGAGGCCGGCCTTTGGGTTCGCGGCGACAGACTGTCCGATGCGCGCCGCTTTCCGTCTTCTCAAGTCTCGCAGGATCGGACGTGAGTTCTAACTAGCGCTTGAGGGCTTCGTTCGCGGCGACAGCCTGTCCCAGGCGCGCCGCTCACCGATACAAGGGTGGTTCTAACTAGGTGGGCCCTTCAACTCGACGACATTGCCTTCCGGGTCGGTAATATAGATCGACGGGCCATATCCATCGGCTCCATAGCGCTGCCGCGTCTCGCCCGGAACGACTCCATGCTTGATCAGATGCGCGATGACCGCAAGCTGATCGAACGGTTCGACGCGGAGGCAGAAATGATCGACGTTGCGACCTTCGCGTCCCGGCGCCGCCCCGCCTTTCTTCCCGAGCTCGCCGTCGATCGGCACGAGATCGATCAGCGATTGGCCGGCACGCAATTGAATGAGGCCGATGTCCTGACGCGCGCGTTCCAGCAGGCAGCCCAGTACGTCGCAGTAGAAGCGAGTCATGCGCGGCGCGTCCTGCACGCGTAGCACAATGTGATCGAGTCCGAGGAGATGAATCACAGAAGAGTGACCGGTGACCCGTGAGCGGCGACCAGCGGCGCATGACCGATCACGAGTGACCAGCCAACCATCAGGTCGATCCGATCATCGGTCATGCGCACTTGGCTGCTAGTCGCGTCGCCCCGGTTACTTGGTTATGTCTCCGAGACAGAGGTACTTCACTTCGAGAAACTCCTCCATGCCGTACTTCGAGCCCTCGCGCCCGATGCCGGATTCCTTGACTCCGCCGAATGGCGCTACTTCGGTCGAGATGATGCCGACGTTGATACCCACGATGCCGGACTCGATTCCTTCCGCCACTCGCCAGATGCGCCCGATATCGCGGCTGTAGAAGTACGCCGCCAGGCCGTATTCCGTGTCGTTGGCGAGGCTGATGAGCTCCTGCTCCGTCTTGAAACGGTAAAGCGGCGCGACGGGACCGAACGTCTCCTCATGCGTGATTTTCATGTCGGTCTTCACGTCGGCGAGCACCGTCGGGTAGAAATACTGTCCGCCCTTCTCGTGGCGCTTGCCTCCCGTTATGACGCGTGCACCATGGTTCAGCGCATCGGTGATGTGCTCTTCCACCTTTTCGACCGCTTTCATATCGATCAGCGGACCCTGCGCCACGCCTTCTTCGAGACCGTTACCGACCTTGAGCTCGCCCACCTTCTGCGCGAATTTCGTCGCGAACGCGTCGTAGACACCATCCTGCACGAACAGCCTGTTCGCGCACACACAGGTCTGACCCGTGTTGCGGAACTTGGACGCGAGTGCACCTTCCACCGCCGAATCGAGGTCGGCATCGTCGAACACGATGAACGGCGCATTACCGCCGAGCTCCAGAGAGACTTTCTTGACGGTGCTCGCACACTGCGCCATCAGCTGCTTGCCGATCTCGGTGGAGCCGGTGAACGTGAACTTCCGCACCAGCGGATTCGTCGTGAGCTCTTCTCCGATCGGCCCTGCGGATCCGGTCACGACGGACAGCACACCCTTCGGGATACCCGCACGCTCGGCGAGCTCACACAAGGCGAGCGCCGAATACGGCGTCATCGACGCGGGCTTGATGACCATCGTGCAGCCGGCGGCGAGCGCTGGGCCGGCCTTGCGCGTAATCATCGCATTCGGAAAATTCCATGGCGTAACGGCGGCGCACACCCCGATCGGCTGCTTGATGACGACGATGCGCCGGTCGGGTGACTGCGCAGGGATGGTATCTCCATAGACGCGCTTCGCTTCTTCAGCGAACCACTCGATGAACGATGCGCCATAAGCGATCTCGCCACGCGATTCGGAGAGTGGCTTGCCCTGCTCGATCGTCATCAGCGTCGCGAGATCTTCCTGGTGCGCCATCATGAGATCGAACCATTTGCGCAAGAGCGCCGAGCGCTCCTTCGCCGTCTTGGCGCGCCACGCCGGCCATGCCGCGTGCGCGGTCTCGATGGCGCGGCGCGTTTCGGCTTTGCCCATGCGGGGCACAGTCCCGATCTGCTGGCCATCCGCCGGGTTGTAAACAGCGAGAGTCGCCTTGTCGTCTGCATCGACCCATGCGCCATCGATATAGCACTGCTGCCGGAACAGGTTCATGTCCTTCAATTGCACCGCGGGCTTAACTTTCTGTTGCATGGCTGTCTTCCTGCCGGAAAGAGGAGAAAAACGGCGAAGCCGCCGTCGTCTTTTCAGTATAGCAAACGGGCATCCTGCAGCTCGTGTCGCATGAGCATCGGCCGAATCCAGGGCAGACCCGGTGAAAACCGCGCGCGGCGCGACAGCGCACCCATGCGGGGCGTTTTACCTCTCGAGGGAAACGGTTGATATAATGGGAAAACCTCCTCGCGCCGAGCGGTGAGCGAATACCAAAGATGATCAGGGAAGACATCATGTCCATCGTTTTTCGGCGAGCGACGTTACGATCCGCTTCGATCGTGCTGGTTCTGACATGCCTGGCCGGTTGCGCCACCGGTACGGATCCGCGAGACCCGTTCGAGCCTTTCAACCGCGGCGTATACCAGTTCAACGAGAACCTGGATAAGTACCTCCTCAAGCCCGTCGCCCAGGGTTATCGCCAGGTTCTGCCCTCGCCGGTGCGCACGGGTGTCAGTAATTTCTTCTCGAACCTCAACGACATCGTCGTGCTGGTAAACAATACGTTGCAGGGGAAGTTCACGCTGGCGCTCGATGATTTTTCGCGCGTCCTGATCAATTCTTCGATCGGCCTGCTCGGTCTGATAGATGTCGCGTCGGACGCCGGCATCGCGAAGCACGATGAGGATTTCGGCCAGACGCTGGGAGTCTGGGGAATGCGGGATGGTCCGTTCATCATGCTGCCCTTTTTCGGACCGAGCAACGGCCGCGACGTCGTCGGACGCGTCGGCGACCTTTTCACGAATGTCCTGTTTTACGTGAATCCAACCGGCGTTCAGTATGGGCTGTACGGCACGCGCGTCGTGAGCACGCGCACGGAGTTGCTGGACGCGAGTAACATTTTCGACACGGCCGCCCTCGATCGCTACCAGTTCCTGCGGGATGCCTATCTGCAGCGGCGCCGCAACCTGATCTTCGACGGCGCACCACCGCCCGAAAAGGACGATGACGCGCCGTCCAAGACACCGCAGAAGGGGGCAGCCGGCCCGACTGTCCCGAGTGCCGCGCTAATCGCTGGTATCGAACGCGCCAGCGCCGCAAAGGCCGAAATCACAGAATCACAGCGCGCGCCGTCCGCACCGGAGGCGACGGCGGCTCTGCCGCAGGCGCCGCGAGAGGAGCCGCAGGTTTCCACCGAGTCGGCCATGCCATTGAGCTCGGCGGCCGCCGAGCTCGATTGCGAAGCGCAAAGCGCGTCTGAGCAAACTCGCACCTCGGCTCCGACGACTCAGAGCACCGGTTCGACCGCGTCGGGCCTTGTCCGGTTCTGGCGCTACGTGCAGCCGACGAGCGTTCCTCGCCAGACACTCAACGGCTCCTGAACCGCCGCATCGAAACCGTTGGGTGACGTGCGCACGACCGTCCGGCGTAGCCGCATTTCTACATAGCCGTTGCCGGCGCCACTTTCTCCAGCCACGCTGCGATCCGTTCCGCGACGTTGCGCCATCCCGGCTCGAGCATCATGACGTGCGCCATGTCCGGAAAGAAAGTGGGGCTGACGCGATGCATCCACGCCGTCTCCTCGATCATCGCGCGGGTGAAGAACGCATCGCCTTCGGCGCCGAGAACCAGAGTCGGAATTCCGACGGCGCTTGCAATCCACAGATGCTGCGGCCAGGCGAGCTCGAATAACGCCCGCTGCGACTCGCGCTGCAGACGCATGAGATAACGGGTGACGTCGTGCTCGCTGAGCGTTTGCGAAAAGAGGTAATCGCGGACTGAACGCATCCCGTTCGTCACGCCGCCGCCAATCTGCATCGCGTTGAGCGCGAAGAAGAGCGCGGGGTCACGACTTGCAAGACTCCAGACGCTCGAGGCAAGGCCGTGCGGCGGCACCGGAGCGAGCAGGACCAGGGCCGCGGCGTTGCACTTGCGGGCGGCACGTTGGACGACGAGCGCGCCCATCGAATGGCCGATGAGAATCGGCCGTTGCTCGAACATTGCCGCCGCTGACAATGTATCGGTCACGTAATCGTCGAGTCCCGCGAGATCCAGCGCTGCGCCTGACGGGCTTGCGCCGTGCCCGCGCAGGCTGACGGCGCACGCGGGATGACCACGCATGCTGAACCACGGCAGGAAGTACTCGTCCCAGCACCACGCACCGGTGTACGCGCCGTGAACGAAGAGAAGTGGCTGGCGCGAGCCGCCATCCTGCGGTACATGCGAGAGAATCTCGAGCGTCATCGGGTCGGTTCGTCGTCTAGGTTGAACGCGAAGCCGCGAAGATACCCGAGAAGATGAGCAGAGCGCCCGCAAAGTGATACCACAACAGCGCTTCGCCGAGAAAAGCGGATGCGAGCGCCGCGCCGAAGACGGGCATCAGATGGATGAAAGTCCCGGCACGCTGCGCTCCCACGCGGGCGACGGCCGCGTTCCAGAAGAAATAGCAGTTTGTTGAATTTCTCGCCGATCTGGTGCACCGATTCGCGGTACGTACGTTGAAGCACATATCGCTTGAAGTGAAGGGGTG
>Ga0207701_10007827_pt1 | contig 10594 bp, 6 predicted proteins | sample KBSSwiSSwithPhiX_FD_184294 | JGI IMG/M metagenome (GOLD analysis project Ga0207701, IMG submission 184294) | Switchgrass rhizosphere bulk soil microbial communities from Kellogg Biological Station, Michigan, USA, with PhiX - S5 (SPAdes) (version 2) | ecosystem: Environmental > Terrestrial > Soil...
CGCACGCCGCGAGAAGGGCGGCACTAGCCAGGATGCAGATGTATTTCTTCATAATTTGAGACGCATATTGCTTTAATAGATCAATCGCAGCAAGCGCAGTTTTTGGACCGCGCAGAACGTCTGTTTAAACACAAATGGCTCGCCACGAGCACTAAAAGGCTGGCTCCCATTTCAAGCCGTGCGCCTCGGCTACGGCCTTGCAAGTCAGCCGGCCATCGAGCGTATTTATCCCACCAATCAGCGTGGGCTGCTTTTTGCACGCGCCCTCAAGCCCGAGATCGGCCAACAGCTCCACGTAACGATACGTGACGTTCGTAAGCGCTTGCGTGGCGGTGCGCGCGTAGGCTGCGGGCATGTTTGCCACGCAATAATGCGTCACGCCTTCTTCGGTGTAAACCGGATCGAGATGTGTCGTTGGTCGTGAAGTTTCGGCACAACCCCCCTGATCAATCGAAATATCCACGAACACGCTCCCACGCTTCATTTTTTGCAACATTCCGCGCGTAATTAGCTTCGGCGCCTTGGCTCCGGGCAAAAGGACTGCACCGATGAGCAAATCGCAATCGGGCATCAAATCGTCCAGATTCGCTTCGTTCGAAAAAAGCGTGTGCAGGTTTTCTATTGCGATATCGAGAAATCGCAATCGTTCGACATCGATGTCGAGAATCGTGGCGTCCGCACCGAGACCTTTGGCCATGCGCAAGGCATTCACGCCCGAAGTTCCGCCGCCCACGATCACCACGCGACCGGGCAAAACTCCGGGAACGCCGCCGAGCAAAACTCCGCTGCCTCCGTTATACTTGGCGAGGAAGTTGGCGCCCATTACGACCGACATGCGCCCGGCAATTTCGCTCATCGGCTCCAAAAGCGGCAAACGGTGGTCCACCTGGATGGTCTCGTACGCCACACCAGTCACGCCTGATTTCAGTAGCGCTTCGGTGAGAGATTTGCTCGCAGCGAGGTGCAGATACGTGAAGAGAATTTGGCCTCTGCGCAACAACGGGAACTCCGCTTTGAGAGGTTCCTTCACTTTCACAATCATGTCTGCGCGCGCGAAAACTTCTTTTGCCTGATCCACAATTTCCGCGCCCGCTTTGACGTAGTCCTGATCGGGGTAGCCAGAACCGAGCCCGGCATCCTTTTCCACCAAAACGGAGTGACCATGTTTGCTAAGTTCGTTCGTGCCGGACGGCAGCAACGCAACACGCTGCTCTTGTTCTTTAATCTCCTTTGGGACACCGATGATCATGGTGCGAAGTGAGAGTGATTAGTGAGAAATGAGACCAGGAATCAAGCTAAATTACTTTGCACGCCTCACTTATCAGATCAGTTGAGCGAAGGATCATCCGGAGCGGAGGCAAGCATTTTATACCATGGACCCAGCGTTCGCATGATCTCGAACCATAGATTTGGCAGCCGATCAATTTTTAGCAGCGATGGACTGGCTTTCTGCACAACCCACGCTTTTTGCTCAACCTCGTTTTCGAGCTGGCCGACTCCCCAGCCTGCATAGCCGACAAAAGCGCAAACCGAAAGCAAATTGTTGTGTCCGTGTGCATCAGTTCCTGTGTCGAACGCAACGTTGTGATTCAGTTTAAGGCCTGCGCCCTTTTGCCATTCAAATGCTGCAAGCATCAACTGGTTTTTTCCAACTGGACCGCCCAAAAACACCGGGACATCGGCGAGTCCCGCCGGAGGCACACCGGAGACCAGTTCGGCCACCGGCCGGTCAAGGGGACGATTGATTATTACGCCCAGCGCGCCCTCCTTAGGCTCATGCTCGGAAATAAAGAGCACCGTGCGCCGAAAATTCGGGTCTAGCATGTTCGGATGGGCGACCAGTAACGAACCGGCAAAATTGCGTGACACCTGTTCATCGCCCAAATCACGCATCCGAGACTAGAGACCGCGACGCGCGCTTGCGCAACTTCTCGATCGCGCAAGCATTCGACCTCCTGTTCAATCTGTGGTCGCTTCGTCTATCGAACGGCAGAACTCTGCGAAAATTTTAAGATTTTGTGTAGAATTTTGTTGCCAGCGGGCGAAACCTCGCTTAGAGGCTTGAAAGTTTTCTACGATTGTTCTGGGGGGAACAGCCGCCCTTCATGCCTATCGGGCGTGGGGGGCGGTAATTTTTTAGGGCCCCAACGTTCGCGGCTTTCTTCTTGCTCGTGATCTTGCTCTTGCTCGATTGCATGAACAGAAACTCTCAACGGCCAACCTTTAATGTCGAAATCAGCAAACCGGTATCGGATCGCATGGCCAATCGCACTGACACTTGTGGCGCTCATTATTGGAGCGACGATCCTGATCATCTTTTCGCGTTTGGAGACTTGGCCGGCGCGCACAGCGCGACAAAGCACGGCTGAGCTGGAGCGCCTCGGCAAAAATCTGCGCGCTGCGTTTATCGACATCGCGCATTTGCAGCCAAGAATCACGATCAACGACCGCGTTTACATGGAACAGACGACACCGGTGAGCGAGCTGGTGGTCTTGTCGCGCCGCATCGAAGTCGAACACGAATTGCTACACACATGGGTAGGCAGCTCCAAACGCGTGAAGCTGCATGGAACATTCATTGCCAAAGCCGGCTTCGATCTGCGGAAAGGCCTCTCGATCGATATTCGACCGGATCAAATAATGGTCCACCTGCCGCACGCGCAAATTTTGGGTGTTGAGCAGCAACAAATAGAGGTACTCGCATTCGAAAACGGGTTGTGGAACCACATTTCCGGGCAGGACGTTCAAAGCGAATTGTCAGCGCTGCCTGAATTGGCTTGGAAGAAAGCAGCAGAAAGCGGGCTGTCCGCGAAAGTGGAAGAAACTTTGCAGCAACAACTCGAACAACGCATTCACACGGCACAGCCGCTGCGTTTGATCTTCAAAGACGAAATGAAAAGTGAATAGTGATCACTGAAGTTTGATCCGTATGTAAGCGACACATGCACCCGTAATTATCAATCATCGATCCGCACTTCTTTGATGACTCTTTGTCTCATTAGCGATGCCGTTTAAGAATCGAATCTTCCTCATTATTCTGGTGATCGTCATCGTGGCACTCGCCGCTGTCCTGCTTGCGCCGATAGCGGTTTCCAATGGGGTTCGCCTGTGGGTCTGGTGGTTCGCCCGCCAAGAGGGCTTCGTCGCCACGATCGACAGAGTCGACGCTCCCTTTCTGCGTCCCATTGTTGTTGGTCAGATTCGTCTAAAAAGCATCCGTGACGACGCATTTCGCGTTGATGTTACTCTGATTGATGCGCGAGTTGTTTTGAATTTAAAGCACATCCTTCTTCACCTGAATGGCCGCGATATCCGAAGCATTTCCGTCCGAGAATTCCGCGCAGAGCTGCATCGCACGAATCCAAATCTGCGAACACTAAGCGAGCGTGGCTGGGCAACGCTTCATCGATTGCTCCCGGAAACCGTAAATATCGCCAAGCTGGAAACGCGGGTCGAGGACGGGCCGAGTTTGATTTTGCTGCGAAATGCTTCGCTGTCCGCAAGCGAGACGGAACCCGGTCGGTTCAACGCTGCCGAACTCATGATTACCTCACCATGGGTACGCCAAACGTTTTCGCAGCTGCGCGGCGCAACTCACTGGGAAGCCAATCGGTTGACGCTCGCTGGACTGACTTTGACACACGGCCTCGACTTGCAGGCAGCGACGGTAGACCTTGCGCGGCTGGGGAACCGGCGCATGGGATTGCAGTTCGACCTCGATGCCTTTGGCGGCAAACTAAGGGCAAATATTTCGCATGAATGGCACTCCTCACATTCTAATTGGAAGATTGCAGGTGGCGCTGCCGACCTTTCTCTGGCGCAAATTTCAGATGCGCTTGGTTTCGCTGACCGGGTCAATGGTTTGCTTCATGCCAGCAACTTCACATTTCGCGGCAATCTGGCCGAGCCGGACCGGGCAACCGCGTCGCTGTGGGGTGAATTAACCGGGCTCACCTGGCGCGAACGCACCGCGGAAGCACTCATGCTCGGAGCGGCACTCTACAATCGTAAGATCGAGCTCCAGCAACTTTACATCAGGCAAAAGAGCAACCAGTTCACCTTGAACGGCGAAGCTGCACTACCCGCGACTTCGTCCGAGTGGCTCAGGCCGAATTTTCGGGGAAATATTTCGGCATCAATTAATCAACTCGGCGAATTCCTCGCCCTTTTCGGTGCGAATCCGGCTGATTTCGCAGGAAAGATCAGTATCCAAGGGTCGATGGATACTCATGCCCGCAACTTCGGTGGCAATCTGGCGATTGAAGGCGCGTCGCTGACGTTTTTCAAACACGACATCGACAGTTTCAGTGCAAAAGTCAGTTTGAAACCGAGCCAGCTCGAGATCGAACGCTTCGATTTGGCCCGAAACAACGATTCCCTGTCGGGTGAAGGCAAGATCGATCTTTCGCCGGAGCACAAATATTCAGGGAAGCTCGACGCCTGGGCGGACGATGTACGCGATTACGTACCGAGCCTTACCAGTTCACCACGACAAAACGCGAAACCGATTCCGATAGAACTTCAAGCGACCATCGATTCGAGTCAGTGGGATGCGCGCGGCGTGATTCACGTGCCCAAATCGAGCCCACTCAGTTTCACCGCGAATTTTTCACTGCCGATCGGAAGCAATTGGAGCGCCTTTCAAATGTCGCCTCTCAAGGTTTCCCTGGATTTCCCAGCACTCTTTATCGGGGCGGCACCCCAGTTTTTCCATTCACACATTTTAGAAGACGGCATCTTGAGCGGAAAGCTCTCTCTGTCCGAAACGTTGGAGCATCCCCGCATAGTTGGTGAAGTGCAGCTCGTAAATGGAAAGCTGGCCAGCAGCGATTCATTCTTCAACCTCATCGAAGCCAGCACCCTGGCCATTTTTGATGGCAATCGCGCTTCCCTGGAGTTTCTGAATGTCGCAACCAAAGAGGTAGACCTCGCGCTTCGCGGAGAAATTGATTTCGAAAACACGAGACACGTCGTCGTCAAAATCGCCGCAGCGACACCTATCTTCGATCTAATGTCGCGTCCCGTTGACTGCGTGAACAAAGTTGAAATCACGCCTGCCGCGTTGCCACTTGCTCCCGCCGCGACGGAGCTGGAGTTTCGCGGTCCCCTTCTTCAATCCGGTTGGAGCGTCAGCTTAAAGGAAGAGATCGGTAGCCAGTTTTCGGTTGTTTCGACGCCGGATACTGTCGAGCGCACATTCCCGCTTTGCTTTGGAACAGGTCCGGAGGGAAAAATCCTTTCACTCGGCGCCGCCCCGCGCGCTGACGTTGCGGCTAATGGACCTCCTCCAAAAAAAGAGAAGCGATGATACTCAGGTATGGTGTTGCTCGGTAATAAGCCAGCGCGAGAGCTTCTCTGCCAAAGCCGGGGTAAGATCCACTCGAAACTCCTTGCCCGCATCCAGTCGCAACGGACTGTCGTTAGCGCGATCAAACAGCAGCTGGACGGGCTGACGTCCGGGTGAGCTGACGAGAATGTTGCGGACTTGGCGCAACTCATCGCCAGTTGTCGCCGAAGAAAATCGCAGCCGAATCGCCGATACCTGTGACATATGTTCCGATCCTTCAGTTGCGCCGTTGGGTCTTGTCGCCGCTACCGGTTTAATTTCCACAGCCGTACCGCGAAGCATTTCATCGCGCCTGTCCAATGTTGCTTTCAATTCAACAACACGCCCGGGCACGAGAATATCTGAGACCCTCAGATAGACCTCGTTCCAGACGACCACCTCGAGCACGTCCATCAGATCTTCGAGCCACACTACGGCGAAAGGCTTGCCCTCTTTTTTGGTAAACTTTTTTTCTACCTCAACAATTGCTCCCGCGATCTTGAATTGCGCACGATCATCGAGTTCACCTAACGAGGCAATCGATCGATAATTTTTCGCCGCAAACACGGCGGCATACGCGTCGAGCGGATGCCCGCTGACATAAAATCCGAGGAGCTCTTTCTCATAAGAGAGCTTTTCATGTTCATTCCACGGTCTAATCGATTGTCGCCTTGCAGTGGCTGCGTGCGTTTCCTCATCGAAAAGCGAAACCTGTCCGGCTGCCCGATCGCGCTGCGCTATTGCCGAGGCATTCAGCGATTCATCGATGCTCGCGAACAACTCCGCGCGATCCCTCTCAGTAAAGTCAAACGCGCCCGCCTTTATGAGACTTTCCAGCATCTTGCGATTGGCCACACGCGAATCGAGCCGTGTACAAAGGTCGTCGAGGGAAGTGAACTCGCCGCGTTGATCTCGCTCGCGAACGGCGATCGCCATCGCTGCCTCACCGACGTTCTTGATCGCAGCGAGGCCGTAACGAATTGCATTGTAGCCGCCGCAATTGGCTGCGGCTGCCTTTGGGTTTTCCGCGGTGCCGCGATCACCGCCCGCGGCTACAGTTTCCGGGGTGAATTTCAAACCGCTTTTGTTGATGTCGGGCGGTAGAATGGAAATCCCCATCCGCTTGCATTCACCGACGAAGACCGAAATTTTTTCCGTGTTGTTGATTTCGTTACTCAGCAAACCCGCCATGAATTCCACCGGGTAATGCGCCTTAAGGTACGCAGTTTGGTAGCTGATCACGCCGTACGCCGCGCTGTGACTCTTGTTGAATCCATACCCAGCAAACTTTTCGAGCAAATCGAAAATGGCGTTTGCCTTTTTCTCTGGGATTTTGTTCGTGCGCGCGCAGCCCTCGATAAAGTTTCTCCGCTCTTTCGCCATCTTCTCCTTATCTTTCTTGCCCATGGCGCGCCGGAGAAGATCGGCTTGCGCAAGCGAGTAACCCGCAAGTTTGCTCGCGGCAGCCATTACCTGTTCCTGGTAAATCATCACGCCGTAGGTGTCGGCGCAGATATCTTCGAGCAGCGGATGCAAATATTTTATTGGCGTGTGCCCCTTTTTTGCTTTGACGTACTCAGGGATGAGCTCCATCGGGCCGGGTCGGTACAGCGCGATCAATGCGATGATGTCGTCTAGTTTTTTGACGTCGAATTGCTTCGAGAGACTTGTCATGCCGCCGGATTCCATCTGAAACAGGCCGATGGTTTCGCCGCGGTTGTAGAGCGCAAGCGCCGCGGCATCATTCAGCGGAATATTTTTTAACGAAAAGTCTGCGTCGCGTTTCCGAATCAGCGTCAGCGTGTCCTCGATGACCGTTAGCGTTTTTAATCCGAGGAAATCCATCTTCAGCAAACCCAGATCGTTCAGCGGTCCCATGGCGTACTGGCTGATCACGTCGTTGCCTTTCACATCGTGGCAAAGCGGGATGTAATCAGACAAATCCCGATCTGCGATGACCACGCCTGCCGCGTGCACGCCAGCGTTGCGGGACAAGCCCTCAAGGACCTTTGCGTGGTCAAACAGTTGCCGGGTAGCGGGCTCGGTAGCGATCGCTCTTTTTAACTCCGCGTTTTTTCCCACGGCTCCATCAAGCGTGATGTTCAACTCGTTAGGAATCATTTTGGCGATGCGATCAGCATCGCGATAGCTCCACCCCAGCACGCGGCCGACGTCTCGCACCACGCTTTTTGCCTTGAGCTTGCCGAACGTAATGATCTGCGCGACACGGCGCTCGCCGTATTTTTGCCGAACATATTCGAGCACCTCGCCGCGGCGCGATTCGCAGAAATCCACGTCAATATCCGGAGGCGAAACGCGATCCGGATTCAAAAACCGCTCGAAAATCAGGCCGAACTGAAGCGGGTCGATGTCCGTGATGCCAAGCACAAACGCAACGATTGAGCCTGCAGCCGAGCCGCGTCCGGGACCAACCGGAATGCCTTTTTCCTTCGCGAAATGAATGAAATCCCAAACGATGAGGAGGTAACTGACAAAGCCTGTTTTTTCGAGAACGTCGAGTTCGTACTCAAGCCGCCGGATTAGTTCCTGATCGACCGTGGCCCGTTCGCCATATCGCGTGCGCAAGCCGTGGTAGCAAAGCTCGCGCAGATATTCTCCCCGCGTTTTGCCAGCCGGCACCGGATACTCGGGATATTTCGAACGCCCAAATTCAACGTCGAGATGGCAGCGTTCGCCAATATGCAATGTGTTCGCGATCGCCTCCGGGAAATCGCGGAACACCTGCCGCATTTCGGCCGGCGATTTGAAATACAATTCCGGCAGATACCGCATCCGGCTTTCGTCGTGCACCATTTTGCCGGTGCCGATACAAAGCATCACGTCGTGCGCCTCGTGATCGCTTCGGCGGAGAAAATGCACGTCATTCGCCGCCACGAGGGGAATGCCCAGGTCTCGCGCAATCTGCACCAGCGTGACATTGCACATCTTTTGTTCTTCCATTCCGTGATCGTGCAATTCCACGAAGAAATTTTCCGCGCCCAGAATATCGCGATATTCCGCGGCGCTCTGTTTTGCTTTCACAATGTTGTTCGCCTGAATTGCGCTGTTGATTTCCCCCGCAAGACAGCCGCTCAACCCGATCAAACCTTCCGAGCGCGCGGCCAACATCTCCTTGTCGATTCGCGGTGCATAATGAAAGCCATCAAGGTGCGCTGCCGTCACTAGCTTCACGAGATTTCGGTAGCCAGTTTCATTTTCAGCCAACAACGTGAAGTGATAAGCCGATTCCCGGCGCGACGGCGGCCGGTCCTTGTGCGATCCCGGTGCGACGTAAACCTCACAGCCGATGATCGGTTTGACCCCGGCGCGCTGCGCCTCCTGGTAGAATTCAATCGCGCCAAACAAATTGCCGTGGTCAGTCATCGCCACGGCGGGCATCCCAAATTCCGCGGCTTTTTTCATCAACTCCCTCATTCGGATACTTCCATCCAGCAGCGAATATTCGGTGTGCAGATGAAGGTGAACGAAAGAGTCCCGGGACATCAGGTTTGAGTATTAAACGTCAGAAAAAATTGGCAAATCTGCGACGCATTTGAGCTGTTATTCCCCCGCGAAATCGAGAAATTCCGCTGCATCAGCATGAGTCATTCCGCGGGATCTTTCGCCTTCGCTCCGCTCCGCTTAAGATGGCGCACACGATTTCAAAAATTCGTGATTGCATTCGAGTCGGGCAATTGCTATGAGAGCGCGTGCTGCGGTTGGCTTTCGATCCGCCTGTATCGGTTTGCAAAGCATTACGTGCAGGTTGCAAAGCGCCGCGGGATGCCAACGTTACTGCGACATGAAAAAATTGGAGGCCATCATTAAACCGTTCAAGCTCGAAGAGGTGAAAGAAGCGCTCGCAGAGCTCGGCATCGAAGGAATGACCGTTACGGAGGTCAAAGGTTTTGGCCGGCAAAAAGGTCACACCGAAATCTACCGCGGAAGTGAGTACACTGTGGATTTTCTGCCGAAGGTGAAAGTAGAAGTCGTAATGGCCGACGATCTGATTGAGAAGGCGGTCAATGTCGTAGTGGCCGCGGCAAAGACCGGAAAGATAGGTGACGGGAAGGTGTTCGTCCTCCCGGTGGAACATGCGGTGCGCATCCGCACCGAAGAGATCGGCGAAAAAGCGGTGTAGCGTGCTCCGCACGCTAGATTACAACGTTGAATCGTTACAACGTTAAAACGGTTGGCATTTAAGTGCTGCACGATGTAACCATGTAACTTTTTTAACGATTCAACTTTTAACGCTTCAACCAATCAACGCTTCAACGAACCAACATGGCCAAAGACAAAACTCCATCCGACGTCAGCAAAATGATCAAAGACCACGGCGTAAAGCTTGTGGATTTCAAATTCACCGATCTGCCAGGGACATGGCAACATTTCACCACCACACTCACGGAGTACAACGAGGAGATTTTCACCGATGGACTCGGGTTCGACGGCTCGAGCATACGCGGTTGGAAAGTAATCAACGCTTCCGACATGCTGGTCATTCCAGATCCGGCCACGGCGTGGATTGATGTCTTTAACGCCGAACCAACCCTGAGCCTCATCTGCACCATCGTCGATCCCATCACTCGCGAACCCTACGATCGAGATCCGCGCGGTGTAGCCGAAAAAGCAGAGGCTTACCTCAAATCAACAGGAATCGCAGACACCGCGTTCATTGGGCCGGAAGCAGAATTCTTTATTTTCGACGATGTGCGATTTGCCAATACGGGCAACGCAGCGTCATACGCCGTCGACAGCGTCGAAGGACATTGGAACAGCGCCCGCGAGGAATTTCCAAACCTCGCTTACAAAATTCGACCAAAGGAGGGCTACTTCCCCGTCTCGCCGATGGACACTTTGCAGGACATCCGCAACGAAATGTGTTTGGAGCTCGAGAAAGCTGGCGTGCCGATTGAGCGCCAACATCATGAAGTCGCAACTGCCGGGCAGGCAGAGATCGACATTCGTTACGCGCCACTCAAACGCATGGGCGACAACATGCAGTACTACAAATACATCCTGCGGAATGTCGCCAAACGGCACAACAGAACGGTCACTTTTATGCCGAAACCGATCTTTGGCGACAATGGCAGCGGCATGCACACCCACATTTCACTTTGGAAAGACGACAAACCGCTCTTCGCCGGAAACGGCTACGCCGGGCTCAGTGATACTGCTTTGTTTTTCATTGGCGGAATCTTAAAACACGCGCCAGCGCTCACCTGTCTGACGAATCCCACCACCAACAGCTACAAACGGCTCGTCCCC
>Ga0207701_10007828_pt1 | contig 10590 bp, 9 predicted proteins | sample KBSSwiSSwithPhiX_FD_184294 | JGI IMG/M metagenome (GOLD analysis project Ga0207701, IMG submission 184294) | Switchgrass rhizosphere bulk soil microbial communities from Kellogg Biological Station, Michigan, USA, with PhiX - S5 (SPAdes) (version 2) | ecosystem: Environmental > Terrestrial > Soil...
CCGCGACGTCGCCCGCGAAGTCGAGGCCATTGGCCGACGCGCCCGGGTGGTGCGCCTCGATCTCGGCGACATCGCCTCCGTGAATGCCCTCGGCGGCACCGTTCGCTCCGGCCTCGGTGGCGTGGACGCTTGGGTGAACAACGCCGGAGCCGACGTCCTCACCGGTCCCGCCACGACCATGAGCGTGATGGAAAAGCTGGATCTGCTCATGCGCGTCGACCTGCGCGGCACCATGCTCGCGTCATGGCAGGCAGCCGAGCTCATGGCAGCGCAGGACAAGGGCGGCGTTATCATCAACATGAGTTGGGACCACGTGCTCACGGGAATGCCGGGCGTCGAAGCACAGCTGTTCTCGGCCGTGAAGGGCGGCGTGTTGTCGTTCAGCAAGTCGCTCGCGCGTACCATCGCGCCACGAGTACGCGTCAACGTTCTCGCACCCGGTTGGATCGAGACGGCATATGGCAGCGAAGTCGACGAGACCATTCGGCGACAGGTCGTCGCGTCGACGCCGCTCGAGCGATGGGGAACGCCCGAGGACGTCGCGAGCGCAGCCGTCTATCTCGCATCGCCGGCAGCATCGTTCGTCACGGGCCAGACGATGCTCGTTGGCGGCGGCGTCGTGATGTGATCGATCTTGCCATTGAGCGCGCGCACTCCTGTCGCGGTTAGGCACGCAGCCACTCTCGGAGATTTGCCGTGTCCAAAAAAGAACCGACGTACGACGACGCACAGATCGCGGAACAGCTCGCGACGCTCCCGGGCTGGTACTATGAGGACGGCTGGATTCGTCGCTACTACAAGACGGACGGCTGGCCCACGACCCTCATGCTCGTGAACGCCATCGGCTATGTAGCCGAGGCCGCGTACCACCACCCCGATCTTTCGGTGACGTGGGCGCGTGTGGGCGTGCAGCTCATGACGCACAGCGCTGGCGGCATCACGGAGAAGGACTTCGCGCTCGCGCGCCGCATCGAGGAGATCGTGCTCTGGCGCCCAGCGGAAGGCGGTGCGCTCGCCGGCACGCCTAACAAGTTCGTCCGGAGCGGCGACCCGCGGTGACCGAACGACCCGGCGCGCCCCGCCGCATCCTGTTCGTCACCGGGAAGCTCGCGGAACCGGCGCTTCGCCGTGTGCTATCGGACATGTCGCCGTCGTTCACGTACGACGTGTCGGTCCTTGGAATCACTGTCGCGGCGCTGATGACCACGACGTGGATTGCCCGCCACCTCGATGCGGTGCCGGACGACACGGATCTCGTGCTCATCCCCGGGCTCTGCGAAGGCGATCCCGAGATCGTTCGCGAGAAGGTCGGGCGTCGCGTCGAGAAGGGCCCCAAGGATCTCCGCGAGATCCCGAGGTATTTCGGCCACCAGCCACCGCACGACTACGGCGCGTGGGACATCGAGATCGTCGCCGAGATCAACAACGTTCCGCGCCTCACGCGAGAGGCGACGCGTCGCGCCGCGAACTACTTTCGCGACTCAGGCGCGGATCTCATCGACATTGGGTGCACGCCCGGGCTTCCCTTCCCGTACCTCACGGACGTCGTGCGCGAGCTCGTATCCGCCGGCATGCGCGTGAGCATCGACAGCTTCGATGTCGACGAGATTCGCGCGGGCGTTGGCGCGGGCGCAGAGCTCGTGCTGAGCGTGAACAGCTCGAACATCGACGTCGCACCGGATCTCGCTGCCGCAGCGGCACGAGCTGTCGTGGTGCCTGACGCCGGCGAGTCGTTCGAGAGCATCGACCGTACGATCGCAGAGCTCGATCGGCTCGGCGTTCGATACCTGATCGACCCCGTGCTCGAGCCCATCGGCTTCGGCTTCATGGCCTCGCTTGAGCGCTACGCCGAGGCGCGGCGACGATATCCGGATGCCGAGTTGATGATGGGCATCGGCAACATCACGGAGCTCACTGCAGCCGACTCCACGGGTGTGAACGCGCTGCTCATCGCGATCTGCCAGGAGTTGGGGATCCGCACGGTGCTCACGACGGAAGTCATTCCGTGGGCTCGCGGCTCGGTGCGCGAGGTAGGTATCGCGCGGCAACTCATGCATCACGCGATCACCGCGCACACAATCCCGAAGCACCTGGACGATCGTCTCGTGACGATAAAAGATGCTGAGATCTTCGCGTACTCCGAGGACGAGCTTCGCGATCTGCAGCGCCGCATCACGGACCCGAATTTCCGCATCTTCACCGATCGCGATGTCATCACCGTGCTCAATCGCGAGCACTTCGTGCGCGGCACGGACATTCAGGACATCTTCGCGCAGCTCGGCGTCACGGAAGCGACGCACGCCTTCTACCTCGGCAAGGAGCTCGCGAAAGCGAAGCTCGCGATCACACTCGGCAAGACCTATCGGCAGGAAGGATCGTTGTCGTGGGGGTATCTCACGCCGCCGGACGACGTGAAGTCCGAGCACGTGCGGCTGACGCAGCGGTCGGCGCGAGCGGGCGAGCCATTGCGATGATCATCGAGACCATCGTCACGACCATGGACGCCACCGGCGCGGTGAACATCGCTCCCATGGGCGTGGAATGGGACGGCGGCGATGATCCGCCGGTACTCAAGCCGTTTCTCGAGACCACGACGTTCCGTAATGTGACCGCGACTGGCGTCGCCGTCGTGAACCTCGTGGACGACGTGCGAATCTTCGCGCGTGCGGCTATCTCGAACCCGGATTATCCCGTCGTGCCCGCCGTCGCTGTACGCGGCGTGTGCCTGGAGGCGGCGTGTTCGTGGCGTGAGCTGACGGTGCGCTCAATGGATAGCACCCCTCCGCGATCCCGCGTCGAGACGACGATCGTGCACCGCGGCTTTCGGCGAGAGTTCATCGGCTTCAATCGAGCTCGTCACGCCGTGCTCGAGGCCGCGATCTACGCCACGCGCGTGCACATGCTCGACCGGTCGTTCATCGAAGCCGAGCTCGCGCGCCTGCAGGTGATCGTCGACAAGACTGCCGGCCCAGCCGAGCATGAAGCGATGGCGCTCCTCACGGAATACGTGCGCTCCGCGCCAGGCATGCGTCCGTTGGCCAATCGTTAGGTGAGCGGCGACACCGTTACCGTCGAGGCTCCGGCGCGCCTGCACTTCGGACTGCTGGACCTCCGCGGTGCGTTAGGGAGGCGCTTCGGTGGCATCGGTGCACCGGCACCCGAGGTCAGCGCGCGCGTTTCCGTGTCGCTCGCGGATGACGTCGAAGCCGAGGGGCCGGACGCCGGCCGCGCGGTGGAGTTTGCGCGCCGGTTTCTGACGCACCACGCGCTCGCCGGCGGTGCTCACGTCCAGGTCGAGCGGGCCATCCCACCACATACGGGGCTTGGATCCGGAACGCAGCTCGCGTTGTCGATCGCGCGCGCGTTGGCCGATCTGCATGACGTGAGGGCAACACCACCTGACCTTGCGAGAGCCGTCGGACGCGCGAACCGATCGGCGGTAGGCACGTGGACGTTCGCCGGTGGCGGGTTCGTGGTCGAGGGTGGGCGACGCATGGATCAGAACGACGACACCGGCCCGCTGCTCGCGCGCCTCGCGTTTCCGACTGCCTGGCGTTGTGTCATAGCGGTACCGAAAGCGCAACCCGGTGTCAGCGGTGCCGCGGAGGCTGAGGCGTTCGCGTCACTGCCATTGCCGGCCGAGCGTGAGGTGGAGCGCGTGTCGCATCTCGTGCTCATGGCCATGTTGCCCGCGCTCGCCGACGGTGACCTCTCGACATTCGGCGCGGCACTCACCGAGGTGCAGGAGATCAACGGACGCTGGTTCTCTCACGCGCAGGGCGGCACGTTCGCGCCGGGCGCGTCGAGCGCCCTCGTGGCGCGCATGCGCGAGTGGGGCGCAGCCGGCGTTGGCCAGAGCTCGTGGGGCCCCGCGGTGTACGCGATCGTCGGCGGCGATGACGCGGCGCACGACCTCTCTCGCCGCCTGCGTGACGCCGTCGGCGACGGTGGCTTGGTCTACACGGGTGCGTTCCCGTCCAATGGAGCGATCGTGTCATCCCGAGCGCCAGGGATTGTCATCCCGAGCGACAGCGAGGGATCTTCCGTGAAGTACCCATAGCCAACACCGCGGAAAGACGTTAGGCACTGGTCCGATTGCTGCTGACTGTCGGCCATTGTCGCCGGTCAATACTTCTGGTCCGGCGGTCATTCCGTCCTCGCAGGCTGGCGACCATTTCGCGCGTGGGTTCCGTCACCGCGCGACGCCGGGCCGTGGGCGACCGTAAGCATGATGCCCGGATCGGCACCACACGGCGGCGCTCCACCGGTCCCGGCCTAACGTGTACTCACGGTCGGAGAGACCATGCTTCCTATCTCGTCATCAACCCCTGCGCGCCGGTCAGACATCGCGGCGTTACTCTCTGCGCGTCAGGTCTCCCGCTGCGTCCCGCTGCTGTTCGTGCTCGCGGCATGCAGTGACGGCGGCATCGTCGAGCCACCGGCCAGCGCTGTGCGCGGCAGCCCGGCTCACGCCGCGGTCGTCGTGACGCCTGACTACTCCAAGTTCGACACGCGCTCTGAGTTCGCGACGGCTGGCGTGGTCAATCAGCTGAACGGCTTCGACGAATTCACTGGTGGCCCCGTGTACCCGCAATCCACACCGTGGACGACGCATGGCGTGACCTACACGTCGGCGCCGAACTTCGTGTTCGGCCCCGGTGTCGGCCTCGGCGTCTCGAGCAACGCCGTGTCCACCGAGTTCGGCGCGCCACTATCGGGCACGTTCGCCTCGGCCGACGCCGTCAACCTGTTCGGCGCCGACATGAGTCTCATCGTCACGGCGGCGCCAGTGAAGCTCGTGCTGTCCACCAATCTGAGGACGTACACGTTCGACAATCTCGGCATTCCGCTCGCCGACGTCGGTCGACGCTTCTTCGGCGTCGCGCTTTCGACACCTGGCGAGTATCTCACCGGATTTCGGTTCGTGGTCGGCCCAGCGTCGACGCTGCTCCTCGACAACGTTGCCATCGGCCACACCGGTGTGCCAAACGCCCCTCCCGTAGCAACGGCTGGCGGGTCATACACTGGTCAGGAAGGATCGGCGGTTGCGCTCTCGCTGAGCGGCAGCGACAGGGACGCCGACGCCCTCACGTTTTCGTGGGATCTGGGCGACGGCACCAAGGGCTCGGGAGCAACTCCTCCGTCGAGCCACGTGTACGTGAACGATGGATCGTACGCCATCACGCTCGCGGTCTCCGATAGCCGCGGTGGCGTCGACACTGCACGCACCACAGCCGCGATCTCGAACGTCGCCCCGGTTCTCGCTCCGTTCTCGGTGCAGGCCGCTCCGCTGGCGCTCACGGCCGGCGGCGTGACGCTCTCGGTCTCCGCCACATTCACCGATGTCGGCGTCGCCGACGCCCATACCGCCACGCTCGACTGCGGCGACGGAGCTGTTGTTCCCGCCATGGCGCCTAACGGGACCGTCGATGGCACGTGCCTGTTCACGACCCCGGGCGTTTATATCATCCAACTGACCGTGCGCGACGACGGAGGCGGTAGCGACACGAGATTCGCGACAGGTCAGGCGGTGGTGTACGACGCGAGCGCCGGGTGGGTGACCGGCGGCGGGTGGATCGCGTCGCCAGTAGGAGCCTACGCTGCGGCTCCGGCGCTGACCGGCAAGCTGACGTTCGGCTTTGTGGCGCGCTATCAGTCGTCGGCCACGCCGGGTGGGAACGCGGAGCTCAAGCTGAACCTTGGGAAGCTCAGTTTCCGAAGCAGTTCACTGGACTGGCTGGTGGTCACTGGGAACACGGCCCAGCTACGGGGCCGCGGTATGATGAACGGCGGCGGCGACTACGCGTTCGAAGTCCTCGCGGTCGATGATTCACCAGGTGATGGGGCCCGCATCCGCATCTGGGATCGCACGACGGGCGCGGTCGTCTATGACAACCAGAGGGGCGAACCGCTCGACGCCGGCGCCGTCACGGCGCTCGCTGGCGGCAGCATTCAACTCCATCAGCGGTAGGACCGCGCTTGTTGAGTTCTTGATCTTCGCCGCGACCGGCATTATCAAATGGTTGGAGCGCCAATTGTTACCAGGCGGTGGCAGGCGTTCGCGGCGGGCAAGGTGCTTATGGCGTCTCGAAAGTTCGAAGGCACAGACAGCACGTCGCCCACGACAGCAAGCGGCCGTTCAACGAGCCGCGATCCGGGGGTGCCTAGCCAGGCGCCCCCGGATCCTGTCGTCGGCACCCCGGAGCATCTGCAGTCCACGTTCGCTCGCGCCGCGGCGGCCGCGGACCGAGCCGTCGGGATCTGGCTGGCGCGCACGGCGGAGCAACGGACCCCGGACGACGTGCCGCCAGCCCCAACTGACCGCGCCTCCGTGGAGTTCCGGGCGCTTCGTGCGGTCGTGCGTGCTTCGGCCACCGCCTACGCGCGGCAACTACGCAGCGAAGGCGCGACTCCCGAGGGAATGCTCGTGCTCGTTAAGGCCGCGACCGTGAACCACCGCATTCCGAGCTTTGGAGCACAAGAATTGACGAACGACCTCATTCGGTGGAGTATCGAAGCATATTTCGATGAGTGAGATGGCAGTATCGCCCTAGCGCGAGGCACCTATGAGCGCCGAACCGAGACCCGACTTCGGAGAGTTCGCCGAGTTTGCCGAGACGCTTCGAGGCCAGCGAGTCCACACCGCGCGCGTCGTTAGGCGCGCGCTGCGCCGGGCCAGCAGTCGCTACCCCGAAGGGTTCGCCGAGGAGTTGAACGACGTGTCGCGTGCGTTCGACGGCACGTTGAGCGATCTGGATCGCGCGACCGAAGAGCTTCGCGCGCAGAACGAGGCACTCTTCTCGGCGCGCCTCGAGCTCGAAGGGTCGGCGGCGGTGTTTCGAGATCTGTTCGAGCTTGCCCCGTGCGCCTACGTGGTCACGGATGCAGACACCGCGATCATCTATGCGAACGACGCTGCCTGTACATTGCTCCATCGTTCCAAGAACGCCCTCGCGGGTAAGCCGCTGATCTGTTTTGTACCACTCGAACACCGAAGCTCTTTCCGGGCAGCGGTGTTGAGAAGTAGTGTGAATACGGCAGTGACTAGCTGGCCGGCCGTGCTGTTCCCAACTGGCGCCCCGGCGGAAATCGCCTGTCGAATGCGGGTCAGGCCTGCGACCGCTCCCGGTACGCAACAGCCTCGCGCGCTCTACTGGAACATCACGGAGGAGTCCGATGAAGACCTCTTCTGACACTGTGACGCCGACGCGAACAGCGCCGGTGTCGACCAGCTCAGAACGGAGCGGGGACGTAGGCATCATCCTGGATGCACTCCGCTCGATCGTGCGCGAGCTCCGGCTCGCATCACGGGAAGCCGAACAACGCGTCGGAGTTCACGGGGCGCAGCTTCACGCCCTCCGTCAACTCGCTGATGCACCATCAATGTCACTCACCGAGCTCGCGGACCGCACGCACACCGACATCAGCTCGGTCAGCGTCGTCGTGAGCCGCCTGGTCGAACAAGGCCTCGTTGCCAGAAAATCGGCGGATGATGATCGGCGCCGACTGTCGCTTGGCCTCACCGCCCGCGGGCGTTCGCTGCTGCGGCGTGCACCAGAAACCGGCACGTCGCGACTCCTTCGGGCCGGTGCACATCTGAGCGACCGGGAAGTCCATACGCTCGCGAGCGGACTCGAAAAGCTCGTAAGCGGACTGGAGCGTTCAGGCGGCTGATTCGCAATACGTGACGACCGATCACCTCAAGGCCCCCGAGAGTACGCTCTCGGGGGCCTTTTCATCGGGACCAGGGATGGGAATTGGTGGACTTATGACGGACGTTTTGGGGCGTGTTCAAAACTCTGTGGAGAATGTTCAAAACTTTGAACCGACCCTTCATAACTTCAGTCATTCGCCCGTTCAGAGCCGTTACCAGACTCCTCTGTAACGCCGACACCCGCCTTTTCATAGTAGGAGCCGCGCTTCTCCCCGCGAACCACCAGCTCGCCTCGACGCACCAGCTTCTCGAGAACTCCGCGCGCCTCCCGTCCCTCGACACCACAGAGCTCAGCTGCTGCCGAGCGGGTGATGCGGCCGTGTAAGTCCACGTAATCCATAATCTTCCGCTCGCGCGCCCCCGCATGCTCGGCCGCCACATCCTCGTCGAAGTCCTCGACCCCGAGCGTCTGCGCGACCGCTGATGTGAAGTAATAGACTCGCTCACGCCTGTCCTCCCAAGAGTCGAGCAAGCCGGACTCGACTAATCGATCCAGCACTGCCCGAGTCGGTCCCTCCAAACGCTGAACGAGCGCCGCTGCCCGCCCGATCCCCATGGGCTCCTGCTCCCGCGCCATGGCATTGAGCAGCAGCAACGCGTCCAGCGACAGCCGCTTGCCCGGCACATCCCGCTCGGCCACCAACCTCGTGATGGCCACGTTTGCCGGGCCGTCATGCAGAATTACTTGCACCGTAGCGACAGTAGAGCGTGAGTAATCCGGCACTTGGCGGCCGTATCGCAGTTGCCCCTCGAAGATCGTATCAATGCCGCGCCCGGTCCGCTCGACCAGGCCAATACGTTTGAACGCGTCCGCCAAAACAGGATTTCTGGGCCGAGGTGGCGCGACGAGGATGTTGTCGAGCTGCACCTGATCGGGGAAACCGCCGGGGTTTGATACTTCGATCTCGTCGCCGGATCCGCCGGGAATGCCCGCCTCGCGCAGCTGAACGTGTACCGCTCCGGCACGGGTGTAGTCCCGATGGACGAGTGCGTTATGGAGCGCCTCGCGAAACCCGGATGGGCTATGCGCAGGAACGCCCACGCGCACCATCCCCACCGCTAGCTCGTCCTCCTGGTTCCGCGCGTCGAACCGCAGCGCCACTTCTTCCGCCGTGCGCACGAGCGGCCATCGCACGAACTCGTTGACTGCCACTCGCGTCCCTCGAAGTACCTGAAACGCGACCTCGTGGTTCGGCACGTAGCGCTTGATCGCCTCCTCGCGCCCGACCATCAGCAACGCCGCGACGCGCACCCGGTCGAGTCGATCGCCGTGCTCCCCCGCCCCCTCCGCGAGTCCGAGCGCGCGTACAATCTCCGCGTCCGAGAGGTCGAGCAGGGTGGCGTCCGCCCGCCCCCGATTGAGTGCAACCGTCCGGCGAACGCGCTCGATCTCCAGCGGATCGAGATCCTCCCACCGTGCCTGCGGGACAACGAGCGCCGTGTAGTCCAGCGCTCCACGGGTCGCCTCGCGACTCTGGATCTCGTGGACGAGAAAGGGAACGCACATCGGCTTACCATGCGCGTCGGTCCCGCGACGCCGGTATACGCCATCGCTCGTGGAGGTTACCGGTCGACCAGCTGGTATCTCGACCGCCAGGATCTCCACACCATCGATCGTGAGCATGCTGCACTCGACCGGGCAACTCGGCACGGTCCGCCCCGCGATCATGAGCGCAACGCGATGCGGGTCGGTATACGTGCCGTGGCGATGAGCGATCCCGGTCGGACGACCATCGTCCGTCACGCCAGCGAGCACGACACCGCCATGGCCATTCGCGAGACACACGACGGCGTCCACGAGTTGATCATCGCGCAGCGGCGCTTCCGCTTCGGCGATGAACTCGGTGGTGAACTGCTCGCCGCTCGCGAGGAGCCGGCGAAGCTCGGCGTCGGTGAGCACGACGGGCGGCGGGTGAGGGCGGAGGTACGGCATGCACCAGCCGTAATGCGCGCGTCGCGCGAGCCGGTGCGTCGGGTCTGGCAAGCTACCCGGTCGCACGACGTGGTCAAGCTGAATCGCTACCGGTCATGATGTCGCGCAGCGCGATCAACGTTGCGGAACGACGACTCCGTCCTTGATCAGGGTTTTCCCGGCCAGCACCGCCTCGGGATCCTCGAGCGGGTTGCGATCGAAGATGACGACGTGCGCCTTGCGGCCGGGCTCGATCGTTCCGTAGTCGTCCTCGCGTTCCATCACGCGCGCGCGCGCCACCGCGAGTCGCAATGCACAGCACCTCGGCCATCGGGATTCCCGCGCGCTGGAGCAGGATCATCTCCGAAAGCACCGCATGGCCGGGGTCGAGCCAGTCGGTACCGACCGCCAACCCAACGCCCGCCTCGTGCATGCGCCGGACATAGCCGGCGAGGATCTCGTACCCGCGCCGCGCGCGATCGCGCTGCGTCGGCGTCCACGCGTCAGATCGGTCGAACGTGCCTAACGACTTCGTCGTGTACGGCGCGAACCCCACCCGCTGCGCGAAGATATGGAGCGTCGGCGTCACCGTCGCTCTTACGTATTCAGGCTCGCGCAGCCGCCAGTACAGCTTGACGTCACGAAGTCCCGCGTCGTGGTAGCGTCGCACACGCGCGACGGCGTCCGCGGAATCCCGCACGATTGCGTGCCCGACGTACGGTACGCGCCCTTCCTCATGCGACACGAGCGCCCCGGCGCTCGGGAAGAAGTCCGGGGCGCTCGGCGTCGGTCGCATCCACGCCGTCATGAGCGCGAGGTAGCGCTCGTCACCACCCACCTCGCGGCCCGCGGTCACGCCGAACGGCAGGTACGCACTGGCCCAGCGGGCGCGGTAGCTGGCGATGGAATCGGCGCGGATGACGAGTCGCGAAACCGCGGCGCCTCCCGGCGTGATCGAGTCGGG
>Ga0207701_10007832_pt1 | contig 10587 bp, 9 predicted proteins | sample KBSSwiSSwithPhiX_FD_184294 | JGI IMG/M metagenome (GOLD analysis project Ga0207701, IMG submission 184294) | Switchgrass rhizosphere bulk soil microbial communities from Kellogg Biological Station, Michigan, USA, with PhiX - S5 (SPAdes) (version 2) | ecosystem: Environmental > Terrestrial > Soil...
AGACAAGCGCAAACAGATCGCCTCCGGGACCGCTCGTCTCAGGCTTGACTACCGCCATGACGAACGCCGCCGCGAGCGCGGCGTCGACGGCGTTGCCGCCTTCCCGAAGAATATCGATACCGGTAAGCGCCCCCAGCTGATGGCCGCAGGACACCATGCCGTTTTGCCCCATCATCACCGGTCGTGCCGCTTTGGCGAAATTCATGTTGCTCCAAGTCCAAGAATTCCCGCCGCGTTGCCGCCGAGAATTTTTTCTTTCTCCATTGTATCGAGATCGAGTCCGTCGATCGCCTTGAGGCTGTTTTTTACCAGCAGACAACCTTCTTCCGGGCCATAAGGATAGTTGGTGCCTAAAACCATGCGGTCCGCGCTGAAGAAATCTTTCACGCAGCGCAGCGTCGAAGCCGGATGATCGGCTGAGTCCACATAAAAGCGCCGAAATGAATCGAGCGGATTTTCTTTAAGACCATATTTGTGGCGGATCTCATCGGTGCGGCCGGAATAAATATTGATCGCGCGCTGGGCGAAAAAAGCCAACACGCCGCCGACGTCGGCGACCACCCAATGGATTTCCGGAAAGCGCTCCAAAACCCGGCCATAAACCAATCGGGTCATGGCTACAGTGCTGTCGAAGGCCCAACCGAAAATCAGCGTCGGCATGATGTCGATGCCGGTTGCCTCCGTCGCCAGCGGCGCGGTCGGATGCAGGTAAACGGGCAGCTTGTATTGCACCAGCCGCTCGTAAATCGGAAAGAGCTCTTCGCGATCCAAAGCCTGGCCGTTGAGATTTACGAAGCAGCCGAAGCCGCGTAGGCCGAGATCATTGACCGAGCGCTCGAGCTCGTCGAGCGCCGCTTTGATATCGCAGGTCGGCAGGGTGAAGAACCCGATGAACCGTTTGGGATAGCGCCGCGCGATCGCCGCGATCGCATCATTGGCGACGCGCGCGATTTTAATCGCGTCCGCGCCCTCGAAGCGGTCCGCGCCGGGCGCGGGAATCGTCAGCACATGGATATCGATGCCCAATTCATCCATGTGCTTTAAACGTTTGTCGATGTCTTGTCCTTGGAACGTCGCGGTGTTGATCCGGCATTTGAGTTTCTTATCGTAGAAGTACCTCATGCCGCTGTGCGGATCAGGCTCCTCGAGAACGACGGCGCCGTCGAGACGATTCATTTCAGCGATGTAAGCTTCGGGGAAGACGTGGGCTTGAAAATCAATAATCATGTCCAGTCACAATAAATAAGTCTCATAGGCCGTATAAAGCGCGCGCATTGTCATCGAGGATTTTGTTGACGACGGGAGTCGGCACCGCGCCGTCTTCCTTCAATTTACGCAGCGCCAAGATTTCGGACGAAGTATCGTTATGGCCGTAATCGGTGCCGATCACGAGCCTGTCGTCGCCGGAATATTTAAGCACGTAGGGCAGGTCGTCATCGGTCTGGCACGTGATCCAGATCTTGTTCCTGCGTAGCACCTGACTCTTGTCGACGCTAACCCCGCTGCGCTCGAACCGCCTTGCGTAGTCGTGAATCGCATAGGGCACCCATTGAGAGCTCACTTCGATGAAGGCCCATTTGGTGTGCGAAAATTTGTCCGGGATTTTATTGAAGATCAACGAGTGAAAAGAGCCGACCACGGCGAGCTTGAATTTGTTAAAGCCGCACTCGTTGAGAAAGTAATCATGCACCGCGAAGCTGCCGGTGGCGGAGTGCACGCAGATCGGCAGATCTAGTCTGCCGGCTTCCTCATAGATCGGAAAAAAATGTGGGTCGCTGATATGCTTGTCGCCTTCCAAGCCGCGCATGAAGATGCCGCAGGCGCCGTTCTCTTTGGCAAAGCGTGCTTCGTCGATCGCTTTGTCCATGGACAAGAGCGGCAGCACCGCCACCCAGCGCAAGCGCTCCGGCGCCTTTTTCCATATATCGATCAGCCAACGGTTGTAGCTCCGGGTCACGGCCAGCTCGACTTCCGGACGGCGCGTGAACGGGCGCAGAAAAATCGTCGGATACAGCACCTGGATGTCGATATCGAGCTCGTCCATGTGTTTGAGACGGGCTTTGATGTCTTCCATCTCGCGCGCCTCTCTCGAGGTATCGTGGCCGACGTTGCGCGCCTTGCCGATGTAAGTGCCGTCGACCAACCAAGATTCTCCGCCCGATAACGAGTCGTTCGGCGTCGGCACGATGCGCGGCCGCATGTCGCGCTCCGACTCCAGCAGATAATCCCAAGTATGATTTGTCTCTAAGACATGCGCGTCCGAATCGATCACCACCATCGCTAAAGCCCTCCCAATCTCGATCGCGGATTTTTCCCCGTTGGATCGAGCCCAGCTTTTTCAGTTTTGGACCCGACGGAGCTGTTGCACCCCTGGCAAGTATAGTCATAAAGCTCGCCATCCGGCAGCACCAGCAACAATTTTTCACGCACCGGCATCGCCCGGCCGCATTTGCTGCAATAAAGCAACGACGCGTTGAACTGGTCGAAGGACTGCGCCATACGACTACCCTACGCTTTGTGTTCCCCGTTATGCTCCCCCGCCTTGCTTGCCTTGGCTTCTTTGATCACTTTTTCCGCCAAGTGTGCGGGCAACTCTTCGTAATGGGAAAACTCTATATGAAACTCGCCACGCCCGCTGGTAATGGAACGCAGATCGGGCGCATATTTTAAAACCTCGGCCATCGGCACTCGCGATTTGATCACCTGGGTGTGGCCTTTGGTGTCCATGCCGAGCACTTTGCCGCGCCGGCTGTTCAGGTCGCCGATCACGTCACCCATGCACTCGTCGGGCACCGAGATTTCCATATTCATCACCGGCTCTAAAAGCACCGGCTTGGCTTTTTCCACGGCGTTTTTAAATCCCATCGATGCGGCGATCTTGAAGGCCATGTCGGAAGAATCGACGTCGTGATACGATCCATCGTAGAGGGTCACGCGCACGTCGACCATTTGATAACCTGCCAGATAGCCGGCCACCATCGCTTCTCTCACGCCCTTCTCGACAGCGGGAATATAATTGCGCGGGATCGCGCCGCCGACGATTTGATCGACGAATTCGAATCCCTTGCCCGCTGGCAACGGCTCGACCTTGAGCCAAGTGTCGCCGAACTGGCCGCGTCCGCCGGTCTGTTTCTTCAACCGCCCTTGCGCGCTGGCGCTACTGCGAATGGTTTCCTTGTACGGTACTTTGGGCGCTTTGAGAATGACTTCCGCGCCGTATTTTCGTTTCAATTTTTCGACGATGATCTCGATGTGCTGCTGCCCCATACCGGAAAGAATAAAGTCACGCGTTTCTTCGTCGCGGTGCATCGCAATAGTCTGATCTTCTTCCATCATGCGATGCAAGCCTTGCGGCAACTTGTCTTCATCAGCTTTGCTTTTCGGCTCCAGAGCGAAAGAAATGTTCGGCGAGAAATGCGCCGCGCCGTCATAGCGGACCGGCGCCTTTTCGTCACACAACGTATCGCCGGTGGCGATGTCTTTGAATTTCGCCGCTGCGACGATTTCACCGGCCACGGCTTCTTTCACGGCTTCTTGCTTCTTGCCCTCAAGGCGAAACAAGTGACCCATTTTTTCCTTCACCTGCCGGCTCGGCACGTAACAAGTCACGTCCGGAGCGATTTTCCCCGACATGACCCGCATGATCGAAAGCTTGCCGGCGAACGGATCGATCACGGTTTTGAACACATAGGCCGAAAACGGAGCGTTGGGATCGGCGGCGCGCTTGATCGTTTCGCCATTGGCGGGGTTAACCCCCTCCGCTTCGCCCTCATCGAGCGGCGATGGTAGATAGTCGATGACAGCATCGAGCAATTGCGCGATGCCGATTTGGCGTAACGGCGCGCCAAAGAGAATCGGAAAGATGTTTCTGTCCCTGGTGCCCTCGCGGATCGCTTTTTTTAATTCTTCCGTGCTCGGTTCCTTGCCGTCAAGAAATTTTTCCAGCAGTTGATCATCGGTCTCGCAAACGTCCTCGATCATTTTTTGCCGCCACTCGTCGGCAGTGCTCTTCAGATCCGCGGGAATCTCCGTTTCGGCAAACTTGCCCGCGTCTCCTTCGTACAGATACGCCTTCATCCCTATTAGATCGACGACGCCTTTGAAATTCGCCTCCGCGCCGATCGGCATTTGCAGATAGACCCCTTTGGCTTCCAAGGTTTCTAAAATCGGCGCGATCCGTTGTTCGACGTCGCCTGGCTCATGATCCATCTTGGTCACGAAAAGCAGGCGGCTCACGCGGTCCTCATTGGCTCTCGCCCACAATTGCTCGGACTCGACGCGCAGCCTAACGGCGGGATTGAGAGCAAACACCGCGCCACCGAACGCGCGCATGGAGGTGATCGAGTCGGCGAGAAACGCGGCGTAGCCCGGTGTATCGATCAAAGTGATGGCGTATCTTTTCCAAGGTAAGGAGTGAAACGCCGTCGAGATCGACACATGGTGCTTGATTTCTTCCGGCTCATGGTCCAACACCGACGTGCCGTCTTGAACTTTTCCCAGCCGCTGGGTGGCTCCCGCCGCAAACAACATCGCCTCTCCCAAAGAGGTTTTCCCGGAACCTCCTTGGCCGAGAATGCCGAGATTACGAAGTTTGTCTAGCTCCGTTGCAGCCATGACAGTGGATTCCTCCCTTCGGATTACCCTAAGTTTGAGCTCTCACTTTCACTTCTTGAAGCGAATTCCTCTCGTAGATAATGCGCAGACCATCCAACGTCAAAAATTCATCCACCTCATCGATGCTCGAACATTCCGACGCCACCAGAGGGGCCAAGCCGCCGGTGGCGACGACCATGGAACGGCCGTCGTGTTGAGCTTGAATGCGCCGCACGATGCCGTCCACCAAGCCGACGTAGCCGTAAAAAATCCCGGCTTGGATCGAATGGATGGTGTTGCGGCCAACGACCTCTTTGGGCTTGATGACCTCGATGCGCGGCAACTTCGAGGCGCGCTGAACCAACGCTTCCAGCGATATCGACAGTCCCGGCGCGATGGCGCCGCCGATGTATTCGCCTTTCTTGGAAATCAAATCGATCGTCGTCGCCGTGCCGAAATCAACGATGATGCAGGCGTCGTGATATTTTTCGTAGGCGGCGATGCCGTTGACAATGCGGTCGGCGCCGACGTCTTTGGGATTCTCATACAGAATCGGCATGCCGGTCTTGATACCCGGCCCGACGACCAAAGGATCGATTCGGAAAAATTTTTGCCCAAGCTCCTGCGTGGTCGTCAGCATCGGCGGCACGACGCACGAGACCGCGATCGCGGATATCTGCTGACAGCGATGGCCGGAGTAATCGATCAGTTGCGAGATGATGACGCCGTATTCGTCGGCGGTTCGTTCCGCTTGCGTGGCGAGACGCCAGTGGGTGACTAGTTTTCTGCCTTGATAGAGGCCGAGAACGATGTTCGTGTTACCGATATCGATGGCAAGAAGCATGGATTGGACTTCAAGTCTCCAACGGAATCACGTCTCCGGCATAAATACTGTGCAGCACTCCATGATCGTCCTCAAGAACCAGCGCTCCATCCCGTTCGATGCCGCGCGCCCGGCCCGTGAGAACTTGATCCAGATGCTGAACCTTTACGCGCCGTCCGCGCCAACCGAAATGCGCTTCCCAACGCCGCCGCAGAGCGTCGAAGCCGAATTCTTCAAGCTCTCCATAGCACCGGTCGAGGGCCTGAATCAATCGCAGCAGAACGTTTTCGCGATCGACGTTATTCCGCGTCAGTTCCGTGATGGAAGTCGCCCGTGAACGAAGCTCCGGCGGCATCGAATCGACGCGATAATTGACATTGATGCCGATGCCGAGGATCACGTGTTCGATCAGGTCCGCCGAGCAAGCCGCCTCGGTCAAAACCCCCGCCAGCTTCTTGCTATTCACCAAAATATCATTGGGCCACTTGATTATCGGCGCCTGTGCAATCAACGGAGCAAAGGTCTCCACCAAGGCGACAGCCGCCATCAAAGTGATCTGCGGCGCGTGCTTCGGCGCCAATTTGGGACGAAGAATGATCGATAAGTAAAGATTGACGAGGGACGGCGATTCCCAGTGCCGGCCCAAGCGACCGCGCCCGTGAGTTTGCGTTTCGCCGATCACGATCTCGCCTTCGGCGGCGCCGCGCTCAGCAAGTTCGCGCGCGTGTGTATTGGTAGAGCTAATCTCGGTGAAGTAGTGAAACTTGGCGCCAAGGCGCCGCGCTGTCAATTGTTCTTGAACTTTTCTGACGTCGAGGGGCGCGCCGCTGGGCGTGGCTGGCATGAAACCGGGATCACTTTTCGACATTCATAGTAATCTTCATGTTGAAATCAACGACTGGAGCGGAATGAGTGAGCGCGCCAGAAGAAATAAAATCAACGCCGGTGGCGGCGACTTGTCGAATCGTTTCCAGCGTGATGCCGCCGGAAGCTTCGACCCACGCCCGTTTATTAACCAGCTTCACCGCCTCGGCCATCTGCGCCAAGGTCATATTGTCGAGCATAATCACGTCGGCGCCCGCGTCGATCGCTTCCTGAACTTGTTTCAAGCTGCTCGCCTCCACTTCCACTTTGGCCATGAACGGCGCGTGCCGGCGCACGGCTTTCACCGCTTCTGCGATCGAACCCGTCGCTTCGATGTGATTGTCTTTCACCAGCGCCGCGTCGTATAAACCGATTCGGTGATTCATGCCGCCGCCCATGCGCACAGCGTATTTTTCCAGCGTGCGCAGTCCCGGCGTGGTTTTGCGGGTGTCGAGAACTTTGCAGGGGAAATCTTTCACCGCCTCGACGTATTTGCGCGTGAGCGTCGCATTGCCGGACAAACGCTGGAGAAAGTTGAGCGCCGTGCGTTCTGCGAGTAGGAGCGCCCGCACCGGCCCAATCGCTTCGGCCACTACCATGCCCGGAGTGACCTGCGCGCCGTCCTTGGTGCGTAAGCGCAGCTCGACCCTGTGATCGATAAAATAAAAAATACGGTCAAGCAAAACCAAACCTGCCACCACGCCCTCTTTTTTTGCGCGGAATAATCCGGTGCCGTGCGACTCGGCTGAGATCGTCGCCATTGTCGCCAAATCGCCGGCGCCAATATCCTCGTCAAGAGAATCGCGAATCAATCTTTCTATCTGAGGGCTAACATGTATATCCATCGGTTCAATTCCTTCCCGCTTGGATTTCCTGAATCTTGTCTAAGCTGTTTCTAAGGGTGCGAATTTTTTCCTCGAACTGGGTCGCCTTTTCCCGTTCTTTATGCACCACTTCGGTCTTGGCTTTGGCGAGGAAATCGGCATTGGCTAGTTTCTTTTGCACCCGCGCCAGCTCGTCTTCGACCTTGCCAACTTCTTTGGCTAATCTTGCCCGCTCCTCGTCGAGGTTAACGAGATCGTCCAGTGGCAAATAAATTTCCATGGCGCCGATCACCGCGGTGGCGGCCCCTGTGGGCCGGTCGCCAGCTTGGCGAAACTCGGAGCCGCCGACCCGCGCGAGCGACCGTAGGTAGGCTTCCTGCTCGCGCAGAAAAGCGAGATCCGCATCTGCTCCGCAAAAAACTACCCGCACTTCTTTCCCAGGCGGACAATTCATCTCGGTGCGAAGATTTCGGATAGCGCGAATCACGTCCATTAAGAACGTCATGTTTTTTTCTGTCTCTTCGTCAACCCAAGCGGCTTGAGCGACGGGATACGGCTGCACCATGATGCTTTTGCGGTTGGCGCCGAGCACCTGCCAAATCTCCTCGGTGACGAACGGCATCACCGGATGCAGCAGGGAGAGAATCTGATCCAACAATTCGCGCAAAATTTTTCGGCTTCGCGCCGCCACGTCCGCGTCGGCGCTATTGAGCGCGAGCTTGCTCATCTCGATGTACCAATCGCAGAACTCATGCCAGGTAAATTGATAAAAAACGTTGGCGTAATCGTTGAACCGATAGGCATCAATCGCATTGCGCGCTTCAGAAATTGCAAAAGCGAGCCGCGAACGAATCCAGCGTTCGGCGAAGTCGAGATCGCGATCGTCGAGAACGCTGTTGGAATTGTCGCCGGTGCCATTCGCACCGGCCCAATTCATTTGCACGAAGCGCGCCGCATTCCAAAGTTTGTTGACGAAATTCTGATAGCCGGCGATGCGATCCTCGGCGAGCTTAATATCGCGCCCCATGGCAGCCATCGCGGCGAGAGTGAAGCGGAACGCGTCGGTGCCGTATTGGCCCATGACCTCAAGCGGATCGATCACATTACCCTTGGACTTGGACATTTTCTGGCCCTGCTCATCGCGCACCAAAGCATGGATGTAGACGTCGCTAAATGGCACGTCGCCCATGAACTTGAGTCCCATCATGATCATCCGCGCGACCCAGAAAAAAAGGATATCAAAGCCGGTGACAAGCGTCGAAGTCGGATAAAAACTCTTCAAGTCCTCGGTCTGATCCGGCCAGCCCAACGTCGAGAACGGCCACAAGCCGGAAGAAAACCAAGTGTCGAGCACGTCGGGGTCTTGAATCAGTTCCTTGCCGCCGCACAGAGGACACGCTGCCGGAGCTTCCCGCGCAACGATCGGTTTGGCGTCTTTGCCGAGCCGGCATTCGCCGTCCGCGCCTTTGATCAAGTTCGGCGCCTCGCAGCGCAAACAATACCAGGCGGGAATTTGATGGCCCCACCAAATCTGCCGCGAGATGCACCAATCTTTGATGTTTTCCATCCAGGCGAAATAGGAATTGCTCCAGCCTTCGGGAATGATCTTGATCTTGCCCTCGCGCACCACCGCCATCGCCGGCTCCGCCAGCGGCTTGATATCGACGAACCACTGCGGCGTTAAGTAGGGCTCGATGACCGTCTGGCAGCGATAGCAACGACCGACCGCGAGCTTATGCGGCTCGGTTTTTTCGAGAAAGCCCTTTTCCTTTAATTCCGCGACGATGAATTTCCGCGCCTCGAAACGATCTTTGCCGCGATAACGTTCGATCCATTCGCCGCTCTCGCCGCGATCCAAGAACGAAGCCGCGTCGATGCGCGCGTCGGCGTCGAAGATGCTGATCTTATCCAAGCCGAAACGCTCGCCGATGTCGAAATCGTTAAAGTCGTGTCCCGGCGTGATCTTCAGCGCGCCGGTGCCGAACGCGCGGTCGACAAAAGGGTCGGCGATGAGCGGCACGATGCGTCCGGTAATTGGCAAGCGAATTTTTTTGCCGACCCATCCTTGATAGCGCTCGTCATCCGGATGCACGGCGACGGCGGTATCGCCAAGCATGGTTTCCGGTCGGGTGGTCGCCACGATAAGGGCGTGTGCTGGATCATCGGCCAGGGGATAACGAATGTGCCACAGACTGCCGTCGGCCTCTTCGTGCACCACTTCGATGTCGGCGAGCGCGGTTTTGCAGCGCGGACACCAGTTGATCAGCCGCTGCGCCCGATAGAGAAGCTTGTCCTCCCAGAGTTTGACGAATGCTTCGCGCACGGCGCGCGAAAGTCCTTCGTCCATCGTGAAGCGTTCGTGACTCCAGTCGCAGGAAACGCCGAGCGCCTTGAGCTGATGCAGGATCGCGTCACCAGCCTCCCGTTTCCACTGCCAAACTGTTTCAATGAATTTTTCTCGGCCGAGCTCGGAGCGGCTCGTGCCCTTTTGCGTCAACTGCCGCTCGACGACGTTTTGAGTGGCGATGCCGGCATGGTCGGTGCCAGGAACCCAGAGTACGCGAAATCCGTCCATGCGTTTGTAGCGGCAGAGAATGTCTTGCAGCGTATTATTGAGCGCGTGCCCCATGTGTAGCGAACCGGTGACATTGGGCGGTGGAATCACGATCGAGAAATACGGCTCCTGCCCTTCGGCAGGGGCAAAAAGCCCGGCATTCACCCAGTGAGCGTACCATTTTGATTCGACGTCTTTGTGATTGTAAGCTTTGGACAGTTGCATAGGTGGATTTGTGGATTGTTGTTCTTCCGCTCTAATCTGAACCGGCTATTCGACGATGTCCACTAACTCGATAAACTTCTTCTCCGCGTCAGCTGCGGATTGGGACGATTTCGCTTCGGGCGGCTTGGCCTTTGACGGTGCAGGCGATGGCGCGCGGCTTTTCGTCTTGGAAGTCGGTTGGTTCGCGCCTGATTGCCCCAAACATTGCACCACGGTTTTTTTGAGCGTCTCCTTATCGATCGGCGCTTTCAAACGGAGCAACTTGTCTCGCGCCGGCGCTTGGATTTTCAGATCGTTGTCAATCCAAATAGCCGGAACCTTCCAGCTTTGAGCGGCCCGAAGCTCCGAAGCGGTCAATAAGTCGCACTCACGCAACGATGCGGCATCGACGATCGCAAGATTGGTCCCTTGCAGATCCTCCGGCGCTGGCATGGCTTTGGAAATCTCAATCTCATAATCCGACGACAAAGCGACGGCAAATGCGTAGCGCAGCATTTTGTGCGGCTGGACGATTAATATCTTGCTCATAAAGTCGTCATCCATTTTTTCTAAACTTGACAAGGTCAACACCGCAAGTTAGATAAAATGCTGACAAACGGATGTTGACCAAGTTGGCGAAAGTGGCGGAATTGGTAGACGCGCAGGATTCAGGAAACTGCCTGCCAGTTTATTCTAGTTCACTTCCGTTCAGTCTCACCTAGTAA
>Ga0207701_10007833_pt1 | contig 10587 bp, 10 predicted proteins | sample KBSSwiSSwithPhiX_FD_184294 | JGI IMG/M metagenome (GOLD analysis project Ga0207701, IMG submission 184294) | Switchgrass rhizosphere bulk soil microbial communities from Kellogg Biological Station, Michigan, USA, with PhiX - S5 (SPAdes) (version 2) | ecosystem: Environmental > Terrestrial >...
GACGACCCGGGTTCCGTCACCGACGCGCAAGCGCTGTCGCAAACGTTCCTGTTCCCGAAGGGCTATTCGTACGTCGCGAGCGGCTGGGACGCGTCGGCGGGCACCGACCCGGCGAACAACGTGCTGATCGTCAAGCTCCCCGTTGCCAAGAATCTGGATGGCAGCACGATCACCGGCCTCAACTACATGTACATCGTGTCGGGCGGGTCGGCGGTGACGCTCAACTATCCGGCTGCGTCGCTCGACAAGGCGCAGGCGAAGCTCACGCATCGCGTGCATCTCGACGACACTCCGCAGGAGGTTCCCGCGAGCGGCTGGAACTATAACGCGGATGGCACGGCGATCAGCCTCGTCGGCGGCAACTTTGTCAACAACGACATCTACGAGTTCAGCTACACGGCCAAGAATCCGACGGTCAACGGCATCGGTTTCGCGGCAGTGCGCGACTTCATGACGTGGCTGCGCTACGAGGCCAAGGACGACCTGGGTCTCGCCAATCCGATGGCGGGCGACATCAACCGCATCTACACCATCACACGCTCGCAGCCGGCGCGCATGCTGAACGACTTCCGCACGCTCGGCTTCAACGCGTCGGAAGGCAACCGCAAGGTGTTCGACGCGATCTTCAACTGGGTCGGCGCCGCGAACGGCATCAACATGAACTATCGGTTCTCGGACCCGGGGACGACGCAGCGCAACCGCCAGGACCAGCTGTATCCGGAAGCGTTCTTCCCGTTCGCGAACGAGAGCACGACCGATCACATCAGCGGCATCACGGCCGGGCGCTACGACCGGTGCAGCGCGACTAGCACGTGCCCGTTGGGGATGGAGGTGTACTCGTCCAACGAATACTGGGTGAAGACCGCCTCGCTGTTCCACACCAACACGCAAGGCACGGCCGACCTCCCGGGACATCCGCTTGCGAGACTGTATCTCATCTCGAGCCATCAGCATTCCAACCCAGGCAACGTGAACTCGAAGGGCAGCTGCCAGCAATTCGGCAATCCGCTCGCGTCCGAGCCGGTGCAGCGTGCGCTGTGGGAAGCGATGGACCAGTGGTCGACGACGGGCAAGCTGCCGCCCGACAGCATGGTCCCGCGCCTCGCCGACGGAACGCTGGTCCCGCCATTGCCGCAAAGCGCCTCGGGATTCCCCAACATCCCTGGTGTCACGTATACGGGACTCAAGTCGACTCGCTACCGCTTCAACTACGGGCCCAACTTCTTCGCAACGGGCGTGATGACGACCTACCCGCCGGTCGTGTCGTCACCGATCTTCGACAACCCCGCCAACGGACCGATCTATCCGAGCTTCGTGCCGAAGGTCGATGCCGACGGCAACGAGATCGCGGGCATTCGACTGCCCGACGTGCGAGTTCCGATTCGCACGTACTCCGGGTGGTCGCTGCGCTCGGGCGCGTGGGCGAACGACGGTTGCGAGGGCAGCGGCCAGAGCGTCGCGTTCCCGACCACCAAGGCGGCGCGAGAAGCCACGGGCGATCCGCGTCTGTCGATCGAGGAACGCTATTCCAACTTCTTCGACTACTACTACAAGGTCTCGAAGGCCGTGGGCGACCTGGTCGCGGAGCGATTCATGCTGCCGGAAGACGCGGGCGTCGCCATGAACCGCATGCTGAACGCGGGATTCGCGACCGGTTCAATTAAATTGCTCGAAGAAGCTGAGTAGGCGACTGCGCTGCCTGGCGGCAGCGCGAACGCGACAGGGTGTAGCGAGACGGCGCAAGCGCGCCGTCTCGCTTTTGTTTCACCCGGCCAACCGATACGCCTTCCACCACATATAAGCCCCGAGGCAGAACAGCATCGCCGCAAACGCACGCCGCAAGCGATCGACCGGCCACTCGTGCGCCATGCGCGCGCCGAGCGGCGCGAGGAGCGTGCTCGTGATCACGATGGCAACGAGCGCGGGAACGTAGACGTACCCGATCGCGTAAGGCGGGAGCCCGGGCTTGTTCCATCCCGCGATGATGAAGCCCGCGGCAGCGAAGATCGCCACGGGGATGCTCATCGCCGCGGAGGTCGCGACGGCCGCATGCAAGCGCACGTTGCACCGTGTCATGAACGGGACGGCGAGAAACGCGCCGCCCGTTCCGACCATGCCTGCGATCATGCCGATGAGCGCGCCCACGCCGGCCATCCCGACCCGACCGGGGAGCTGGCGCGAGACCACCGGCGGCTTGTTGCGCAGCATGCGATACGCGCCGAACCAGATGAACCCGCCGAATGCCGCCGACATGAGCGCGGGCGGCAGGTTGCTCGCGATCTGAGGCCCGATCAGCGAGCCGACGACGATGCCCGGCGCCATTCCGCCCACCACCGACCACAGCACGGCGCCCTTGGCGTGATGCGCGCGTGCCGACGACATGCCGGTGAAGATGATCGTGCCGGCCGACGTCCCGATCGCCATCGGCACGAGGTGCTCGGTGGCGAAGCCTTCGCGCGAGAAGATCTCGAGGAGCACGGGAACGGTCGTGAAGCCGCCGCCGATGCCGAGCAGGCCCGCGAGAAATCCGATGAACGCGCCCAGCGCGAGAAAGACGGGAAACAGCGCGAAATTCATTCGCCCAGCAGCGCGTTCACGGCCTTCCACTCGGCGGGCGTCACCGGCGTGATCGACAGCCGGTTGCCCTTGCGCAGCGTGACCATCGTCGACAGCGCAATTGTCGCGCGCATTTCGGCGAGCGGCACCAGCCGCGTCTTGCGCACGAGCTTCACGTCGACGTTCCACCAGCGCGGATCCTCGCGCGTCGATTTCGGATCGTAATACGGGCTCTTCTTGTCGAATTGCGAGACGTCGGGGTGCGCGAGCTTCGCGATCTCGACAATGCCGGCGATGCCGGGCTCGGGGCAGCTCGAGTGATAGAAAAGCGCGAGCTCGCCCTGTTTCATGTCGCGCATGAAGTTGCGCGCCTGGTAGTTGCGCACGCCGAACCAGGACGTGGTCTGACGGGGAGCGCGGACGAGATCGTCGATCGAGAACTCGTCCGGCTCCGATTTCATGAGCCAGTACCTCATCCCATAGTCATCCGAATGTGGCTCGCATTTGCACCCGCTCAGCTTTTCCCCGCGGCAGCGGTCTTCCTGGGAGGGGCCGGTGCGTTCTGCGTGGCCGCCACCCAACCCATGAAGATCTGGTACCCGAGCGCGAGCAGGGTGGCGCCGACGAACATGCCGAGAATGCCCGCGGTCGCCATTCCGCCGAGCGCCCCGAGCAGGATGACGGGCATCGGCGCATCGACGCCACGGCCGAGCATGAGCGGCTTGAGCACGTTGTCCGTCATTCCGGCGGCAAAGAGCAACACGGAAAAGACGATGGCACCCACGGTGCTGTAATCCCCGCTCCACCAGATGTAGCCGATGGCGGGCAGGGTCACGATGAGCGCCGGCACCTGGGCGATGCCGAGCACCAGCACGATCAATACAAGAACGCCGGCCCACGGTATGCCTGCCAAGAGCAGGCACACGCCGATGACGATCGCCTGGATGAAAGCCACGCCGATGACGCCCTGCGCCACGGCACGGATGGTCGCCGTGGACAGTTTCGCGAACTCCTCGCCCTGCCCCGTTCCGAACAGCCGGTCGAAGATGGCATGACAGCCGCGCTCGCCCGCCTCCCCGAAGGCCATGAGGATGCCGGCGATGATGAAGGAGGCCAGGAACAGCAGCAGACCGCCGCCAATGCTGGCCACGAAGGCGAGGGCCGACTTGGCGATGTCGCCGATCTTGGGCTGCATGCTTCGGACGAGCGCGGGGAGGTCGTCGTGTGCCCGCGACCACAGCGCATGCATCTTCGGGCCGACGACGGGCCAACCCGCGACGGACTCGGGCGGGGCCGGAATCTCGAGCGTGTCGTTCTGAACGTCGTTTATCAACTCGTGAATCGAGTCGCCCAGCGAGCTCATGAGGACGGCGGTCGGGACAACGATCAGCAAGACCCCCAGCAAGACCAGCAAGGTCGCGGCGCGGCCCTGCCTTCCCCCGACCCTTGCCGCAATGAACTGCTGCGCCGGATAGAGCGTAACCGCAAGGATGATCGCCCACATCATCAGTGTCAGGAACGGCGCGAAGATCTGGAAGCAGAGTATCGCCAGGCCGAGAATGAGCCCGGCACGGATCAGGACGTCCAGGAGGCTCGAGTAGGCTTGGGGCCCGACTTCGATCTGACGCTTGTCGTTGGGATTCATGCATCGCTCCTTTGGATACGCAGAACCGCGCGGACCTCCAGGCGTCGCGTGTGCTCCGGCGAATCGAGCCTCGAGTCACCAGGTGCGGACGAACGGACGTCCCCAAAGAACCAGGGGCTCCGACGGTAGATCCTGCAGTGGCGCCCGCGCAATTGCAATCTGCCCTGCGCGCTGGAACGCTCTCGACGCAGGTTCAAAATGAAACGGGCGAAGCTTTCGCGTCACCCGTTACTTCCGTCACAGGATTGCGACGGCGATCGGAGAGAAGGATTACTGCTTTTTTGCCGCTTTCTTGACGGCCCTGCGCTTGACGGCCTTCTTGACGGCCCTGCGCTTGACGGCCTTCTTGACGGCCTTGCGCTTGACGGCCTTCTTGACGGCCTTGCGCTTGACGGCCTTCCTGACCAGAGCCTTCTTGACGGCCTTGCGCTTGACGGCCTTCTTGACGACCCTGCGCTTGACGGCCTTGCGCTTGATGGCCTTCTTGACGACCCTGCGCTTGATGGCCTTGCGCTTGACGGCCTTCTTGACGGCCTTGCGCTTCACGGCCTTCCTGACCAGAGCCTTCTTGACGGCCTTCTTCTTGATGGCCTTCTTGACGAGCGCCTTCTTGACGGCGCGGCGCACGATGGCCTTCTTGACGAGCGCCTTCTTGGCAGCGTCCGAAGGCGCCGACCCCATCATTGACATCAGATCTTCCATCATCGTTGACATTCTCCTGTCTGAGCTATCGAACGTTTGTGTAGCTTTTGGTTAAAGCAGGAATCGCGGATCTCGCCGTTCGGAGCGAGCGATTCTTGACAAATCCACTGACACCTGCTCGTCGCATTCTAGTCTTGATTCGACCGATTGCAAGTGTTCGTTCGATGCGCAGGCGTGAATTGACCGAGGACGACGGCATTTTTTGCTCGTGCTGAGCGCTTTGGGAGTGCTCTTCAACGGGATTCCGGTAACGCATCGCACGCGCGCAGGATGGAACGCGGCACCATTGCGCGATACATGCGCGCGAGCTCCGAGGCGCGCACGCCGTTCACCATGTAGACGCCGTCGCGCGCGGCAATGTCGAACGCGAGCGCGTCGCCCTCCTCTCGCAGGACGCCACGCGATGCGAGCAGCGCGATCATGCTCTGCGCGGCGGGCTCGCCGCCCGTCGTCGCGGCCAACAGGCGCGCGGCAAGACTGCGGGAAATCGACGCGCGCCCCGACATCACGAACCCGTCGGCCGCAGTCCACGAGGACGCGCCTATCGCCATCCGCGCCTTGTCGACGCTCACACGCAGCGAACCTGCGACGTTGCCCTGCGGCGTGCGCATTTCGAGCTTGTCGACGGCAAACACGGGCTCGCCCCCGGCAAGACCCGCGGCGAGTTCGGAGACGGCGCGCATGGCGAGCAACATCCTCTGCGATTCGGACGCGTCGACATCCGAAAGCTTGCGAAGCTCCGCCGAATACCTGACGACGGGCGCCTTCTGCACGTCGGAGAGGCTGCATGCAAGCTCGAAGGACTCCCACACATACGGCCCCGCATCGAGCACGACCTCGCCTGCGCCCATGCGGACCGCAAGTGCTACACGAAGCGTGTCCGTCGACGGCATCATCTGCGTCGACACCGAGAAGTCGCGCACGCTAATGTTTTGCGAGCCTTGCACGCCGCGATACGAGGCGAAGGACAGCCTGAATACGGAGCGCTCCGACAAATCGTCGTCGCCCAGCTGGCCGTATGCCGACATCGCAAGCCCGTCGACGGCCATGGACAGCTTGGGATCCTCGTAAGCGCCCTTGGGCAACGTCCACTCGAACTGAAACGCCTTGTCCTTCGCGATGTTGAATCGCCCGGACGAAGCACCTGCGACCACACGCGTGCTGGGCGACGCGATGAGAGGCTTCTCGACGGGGGCAGAGCGCAGGACGCCGCTCGCGCCGCCGCCGAACTCGACATCGAAGTCGATGGCAAGCGGTGTCCGGCCGCCGAAGTAGTAGTGCTCGGTTGCCGCATAGGCTTCCGCGAAATGCACGTCGCTTTCGCCGGTGGCAAAGTGCACGCCGGTGAAAGGCGCGTGACGCAGGCGCGTGGTCGCGCGAACGAGCTCGGCCCGCCACGGACGGCCAGGCGCGTGACGAATTCCGAGCGCAGGAAATGTCGGTCGTAACTGACGACTGACGCCGTCACGAACGATTGGCGCTTCTTGTAGCCGTCCATCGCCTCGCGGATCTCGCGCTCGAGGATCTGTCCGCAGACGAACGGTACCGCGGCGACGGCTGAGCAAATAATCGCCCCGGCCGCCACTGCTGTCGTTCGCATTTCGCTCCCCTTGCGCGAAGACCGCGACCGCGGCCTCGCACGCACGTCGATCACCGCTCGATGGCGGGTGAGAGCAAAACGCAAAAAACCGCACCACGGCCGCTGCGCGCCCAATTGCGGCGCGATCAGCGGTTTACGCAGTCCAACGAATAGGTGTTCCCCGGATGTGCCGTGCCGACCGTCATCTTGAACCTGGGTTCAAGAATGGTCACCTGCCGGAGCCATCAGGCGCTTCCGCATGGGGGCGCACACCGGCTCGCTGAGGCAAAGGCAACCTCGCTACGAGAGCATTGGTTCAAAGAGTATATGGCCGACTCGAACACCCCAGGGAACATTGACCTTCGCAATCTCGGCTGCACGGCCCGCGATTGCGACCGACAGCACATGCCACTCAAAACAACTTCTCCTGACCCGCAAGCGCCTGATCGATCGCCGCCTGCATCGACTGGATTCTACGCTGAACCGCGGAGGTGTCCGGCGATTCGCTCGCAACTGAACTTGGAGGTGGGGGCACCTTGCGCTCGCGCAGGAGCTCGTTCGTGATGTTGAGCGCGGCCATCACCGCGATGCGGTCCACGCCTGCGATCTTGCCGCCGCCGCGGATCTCGCGCATTTGCGCGTCGAGATAGGCGACCGCGTCCATTAGCTCGGCGCGCTCGTGCTCCTTGCACGCGACCTTGTAGTCGCGGCCAAGGAGGTTGATGTCGAGCGTGATCGACTTGTCGCCGGGAACTCCGGACTTCGCGCTCATTCCAACGGCCTCATTCCGCCACCGTGGCGGCACGTCAAGCCTACAAGTCGGCCGTACTCAATTGTTCGGCGACGCGCGGCCTCCGAAATGTTCACACTGCCCGCGAAAGCAGCGTGTCGGCCGCCGCCCTCACTCGCGGACGTGCGCTGCGCGCCTGGCTTTCGGCCCGCTCGCTCCGGCGTCCTTCGGGCCTTCGCTCGACCTACCGTCTCGCGCGCCTCACTCATTCGGCATCCTCGCGATGAGCGCGTCGAGGCGTGCACCCGCCTGCTGCATCTTGATGTTCATCTCCCGATTGCGCTCGACGGCTGCTGCCAGGTCCTGGCGCAGCGACGCGTTGGCCGCGCGCAACGCGCGCGTGTGGGCGATGAGCGTCGCGAGCTTCTGCTCGAGGAGCGAAAGGTCGTTGTCCATGCGTGTCATATTGCTGGCGCGGCCGTGGCCCGTCAACTGCGCGGCGGCGCGGGTCCTGTTTCGAGCGGCACGTATCGCACGGCCGCGATCTCGAGGTCTTCCACGCCGCCGGGCGTCGTAAGCGTCACGGTATCGCCTTCGCGGGCCTTGATGAGCGCGCGCGCCATCGGCGACACCCAGCTGATGTAGCCGCGCCCGGTGTCGATCTCGTCGACACCCACGATGCTGACGGTGCGCGGCACGCCCTTCGCGTTGACGACGTCGACAGTGGCCCCGAAGTACACGCGGTCCTCGTCTTCGTTGCCGGCGCGTGCCGAAGGATCGACGACTTCGGCGCGATCGAGGCGCTTCACGAGGAAGCGGATGCGCCGATCGACCTCGCGCAGCCGCTTCTTCCCGTAGATGTAATCTCCGTTCTCCGAACGGTCGCCGTTGCCGGCGGCCCACGAAATGGTCGCGACGAGCTGAGGCCGCTCCAACCCTACGAGCTGATCGAGCTCGCCCTTCAAACGCGCGAAGCCGCCGGGCGTCATGTAGTTGCGCGTGCCCTCGGGAAGCAGCGGCGCGCCCTCGGGCGCATCGTCGTCCGCGTCGTCAGTTTCGCGAGTGAAGGCCTTGTTCATCGTCGAAAATTATAATCGCCCCTTGCACCGCCTCGATCCTGTGCCCGTCATCGCCGCGCTCGCCGGACTTGCCATCGCGTCGGTTGCGGTCGCGCTCGCCGTCGGCAGCGTCGACATCGCGCCATCGAGCGTCGTCGCCGCCCTGTTCGGCGACGGCACCGACACGTCCGCGTCGATCGTGCGCGAACTGCGCCTGCCTCGCGCGATCGCGGCGTTTGCCGTCGGTGGCCTACTCGCCGTCGCCGGATCGCTGATGCAGGTCCTGCTGCGCAACCCGCTCGCGGACCCGTTCGTGCTTGGATTGTCGGGCGGAGCGGCCTGCGGGGCGCTCGCAGCCCTCCTCCTCGGGTTCGCGGCGCTCGCAACGCCCGCGGCTTTCGCCGGCGCCGCGCTTTCGACGATGCTCGTGTTCGGTCTTTCGCGCGGCCGCGGCCCATGGTCGCCGACGCGCCTGCTGCTGACCGGCGTCGTCGTCGCGGCGGGATTCGGCGCACTCATCATGCTGATGCTGGCAGTCGCACCCGACACGCAAGTGCGCGGCATGCTGTTCTGGCTGATCGGCGATCTCTCGGTATCGGCGCACGGCGAGCGCGCTCTGCTCGCACTGGTGGCGCTGCTCCTCGTCGCGCTTCTCTTCGCGCGCGACGCCACGCTGCTTGCGCGCGGAGACGCAACCGCGGCCACGCTCGGCGTCAACGTGCGCGCCGTAACGCTGGCGCTGCACGTGCTGGCCGCGGCGGCGACCGCCGTCGCCGTCACGGTCGCCGGAAGCGTCGGGTTCATCGGCCTCGTGGTCCCGCACGGCGTCCGCCTCGTCATCGGCAACGATCAACGCTACCTCCTGCCGGCGGCAGCACTCGCCGGCGGCGCGTTGCTCGTCGTCGCCGACACGCTCGCACGCTCGGTGGTCGCCCCGGCACAGCTGCCGGTCGGCGTGCTCACGGCGCTCGCGGGCGTGCCGATCTTCCTGTTCCTGCTGCGGCGCTCGTGATGCTCGCGATCGAGAACGTGACGCTCGCCGTGCAGGGGCGCACGCTGTGCCGCGAGGTCTCGTTCAACGTGAGCGCGGGCGAGCGCTGGGTCATCGTCGGTCCCAACGGCGTCGGCAAGACCACGCTGCTGGCAACGCTCGCGGGCTTGCGCGCGCCCGCCTGCGGATCGATCCGCGTCGACGGCCGTCCGCTCCGCGAGTGGACGCCGCGCGAGCGCGCGGTGCGCATCGGCCTCGTCCCGCAGGACACGATCGACGCCTTTCCCGATACCGCGCTCGAGATCGCGCTGGCGGGACGGCACCCGCACGTGCCGAGATGGCGCGCGGAATCGCGGGACGATGTCGCACTGGCCAAGGCGGCGCTCGACGCGGTCGAATGCGCGAGCCTCGCGCACCGCAACGTGCAGACGCTTTCAGGCGGCGAGCGCCGGCGTGTCGCGCTGGCGATGCTCCTCGCGCAGGACCCGGCCATCATGCTCCTCGACGAGCCGACCAACCACCTCGATGTGGCGCACGAGGTTCGGGTGCTCGATCTCCTGGCTGCACGCGTCGCCGATGGACGCCGCGCACTGGTCATGTCGATCCACGACTTGACGCTTGCGGCGCGTAACGCGACGCACGCGCTGCTGTTCGGCTTCGAAGGCGTGAGCGCGGGGCCCGCGACCGAGCTCCTCACGGCGCGCAATTTGTCCGCGCTTTACGGCCAGGCGCTGGTCGCGGTGCAGCACACGGGCGGCACCGCGTTCCTGCCTGCCTAGCGTTTCTTGAGGCGTGCCGTGGCCAGGTCCGCGCACAACGCCGCGACGCCGTCGACGAAACGCGGGCCGGGCCGATGCAGCAGATCGCCGGCGGCGCCGTACAGGTTGCCGTCGCGCACGGCGGGAATGGACGGCCAGCGCTTCCAGTCGTCGAGCCACGGCGGACGCTTGCCGGAGTCGTCGCCGCCCACGATGACGTCCGGCGCGGCCGCGACGACGGCTTCGACGGTGACCGAAGGCGCGGGGATCGTGAGTGCGGCGAACACGTTCTCGCCTCCGCATACGCCGATCGCCTGGGAGATCAGGTGGCGTCCGCCGATCGTGTACAGCGGCTCGTTCCATACTTCGTAAAAGACGCGCAGCCGCGCACCGCTGGCGTGCCTCTCCTTCAAGTCGGCGAGCCTCGCACGAAGCGCGCCCGCGGATGCGTTCGCGATGTCGCGCGTGCCCGCGATCGTGCCGAGCTTCTCGATGTCGTCGGCAATGCCAGCGATCGACCTGGGATCGCTCACGAACACGGCGACCTTCTGCGCGCGCAGCGCCGCAA
>Ga0207701_10007834_pt1 | contig 10586 bp, 7 predicted proteins | sample KBSSwiSSwithPhiX_FD_184294 | JGI IMG/M metagenome (GOLD analysis project Ga0207701, IMG submission 184294) | Switchgrass rhizosphere bulk soil microbial communities from Kellogg Biological Station, Michigan, USA, with PhiX - S5 (SPAdes) (version 2) | ecosystem: Environmental > Terrestrial > Soil...
GGTCAGATTATTCACAACGGATATAGAGCCAACGTCGGTGTGAATATCAAATACCTGAAGAACGGTAGCGCTCAAGGGTCGCTGCTTTATATCGAGCACAGACCGACAGGCGATGTGAAGCTTAAGAGCAACGCGCTGGGCGGTATGGCGATCGTTGGGAATGAAGCGATACCAACCGGAAAGGCCACGCTCAACGGCGTCGGTAATCACAACTTCATCGCCCGGATCATCGACAATGGTGAACCGGGAACAACCGATCGATTTGGGCTCCGAGTTACGAGCCCGACTGGAGCGATTCTGATCGATCTCACCTTCGATCCGATTCAGTTGTCAGGCGGCAACTTCTCAGTGCCTAAGCTGACAGGCAAGTAACCTAAACCCACCTCAAACCGAGAATGGCGGTCCAATAAAAGGGCCGCCATTCTTCTTTTTGATCCGCTTGCGCTGAGATAGTCACACGTCTCGTGTATGCGTCATTTCGCTCAGTCTGGCACACTATGGGGACAGAATTGAGAACGAGGGATGAATCTCTCGTGGCTAAAATTAGGAAAAGGTGTTATCGAGGAGTTTAAGTATTGTGGAGCCGGCTACCGGAGTTGAACCGGTGACCTTCTAATTACGAATCAGACGCTCTACCAACTGAGCTAAGCCGGCTTCGGTGTAAGGTGACGAGACGTTTTGCACTATACGAATCGCGACTTTAGAGTGTCAAGCAGGCGTTAGATTCTGCGCGTTACACGGATTGGGCAGTTGAGAACAGGAGCGAAGCGACTGTTACTACTCGCGACTGTATTTTGCGGCCTTGAGACAGTCGCTTCGCTCCAGTTCTGAACCCATCGCGCGACGATCGGGTTAATCCGTTTCGATGTTCCCCGATAGTTGAATCCTTCGCAGGTTTACTACAAGCTGAAGCATATCGAGCAAACAGGAGAGAAGATGCCAAAGAATCCAAACCTAAACATTGCCAGATACAAAGTTGCCGGCGGTGAGTTGAACCAATTCGAGTTTCATCAGAACCAGCAAGCACTTGTAGAACAGCAGCAGCACGAGGCCGACAACTTGATACCCGGGACGCCACCAGAACAGAAGGAGCAACCTGTAGGAGGCGGTGCAACTGCAACCGCGGCGGTTATCGCGCCTAGAAAGACTAGAAGCAAGTTACCTCCTAAAACCAGAAGGCAAGCCGGTACAAAGAAATCGGCGACCACAAAAAAATCCGTATCTCAGAAGGGCCGCGAGAAATCAACGAAGAAATCCACTAAAAAAACCAAACCGGCAAAGCGTTCGGCTGCATCAAAGCGCCGACCAGCAAAGAAAGCGGCTAAACGCTCAACGAAGAAAGCCGCGAAGAAAACAGGCACAAAGAAAAAAGCCAGGAAGTAGTTGATGAACCGCTTTCGTTTCCCCCATTTGCTCGCGACTATCGCGCTCTTCATAAGTCTCGCGTGCGGCTATGAATCTGCTTTGGGGCAGACCCCTCCTCGAAAACTCCCGTCGGCCGAAAAAGTTATCGATAACTATTTGAAAGCCATCGGTGGGAAGAAGGCTGTCGCTGGTATCCGCGACACTACTTATGACTACTCGATCCAGGTAAACGATCAGCCGTTTGGCCTCGCGCGTGCGCAAACAAAAATCCCCGGCTCGGAACGTTGGGAGATGACTTTTGGTAACGGCAAAATCATCTTCGCTACAAACTCCGGTTCAGCATGGGAGCGCGGTATCAACGGTGAGCTCCGAACCTTGACCGGCAATGAAGCCGCTGCTGCGAAACTTCGCGGCATTCTCAACGCCTCGCGTCTTGTAAATATCAAGAAGAGCAATGTACTTGCCCGTGTAGTTTCTGTTGGCGATCTTGCGTCCGAGCCGGCTTACATCGTTGAGTTTAGTACTCGCAACGGCGCACGTTTGCAGTATTACTTCAGTATCAAGACTGGACTGATCACGAAGATCGCTGACGACTTTCGTAAGAACCGCATCTTCTTTGAAGACTACAAGCGAAACCGAGCCGTTCTTGAGCCTCACAAGATTCGACTCAACTTGGGTTCCGGTGAAATGATGCTTCAGCTGCAAACGGTCACCTACGATACCGGTTTTGCGACCGGGATCTTTGATCCACCTGCGGCGAGTGAGACGCTTGATGTTGTCCGATTGCTTCGCGAAGTTGGCAAAAACCAGGATGAGCTCGAGCAACGCGTATCAGAGTATGCATTCCGGCAAAAAGAGACTGATCGTCAAATCACCGACAAAGGAGTTATTAAGAAGGAGACCGTTAAGGTCTACGAAGTATTTCCGATTCCCAACCGCGAACCTGTCTTGAAGCTGATCAGCGAGAACGGTGTGGATCTTTCTGCTGAGCGTGCGGCGAAGGAAGATAAACGCGTGCTGGAAGAACTCGAGAAGGCAGAACGTGAACGAGAAAAGGATCAGCGCGAAGCAGACAAAAAGAAGGCGGAGCAAGCCCGGAAGAAGGAAGCGAATAAAGAGGAAGATGATCCCGGCATCTCGCAGTTTCTAAGAGCGTGCGAATTTGTTTCGCCTCGTCGAGAACAATTCAATGGTCGCGAAGCGGTTGTGTTCGACTTCAGACCCCGACCGGGGTTCCGTCCTAGTAACAGATCTGAAAGCTTGATTGCCAAACTTATCGGCGTTGTTTGGATCGATCCAGTCGATAAGCAAGTAATGCGACTTGAAGCACGACTCGCTGAAGGATTCAAAATCGGTGGTGGATTGTTGGTGTCGCTAAAACCCGGTGCCGCTATGGTGATGGAGCAAATACGCATGAACGAAGGCGTCTGGCTGCCACGACTGGCCCAGTTGAATCTGTCGGTCAAGATTCTTTTATTCGGCGGCGGCGATATGAACAAGACTCTCGAGTGGAGCGACTATCGTCACTTCTCTGGTGATGTTAAAGACTACAAACTGGATGGCCCGAAGGCGGACGAATCGAAGAAGCCTTAATTCAGGAGCAGCTTTGGTCAAAAGTCCAGGTGATTGAGATATGAAGGAAGTCACAGTTATTGGCGGAGGATTGGCCGGAGTAGAGGCGGCGTGGCAAGCGGCGCGCGCCGGTGCAATGGTCCGTCTATACGAAATGAGGCCGGTGAGACAAACGCCGGCGCATCGTTCAGACAAACTTGCCGAGATTGTCTGTTCTAACTCTCTGAAGTCTGACGAGCCGGGAACTGCTTCGTATCTTTTAAAAGAAGAGTTGCGTCGGGCTGGCTCACTGGTGATGGAAGTCGCTGCGGCGACGCGGGTTCCAGCTGGAGCAGCGCTGGCTGTCGACCGTCACGCTTTTGCTGAAGAGATTACCGCTCGTATCGAAGCGGAGCCTCGGATCACCCTTGTTCGTGAAGAGGTGGTTGAGATTCCCGACTCGGAGATTTGTGTAATTGCGACCGGGCCATTGTCTTCCGACTCGCTGACCTCGCAGATCATGAAGATCACCGGGAGTGATCAACTCTACTTCTACGATGCGATTGCCCCGATCGTCTCAGCGGAATCAGTCGACAAAAACATTGCCTTCCGTGCCGCGCGTTACGATAAGGGTGGGGATGATTATCTGAACTGCCCAATGGATCGCGAGCAGTATGAGACTTTTTACTCGGCACTGATCGAAGCGAACAGCGTTCCTCTTCAGCGGTTTGAAGAGACGCGTTGGTTCGAAGCGTGTTTACCGATTGAAGAACTGGCGCGTCGCGGAGTAGATACCCTTCGTTTCGGCCCGATGAAACCGGTCGGTCTGCGCGATCCTCGTACCGGACACGTCCCCTATGCGGCGGTTCAGCTGCGCCAGGAAAATTTGATGGCCGACGCATACAGCCTGGTAGGCTTCCAGAATCATCTACGCTATGGCGAGCAGGCGCGAGTACTGCGGTTGATTCCCGGTCTTGAGAACGCCGAGTTTTTGCAATTCGGACAGATTCACCGGAATACCTACATTTGTTCGCCGCGCGTGTTGTCTCCGACAATGCAGATGCGCGAGCGTCAGAACGTCTTCTTTGCCGGTCAGATCACGGGAGTCGAAGGTTACGTTGAGTCGGTGGCGATGGGTTGGCTGGCTGGAATCAACAGCGCACGACTGGCCTTAAATGAACCGCTGATCGAAGCGCCGCCACAAACTGCGACTGGATCACTGGCGCATTACGTAGCCCAGGCCGATGCGAAGAACTTTCAGCCTGTAAACATTACGTTTGCACTGCTGCCGCCGCTTGCAGAACTTCAAACACGACGAGTACGTAACAAACGTGAGCGGCGACTATTACAAGTTGAGTCTGCTTTAAAAGAATGGGAAGTGTGGTTAGAACAGAATCAGCAGCGAAAGGAAGTTGCGCGCGTCTCCGCCTCATGACAGTCTGTTTACGCTTTGGAAATCGCTTGGCTTCCGCCGTTCTTGCTGTAGCAGTAATCGCTACACCTCTCGTTGGCAAAGGCCAGTCGGGACGTCAGAAAGAGTCTCCTAACAAAAAGCCACCGACTCGATCCGGTCCTGTGGCCGAACCACAGTCGGAACGCCCGAGAACTACTACGCAAAATCAGCCCGCATCGACAAAAACGACGAGCGAAGTTGACGCGAACGATGTTGTGAAAATTAGTTCAACTCTGGTTCCGATTCCTGTGTCGGTAATCGATCCACGAGGAAACATAATTACGAACCTTCGTCTTGATGAGTTTGAGTTACGTGTTGATGGTCAACAGCGGCCTGTAACCGATCTCACGCGTACTGAAACGCCAGTACGGTTGGTGATGCTTTTCGATAATAGCGGCAGTCTTGATGCTGAACGAGAATTTGAGAAAAACGCGGCGATGCGTTTCTTTCGTCGCGTGGTGCGTCCGGTCGATGAGGCAGCGATCTACTCAATCGAAACTGATAGTCGGTTGGCGCAACCACTGACGGCAAACATTGGGTTGCTGGAGCAGACAATCGCAACCTTCGGAAGACCGGCAGGTGGAACTTCGTTGTTCGATGCAATCCTCGGCGCTGCGAATTATGTGCGCCCGTATCAAGGCCGCCGTGTCTTGGTCATTGTTTCAGATGGAATTGAAACCACCAGCAACGTTACAGACTTTGAAGACGTTCTGAAACATGTGCTCGACGACAACTGCCAGGTGTTTGTAGTGCAGACGGGTTTGTACGAGAGTGCAAACGTACGCGCCTTAACGGCTGAAAGAAGAATGGAGCGGCTCACAAATCAAACGGGCGGTGCCGTTTTTATTCCAAAGACAGTTGCTGAATTAGACGTCGCGTTCAATGAGATCGCTTCTGACTTGGCGCACCAGTACATCCTAAGTTACTACCCGGCACCTGAGCACCGGGACGGCAGGATGCACGTAATTGATATCGCACTGAAATCAAGAAAAGACGTTCGCGTTCGTTCAAGAAAGGCTTATTATGCGCCCAGGCCCGGGCCTTCGGCTGAATGGTAAATGACAGGAGCAGCGGCAGCAGGTAGGTGCAGGAGTCCGACGAGACTCAAATCGAACCTGCTCCTGCCTGCTGCTCCTCCTCCTGACTTCTTATGCAGCAGCTTGTCGAGCAATTCCTCGAACACCTGCGTTATGAGCGCAACGTAAGTGCGCACACCCTTCGCAACTACCGCATCGATCTCGAGCAGTTTCTCGCCCACCTCGCCGGACCTGAATCGAATAAGAAAAGAGCGACGCCATCTGTCGAAGAGATCGATCACCTGACGATTCGCGAGTGGCTTGCGTCGTTGCATTCAGCCCAAAAGTCAAAGTCGTCGGTCGCGAGGAAACTCGCCGCGCTGCGCACGTTTTTTCAGTTTCTCGTGCGTGAAGGTCTGCTTGAATTAAACCCCGCGAAGCTCGTCTCTACGCCACGCCAGGAAAAGAAACTGCCCAATCATCTGTCGGTCGAGGAGGCGGTCAGGTTTATTGAATCGCCCGACACGCAAACCGATCTGGGTAAGCGCGACCGTGCGATGCTCGAATTAATGTATGCGACGGGCGTCCGCGTCGCTGAACTCACCACCATGAATCTCGGCGACATCGATTTTCGAAGCCAGTTGATTCGCGTCACGGGCAAGCGAAGAAAACAGAGAGTGGTTCCGTTTGGAGATCCTGCGGGCGATGCTCTGCGCAGTTACTTGAAGATTCGCGAAAAGTTCTTGTTCAATGCGCCAGTTTCAACGCGCGATGAAGAAGCGCTGTTTCTAAACTACCAGGGAACTCGAATCACAACGCGTTCAGTTGGGCGAATGGTGGATAAGTACATTCGTCTTTGTGCCGGCATGCACAACATCAGCCCTCACGCGCTGAGACATTCTTTTGCTACGCATCTACTCGACAGCGGCGCTGACCTACGCGATATCCAGGAACTGCTCGGTCATGCGCGTCTATCAACGACGCAAGTTTACACACACGTGTCGATGGAGAAGTTGATCGAGGTGTACGATAAAGCGCACCCGAAAGCGTGAATGGTGGAGGGTGAATAGTGTATAGGTCCTACAGGTCCTATTAGACTTATTAAACCGATTCACGATTCACAACGTGGGATTGTCGTCTTCGCCGTTGGCAGTTTCAATTGCGGCCTGGCACACAGCGTCGTAGCGGGCGGTGGGAACGGCTTCGAGGCGCCGCTCATCAATAGGTTTTCCGCAGCGGCCGCAGATGCCATAACTACCTTCCTCGATTCGTAGCAGTGCTTGATCGATGTCAGCCACTGTCTGGGAGTCGCGCTCACCAAGACGAAACATGATCTCTTTGTTCAAGTCGAGGACCGAGAGGTCAACGCTGTCTTTGACGTCTTCGTTGTTGAGTTCAAGCGCGGAGGCCTGGTCCGAACGTATCTGTTCGGTGTACTGACGCAACTGATCGAGTAGTAGCTGACGGAACTGTGCTCGTTTTTCTGCCCGCAAGTGATCCTCTTGATCGATACTCTGGATTTGTGCGGGCGAGTTTAACACAGGAGCAACAGCAGGCGGCAGGAGTAGGAAGAACAGGAGCAGGAGCACCACGCAGGAGCAGATGGATCTCTACGCGTCTGCCTGCTGCTCCTGCTTCTGGATTTTAGAAGCGTGCCACTAATGCAACTCGCCCGGACGCCGGTACGCCCGGTGAAATGTTGTTGTTGCCGTCGGCCGTCAGGTAATACTTCCGGTTGAAGATGTTCTGCATGTTTACCTGCACGCGCCAGCGTTCAGAGATTGAATAGAAAATGGCCGCATCCGCTCGCACGTACCCTGGCAGAACGACTGCGTTATCCACCGCTGCAAACATGTCGGACCGTTGAATCAATCCGAATCCGACTGACAGGCGCGATATGACTTTGTAGTTGTTCCACAATGAAAAAGTGTGATGGGGAACAAGCGCGACTTGTGCACCCTGGCGCGCTGAAACCGTCGCGTTGCTGATAAAGGCGTCTTGAAAGGCGTACCCACCAGTCACCGTCCATGCCTCGGTTATCTTGCCGCTCAAACCGAATTCAAATCCATTCGTTCTCTGGCTGCCTGTTTGCACTATGCGTGTTGGATCATTTGGATCCGTCGAACGCGTGTTAGTCCTATCCTGTCTGTAGACTGCGGTCGTCAATGAAAGCTGCGGTCGAATGTCCCACTTCGCACCCAATTCATAATTTGAAAACTTTTCTGGTTTCACTTGTTGAGTGATTGCGGTCAATGAAGAGAATTGATCTCCGGAGCTCGGAAGATACGCCACGCTGTAATTCAGATAGATCGAGAGGGGGGCGACTGGCTTCACAATCACACCAGCACGAGGCGACACGAGCCGATCGATTCTTCGAAGCTGCTCGCCATTTCGGTTGTTATGAAAGTTCAGGTCGAAATAGTCGAAGCGCATCCCGCCGACGAACTGAAGATACTTCGAGAACTCAATTTGATCCTGGATATACGCCGCGCCGAGCCTCGTTGTTACCTGATTGTTTGCGTCGGTAGCACTCTGTCTAAAAGTTATCGGCGTATTGATCGTCGGGTTGTCGAAGGGAGCCAGAATCGAAACAGACGTGTTGTTGAAGAAACCGGTGTTGCGCAGATTCCTGCTACGCTGATTACCGACCTCAGCTCCTGCCAGGAACACGTGCTTGACGTTGCCGGTGTTTAGGGAAGCTGTGACATCCGTTTGATTGAAAAGATTTCGTCGTTTCGTCGCGTTGTTATATGCGGAGATAGCGACGTTCGATTTATCCGAGGTCACCGCGCCGGGCACGTAGTTTTGGTAGTAGCGATCATAATCACCAAACATCGTGCGATTGCGAATGTTGAATCTTCCAACCTGATGATCGACGCTCACCGAAGCGAGGTTTATACCTGCACGCACATGGCTTCGATCAGGATCGCCGAAGAACGTGGAGATCGACGTATCGGAAGGACGCCCCTGAAAGGATGGAATTCCGCGGTCGGCCGTGCGACGGTCGTAGAAGTGTTCGTAATTGATTGTGACCACAGTTTTCGATGTTAACGCCATCGTCGCTGTCGGGTTCACCCCATATCTTTCCAGTTCGACAAAATGACGAAAGCTATCGGAGTTCTCGTAAAGGCCGTTCAAGCGAAAAGCAAATCGATTGTTGAGCGGTTGACCGTAGTCACCCGTGAATCGTTTGTTGCCGTACGATCCTCCTTGCGCTGAGAATTCTCGAACGGGTGAAAAGCCGGCGCCCTTCGTGACGCGATTGATCACGCCACCACCGCCGCCGCGACCGAACGTCATCGAGTTTGGTCCTTTCAATGCTTCAACACGATCGACATTGTAAAGATCCCTGTAATACTGAACGTCGTCGCGCACACCATTCAGAAAAAAGTCTGCGCTGGTGCTATTTCCGCGAATGACTAGTTGATCCCGATTGTTCTCGCCCTGATGGGATGTGATACCGGGCACGTATGCAACCACATCGGCGACGCTCGCCATTGATTGATCTCTGATTTGTTCCTGAGTGATGACCGAAACCGATTGCGGGATGTCCCGCAGCAATGTCGGTGTCCTGGTTGCCGACGTGACTGCCGGGATTGCGTAACCGGCTGTATCAGTGATCGTCACAAAAGCGCCGGAGGCAAACACCTGGAGAACCAAATCCTGTTCGACTAAAGTGTTAGCAAGCTTGAGAGGTTGGGAGATATCAGCAAATCCATCGGCGCTTGCAGTTATTTGGTAGTCGCCGGCAGGGAGAGTGAAAGAGTATTCACCAAGTTGATTCGTTGTTGTCGTCGAAGAGGGAAGACCCGGTGCGCTGACGGAAACGGAGGCGCCCGGAATTGCCGCCCGGTTCTGATCCAACACACGTCCACGCAATATGCGCTGAGGCGATTGCGCAATGGCTGTTGAAAAGACCAGGATAGCCAAGGAAAACAGGACAGCAAGACGGGTGAGTTTGGGCGACCACATGGGAAAGTACCTCGAAGGCAATTCAGTTTGTTGAAACCGAGCGGCGGCAAAAACGGTTGGCCGAAAATGAAAACCGATTTCAATTTCAGCAGGATAGACTGTGAAGTGGTTCGCGTCAAGGGGTGAGGTGAACGGGGAGAAACGGAGAGGAAAACGGGGAGATACGGAGACATGCTTCGCACCCCAGGCTATCACGACGCCTCGGAGCCTCATTCCCGCGCGATTGGCTTCACCGCACGCGATTGTGTCCGCTAGTTGGTATCCCCGCAGATGAGCTCTGCGGCAAGAAGAGGGATCGTGATCTCGTGGTGCCCGGTAATCGAGTAGCCGTGGCCGCCTTGTTCAGTAGGTCGTCGCACGACATTCGTTAGTGGGCGATATGATTGGATGAAATCCAAATTCGCCGTAGTGATATTCGACAGTGGGTGCCCAAGGTTGCGCACAAGCGTAACGCACTTCAGAAACACTTCCGGCAGTACTACGGCTGAACCAACATTCAAATAAACACCGCCGTCGTTCATATGGCGAACGAGTTCAGCCAGGAGGCGGAAGTCTGTGTGACTTGTCGCGCCTAGTGATGCTCCATCGGCCGTGGAATGAAAGTGCGTGATATCACCGCCGATCGTGAGATGTGCAGTGAAGGGGATGGAGGCGGAGTAGGCGGCGCAAAGGATCGAAGCGTCGCGATGCGGCGGATCCGTTGAGTTAAGTGCTCGACCTAACGCCTCGCCAAGACCGATACCGTCTTTGGCACCTTCGCGTGCGGCGCCGTTCAACAGTTGGCTCGTTTCCTCCGCGCCTCCAAAAACACCTTCGGGTAAAGTTGCGTCGACGTCTTCCGAAGTCGAGCCAACAAGCGCGATCTCAGTGTCATGAATAAGCACCGACCCGTTCGTCGCAATACCTGTTACAAATCCTCGCTTCATCAAATCGATAACGATCGGACCCAGACCTGTCTTAATCACATGCCCGCCGAGGCCCCAGATAATAGGTTTCTTTGTGTCGCGAGCTTTACGGATCTGGACGGCGAGCTGTCGCAGACTCTGAACGGCAAGGATGTCAGGGAGATTGGAAAGAAAATCACGCAGCACCGAATAATCTTCGCAGGGCCGCGCAAACTGTTTGACTGTTACCTTGCTTGGTCGAGAGGCGAGTGGATATGTCTTTACGTCACCGAGACTCAGCGGTTTGAAATTGTAGTGTGACGGCATCGTTTGATTAAGGGGCCC
>Ga0207701_10007835_pt1 | contig 10586 bp, 6 predicted proteins | sample KBSSwiSSwithPhiX_FD_184294 | JGI IMG/M metagenome (GOLD analysis project Ga0207701, IMG submission 184294) | Switchgrass rhizosphere bulk soil microbial communities from Kellogg Biological Station, Michigan, USA, with PhiX - S5 (SPAdes) (version 2) | ecosystem: Environmental > Terrestrial > Soil...
GCGCCGACGGTGGCCGCGTTGGCGCCGGCCGCCGTGCCGTAGTAGTCGGCGGCGACGCCCGTGATCGGGTGCTCTTCGAGATCCATGCACCCCGCGAGCCCTGCGAAGGCCGCCAGCGCAAGGACCAATCGTGTCTGCTTCATATGAAGTGGTCTCTCTCTGCGTTGTCAGGGTGGGTGATCAGAAGCCGACGTCGACGCCGAACAGCACGGTCCGGAAGGCCGGACCGCCCTGGTCGATCTGCGACGAGTTGTTGGCACCGTTACCCGCGCTGAAACCCGCTTCCGGATCCCAGCCCTCGTAGTTCGTCCAGATGATCGGATCCTGCGCGCGCACGTACAGTCGCGCGCGGTCCGCCGTCAGGCGGCTCGCGAGGCGCGAGGGAAGCGTGTAGCCGAGCGTGATGTCGCGGATGCGCACGAACGAGCCATCCTTGTAGTTGCGCGCGCTGGCGTACGTGCCCAGGCCATTGGTGCTCGGCCGCGGCTCGGTGCCGCTCTGGTTCTCGGGGGTCCAGTAGTTGGCCTTGATGTTGCTGAACCGGCCCGCGAGGCTGTTGTAGGCGGCCGTGAACGCGTCGTCGATCGTGTAGCCGATGCGGGCGGCGGCGAGCACGGAGAGGTCGATGTTCCTGAAGGCGACCCGGTTGTTCAGGCTCCCCTGCCAGCGCGGGAAGTTGAAGTGCCGGCCGATGAACGTGCGATCGTCCGCCGTGATCTTGCCGTCGCCGTTGAGGTCCGCCACGCGGATGTCGCCCGGCTTGCAGCTGCACATCGTGCGCGCGAGCGCCGAATCGCTCATCTGCCACAGCCCGGTGTACTGATAGTTGAAGTAGACGTTGATCGGCTGGCCCACCCACCGGCCGCTGCCGACGTCCGCCGTCAATCCGCTCTGCAGCGCCACGATCTCGTTCTTGTTCGTCGAGAAGACGAGATCCGACGTCCAGTCGACGCCGTGCCAGCGGTTCAGGTTCTGCGTCGAGAGCGAGAACTCGTAGCCGACGTTCTTCGTCGCGCCGACGTTCTGGAGCACGCTGGAGTAGCCCGACGTGTACGGGAGCGCGCGCGGCAGCAGCAGGTCGTGCGTGTTCTCGCGGTACGCCTCGAGGGCGCCGGAGATGCGCTGGTCGAACAGGCCGAAGTCGACGCCGACGTTGAACTTGTCGGTCGTCTCCCACTTCAGGTCTGGGTTCGGGATGTTGCCCGGCTGGAAGCCGATCACCGGGTTGTTGGCGTTGGCGTACGTGACGCGGTTGAGGAGACCGAGCGTCTGGTACGCGCCGATGGCGCTGTTGCCGACGCGACCGTAGCTGAGGCGCAGCTTCAGGTCGGAGATCGCCGGCACCCGCTTCATGAATGCCTCGTCGCCGACCTGCCACCCGATCGACGCCGCCGGGAAGAACGCGTACTTGTGCCCCTCGGCCAGGACGCTCGATCCGTCGTACCGACCGGTGAGCGAGAGGATGTAGCGATCGAGGAACGTGTAGTTCACGCGCCCCATGTACGACTGCAGCGCCGTCGTGGTGTAGGTGCCGAACAGCGTCGGCGAGTTGCCGGTGCCGAGGTTGTACCAGAGCTGGTTGTCGAACGGCAGCGCGAGCGCGGCGGCCGTATCGAACACCGTGCGGAAGTTAGCGACCTCGTACAGCGCGGTGGCCTGCACGTGATGCTTCTGGCCGATCGTGCGGTCGAGCTCGAGGTAGTTGCTCAGCGTGAAGTTCGTGTTCGTGTTGCGGCGGATCGTCGCGTCGGGCTGGCCGACGCCGCGCTTCTGGCGCGTGTAGACGCCGATGAACTCACCGTCGTCCTGCTTGGTGTACTGCGGTCCGAAGTCGACGTGCGCGCGCAGGCCGGGAATGACCTCGTACGAGCCCGTGAGCGTGCCGAGCACGTTCGTGCGGTCGATCTGCCGGATGTAGCTCTGCGCCGCCATCACGGGGTTGACGAGGAGTCCGTCCTCCGTGGGCAGGAACACCGGCGCGCCGGTGGCGGGGTCGAACGCGCGGCCGAGCGCCGGGTTGAACAGCGCTTCGTCCCACATCACCGCACCGCGGCCGGCGTTGCGGTAGTTCCGTACGCCCTGCACGCCGAGCTGGAGGTTCAGCTTCTTGTAGTCGTGGCTCACGTTCATCGACACCGTGCGCGCCACGTAGTCCTGCACGATCGAGATCCCCTTCTGGCCGATGTAGCCGAGCCCCGCGCGGAAGCGCGTGTTCTGGTTTCCGCCGGCGAAGCCGACCTGGGTGTTGAGGATGTTGCCCTGGCGGAGCATCAGCTCCTGCCAGTCGGTGTCGACTCCCGCGGCGAGATTGGCCCGCATCGTCGGGTCGAGCGCGACCGCGTCACACGGCGCGGGGTTGGTCATGTAGTTGGCGCACGCCGCCTGCTGCGCCGCGCTGCCGCCGTACCGGTAGGATTCGCGCCGGAAGTTGGCGAATTCGAGCGCGTTCATCATCGGCACTTCACGCCGGACGTCGGACGCGCCGTACGTCGTGTTGACGGTGACCTCCGTCTTCCCGCCGCTCGTGCCGCGCTTGGTGGTGACCATGAGGACACCGTTCGCCCCGCGGCTGCCGTAGACGGCGGCGGCCGACGCGTCCTTGAGCACCTCGATCCGCTCGATGCTCGTCGGATCGATGTCGCGCAGGTCGCCCGTGATCGGAACGCCGTCGATGACGTAGAGGGGATTGTTGCTGGCCGAGATCGAGCGCGTGCCGCGGATGCGGATGTTGTTGTTGGCGCCGGGCTCGAAGCTTCCCGAGGTGATGTCGACGCCGGGGATGCGGCCCTTGATCGCGTCGAGCGGATTCGCCGCGACGACCTGACGGATGTCCTCCGTGTTCAGCGACGAGACGGCACCGGTGATGTTGCGGCGACTCTGGGTGCCGTAGCCGACGGTGACGACGGCCGAGAGCTGCGTGGCCTGCGCGGTGAGCTGGAAGTTGGACACCGCGCTGTCGGATGCGACGACGCGGACCGGCTGTGTCACGGCCCGGAAACCGATCAGGCGCGCCTGGAGGTCGTAAGTGCCGGCGGGGACGCCGGCGATGACGAACCGGCCGGTCGCGTCGGTCTGGGTGCCGCGCACTGGGTTGGTGCCCTGGACGACGACGCTCACGGCCGGGAGTGGCTGGCCGGCGGCGGAGGAGACGCGTCCGACGATCCTCCCCGTCGCCTGCTGCGCGCCGGCGAGTGTCGGGGCGAGGAGGGCACACATCAGTAACAACTGCCGGAGTCGCATCAGGGAACCTCCGATGGGGTGGGGAGAGCGGAGCGCGATTCGAAAGGTGATCAAGTGATCGGATGTCTTGGAAGACAGTGACCAAGTGATCGGATGTCTTGGCGCGAGGGCCAGAAAGTGTGCTCAGCCGTGATTGTTGTCAACGCCGGCACGCGTGGGCCGACATGGGGCAAGACCTTGCCAGCGCGAACGCGGCCACTTCCCGAGAACAGCCATGCGCACGGCGCCATCCGGCGCACGAGTACGCCGCTCTTCCGCGCTGAAACGACAGAGGCCGACCCGCGCATGCGGTGTCGGCCTTTTCCTCTCCTCTCATCGGCGCGCATCGAGCCCGCGCGTCGTTCCCTATCTCAACATGTAGCGGGCCCGGGGGCTTGCGGCAAGGGCCGGGGGGGATCGCAGACTTGGCGCCTTTCTGGAGTTCCCTGCTGCCGACCCGGACGTCGTGGCGCACGACCGCGACGCGCGCTCGGGCGCGACCGCCCTCACTCACGGAGAATCTCATGCGCGTGCTGCTGTCCACGATCGGATCGCGAGGCGACGTCCAGCCGATGGTCGCGCTGGCGACTCGACTGCGGGCGCTCGGCCAGGACGTGCACCTCTGCGTTCCTCCCGACTTCAGGGAGTGGATCGAAGGCCTCGGCATGTCGGTCACCTCGATCGGGCCGGAGCTTCGCTCCACCGGCAAGTCGAATCCGATGGCCGCGCGGCCGACGCCGGAGCAGATACGCCAGATGATCGAGGGCACGGTCGTCACGCAGTTCGAGACCGTGGCCGCCGCGGCCCACGGTTGCGACGTCATCGTGGCGGCGACGGCGCTGCAGATCGCCGCGCGATCGGTGAGCGAGACGCGTGGCATACCATATGTGTTCGCGGCGTACTGCCCGGCGGTGCTGCCGTCGCCACACCACGCTCCGCCCGTGCTGCCGATGCGTGGGGACACGCCGGCGCCGGCGCTGGAGAGCTACGACGAGCTGTGGGCGCGCGACCGGCAACGCTGGAACGACGGATGGGCCGCGCCGCTCAACCGGCATCGCGAGGCGCTCGGGCTCGATGCCGTGACCGACGTGCTCGGACACATTCTGGGAGATCGCCCATGGCTCGCGTCGGATCCCACGCTCGCCCCCTGGCCGGATCCCACCGACGACGGCGTGTTCCAGTCCGGCGCGTGGATCCTTCCCGACGAGCGTCCCCTCTCGCCCGAGCTCGAGGCGTTCCTCGACGCGGGCGAGCCGCCGATCTACTTCGGCTTCGGCAGCATCAGCGCGCCGCCCGATCTCGGCGCGACGATGATCGCGTCGGCCCGCGCACTCGGGCGGCGCGCGATCGTGTCGCGCGGCTGGGCCGACCTGGCGCTCGTCGACGACGCACCCGACTGCATCGCGATCGGCGAGGTGAATCAACAGGCGCTCTTCCCGCGAGTCGCGGCGGTCGTGCACCACGGCGGTGCCGGCACCACCACCGCCGCCGCGCGAGCGGGAGCGCCACAGGCCGTGATCCCGCAGCACTACGATCAGCACTACTTCGCGCAGCGCGTGGAGGCGCTCGGGATCGGCAAGATGCACGCGACGCGCGTCCCGACGACCGACTCGCTCACGAGCGCGCTCGCAGAAACGTTTGCGGCGGAGGTCGCCGAGCACGCGCGATCGGTCGCGAGCAGGATGCGCGGCGACGGCGCGGAGATCGCCGCGCGGCGCCTGATCGGCGAGATCTGAGCGAAGAGCCGTCGCGAGCGCTGCTGTGCGTTCGCGAGTCGCGCGAGCGGGCACGAGTTCCCGCGAGCGCCGACGAGGTCGCGGCACTGCTCATTCGTCCAATGGCCGGCCCGGCGACGCCATCCGATGCTGCGGGATTCGCGTCGTGCGCTCACTCGACTGGGTACGCCCACGACGCGCGCCTGTGTGCACTTCTCGCCTGGAGGACAGCGTCGTGGCCACGAATGGAGCATCGAAGAAGCCGACGAACGGAGCAGCAAAGCAGCCGACGAACGGAACGTCGACGAAGCCGGCGACGTCAGCCACCGCGCGCGGCGGGAAAGGCGGGAAACCGAACATCCTCATCATCTGGGGCGACGACATCGGCTGGTTCAACATCAGCGCGTACAACCACGGCATCATGGGGTATCGGACCCCCAACATCGATCGCATCGCGCGCGAGGGCGCGATGTTCACCGATTGGTACGGCCAGCAGAGCTGCACGGCGGGACGCGCGGCGTTCATTACCGGGCAGTCTCCCATCCGCACCGGGCTCACCAAGGTCGGACTCCCGGGCGCGGACCTCGGATTGCAGCCCGAGGATCCGACGATCGCCGACGTCCTGAAGCCGCTCGGCTACGTCACCGGGCAGTTCGGCAAGAACCACCTCGGCGACCGCGACGAGTTCCTGCCCACCGCACACGGCTTCGACGAGTTCTTCGGGAACCTCTACCACCTGAACGCGGAGCAGGAGCCGGAGAACCCCGACTACCCGAAGGATCCGGAGTTCAAGAAGAAGTTCGGGCCGCGCGGCGTGCTCCACTGCTGGGCGAACGCGGACGGCACGCAGAAGATCGAGAACACGGGTCCGTTGACGACGAAGCGCATGGAGACCGTCGACGAGGAGTTCCTCGACGCGAGCCTGAAGTTCATCGACAAAGCCCACGCCGACGACAAGCCGTTCTTCGTGTGGTGGAACTCGACGCGCATGCACATCTTCACCCACCTCAAGAAGGAGTCGGAAGGGAAGACGGGACTGGGACTGTATCCCGACGGCATGGTGGAGCACGATGGGCACGTCGGCAGGCTGCTCGACAAGCTCGACGAGCTGGGCATCGCCGACAACACGCTCGTCATGTATTCGACCGACAACGGCGCCGAGGTGATGAGCTGGCCCGATGGCGGCTCGACGCCGTTCCGCGGGGAGAAGGACACGAACTTCGAGGGCGGTTGGCGGGTGCCCTGCGCGATCCGGTGGCCTGGCGTCATCGAGCCGGGCACGGTGTCCAACGACGTGTTCTCGCACACCGACATGCTGCCGACGCTGGCCGCGGCAGCAGGCGAGCCCGACGTCGTCCAGAAGCTCGAGACGGGGTACAGGTCGGGTGGCAAGACCTTCAAGGTCCACATCGACGGCTACAATCTCCTGCCGCGGCTGAAGGGCCAGGCGAAGGAGAACCCACGAAAGGGCTTCCTCTATTGGAGCGACGACGGCGACCTGATGGCGCTGCGAGTCGGAGACTGGAAGGCCACCTTCATGGAACAGCGCGCCCACGGACTCGGCGTGTGGCGGGAGCCGCTGGTCTCGCTCCGCGCCCCGAAGATCTACAACCTGCGCAGCGATCCGTTCGAGCGCGGCGACGTGGACGCGAGCATGTTCTACGACAAGTGGATGGCCGACCGCGCGTTCCTCCTCGTGCCCGCGCAGGCGATCGTCGGCGAGTTCCTGAAGACATTCGAGAAGTTCCCGCCGCGCCAGAAGCCGTCCAGCTTCAGCATCGATCAGGCGCTGGAGAAGGCGAGAGAAGGCCAGAAGCAACTCGCCGGGACCGCGGCCGGCGCGCCGCACTAGTACACCACGAGACCCGCGGGCGTCCTCTTTGCGTCGAGAGCGGGCGCTCGTCGCCCCTTTTGCAGGGCGATGCTGCCGCGACACGGGCCGACGCCGGCTGCGTCGAGGTCGGACAGCTCCCGAGGTGAAGTAGACGAGTGTGTCGGCGTGCCCACTCCCGGGGTTCAGCAACGGGGAGTGCGCGCGCCGGCGGCGCCGCGGGTGCCTCAGCGAGCCGCCCGATGGTCGCGAATTGCCCCGACCTTCGCCGCACGACCGAACGGATGCCGATCCTCATCGCAGGGGCCGCCACCCATGCGCGAGGGAACAAATGTCTCCGTCGCGCGTCCAATAGTCAGAAGCAGGCTACAGTAGCGTTCGCTTTCCCCATACAGTAGCGTACGCTTGGACGGTCAGTGGCGTGCCGGTCGTCAGCTTGGAGGAAGAAAGGATGCGCATATCTGGTGAGGCACGGAAAGTCGAAGACGACGGGAAGGACGACGAGAGCGGCAAGGACGGGCAACAGACCGCGGAAGGCGGTACCTGGGCGACCACGCCGGCGCGCAACTACCCGATCTGGCTCAAGGTCGAGCCGACGAAGCGCCGCCTGCCCCCAGTTCCCGCCCACCTGTCCCGTCCGACGTGGGCCCGCCTGTCTCGTCACGTCGGTGCCTTCCTGCGCTCGCGCCTCAACAACAGCGCATCGCTCCGGAGCCTCGTGCGGGTGATCCGCGCCGAGATGCTGCTCTCCGGTGCGAGCGCGGACGACGTCGCGGCGGCACTCCGCTCGGCGGTGACCGAGCATCAGGAGCTGAGCACACTCGATCGCACGAACGTCGTCACGCGACGACTCGCATCGGAAGAGCTGATCGATCAGATGCTCGTGTGGCTCCACGACGCCGAGTCCGCGGGCTAGGCCTCCGCTTCGCGTCGATGGAAGACGCGCAAGATCTCTACTTCACGATCGCCGGCAGGACCTGTTGCGGGATGAGCTCCGTGATGCTGACGAAGCCACCGCGATCGTTGTAGTTGCCCCCGAATGCCGCGATCACCAGATCGAGCTCGGGGATGAACAGCGAGTACTGGCCGCCGTTGCCGGAGGCGTGATAGGCGCGAACGATCCGTCCCCGGTAATGGTAGGCGGTGCTCCACCAGAGATATCCGTAGTTCAGCGCCGACCGCGCGACGTAGGCGTTCTCGAGCCCGGTGCCGAGCGAATACCGCGGCTCGATCGATTCGCGAACCCACGCCTCGCTGAGGATGCGCCGGCCGTTCCACATCCCTCCGCCGGCGTACAACTGCGCGAGCTTCATGAAGTCGCGCGGCAGGAATCTCGCGCCTCCGCCCATGTACGAATCGCCGAGCGGAGTGAGCCCGATGTAGTAGCGCCCCATCTGAAGCGGTGCACCGACGAGCTCCCAGGCGAGATCGGGAAACGAGCGACCGGTTGCTCGCGCGAGGACCTCGCCCGCCAGAAACGGGTTGATCGAGCAGTACACCGCCTTCGCGCCCGGGTCGCGCAGCATCTTCAGGCCGAGCACCATGCGCGTCCAGTCAGGGTTGGTGTCCTGATTGGTGAGGACGTCCTCGCTTCCGGGATAGGCGTTCGACGCATCGTCGCAGTCCAGGCCGGAGCTCATCGTCAGAAGATGCCGGATGGTCATCGCGCGTTTCCGCGGATCGAGCTGCGGCGACGCCATCCCCATCGTCGCGAAGACGGGAGTCTCCGGACCGACCTTCATCCCCGCCTGCATGGCCGCACCCAACGTGACGCTGACGAGGGTCTTCGACGCGGAGCGCGTGTCGTGCACCTTGTCCGCATGCTCGCCGAAGAAGTACTCCTCGAGCACGAGCTTTCCGTGGCGGGCCACGAGGATGCCGTGCACTCGATAGGCGTTCGCGCTGTCGCGTGAGGCGTTGACGAGCGTCCGCACCATTGCCGCCAGCTTCTCCTCCGACATCCCGACGTCGCGGGCACGCGCGACGCTCCATCCATCCCTTCTCGCTCGCGGCGGCGAATAGCTGTACGTGGCCGAACGCCATCCCCGAGGATAGAAGTTGGTGAAGCTGTCGGGCGGCACCTTCAGAAAGTCGTGAGTCGCCCCCCAGAGCATCACGCTCAACTGTCCGTCGCGCAGCAGTCCGGTCTCGATCGTCGCATCGCGCGCGTCACGCAGGAGCACCGTATCCCCGCGCCGGACGAGGTGGTCCAGCCGGATGAAGCGACCCTGATTGCGCTCGGGGTTGCGAAGGAACGCACCGAGCACTCCGTCGGCGCGTCGTGTCACCTCCATGAAGAAGGTGAACTCGCTCTCCATCGGCTCGACGTGCCCGGAGTAGCAGCCGGCACCGCACGACGCGAGTACGAGCGGCGTGGCGTTCCGCCGCTCGCGATCGATCCACTGCCCCACCACCGCCGCGCCGTTGCGGGCGAGGCGTCCCCTGAACGTGGCCGCCGAAGGCAGCTCGAACGACACCGAGTCGTGCGCCACGCGCACCTCGGCCGAGCGCGCGCCGATGCTCGCGAGCCATCGGTCGCCGGAGCGCTCGACGATCAGCTCTCCGCGAACTTCAGGGCCGAACCAGCGCTTCGACGCCCAGAGACCGACGAGTGAGCTGTCCTGCGCGCCGGGCGCGCCGAACGCCGTGGCCGCCAGTAGTGCCGAGACCGCGAGAGCTCGTCGCATAGTTCGCACGATACTCGCGCCCGTGAGCGGACGCAGTGGCGGTGGGATGAGCCGGCCCGACCGAGGTGCGAGCCGTCGGCGACCGGCAAGCAGCGTCTCGAACAGCGCCAGCGTGGGCCTCGGCGTCGCGCACCGGCCGCGGCCGACCGGGCGCTCTGGCTCGCGCCGACCGGCATCCGTATGTTCGCACCGTCCGACGAGGAAGGTGCACTCTCCCACGGAAGAAGGCTCGCCATGGTTCCGGCCGCACGGCTGCTCCCGTTCGCCTGCGCGGTGCTCGCGTCCCTCGCGAGTGCACAGCTTCTCCGGGCGCAGAGCGCCGACGTCGACGAGGTCAAGCGCGTCATCAAGGCCGAGACGGACACGTACTACCAGCGAGACGCGGACGGGTGGAAGGGTACGTGGATCCAGGACTCGACTGCGATTCGCACCTTCATCACCAGCGGCTCGTACAGCGTCGCCCTGGGCTGGGACAAGTTCGGACCGAGTACGATCGAATCCATCAGGAGCTCGCCTCCCCAGGCGGTGCAGGTGGAGCGGACCAACTACGTCGTGCGGATCGACGGAGCGCTCGCGTGGGCCGAGTACGACGAGCGAACCATTTCGCCGACCGATAGCGTTCCCCTCGTGGCTCGGCAGCAGCGCACCCTCGTGAAGCAGAATGGGCAGTGGAGGATCCTCTCGGCGGGAAGCTTCGTCGGGAGCTCGTTCGGGACGGCTCCCGGCGCGATCGAGTCCAGACTCGACGGGGTCGGACGCGACCTGTCCTCGGCGAAGAAGACTCGGGACGCGATCGAGGTGCTCGAGCTGAGGGCTCGGCTCTTTCCACGATCCTGGAGCGCCTTCGCCGCACTGGGTGAAGCGTATGCATCCGCAGGCGAGACCGGGCTCGCGATTCGGAGCTACGAGAAGTCCCTCGCGATCAACCCGAAGAGCGACGCAGGCAGGGCGGCGCTGGCGAAGCTTCGTGAGCGCAGATCGCCGTGATGGCTCCCCACACACTCACATTCTCGTGAACACACGTCGCGACTTCCTCAAGCAGAGTGGGATGGCTGCCGCCGGCATCGCAGCGGCGGGCATCATCGCTCCAGACCATGGGATGTTCCGGGAAGGCCTTTCCCTCCCCCGAGCCTC